>Ga0207709_10000446_pt1 | contig 38809 bp, 65 predicted proteins | sample KBSM34metaG_FD_184397 | JGI IMG/M metagenome (GOLD analysis project Ga0207709, IMG submission 184397) | Miscanthus rhizosphere microbial communities from Kellogg Biological Station, Michigan, USA - KBS M3-4 metaG (SPAdes) (version 2) | ecosystem: Host-associated > Plants > Roots > Rhizosphere >...
CAACGCTGGGCATCACTGCTGCGCTCGAGCCGCTAGAAGCCGTCGCCGCTCGAGTTGGTGACCGTGTCGGGCAGGCGATCAACCCAGCGTTGCAGAACTTCGTCGGGATCGTTTCGGGCGATGTGAAGGTCGGATGGATCACAACCCTCGGGTTTGCGTTCACCGCACTGTTCTCCGCGTTCAACGGGGAGGGCATGACCTCCGGCGGCGTCGTTGGGATTTTCGAGTCGATCGGTGTCGCCGCACGACAGGTTGTTGACGCTTTCACCCCGCTGATCCCTCAGCTCGCTGCTGCGTGGGCGAACCTCTCTCCGCTTGTTGTTCTTTTCAAGGCGTTTGAGCCGATCATCCCGGCATTGGCCGATGCGATCGCGTCGATCGTGTCGAGCGCTCTGCCGGGGATCGTTTCAGTGCTCACCGTGCTGTCGACAGTTGTCGGGTCCGCCGTGTCAGGCGTCGCTTCGCTTGTGTCGGCGCTGGTACCAGCTATCAATTTCGTTTCGCAGTACGCGGACGTGTTTGTTGCGCTGGGCGTTGCGGTTGGTGCGGGCGTTGTTGCCTTCAAGATCTGGAACGCTGCGATCGTCGCGTGGCAGGCGATAACGAAGGCGGCGACAGCTGTTCAGGTCGCATTCAACGTTGTCATGAACGCGAACCCGATCATGCTGATCGTCACTGCGATCGCTGCCCTGGTTGCCGGCCTGGTCTACTTCTTCACTCAGACCGAGCTTGGACAGCAGATCTGGGCGAACTTCACGAAGTTCCTTGGTGAGGCGTGGACGAACATCGTCAACGTCGCGACCACGGTGTGGAACGCGCTCGCGGACTTCTTCACCGGCTTGTGGAACACAATCGTCAACGTCGTCACTACAGCATGGAATGCGATCGCTGACTTCCTCCGACCGGTGTTCGACTTTATCGCGACGCTGATTTCGACGTACATCCAGATCTGGGTGAACATCTTCATCGTCTTCGCGGCCGTACTGAAGACGATCTGGGATGCGATCGTCGCCGTTGTCACGACCGTTTGGAACGCGATCGTCGACTTCCTCACTCCGATCATCACGGCGATCGTCGACTTTGTTGTGGGCTACGTGACCGGGTTGTACAACTTCTGGTCCGGAATTTGGGACGCGATCTCCAAGTTCTTCACCGATACGTGGAACGGTTTGATCGACTTCCTCGTCCCGATCGTCTTGAACATCTACAAGGCAGTTCAAGGTCCGATCAGTGCGCTGCAGTCCTGGTGGAACGACGTGTGGAACGGTATCTCGAGCTTCTTCTCGGGTATCTGGAACGGCATGGTTGGCGCGGTTTCGGGTGCGATCGGTCAGATCGGATCGTTCGTCGGCGGGATCTTCAACACCGTGATGGGCGCGCTCGGCAACGTGGGTTCTTGGCTGTTGAACGCTGGTGCTGACCTTGTGCGTGGGTTCTGGGAAGGCATCGTCGGAATGGGCGACTGGCTGTTCAAGCAGGTCACCGGGTTCTTCGACAACGTCATCAACTGGGCCAAGGACACGTTGGGGATCAAATCGCCATCGAGGGTCTTCCGGTTCGAGGTCGGGCAGATGGTCGGTGCCGGCATGGCGCTCGGCATCAACGACTCTGCTCCCGACGTTCAGGACGCGATGGATTCACTCGTGATGACGCCGAGCCCGACTGTCGGCTCATACGCAGCGACCGCACAAGTTGGCACATTGCCAGATGGCGGGTACGGCATCGGTTCCAGTTCTGGATTCGCGACAAAGGAAGACCTACGTTCTTTCGCTCAGCAGATTGTTGGAGGCATCCAGGGTCTCCGCTCCGTGGATGCGCGCGCTTCGGGGCAGGCCGCGCTTCGTGGGTGGGATGGGGGAATCTGATGGTGTCGACAGCTATCGCGTTCACGGATATGGCGCCGTCACCGCGCACTCAGATCGACATCGACCCTGCCGATCTCGATCCCGCGGCGGTGTCTGTCACGGTATGGCAGACATCGCCGTGGGGTCAGGAGAAGGTCAACCGGACGCCACGTCCGGTCGCTGGTGGTGCGGTGATCGACGATTTCGAAGTCCCCGGTGGTGTGCCTGTGGTGTACCGGGTGGAGCAGTTCGACGCTTCGGGTGCGACGCTTGGATTCGCCCTGAACCTGCCAGTCCAGGTTTCGTGGGATCCGGGTGACGTGATCCTCTCCGACCCGTTGGATCCCGGGAATGCGGTCCGTGTCCGGGCGGAGAAGTTGTTCGCGGGTTCACTCGAGCGTGGCCGTTCCTCATCGTTGTACCGGGCGGGGTCGAAGACGTTCGTGATGGCGGGGCCGATGTCGGGATTCCAGAAGGTGTCGCTGCGGGTGGTTACGGAGAACGAAGCGGATCGCACCACGCTCGGGCTGATCAGCGAGCAGGCGACAATGCTGGTGCGTGCGATGCCACAGACGCGTCTGCCGGGCGTTCTGTACGTGTCGGTACCCACGGTCCCGATGGTGCCTTTCAACGCGCGTACGGGCGGCGACGTGGACGTGTGGGACATGGCCGGTGACGAGGTGTCACGGCCGGAGATCGACATCGTCGTGGCCGTGTACTCGTACGACCTGTTCAAGGCGTACCTGGATGCGAAGTACCCGCCGGAGGCGACGTACGACGATGCGGCGACGGAGTGGGCCACGTACGTCGATGCGGCGCGGACGCGCCCGTCACCTGTGTAGGGGGTGCTGATGCTCACCGTTCCCGCCGATGTGGCTGCCGCGCTGAACGACGTCGAGGTGGTGTCGGAGGTCACCGCTGTCGCGCAGTACGGGGGCCGTAGCGTTGAGCTCAGCCTGCACACCGATGGTGGGTTCACGTGGGATGCGAACGGGGAGCTGCAGTGCACTGGTGATCTGCGGGTGTTCGGTTTCGGGGAGTCTCTCGTGCCGAAGGCTCGGGACGCGTTCCTCGCCCCGTTCGGGCAGGAGGTGACCGTCTCCCGTGTCGTGAAGATGCGTAACGGTGACTATCCGATCCCGCTGGGGGTGTTCCGGATCACCGGAAACGATGGAGGCCGGGAACGGTACCGGCTGAGTCGGACGGCGGTGACCGTGGACGCACCGTACGTGTCCACAGGCGACATCTACCCACTTGACGACATCTACCCTGCGGATGATGTCTACCCGGGGTCAACCTCCGGCGGGCCGTTCACCTATTACACGGGGCCGCAGGTCACGGATGTTGTGGAGGACTGGGAGGTGGGCGTCAGCCTCGCCGACCGGCTTCGGATGCTGCAGCGGGCGAAGATCCTGAACCCCGCCTCCCCGCCTGTGGGTGCGACGGTGTACTCGGAGTTGCAACGGCTGACGCTGTTCCCGCTCAAGCGGAACCCGGCGGTCCCTGATCAGCTGGTCCCGTCGGGCACCGTGTACGACGATCGACGGTCGGCAGTGTCGCTGCTCGCGGGATTCGCTGGCGCGAAGGTGCGGGTGACTCGGCAGGGGGCGCTCACGCTGCGTCCCGCTGACCGGTGGGCGTACGAGACGGTCCTCGACTTCGACATCAATGGGGTCGTCGAGCTGTCCGATGAGCAGTCGGACGAGTTCTACAACTTCGTCTGGGCGCATAATCCGGACGGCTCCGTGTCCGCGTTCGCCTCCTTCCTCGATGACACGGATCCGCGGTCTGTGGGCCGTGCGGGCCCGTCGACGTACGAGCATTCGTCGCCGGTGTACACGACGCAGGCGGCTGCCGAGGCGGGCGCGTGGAGCGTCCTGTCGCGCCTGCTGAACCGGCGATCCCGGGTCGCGACGGTGAAGGTCGGAGCGGAGGGGCTGCTGCTGGACCTGTCCGACTACGGACGCTTCACGGACACGGCGACGGGACGCACGGTGATGGGTGAGGTGTCTGGCCTTCGGATGCAGAACGACCCGACAGCGCTCGTGGAGGTCACAGTGATCGTTGCGGAGAACTCATGACCGATCAGCAGCGTCTCTACGAGCTCGGGCAGGGCCGCGCAGATTCCACCGAGGGCATCTGCACCGCCGTCGACTGGGCGGCCGGTGAGGCTGTCGTGAACACGAACGGTCAGGAGCGTCGCGCACGGTTCGCTGGTGAACCTCCGTGGCCGGGAGATCGGGTGCGGGTTGTGCAGGCGGGTGTCGGGAATCTGGTGTGCGTCACGATCTACGGTGCACCGATGGGAACCGTGATCACCACCGCCTCGGGCCTGGCGACAGTCCAGGGTGACGATGATGCGACGTACCAGTACCCGTACCGAGGGTCGGCTCCGGCGAACGGTGCCCGTGTCCGCATCGATCATGCGGGCCGGTGTATCCCGCCGGGTGCGTACTCTGTTGAGCCTCCTGGGTCGACCTTCACGACTCCCGATGCGCCTCCGGTTGTGGGGGGTGCGGCGACGTTCACGGCTTCCTGGTCGGGGTCCTGGCGGTACGACGTCTATGACAGCGCCGGAATCGAGTCGTCTTTCTCTCGCGTCGCGGGTTTCGGCTTCTCGTCGACCATCGCGGACACGATCCCCGACACGGCGACGGTGAAGCGCGCCGAACTGCAGTTGACCCTCGACTGGAACCGTTCAGGCTCACCCACGGCGATCCGGTTCGGTTCGCACGGGTTCGGGGATGCGCCCGGGGTGCTCTCTGCGGGGAGCCTGTCGGGCTCACTGTTCGTGCCGCAGGGAGTTCTGGCTGTGGACGTGCTCGCGTTCGCGGATGCGCTGAAGACCGGCGCGGTGAAGGGGTTCGGGATCTACCCGAACGAGGCGTATTGGATTCGCTACTCGCCGGCACCCAACGGTGCCCGGCTGTACATGGAATGGGAGTGACCTATGGCTGACGTGACTGGTGGGACGCCGCCGACCGGGGCATCCCCGTTCCGCCCTCCGGAGGACATCAGCGCCGTCTACGAGCACTTCGGTGACGGCAGCATGTTCGCCGTCGCGAATGCTGCCGCGTTGCCGGCGTCGGGCAACTGGCCGGGACGCACGCTGATGGTGCAAGACCTGAACGTGCTCTACATGTGGACCGGTTCGCAGTGGATCGTCGCGGGGCTGCGTCCGCGGAGCCTCACCCCGTCTCCGACGTTCTTCCAGATGGGCCGCACGACCGTCACGAGCGACGCGAACGGGTTGTTCGAGGTGACGTTCACGACGCCATTCCCCAACAACTGTGATTTCGCGATGGCACAGTCGGGGAGTCCGACCGACTTCTATGGCGGCGTCGCGATCAGCGGCACGATCGCGACGAAGTTCTCCGGCCGGCTGCAGCTCCCGGATGGGGCGTCGAAGACGATCGCGATCGTCTGGATTGCGATCGGCCGATGAACCGCGACGAACTCCGCAACGACGTTCGGGCTGAGTACCCGGATGAGAACTGGGACACGGAGTGTGCTGGGTTCGCGTACCTCGTCTGTCGTCTGTCGGGCACCGTGCGGCGCGCCTATGCGTCGGCGACCGACGCTCGGAATGCCTCTCAGATCGTCTCCACCGACATGGCTGCGGCTCCCGCTGGCGCCTTCCACCACTGGTCCTACTGGGCGCGCCTCAACGGCGTCTACAAGGACTGGGGGCACGTCGCCGCGGCGCTCGGCGGCGGCCGCGCGGTGATGACGAACCCGGAGTGGAACGAGTGGGACTGGGGCATCTGCCTCGGCGAGACCGACGTCGCCGCGTGGACGGCCCGCCGCCGAGGGATCGTCACCTACATGGGCTGGTCGTACACGTACGGCGAGAACACCGCCAACATCACCACCGACACCACAGCGGGCGGCAACGCCCGACCCTTCGAGGAGGACGACATGTACACGACCGAGGACGCCGATCGCGATAAGGCGACTGCCAAAGCCGTGGAGCTGATCCGCGCGGCGCTGCTGGATGGTCAGGAGCGCACCGGCCTCAGCATCCCGAAGGTCGACACCCTCTACGCCGAGGTCGGCGACACCCACAGCCGCCTCTTCCGCGTCGGCCCCAACGGTGTCCCGTACGACATCTTCCAGTGGATGGAGAAGGCGCTCGCAACGCTGCTGGACGCGGCGGGCAAGCAGCCCGTCACGGTCGAGCTCGACGATGAGGATCGGAAGGCCCTCGCGCAGTCGATCGCGATCATGCTTCCCGGGATGCTCGCACCGCTCTCCGACGAAGATGTCGCCCGCATCGCGCAGGCCGCCGCGGATGAGCAGGCGAAGCGGCTCGCGAAGTGATCCGCCGCCTCTGGGCTGCTTCCGTGTGGGCGCCCGGTGTCGTGCCCGAGGATGATCCGTGGCGTACGGCGAAGAGGGTGTGGTTGCCGCTGTTCGACGTGATCATGATGTCTGCCGGTGTGCATGCCGTGATCTACGGGTCACTGCTGCTGGACAGGCTCTACGGGGACGCCACGGACGTGATCGGTGTCGTCTTCGCTCTGGTCGCGTTCGCATGCCTGGTGGGCGTCGTGTGGCCGCGGATGTGGCCTGTCGAGATGATCGGGAAGATCCTGCTCGTCTCGCTGATCGTCGGGTACGTGTTCGGGATCATCCTGTCACCGTCGCCGGAACAGATCGTGGCGAAGGAAGCCCCCAACTGGTTCATCGTGTCGATGATCCTCGGGCTCATCATGCTGCCGATCGCACGGTTGGACAGCCTGATCGACGAGTGGGTCGAGCGGCGGGCGACGCGGCGGCGGGGAGGCCGCGCATGAACGACGGCATCCTCATCGCACTCCTTTCGCTCGTCTCCGCGGTGCTGATCGCGCTGCTCGCCTGGCTCCGCTTTCGCCGCAAGGATCGCGCCGACGCTGTCAACGTCGAAGAGGGCACCATCTCCGCCCGCTTCAAGGACGCGGACGCGCTCATGCAGTACATCGACGCCCGGGTCGATGAGCGCACCAAGGAACTGTCGCGGAAGCTCACCGAGATGAGCGCTGCGCTCGACACGGTCAAGCGTGAGTCCCACGAGATCCACGATGCGGTGCGCACGCACTTCTACCAGCTGTGGATCTGGGATCAGAAGGGCCGCCCGGGGCCGTTGCCGATGCTTCCTCCGACGATCCTCACCCGGCTGGGGATCGCTGATCCCCTCGAAGACACACACCCATCCCTGAAGGAGCAGTCATGACCGATTCCATCGTTCCCGCCGCGGTGAAGCTCGCTGCGAAGCGCGGCTTTGTCCGGACGTTCACTCAGTCGCTTGCGTCGGTGATCCCGATCACCGCGATCGCGATCCCCACGACCGGTGACGCGCTCGTCGGCGTCGGTCTCGGTGTCGCGGGTGCTCTCGTTACGGCGGTGCTCGCCGGAACCGCATCGTTCCTGTCGATCACGTCGAAGGGTATCCCCGGCGACTACGTCGACGCGACCCTCGTCCAGCAGGCCGTCCTGGCGCCGTCCGAGGCCGAGGCGGATCAGCAGGCCGCGACCGCACGGGTGCTACTCCGTCGTGACCTGAAGGGCTGACGCATGGTCGATGTGATCGCTGATCACCTCCCGGAGGACTCCACTCCGGGAGGCCCTGGTGTCGCGACGCGCGCGGCTCAGTCGGCCCGGAAAGTCAATGCGATCGGTGATGTCCTCACGGTCGGCTACCTCGCCGAGGGTGCGATCGTCCCGAACACACCGGAAGGTCGTGAGGCGCTCGCAGCATCGGATGAACTTACGGCCAAGATCGGTGAACAGATCGATGCGGACGCCATCCCGAACACGAGCACCGGCCGCGCATCTGCCGCTGACTCCGATGAGTTCGCAGTTCGCTACGCCAAGGTGGGGCCGCTGCAGGCGCAGGCGATCAACCCTGTCGCGAGGGGCGCCGTCGGTGACTACACCGGTCGCATCGGAGTCGTGGGAACGGGTACCGACTCGCGCGCCGCTATCCAGGCCGCCATCGATGCAGCGTCGGATCTCGCGGCATCGGACTACTACGCCTACCTGCAGCGTCGCTCGTACGTCGTGGAGCTTCCCGCAGGCAACTACATCCTCACTGCCAACGCCTTCGGCACACCCTCGATCGTCGTCAAGGCCGGAGTGGTGTTCGACTGCAGCAGGGCATCCATCTTCACGGACTACCCGTCCGCGGCCGGGGGAAAGTGGTCGGCCATCAAGGTCGAACAGTATGGAAATGTCATTCTCGGGAAGCTGGCCAATTCCAAGCGGGTGCCGGCGCCAGATGGTCGGCACATCTACGACGGCGTTCGCGTGGTGTGCACCGACAACCAGTCACGAGTGATGGGGTACAAGGACTCCGAGATCAACGGCTACCAGGGAGCAGCCGTACGAGGCATCGCATCGTGGATCACGCACGTCCAGGGCATTCGCTTCGTCTCGTGCTCCTACTCCTACATCGCATCGAACGTGAGCGACGGAGGAGCCTTCTACGGCATCACAGTCCGCAGCACGTCGGGAAGTGGGACGGTGACCAACCGCGTCCACACTGACCTTTTCATCCGAGATTGCCAGTTCGTCAACAACAGCCGGGGCGGCATCCTCGGTGTTGTCCAGGGGACAGCTGATCATCCCAACGATCCCGACTACTCACAGTCCGGGTTTCAGCTCTACGTCGACTACAGCATCTTCGAGAACATCGGCGCCCGGGCGCTGCAGATCTATAACGCTTTCGTCGTCAAGCTGCGAGATGTCGGGATCGAAGAAGTGGGCGAATCCGGGGGTGGGATGATGCTCTTCGACACGGTCCGATCTCTCAACTACGACACGCTCCGAGTGAATCTCGCGGGCCGAGAAGTGCCCGGTCCAAGCGGTCCGGTCACGCCGTTCCCGGCGTACGTGTTCGAACTCGCCAATGTTCAGACATTCTCCGGCTCGGGGAGCAGCTACCTCCACAACACTTACAACGCTGCGCTCAAGTGGGAGAACGCGCTGCCGCCGAAGTACGATCTCGGGTTCGTCTTTCCTGACGCGCTGCCACTTCCGTTCGGCCTGATCCGACGCAAGAACGCTGGCGGGTGTCGCCTCAGGCGCTCTGCGAAACTGACTGTTTCTGCGAACACGAACACGGCGGTGCCATGGACCGATGAGGACTGGGACCCGGATGGGTTTCACAGCACCACTTCGAACACTTCTCGTGTCACGGTGCCAACCGGCATGGCGGGAAAGTACGAGATCGAGGTCGGGGTCTCGTTCGCCGCCAACGCGACCGGCCGTCGAAGCTTGGTGCTGAGACTCAATGGGGCCACCCAGTCTGTCGCACGTGACAACCGCAGCGCCGCCGTAGCGGGCGACACCCCTTTGTACGCCACGACAAAGCTCCAGCTTGCCGCGGGGGACTATCTCGAGGCGTACGTCTACCACGAGGCCGGAGCGGATCTGGACCTCGATGTCCCTACGCTCGGGTCAGCTGCGGCGTGGCTCGTTCTCACTCGCGTCAGCGACTGAGTCCTCTTCCATGCTCGGCACAGGCGCCGCGCTGTCGATCTCTTCGGCAGCGCGGCGCTGTCGTGTATTGAGGAAGCGTCGCTCGACCAGCTGGAACATCCCCCACGAGACGAGCAGCGCGACCGGGACGACGACGACCATCATCACCGCGTACTGAGCCACAGTAGGAAGCCCGAGCGGCAGGAGAAGCAGATTGCCGAGCCCGAGGATCGGGCTGTGGAAGAGGTAGATGCTGTAGGACACCAGTCCTATCCGAAGCATGATGCGATGCCGCAGAACGCGGCTCACCCACGACGAGCGTCCGTCGACTTCTCGCCGCCCGAGGATGACGAGCGCGCCGGCGACGAAGAACCCCGCTGTCAGCTCAGTCCACGGGACCTTGTCGAAGCTCATCTTCGTCGACGCGACGGCAACCGCTCCCAGCGCGACGAGCGACACAACCGTGAGGGGACCAAACCACCTCGGTGTGTGTCGCGGAACGAGCGTCAACTCAGCGGCCCACATCCCTGCGGCGAACAGCGTGATCAGCCACGGGTGCATCCAGGCCAGCAGATCGCCAGCAGCTAGCCCGATGCCGACGATCGCCGCCGCGGCGAACGTCCACGCCGTGCCGATCTTCCGGGCGAGCGGGATCAGAACAAGGGCCATCAAGAAGTAGATCTGGAACTCCAGCGCGACGCTCCACAGCGGGCCGTTGATCGTCCCGTACTCGGTCGGCGAGAAATCGTGAATCAGGAGGGCGTGGGAGATCACGCCCCAAGGCGTGACCGGGATCTTCGTGTCCCACTGGGTGCCGGACGGCTGCTGCATCATCGGGACGAACGCGATCAGCAGAAGTGCGAAGATGAGCGCCGCGAAGTAGGGCGGCAGGATTCGTCGCGACCGGCGATAGAAGAAACCCCGGAGCCCACCGGGGAAGGCAAGTCGCTCTGTCGACAGCGCCGGGATCATCAGGACGTATCCGGAGAGCACGATGAAGACGGGCACGCCGAGGTAACCGAACCCGATCAGGAAGCCCCATGCCGGCATGGCTTCGAATGCGTCCCCCGTGCGGCCCGTGTAGAGGAAAGCGTGGTAGACGACCACCGACAGGGCCGCCAGTCCGCGGATACCATCCAGGTAGGGCAGATCGACACGCTGTCGCATCTCAGGCGCTCGCGGCCTGGTAGTAGGAGATTGCGGCCCACACGAGCAGGCCAACCCCGACCATCAGCGTTCCGACGCCGACGAGCTGGCACACGATGAGGCGGCGCTCGGAGGCGGGGAGGTCACGGTAGGCCATGCTCGCGATGATACCGAGCACGCGTCACGCGACGATTACCGTACGCGAACAGCCAGAATGATAGGGAGCGTCGCCATGGGAGAGTGCAACGCAGATGGATCTGTTTTCGGCACCCCAGAAGGAATCCGCGTCTGGGCCGACGGTGACGTGTTCGTCGTTGCGAACTCAGGGGGATGGGTAGACGGAACGTTTTCGACCGTGAAGTCTGCAATCGAGGCTGCAAAGATCCAGCCGTGACCCACCGATCGAACACGTAAGTTCAGCCCCCGGCTGGCCCTCACGGGCCGGCCGGGGGCTGAGCTGTGCGTTCTGGCTAATATTCGAGGATGGCATCGATCATCGGGGACTGTCCCACGCACGGTCCCGTCGCACTGGACTTCATCGTCGGCGGATCCGGCACTGTCACGATGACCGGCAGCCAGGCCTCCTGTCCCATCTGCGGGGCGATGGCGCGGATCCCGGACGGGGAGTACAGCTTCGACGACGAACGAAAGCCAGGATGGACCTACTTCAAGCCGATCACGCCGGCACAGGCCATCCGGCTGAAGACGGCCGCCGAGTGGGCGCGACATGAGCTTGATGCTGGTGCAGATCAGCAACTCGTGAAACAGAAGATCGACGCGGTGCTGGAAAGCAACGCGCCGGGGCGTGACTGCGAGAACGATGATCGCCATCGCGATCACGCTCACCCAGCGCAGCCAAAGTGCCATGGCGTCAGGTTAACACCGCCACGCTGTGCATCACCAGATACCACAGTTCATCACCACGTGTCACGTTCTATCACTACGATCGAGCACGCAAGTTCAGCCCCGGCTTCTCTACGGAGAGGTCGGGGGCTGTTCTGCGTTATGGGCGGTTCTTCGGCGCGCCGTGCACGGGAGCGTCCCGCCGCTCCCTGCCGAGCGTCACCCACGCGTCCGCGCCGGGGATGTCGAGCAGCGCGGCGCAGAGTAGTGCGGTGTGGGTGCTTTCGTAGAAGCCTGCCCATCGGCCCGCGACGTGCGCGAGGATGTCGAGACGTGCGCCGGCGATGCGGCGCAGCTCGTCGATCACGGGCCCGGGGTCGGTCGTGTACCGGTGGCGGGAGCAGGTCGCGGAGAGGAGCACGTCGAGGGCGGTATCGGGGTCGAGACCTGAACGTGGCATGCAGGGAGCGTAGGGCGCGCCTCGGACGTCAACCGCCGCGGATGCCGGGGAGCTCGTCACCGGCGGCGGGGCGTTCGATCCAGGGGATGTCTTCGAAGTGCCCGCAGTAGCGGCACTGGTAGCCGCCGTCCGCGGGGTGCATGACGGTGCCGCAGACGTCGCACGTCGGCTCGCCCGCATAGTCGTCAGCATCGTCCACGAGGGGAGCGTACCCGCGGTGTCGGTGGCCACGCACAGACTGTCCCCATGCCCACCCCGACGATCCCGCAGCTGCTCGACTTCGCAGCCGCACACCCGGTCGTGCGCGGTGAGGTGGAGAACCAGATCCGCCGAGACCTCGGGATCACCCCCGCACGGTACTTCCAACTCCTCGGCCGCGCAGCCCGGTCACTCGAAGGGCAAGCGTACGACCCGATCACCGCGCACCGAATCTTGCGGCAACGAAGTGGTGGGATGCACCATGGGATGCACTACTCCTGACTCTGATGTGCCCCCGACAGGAATCGAACCTGCGACCTTTGGTACCGGAAACCAACGGCGCGTGCCTGTTTGGGCTTGCAAAGTGTCGGTAGTGATGTGTAGAGTGTCGCTTAAGCCCGTGCGAGCACGCGGGAATGTAGACACCAACCGGATACACCATCCTTGGCCGGAAGGAACCAGCAGTGACAGTCGTCGAAAGCACGAGAAGACCCAAGACGGACAACGGAGTCCGTGCCGCCAACCACAACGAACAGGAGCAGACCAATGGCTAAGTACCGCGTGTATCTGGAAGCGGTGGCTTCGATCTCGGTGGAAGTCGAGGCCGAGGACGAAGACGGAGCGATCGACAAGGCTTTCGAGCACGCGCCCTCGCCGGGTTGGGACTGGCCTGATCTCGGCGACTGGTATTTCCCCGCCGACGAGCGCGACGACATCAAGCGGGCTGACTACATCGAGAAGCTCACGGACCACACGAACGGTAGGAGCGAACGATGACCGACGCGAACCTGATCGAAGACGTGGCGGGGCTTGATCGGCTCACGCCTGGCGAGTGGGTGATCGACGCGGACGGCGACGCACTGTGCCTCGTCGACACGCATCTGGGGTGGCCTCAGCGCATGTGGATGCCGAAGGCCAAGAAGGGGCGCATGGGCTTGGTCGTGAGCTTGGAGCACGCCCGGTTCCCTGTTGCGCTGGCGGAGATCGACCCGGAGTACGTGTGCAAGCACGGGCGTGGCACGAACGAGTGCGGGCACTGCTACCTGTGCGGGGTCGTCGTCAGCGAGCCGACCCCTCGACACTTCGACGCCGAGACCATGGCTGTCGTGCGGGAGGCGGGCCGGATGAATTCGGCGTACGACGAGGCCCGCCGTTCGGGTGATCCGTCGTGAGGTGGCGCGAGCGACGCCACTGTCCGCACTCCGACGTGCGCGGCATCTACGGCGACGAGATCAACCGAACGCCGGGGTTCCGCCGGATGCAGTGCCGCGACTGCGGGCGTCTGCTGGACGGCCCGGTCGGGATCGCTGACATGCGCACGGTCGAGGCCTCGCGAATGCGCCGCTACCGCGCCGATCAGAAACCGGGTGATCCGTCATGAAGACGTTCACGTGCGGGTTGCGCGTCACCTGCGCGCGCGGCCGATGCATGTGGTCGGCGTGCGCGAACCCGGACCACAAGGAGTATCGCGGGGAAGACCCGCACGAGGCCATGGCCCGGCATCGCGTCGAGGCTCACCAGTCGGAAGGACGGGAGTCATGAGCGCGACAGGCAAGGCGACGGGGGCAGCCCTCGCGCTGTGTGAGGCGATGGGATGGGAGCCCGATCTCGGCCATTCCGAAGGATGGATACCGAAAGGCGGGCAGCTCGCCGTCGAAGTGCTCGCCGAGCTACGAGAGGCCGGATGGACGCTCGTGCCGACACAAGAACCGGGTGAATAGGAGTTTTCATGCGAGGTAAAGGTGAAGGCGGGCTCTCCCGAGTCCCCGCCGACCCCAACCTGCCCCTGAAGTACTGGCAGGGCGTCGTCGAACTCCCCAACCCCACCGGACGCTCCGGAGACCGACGTCGCAAGTTCGTGCGATCGAAGCACAAACCCACCGCGATCCGGAAACTGAAAGAAGCGCAAGAGGAACTCCGCCGCAAGGGCGACCTCCGCACCGACTCCACCACCGTCGAAGCATGGTTCACGTACTGGTTGGAGAACTACGCCCGCCCCAACCTGCGCCCCTCTTCCTACTCGTCATACAAGTCCACGATCCGATCCCAGATCATCCCCTCACTAGGGGAGAACACCCGGATGGACAAGATCACCCCAGCGCTTGTGCAACGCCTCCGCCGCGACATCCTCGCCGCCGGCCGATCGTCCACGTATGCGCGTAACGCGCACCACATCCTCGCCAACAGCCTTACCGACGCGGCGGGTGAGGGACGCATCCCCATGAACCCTGCCGAGTACGTCACCCCGCCCCGGAAAGCCGCGCGCACCCTCGACGTGATGAGCCTGGACGAAGCGATCCGCCTCATCCACGCGATCGAGAGCCGCGACGACCGGGCCCGCTGGGCAACGTCGCTCCTGACCGGCGCCCGTCGCGGTGAGGTCATCGGCATCGAGCAGGAACGCGTTGGGGAAGTCCTCGACCTGTCCTGGCAGCTGCAGCGGATCACCTGGACCCACGGCTGCGCCGACACCCCCGACCCGGACGGCCGCTACCTGTGCGGATTCAAACGTGCCGCCGCGTGCCCTGAGAAACGCCTCGACGTGCCAGCCGATCACGACCACCGACACATTGAGGGTGGACTGTACTTCACGCGCCCGAAGTCCCGCGCAGGATGGCGGATCATCCCCCTCGTATCCCCGCTGCGCGAAACCCTTGACCGGCACATCGCAGAGATGACGCCGAACAGGCACGGCCTCCTATTCACCACCCCAACAGGAGCACCCCGCGACCCCGACTGGGACTCGAAACAGTGGATCAACCTGATGCGCGCCACCTTCGGCGACGACCGTAGCATCCGACTCCACGACGTCCGACACACCACAGTCGACCTCCTCTACGCCGCCGGCGTACCAGAGGACATCATCCAGGAAATCGTGGGCCACTCCACCCGCACCATGACCCGCTCCTACAAAAGCCGCAGCGACATCGCCCGCCTCCGCGGAGCCATGGAACAGTTCTCCGCGCTGCTCACGCAGACAGAACGTACGCACGAAATAGGCGCGTAGTCACCCCGAGCTCACTGATAACCCGCTGCTCATCAGGACACCACTTGTACAGGTCCTCGAGCTCTTCGGGGCAGATGAGGTTCCGGGCTGCGTAAACGTCCGCCTGATGCTCGTGTTTCGGTCGATCGTCGCGGTGCCCGAGATCCGCGTGCCCTATCTCATGCGCGAGAACAAGTCGCTGCGCGCCGGACCTGATCCGGGCGTGGATCGCGATGGTGTTCAGGTCGGGAAGCCACAGTCCGTGCGCGGTTCTAAGCGGGCGGACGACAACCTCAATGCCCAGCTGCTCCGCATGGACCCACGGGTCATAGTCGCGGCCTCTACGGTGCGTCTGGTTCGTCCTGCTCAAGTTCGGCATCCCGGTGGGCTGCTCGCGCCTGTCCATCGAAATCTTCCTGGGCCCCGTCCTCCGGGGATTGGTTAGGTCGGATCGGTGTGACGTTACTGGCCGCTTCGGACACTGCGCGCTGCACGGCCCTGTTGATCCGTTCCATGACCTCTTCGGGCGTGAAGTTCGATGCGTGCACGAGGGTGAGGAACTGCGGGATCTTGATTGATTGCGTGCCGGAGAGGATCCGTTGCACGACGGTGATGCTCATGCCCGACTTCTGCGCCCAGCTCTTCTGCTGCAGCCCGGACTCTTCCATGATGCCGCGCATGACGCGCGCTGCTACGGGGTTGATGAGACTGTCTGGGATATGCACGCACCCCACTTTAGGGGTCTGAGACGCATATTGCGGTGCGCCACGAGCCTGTACGGGCTTGCGCATTCCACTAGTGGGGTGTAGCGTTCCAGTATGAGCATTACTTCAGAGAGAAGAGTAGCGGCGAACATCGCCGCTCTTGTCTCGCCCTACCCGCTGACGACGGTCGCACAAGCCACCGACATGCACGAGGAAGACCTGAACGCACGCCTCCACGGAGAAGCGTCGTTCACGGTCAACGACCTCGTACGTGTCGGTGGCTTTCTGCGTTTGTCGCCTGCCCGATTCATGGAAGGACTCACCGCATGAGTGAGAAGAAGGCGTACTCAATCCCGGAAGTCGCTGCTGCGGTCGGTCTGTCTGTCACGTCCGTGCGGGAGGCGATCGACAAAGGCGCCCTGAAGGTCAAGTACCCGAATCGTAAGCCGATCATCCGCAGCGAGGACGTTGAGGCGTGGCTCGATTCCCTGCCGGACGAGAAGCCGACCACCAGATGAACGAATCCCCCGCCCTGGCCGGCGGGGGATCGAGAAGAAAGGCAAGTGCATGCCTCAGGCATCAAGAGTACCGGAAACGGTGAAGTCGACGTGGCTCCGGTGGGAGGTCGTGGAGGACACCCCTCGCGGACCGTATGTGATCGCGAGGTTCGATACTGACGCGGATGCGGAACGGTTCCTGGATTCGGTGGGACGCCGGTTGACGCTTCGTCTGGACCCGTCGTGGGTGGAGCTGATGGGTGACCGTGAGGTTCGCCGTCCGGTGGGTCTGCAGGAGCCGGGGGAGGTGTTGGAGCCGTGAGCGCTGGTTTCTTCCGTCGGGGGTTTTGGATCGCGGATGACGAGCTCGGGGCACGGCTCGCGGCGGTCGATCAGGAGCTGACGGTGCAGGAGCGGGCCCGCCGGTCGAACGGTGACATCGTGATGCCGTTCCGTCGTGACGGGGAACTGGTGGCGGGGTTCGCTTCGGTTCCTGGTGTGGTTGCGGTGGTGCTGCTGATCATCGCGGTGGTGATCCGATGAACCCTTCACCTGTCGTCCTCGAGATCCTCGCGTGGCAGCGGCAGCAGGCCGCATCGGCTCGCGCCGCTCGTCAGGAGAAGCTTCACCGCGCGGCCGTAAACCGTCGCCGTAAGGCGAAGAACGGGGGCCGGCGATGAGCGACTTCACCGCATCCAACGGCGTCCGGGTGGAAGTCGAGACGTTGTCGGGGAACGGCGTCGATGTCCTGACTGTTTCCATGGGCGGACTAAACGACACCATCGTCGGCACCCCGCGAGTTCAGGCGTTGCGTGAGTTCTTCCAGAAGGAGGAGGACGACCGCCTCGACCGGTGGCGTTGGCCGGCCAACCCGGAGTACGTGGTCTACGCCTGGACTGCTGACCCCGCACGTAACGCGCGTGGCGTGACGGTTTTGAGCGAGTCGATCCCCCGTCCTTACACGGTCTGGGAAGACAACATCGACACCCTGTATGGGCCATCGGCTGACGAGGACGCGCGCGCACTGGCCCGCAAGGCAGCTGGCGCGTACTTCGATGCTCATCCGGAGCCGAAGCCGTGGCATGACGCGAAGCCCGGAGAGGTGTGGGTATTCACTCTCCGCGATGCGTCGGACCTCTCTCACGCTGCAGTCCTCGATGACTGCGGGGACTGGACCTGGACTGACGGGGGCCAGGTCGACCTGGCGAACATCGCTGGCGCTCGTCGTATCTGGCCGGAGGTGGCGTCGTGATGTTCGCCAGCAAGACGCCCCGCGACCTGAACCACGACCCGATGCCGTGGCGTCATCCGGCCCTGTTTCATCGTCATGCCGAACCCGGTTTCGGCGCGGTCTATTCTCCCCGTCCCGAGTTCGATCACGTTCAGCACAACGAGCCGAATCCATTTCTTGTGGAAGCACGACAGGCCGCTGATCCCATCGCATTTCTCACAGAAGCGCTGACCCCCCTGAGCAGGGCATTTCAGCCACGGGATTGGTCCGACTGGCATGCACACCATGCCAGCCGCGTCCTCACCCGCCTCGCTCGGTTTGCGGAGGTGGCGTCGTGATTGTCACGGACCCGCGTCCCGAAGCCCGCCCGGAATGGGTGGACCTGACCGTCCCTGAGGCTGTCGAACAACTCCGCCTCGGCGAGCTGTCGGAGTTCTTCAACGATTTCGAGGCTGACCCGCACGTGATGGGTGACTGCCCGAACCACGGCCCGGTCCCTGTCCATGTGGAGGGGACGTGTGAGTGGGGGTGTGGGTATGACTTCATGTCGGCCGCACGGGTTCTGCCGGCGGAGGACAACAACGCCGCACTCACAGACCACACGAACTGTAGGAGCGAACGATGAAGCCATACATTTTCCGCGTGATCCGCGAGGTGATCGACGGACAGACAGTGCGGGTGCTACTCGAGCCTTACACCGATATCCAGCACGTCGAGATCAACGAGGGCGACGAGTTCATTACCGGCACCCTCAAGAGCGATCCTTGGGCCGAGTGATGATCGACAAGCCTGACCAAGCAGAGTCGCTCACCATGACCCGCCGCGACTGGGTGCGTGTCGGCGCGGCCCTCGCGATCCGTACCTACACCGATCCACGGCTGCAAGACCTCGCTGACATCTTCGGTCGCCAGCTCCAGACGTGGGAGAAGCACGCCGAAGACGTCGATGACGGCTCGATGTGCATCTGCGGTATCCCGATGGACCGCCACCCGGTCACGTATTCGGCTGATTCGTCGTCTGGTGGTGTGTCGTGAACCCGTTCCGCTTGTTCCTGCTGATCTTCGCGGTCGGGATGATCCCGTTCGCCTGGACCTCCTACAACGGCGCCACCCTGCTGGGTGTGGTGGCGATCACCACTCTCATCGTCTTGACGGTGAAGGCCGCACCCCGGGAGGTGCAGAAGTGACCGCGTACACAGTGGTGAAGGTCACCCCGGACACGCCGGAGTGGGAGCGGGAACGCCGCAACTCCGTCGGCGCATCCGAGGTCGCCGCGATCATGGGTCTCTCCTCCTACGGGAACACCGCCCTCGACGTGTACAAGCACAAGCTCGGCATCGACCGTCCCTTCGACCCGCTGCTCGCATGGATCGGCCACCAGTCGGAACCGATCATCGAAGCGTGGTTGCGCGAGTTCTCGGGTCTAGACCTCGACATTCACCCCGGGTTCATGGCGAGATCGGTCGAGCACCCGTACCTGCACGCCTCGTTCGACCGTGTGTGCCCGCGTCCCTTCACGCCGATCCAGATGAAGACTGCGCACCACTACTCGGGGCACCACTGGGATGAGGGTATCCCGACCGATATTCGGGTGCAGGTTCAGGCGGAGATGGCCGTCTCCGGGGCATCGCGGGCGCTCGTGGTTGTGTGGATCGGCGGTCGGGAGTTCCGCTTGTTCTGGGAGCCCCGAGATGACCGGTTCATCGACGAACACCTGATCCCTACGGTTCGGGATTTCTGGGATGCGAACGTCCGCGCTGGAGTCGCACCTGCCCCGTCGACGATCGCGGAACTCAACGAGGTTCCCGTCGACGCCGGCACATCGCTCGAGGCCGACGACACGGTCATGGAGGCGATCGAACGGCGCGCCGTGCTGCTCGCTGACATACAGGCGCAGAAGGCCGAAGCCGACGCGTTGCAGGTCGCGATCGGGCAATGGTTGGGCGGAGCCGACACCATCACCCGCAACGGGCGCAACATCCTCACCTACCGATACCAGAAGGGGCGCATGGGACTCGACACGTCCGCGCTCCGCCAAGTGCACCCCGACATCGTCCGCGAGTTCACCACCCAGGGACAGCCGTACCGGGTCATGCGGACCAACCTCAAGGAGAAGAGCAAGTGACAGACCTGTCGCAGGCGGCTGTCGCCGTCAAGAGGAACAAGACCGTCGAGGATTACCTCACCCAGTACGAGCCGGAGTTTCAGCGTGCGCTCGGCGCGTCGATGGACGCGGCGAAGTTCACGCAGGATGCGCTCACCGCTATCAAGCAGAACCCGCAGATCGGTCAGGCCGACCCCCGTTCCCTGTTCGGTGCGCTGTTCCTCGCCGCGCAGCTCCGCCTGCCCGTCGGCGGCCCCCTCGCCCAATTTCACCTCACGACGAGGAAGGTCAAGGGCAACCTGACCGTCGTCCCGATCGTCGGCTACAACGGGTACATCCAGCTCGCGATGAACACCGGCCTCTACTCAAGAGTCGCCGCGTTCCTCATCCATGAGAAGGACTACTTCGTCCGCGGCGCATCGTCGGAGCGGGGCGAGTTCTACGACTTCCGACCCGCCGACGGTGACCGTGGCCCCGTGACCGGTGTTGTCGCGTACGCGAAGGTCAAGGGCTTCGACGAGTCGTCCTGGCATTACATCGACGCCGACACGGTACGCCGTGAGCACCGCCCCCAGTACTGGGAGAACACGCCCTGGAAAGACAAGGAGGGCGAGATGTTCCGTAAGACGGCGGTGCGTGTCCTGCAGAAGTACTTGCCGAAGTCGGTCGAATCGGTCGGCCTCGCCCAGGCTGCGCAGGCAGATCAGGCAGTCGTCCGCAAGGTCGACGGTCTCCCCGACCTTGAGATCCAGCATGACGTTCCCGAAGAGCCGGTCGTGCTGCAGGAGAAGGACGCGCGGAAAGCAGAGCTCACCACCAACACCACAGAACGAGACCACGACGAACAGGAGCAGCGATGAGCGCCGACGCTGCTCTCGAAGAGCACATCGAGCGGACGGGAACGACCTACGGCGTGTGCGTTGTCTACCCGTTTCATGCCCCGCATATGGGGATGCCGGATCTCTTCCACGTGCGTTGCTCTCAGCACCCCGACTTCGGACTGTGCGCCGAGTGGGACGCGGCCCGTCAAACGGCAGTCGATCACGACGCCACTCACCGCTCGGTCGATCCGTCATGATGCGCCCGTTCAGTCGGCAGGTAACGACCGTGCACCGCTGACCCCGAAGCCGGGGACCGTCCGGATTGCGCCCGGACGGTCCCCTTCACCCAACTCATTCGTATCCCTAGCAGGAGAAGAACCATTGAGCACATCAACCGTACCCGGGCCCGGCCCGTACGACATCCCGCTCCCGATCATCTGGCCCGACGACACCGCAAGAACCAGAACCACCGACCCGCTCACCGCACACGCCGCCGGAGACGCGTCCGCCGGCTCGGTGCAGCGTAGCCATGACCTCGTGATCCGCATCCTCGAAGATGCCGGCGTCCCGTTGACGCAGGAAGCGATCGTCGCGCGCGCGAAGTCGTGGCCTTACGCATCCCACCTCACCGAGCAACGCATCCGGTCCGCAGTGTCTGAGGCGGCGGGGAAGGGTGCGAAAGCACCGGAACGGTTCGTGCAGCATCCCGCGGTCGTGAACCTTGGAGACCTCGACCACGGGGTTGTGGGGCGCACGTCGCACGACAACAAGGCGCAGCTGTGGATCCTGGCAGGTGAAGCGTGAGCAGCATCTCGTTCCACGCTCCGGGTGTCCCGGCTCCCCAGGGAAGTAAACGGGTCTTCCGGGGCCGGGTGGTCGAGCAGTCGAAGCGGGTGAAGCCGTGGCGTGACGTGGTGACCCAGTGCGCTGCGATCGCTGCTGACGCTGAGGGTCTTCTCGGGCCCCTCACGCCGCCCTATGCGGTGGACCTATGGTTCCACATCCCGAAGCCCCGCACGACCCGCGCAACTCACCCGGTTGCTCCGACAATTGGGGATCTCGACAAGCTCGTACGCAGCTCACTCGATGCGCTGACCAAGTCTGGACTGATACAGGATGACCGGTTCATCATCCGCATCTCCACGGCGAAGGCGTGGGCTGGGGTGGATGGTCCGGGAGCGATCATCCGCGTCACGGAGGTGACGTCGTGATGCTCAAGATCGGCTCCCTGTTCTCCGGCGTCGGAGGCCTCGATCTCGCGGTGGAGGAGTTCTTCGGCGCGGAGACGGCATGGCATTGCGAGTGGGATGAGGAACCGTCGAAGGTGCTCGCCGCACGCTGGCCAGGCGTCCCGAACTACCGCGATGTCCGCACCGTCGACTGGTCTGCTGTGGAACCGGTGGACATCATGTGCGGCGGGTTCCCTTGCCAGGACGTGTCCCTCGCCGGCCGTCGCGCGGGGATGAAGGAAGGCACGCGGTCCGGCTTGTGGTCCGAGTTTGCGCGTGCGATCGACATAGTGCGACCCAGCGTGGTCGTCATCGAGAACGTGAGGGGGCTGCTCAGTGCAGACGCCGGTAGCAACGTGGAACCCTGCCCGTGGTGCATGGGAGACGGACAGGATGAGTATCATCTGCGGGCACTCGATGCTGTTGTCGCAGACCTTTCCGATCTCGGGTTCGATGCGGAATGGACAGGTCTTCGAGCAGCCGACGTCGGAGCCCCGCATGGCCGATTCCGGTTCTTCCTTCTTGCCTACGCCCGCGACTTCCGACACGAACGGCCCTGGCCGGCACGGAACCGGTGCCCCCGATCTGCAGACGGCTATCGCAGAACTGACGCACCTCTGACGCTCCTCCCGACACCCATCGTGGCGGACGGGACAGGCGGGCCCAAGAGCATCGACGGCGCACGGTTCGCTCCTCAGCTTCGAGAGATCAAGCAACTCCTGCCTACCCCGACCGCGCGGGATGAAGCCGCATCGGGCGGAAGTACCGCATCGGACGTGACGCTCACCGATGCGGTGGTCCGTACCGAGTTCGGCACCCGCCCGAATCCTCGCCTCCGACCGACGCCGCGCGCTGCTCGTGGCGCATCGGGTACGGAGACGATGTACCGCCTGGGCGCGGAGCGTGACGACACGGGCGACCGGCAGGGCAACGTCCTGCTCCCTACCCCGATGACGAGCTACTCGCAGCGAAGCGCTGAGGAGTGGCTGGATGGGCGACCTGCCGGTAACGGTCAGCGTCGGTCGGTCGTCGGTGACCTCGGCGTGCTCGCTGAACACGTTGTCGGCCCGCAGATGCAATGGGGCGAGTACGAGCCAGCGATCCGGGTCTGGGAGTCGCTGACCCGCCCCGCACCTGCCCCGACGCTCCCTGACGGCAAGAGCGGGAACCATCGTCTAGCCGCGGTGTTCCCGGAGTGGATGATGGGCTACCCGGCCGGATGGGTGACCGACATCCTGAAGCGGAACCCGGCGATCAAAGCGTGCGGCAACGGGGTCGTGCCACAGCAAGCGTTCGTGGCGCTGAGCATCTTGTGGTCCCGCGTTCTCGAATGGGCGGTGGCGTCGTGATGCATATCAACCGTGGCGCTGTCCCTCCGACGAGGGCCCGTGAAATGCCGTCGTGTGGCCGATGCCCGAAGTGTCATCCCGGCCGGCAGTTCGGTGGGGACGAGAAGTGCAGGATCGCGAAGTGCGCCTGCCACCGCGGAGGTGTGTCGTGAACAAGCGGAAGGGTCTGAATCACCCGTCTGTGTCGGTGAAGCGTGCCGTGATCGAACGTGACGGCGGGTTCTGCCTCCTCGCGCTGCACAACTGTGAAGGGGAGGCGACGACAGCTCATCATCGCGCTAACCGGGGCAGCGGTGGGAGTCGTGTTCTGAACCATCCCGGCAATTTGGTTGCCACCTGCCGCCAGTGCAACTCCGACGCCGAGGATGCCGGGACGATCACCCGTATGGATCTCATCGACCGGGGTCTGCGGGTCGAGAAGGCCGCCACGAACGCGGCAACACTTGCCCGTGCGCTGGAGACACCGGTCACGGATCTTGAGGGGCGCAGGTGGCTGCTCATCGACGAACGCACCAGGAAGGAGGTCGAGTGATGCCGAGAGACCCACGCCTCTACATGACGTTCCCGAACGACATCCACCGGCACCCGAAGATCACCCGGCTTGCGCCGGAGGTGCGGTGGGCGTTCATCGAGATGAACGGTGAAGCAAGGATTGCCGACAACGATGGGATCTTCCCTGCCGAGGATGCCGAGTTCACATGGGGCAGGTCGACGCTCGACGCCCTTGTCGCCAGTCACCCGTCCCGTCCGCTCGTCGTCCGCGTTGACGACACGTACGTGATACGCGACTACGCCGAGCATCAGGAGACACGCGCTGCCCGAGAGGAAAGACGGAAGCGGAACGCGGAGAACGGTGCGAAGGGTGGCCGCCCGAAGAAAAACCCAGGGGTAACCGAGTCGGTTTCCAGTGGGTTGCCAGACCTAACCCAGCGGCAAGCGAACGAAACCCACACGAAAGCAGAGTCAGAGTCAGAGTCAGAGGACTTCTACTCACCTTCTAAGAGTCAGTCACGTAGTAACCGCGCGAGCGTTTCGACTGACCCGATCGAAGTCCCGGAAATGACAAGACGCCTGGCCGCGCAAAAGGGCATCACCTCACTGCGGGTTCTGGTCGATGCGATCCACTCTCACACGTCCTGCCGCGTGACGGCGGCGCAAGCGTTCCAGCTCGCCGTGGACCTGCTCGACAAGGCGAAAACCTACCCGGACGCGCCACAGCGGTATGTCGTGTCGTGCGTGAAGCGGAACCCCGCCGAGATCGAGAAAACCCTCTACGAACAGATCGGAGTCGCGTCATGAAGGTCAGAGTGAGGCGCACCCTGATGCCGCACATGGGGTTGGTCGGCATCAAAAACTGGTGGGTCGTGCGGGCCGGATTCGAGGATCTCGCCGAGTTCCAGTCCTGGGCAGACGCGGTCTGGTATGCGCATCTCGTCGCCGTGGCCATCGAGCGGCAGAACCGGGTCGCGTCGTGACTACGGATGAGGTCTTCTCCCAGTTCCTCTCCGCAGCCGAGGGCCGCTACCACACCGATGCCGAGTACCACGACCGGGTCAACCGGGAACTGTTCGAGACCGACGCCCGCCGGCAGCGGATGAAGGAGTGGGAGATGTCGATATGGGACCGAGTCCGAGGTGCCGCATGAGCCCCCAACCACTGATCACCAACCACGCACGAAAGGCAACAACATGAACGAGACCGTCATCACGGTCGTGGGAAACCTCACGGCAGACCCCGAGCTGCGGTACACGCAGAACGGCCTGCCCGTCGCGAACTTCACGATCGCGTCGACTCCTCGCAACTTCGACCGTCAGGCCAACGAGTGGAAGGACGGCGAAGCGCTGTTCCTCCGCGCGTCGGTGTGGCGTGAGTTCGCCGAGCACGTCGCCGGTTCCCTGACGAAGGGCATGCGCGTGATCGCGACGGGGCAGCTCAAGCAGCGTTCCTACCAGGACCGCGAGGGGCAGACGCGAACCGCGATCGAGCTGGAGGTCGATGAGATCGGCCCGTCGCTCCGCTACGCGACCGCACAGGTCACCCGCACGGCATCCGGCGGAGGCAACTACGCGGCTCAGCAGATCGCGCAGAACACGCAGCAAGACGACCAGTGGGCGGGAGGTGGCAGCTATGGAGACGACACCACACCGTTCTGAACAGAACTACACGGAAATCGTCAGCGACCTGCGGCGGATCACCGGGGGGACGGCAGTCACATCCGTGACGGCGCGTGCTGCTGACGTTATCGAAGCGCTCGTCGAGGAACGCGACGAACTGAAGCGGGAGATGCACGCGCGGGAGTTGCACCACTTCGAATCGGAGAAGCTCCCGATCGATGCGGGCATAGACCCTGACGCAGCGGTAGCCACACCACAGGACACCGAATGGGAGTACGGCTGGCGGTGTTTCTTCGACAACGGGGAAGAGTACGAATGGCTGGCATGCGCTTCCCGTGAGGAAGCCGAGTACCAGGCAGCCGAGTATCAGATCGAGGAAGACGCCACACATCCCGCCGGAGCTGGGCATCTCACGTACTCGGTGTGGCGTCGCCGCACTGCCAAAGCCGGGCCATGGGAGCCGCTGCCCGGGGAGGCCGCTGATGCCTGACCTGTTCGCCGCGGCGAAGGCTGAGTCGGAACGCCGCTACCCGGACCGTCCCGATGACGACTTCACCCTCACCTTCACTCGCGCCGAGATCCGCGCCATGCTCCGCGGCGCTTTCCAAGCCGGCGCCTCATGGAAGCTCACACGGAAGGACCACCAGTGACCGACGAAACCCGGTACGACGCGTACGACCTCCGTCGCGCCGTCGACGACCTCACCCTCCCCACCCACATCCCCGTCACGCAGGTGGTCAACGGGACCACGTACCGGCGGCGTGTCGAACACCCACCCCTGCTCGTGCAACTCGAGACCGCGATCCACGGTTCGATGAACTCCGGCTCCGGCGCCTCATCCTCCGCACCTGGCGAAGTCATCCCCCTCGACGGTGACGCTCTCAACCAGTTCACGATCATCAGCTCACAGATCAACGACTGGTGCCGCATGGCCGGGGCGGGCAGACAAAAGCACCCCGTCGACGGGCTCCGCGCCTGGCATGCGGCGACCCTCGCAACCCTCACCGAACCCCACTGGCACGTGATGCAGCTGCGGCAGTGGGCGGGGCTCATCCGGTCGAAGCTGAACCCTCGCCGCCGGCGGGACCTCCCCGACCCGTGCCCCGAATGTGCTGCCACATCGTGGGCGGACGAAGACGGCAACAGCGGTCTCCGGCCCCTGGTGGTGTCATTCCAACCCGATTCACCCGATGTCCTCGCGACCGCATCTGTCACGTGCCGTGCGTGCGGGTCGGAGTGGCGGGGTATCACCGCGATCCGCGCGGTCGCGTACGAGCTCGAAAGGAGCCACGCATGAGCGGATCGACGGATGCTACTTCACGTGGGGCGACCACACGTGCATCGGGGACGCGCGCCACGACGGCGAGCACGAGTGCTCGTGCGGTGCTCAGAAACCGGCCGAAGGGGAGTCCGACACGCGCCAACGACGAAAGAAAGCCCGACAGAACCAGACGACACAAAGATCAGGAAGGATGGACGCATGTCAGCGATTCCCCAGCCAGTGACCACGCGCAGGGTAGCTCTCGCCAACGAATATGGCTTGGGTCTTTACGAGCTCACCGCTGATGGCTTCACCGAGGACTACTGCACCGTCATACAGCGACCCACCACACTGGCACTCGATATCCGCGTGACGTTTGTCATCGAGGCGGGTATGTACCAGTCGTACCGCGTCTGGTGGAAGGACGAGGACCGGGCGCGCGCGCGGGAAGCTATCGACGGCGACTACGCAGAGATGGTCAGTGGGAACCATTCAACACCCCGCAGAGAATGAATGACAAACATGTGATTCAACCGCTATACTGGTCCCGCCTGGACCTTCCATGTCCAGAATTAGAACCCCCGGCCTCTCAAGAGGTGCGGGGGTTCTGACATTCCAGCGTCCTGGTGACTCGATTGACAGTCGGGTGTGGCCGGAGACAGTTCACCGAGAGGTGAGCCACCACCCCGCAACGCCAGCGGGAAAAACAGAACACGCGCGAGCCGGCATGTCCGAGGCGCGCACCCTAAGCACCTCACCGCGGAGGATGCCATGGAACCCGCACCCCCCGACATCGTCGACCGGCCCCTCGTCGTCGAAGTCACCGCTGACCGGTGTGACGCGAAAGGCTGCGGCGCGCAAGCGTTCGTGTACGCCGACTACCCGACCGGCTCACTCGCCTACTGCGGTCACCATGGCACCGAGTACCTTCCCCGCCTCCACCAGACCGCGACCACCGTGATCGACCTCCGACACCTGATCGGCTCATGATCCCTCACGGGTGGCGGTTGATCGCCTGCCTGCTCGGTGTGCACGCGTGGACGCGTGTGGTTGGGTCGGCGACGTTCGCTCAGGCTTGCCGGCATTGTGGCTGGCCCCGCACACGATAGACCTTCCCCGCCGCCGGTAGAGCGGCTCTCCCCACGACTGGTGTGCACGCCGATCGCGGGTGATGTGGGTTCGACTCCCACACGAGGAGCAATGCGCATGATGCTGGCTGGGCATTCCCGGCCGTGTCCTGCAGGCCGTCATGCGCAGAAGACCACGCCAGGAGCGCCGGATAACAACGCCGGACGAAGGTAAGAGCCCCGGCTTTGGGGGCCGCGTGGCACCTCTTCCCCGATAGGAGCACACCGTGGCAGAGAACGTCACCCCGCTGCATCCGCCGCGGACGAACTTCTCCTGCCCTAAGTGCGGCAGCGAATGGTTCAACCTCGCAGTCGTCCTGGACGCTCAGACGCTGACAGTGAACGGTCATGCGCTTCGCGTCGAGTGCCGTGAGTGCGAGACGGTTACCGACCTGTTCGAGAGCGCGATCCGATGAGCAGCGACAAGCTCGCCGCGACATACCACCCCCGCATCTTCACCTGCGACTGCGGATCCGAGTACACCTCAGCGATCGCCGCGATGTACTGCTGCGACCCCGCAGCACCAGGACCAGCAGACGACGACCACCAGACACGACCCGAACGGTACTACCTCAGCGAGGATTGACCCCCGTGCCCTGGGAAAGTAACCGCCCCACCCACGTACCCACCCGGGTACGCGAAGCCTGCCTCACCCGAGACGGCAACCGGTGCACCGCACGCCTCAGCGACGGAACCCGCTGCCCCGAAACCAACCCAGCCAATCTGCAAGCCGCACACCTACAACAGTGGCGACCCGGTGAACAGACCACGCTCACCAACGTGCGAACACTCTGCCACTGGCACCACAACCGCGAGACACAGACACAAGCAGCAACAGCACGCAAGCCGAGACCCTCAGCAACACGACAACCAGAACAACACCCCGGACGAACCTGACCCCCATCCACCCCCCACCCCACCCCTAGAGCTCGCGGGGAGGTGCTGTGATTCTCCCTGTGTACGGGTCTGGGGATTTCGTGCTGCTGGCCCCGAAATGGGGTGTGTGGCGTTACCCGAAACGGGGATGACCGATGCCTGGACGTGGACCCGCTCCCAAGGACCCGAACCAGCGAGCGCGTAGGAACAAGGACGTTGTGCAGCTGCGCGTGGTCGAGATCACGCCCGCTCGGAAGCCCGATCTGCCCGAGTTCGAGGTGGAGGTTCGCCCAAAGGACGGGGAACCATTCATGGTTCCGTACGTGTGGCCGGCGGCTACGCGCGACTGGTGGTCGATGCTCGATCTGCACCCGCTGGTTCGGGAGTTCACGGACATGGACTGGTCGTACCTTCTGGACACGGCACTCTTCCACGCGTCGTTCTGGAGGGGGAACCTCGAGGCGGGCAAGGAAGTCCGCCTCCGGGAAGCGAAGTACGGATTCACCCCCGAGGATCGTGCGCGACTTCGTATCCAGTTCGCTCAGGCGACCGGTGCTGAAGTCGACACGGCGCAGAAGGTCGAGCGGGTACAGAGCTCGCGGGACCGGATGCGTGGGATCACCCGGAAGGACACGGCCTGATGCCGTGGGTTGCGCAGCATGAGGGGGATTTCCCCACCCTCGGGTGGCATGTCGCTGACCAGATGGCCGAGTACCTCGGGCGTCCTGACGCGGGTGACGATGACGTGTTCGACCCGTTCGTCCTCACGCTGGAGCAGCAGGAGTTCCTGAACGAGCTCTACCGCATCGACCCGACGAGCGGGCGTCGGATGATTCACCGTGCGGCTCTGATCCGTCCGCGCGGGTGGGGAAAGTCCCCGTTCGTCGGTGCGATCATGATCGCCGAGGCGATCTTCGACGTCGTGCCCGATGGCTGGGACGCCGATGGGCAACCGGTCGGTAAGCCGTGGTCGAAAGTTCGCACCCCGTACGTAGCGATCGCCGCGGTCACCGAGGAACAGACGAAGAACACCTGGGAGCCGCTCCTCGAGATGCTCCGCCAAGGCTCGGCGGTCGACGACTTCGATATCGATCCGATGGACTCTTTCGTCGCACTCCGCCGAGGTCGCATCCAGCCGATCACGTCGTCGCCGAACTCGATCAAGGGCTTCAAGGCGGTAGCTGCTTCTCTGGATCAGACTGAGACTTGGGTACGCGGTAACGGTGGCATCAAGCTCGCCCAAACGCTCCGCAACAACGCGACGAAGCTCGGCGGCGTGACCATCGAGACCCCGAACGCCTACACCCTCGGTGAGCGGTCCGTCGCGGAGGCTTCCTTCGGGTTCTGGGACGACATCCAGTCGGGGAAGTACAAGAATCTCGAAGACGTCCGGTCGATCTACTTCGACCACCGGCCCGCGCCCGCTGACACACGGATCGACGACATGCAGTCGCTGGTGCATGGCTTGCGGGTCGCGTTCGGGGACTCGTCCGCGCACCCTGACGGCTGCTTGCTGCACGAACCGCCATGTGCGCCCGGTTGGTCTGACGTGCACCGCACCGCACTCGACTTCTTCGACACCGCGAACGACCCGGCCGTGATGCGCGCGGACTTCCTGAACCAGATCGACGCCGCCCGCGACGCGTACGTGTCGGACCCTGAGATCCGCGCGTGCGTGGACGCTGGCCGCGACAAGACCGTTTCTCGCACGGAGCCTGTGACGCTCGGTTTCGACGGGTCTGAGGGTCGGAAAGACAAGCACATCGCGGATTCCACGGTCCTCATCGGCTACTCGGTGACACAGCGACACTTCTTCACGATCGGTATCTGGGAGCAGCCGGACGGTCCGCAAGGCGAGGGGTGGCGACCGCCGAAGCTCGAGATCGAACAGGCCGTCGCGAAGGCGTTCAAGGAGTACAACGTCGTCGGCTTCTACGCGGACCCGTCCGCTGGGTGGGCTGGCGAGGTGAAGCAGTGGGAAGCTGCGCACCATCGCCGGCTGAAGGCGAAGATGTCCGTCGCTGAGCCGATCCGCTGGAGACAGAAGGACGTCACGCGCACGTGCGAGACGTTCGATCAGATGTACTCCGCGATCCGGCAGGTTGAGGTCTCTTTCGACGGCAACCCGACTGTAATTCGGCACTTCTTGAACGCGCGGCGTGATCCGCGGCGTGCGGGGTACGTGCTGAAGAAGGCTGATGACAATCAGGACTACGGCAAGATCGACGCGACCTACGGGGCTGCGTTCGCTTTCGCTGCCGGTAACGATGCGCTTGGCAAGGGCGTAACGACATCGTCGACAACGCGCATGCCGCGACAACTGAGGTAAGGGGGCACGATGGCGAATACGCCAGAGGAATGGCTCCCGATCCTGACGAAGCGCATGGACGCTCGCGCCCCGAAAATCGCAGAGCTCCGACAGTACGCATCGGGGAACGCGCCGCTTCCCGAGTTGGGTAAGAACACGCGCGCGTCGTGGGAGGCGTTCCGGAAGAAGGCGCGCACCGATTATGCGGGACTCGCATGCCAGTCGATCGCGGGGCGCATCGTTCCGATCGGGGTCGAGGTTGGGACTGACCGCAACAGTCCTGCCGTGACTGCGCTCCGGATTGTCTGGCGTGACAATCGCCTATCGGTGGTTTTCCGCGATGTTATCCGCACGATGCTCGCTGTGCGTGTCGGCTATCTCATCACGGGTATCCGGGATGGTGAACCGGTGATCACATCGGAGCCTCCGGAGCGAGTTATCACAGCACCTGACCCGACGCAGCCTTGGCGAGCCCGAGCTGCTCTGAAGGCATGGCGCGACAACGACGCGGAGATGGACTACGCGCTGGTGTGGGTGCCAGGTGCCCGTCAGCGATTCTCTCGTAACGTCAAGACAGACAGCGGCACGATCCGCGGGACCGTGACCGGAGACTGGATCGCGGACGGTGAGGTTGAAGAGTACGACGGCCCCGTTCCTGTTTTCGCTGTTGAGAACGAGGACGGGCGGGCGGAGTTCGAGCCGCACATCGACGTCATCGACCGCATCAACCTGGGGAAGTTGCAACGCCTCGTCCTGACCGCCTACCAGGCGTTCAAGGCGCGGGCATTGAAGGGGTTGCCGGAGAAGGACGAAGAGGGCAACGACATCGATTGGTCTAAGCGGCTCGACTTCGCTCCCGGAGCTCTCATCGATCTCCCCACCGAGATCGACGTCTGGGAGTCAGATGCCGTCGATATCCGCCCACTCCTCGAAGGGGAGAAGACCGACGCGAAGGACTTCGCTGCCGTAATGCAGCTTCCTGTCGCGACGTTCATCCCCGACAACCAGTCCGCAGAGGGAGCAAAGGGAGCCCACAAGGGCGAGATTCAACGCGCGAAGGACCGCCGCGACCGTGTCAAGGCACCCATGGAGGCATCTCTCCTCGCGGCACTTCGCATCCTGGGTATCGAGGGCGACGAGACAGTCGAAGTCAAGTTCGAGAACCCCGAATACGTGTCGATGGCGGAGAAGGCGACCGCTGCAGCGCAGGCGAAGGCCGGCGGTAAGTCTCAGCGTTGGATCGATCAGAACATCTGGAACATGTCGCCGGATGAGATCGACCGGGAGGAAACGGACCGGGCCGCGGAACAGTTGCAGACGCTGGCGCTGACAGGAGCGATCCCGAGTGGCGGAACTAACATCTGATCTGCTCACTGCGGCTTACATGGCGCAGGTGGCTGCGATCCGGGACCGCGTGTTGGCTTATGCGGTCGCGATGTGGGGCAGTGCGACATCGCTCCGCGACGCAGACGTGGAACGTCTTGTTGCCCGAATTGTGCCGGTCGTGCAGGGTGGCCAATTGCAGGTGGCAGGTCTGACGAACGCATATGTTGGTCAGCTTGCGAAGCTTGAAGGAGTTTCGGCCGTCGTTGCACCCATCGATCGCGCCTCCGTAGTGGGATATCGGGGTGTCCCCGCTGACGAGGTCTACCGCAGGCCCGCAGTCGCGACGTACACCGCGCTGAGGGACGGGAAACCGTTCGGAGCGGCGCGAGAAGAGGGCTTGGGGCGCCTCAAATCTCTGGTGGCCACCGACGTGCAACAGGCGCGGAATCGGCAAGCCAGACATGCGTACAGCAACACGGGGTTCGACTACACGATCCGCACACTCTCCGGATCGGAGAACTGCGCGTTGTGCGTCATCGCTTCCACGCAGAGGTATCACTCGGCAGGGTTAATGCCCATCCACCCAGGGTGCGACTGTGGCGAGCGCGGGATGCGCGCCGGCCGAGACCCGGGCCAGGTTATCGATCAGCGTCTTCTTGACCTCACCTACCAGCAGGTGGATGTGAAACTCGCATCCGGTGATCCGGCGCCTGTACTTGGTGATAAGCAATCGTCGGCCGGAAAAGCGATCTCGGACTTCACGGACATGATCGTCACCCGCGAGCACGGCGAACTTGGCGCAACGCTCGCATGGCGTCAGGACCATTTCACCGGGCCCAGCGGCCTCAATTGAACTTCCCGCCCACGGGCGGGCAGCGGCACCCGAAACGGCGCGCCGTCCATCACTCCGAAACGGGGATACCACCATGTCCGACACCGATACCACCACCGAAGCTAAGCAGACCGAAACGGATGCGAAGAGCGACCTCGAGAAGGCGCTCGCAGACGTCGATAAGTGGAAGGCCCTGTCCCGCAAGAACGAGGAACAGGCCAAAGGAAACGCCGAGAAGGCTAAGAAGTACGACGAGCTCGAAGAGGCGAACAAGACCGAGCAGGAGAAGCTTCTCGCTCGCGCCGAGGCCGCTGAGAAGTGGCGCGCAGACCGCGAATCGCAGGACGCCGCAGCCGCAACGGCCGCGGCGGTCGCGAAGGAGAAGGGCGTGCCCGTCTCCGCGCTTCGCGGTTCGAGTCGCGAGGAACTTGAGGCACACGCCGACGAGCTGCTCACCCTTCTCCCCAAGAAGCCGCCTGCACCTTCTGCGGATGGTCAGGGCGATCAGGGAGACACCATCGGCGACGGCGACATGTCGGCAGAAGACATCGTCTCAGCGGCAACGAGTCGCTGAGGACACCCCCGTAGAAGTTCGCCACGAACTCTCACGGGAGACATCACACAATCCAAGGAGGAACCGTGGCAAACATCTTCGTGAAGGGGCAGAAGTTCGCGCAGACCGCGCTCGCGCTGCTCCGTAAGCAGGTGAAGGCCCCCGGCCTGTTCACCTACAAGTTCGGCATCGCCGACTTCAAGGGCGCCGAGGGCGACGTCGTCAACATCAAGCGCCCCGCCGTCCTCGTCGCACGCGAGAAGCCATGGCGTGGCGACGACGCGATCGTCGTCGACCGTCTGGCGAACTCCAAGATCCAGGTCACTCTCAACCGGCACATCTACAGCGCAGTAGCGCTGTCGCCGGAGGAGGAGACTCTCGACGAGATCGACTACGTCCGCGACGTTCAGGCGCCGCAGGTCGCAGCGGTGCTCGACTTCTTCGAGAGCATCGTCGTCGGCGCGCTCCGCGCTGCGTCGTTCGTCTTCGGGGTCACGTTCAACACGGCATCCGGATCCGCAACGGAAAGCGACCCACGCAAGGTCGCGATCCGAGCACGCAAGCTCGCGCAGAAGGCCCACTGGCCCCTGAGCGGACGCTACTGGCTCGTCGGCGCTGATGTCTCCGAGGCTATCGCCGCCTACGACAAGCTGCTCGAGGTCGACACCTCCGGGCTGCCCGAAGCGCTCCGCGATGGTGTCGTCGGCCGGCTCGCAGGCTGGACCATCATCGAGCTCGATGCCCTCGGCGACACGGAGTCTTACTTCGTCCACGAGACGGCTATCGCCATCGCCAACGTCGCACCCGTGGTCCCGAATGGGGTCGCGAAGGGCGGAGGTGTCGCAGCGGGCAACGGTCTCGCCGTCACGCAGCTCTGGGACTACGACAGCACCTACATGAAGGACCGGTCGATCGTTCACGCGTTCGCCGGTGCCACTGCGGTGCTCGATCCCGAGCAGGGCACGGACGGATCGATCGTCCGCGACGAGAACGATGCGGTCGTGCTGAAGTTCCAGCGTGCGATCAAGGTCACGTTCGGTGCCGGCGGTTCGGAGAAGGCGACCTACACGGTCACCATCACCGGCGCCCCGACTGGTGGCACGTTCACCCTGACGATCGACGGTCAGACGACCGACGCGATCGCGTACAACGCATCGAACGCGACCATCGCCGCGGAGATCAACGAACTGACCGGCGTGTCCGGTGCGGTCGTCTCCGGTGGCGCGTTCCCGGGCAACGCGAAGACCGTCACGTTCAACGAGCGTGTCGCGACCTTCACGGCGACCGGGTCGTTCACGGGCGGCACGACGCCGGCCATCACCGTCGCCTGATCCCATCACTCTGAGAAAGGTCAGGTCATGGTCGACTACATTCCGCTCGCGTCCATTGATGACGTGGAATCGCTTCTCGGCCGTGACCTGACCTCATCAGAGGCGTTGCAGGCTCCTGCGCTCATCAAGCAAGCGTCCGAGCTCTTCCGCAATTCTGCGGGACGCAGCTTCACGCCCGGGCGGTTCACGAACCGCCTCAAAGTCAACGGCGGCGAAGTCCGCCTCTCGAACTCTCCCGTCACGCTTGTCCACAGCGTCACCGACGACGACGGCAACCCCATCGAATACACCGTGTACGGGTCCACTCTCACCACCTGCCTGCGATCGCACCGTTTCGTCCGAGTGGACTACGAAGGCGGCGGCGATGTGCCTGACATAGTCACGAGCACCGTCGCAGGCATGGTCGCCCGACTCTTCAACGTCGACGCGCGCGCGAAGGCCGGTATGGTCCAGTTCCAAAAGACTGCTGGCCCGTTCTCGGAAGGCGGAACGTTTGCGGCCTGGGCTGTGGGTGGACAGTTGATGATGTCACCGAATGATGTTGCGGTGGCGCAACAGCTTCGGGCCCCGCGTCTTCCGAATACCACGGTATTGGGGGAGCGATGATCGTCGGTGAAACCGTCATTGTCGAACGCCGGGAGGAGACCGGACGGGACCCGGGGAACACTCCGATTTACGAGTGGGTGGGCGAGACGGTGAGCAATGTTCTTGTTGCCCCGGGATCTCTTCAGGACGTGACGGGATCGGTACGCCCCGACGGGGTAAAGGTGATGTTCAACCTGTACTTCCCGAAGGGTTACCCGGAAACACTCGCTAACGCGCGTGTGCGTGTCCGTGGCGGTGATCCACTTTCAGTGATCGGTGATCCGAGGCACTACACGGCGGAGAACACGCCAGGTGGCTGGTCGATGCCGTGTGAGGTTGGACGGGTGGTGGGCTGATGGCTGGCATCACGGTAAAAGTGAGTTCGACTGCGGCTCGAGAATTGATGAACTCGCCCCAGATGCAGGCGATCCTTTTGGATCGGGCTGAGACGATCCGTGATGCGGCTGGTCAGGGTTTCGAGGCTGACGTGCAGCCGGGACGTAACCGTGCACATGCGATGGTTAAGTCGACGGACTACCAGTCACGAGAACGGCAGGCTACGGACAACGTCCTGCTGAAAGCGATCGGATCTGCGCGATGAACGTTGAGGGAACCCTGGTCGCCGCGTACAACGCGGAGCCGACACTGCCGGACGCGTTTATGGAAGTCCCGACGCCCAGGCCGGCAAGGTTCATCCTGGTGGAGCGTATCGGTGGTGGACGAGTCGACGTACGCGACCGTCCGTTGGTTTCCATCCAGTGGTGGGATGAATCGCGATGGAGAGCTTCCGAAGGTGCCGACCTGGTCGCTCAATTCACCCGATCTCTCTCCCTCTCTCACCCGCAGGTTGCGCGGGTGACTATCGAATCCATCTACAACAACCCTGACCCTGCTTCCGAGCAGGCGAGGTATCAGGTCAACGCGACCATCATCACCGCATAAATCCGCTCCGAGGCTCGGCAGTCACGGAGAAATCATGGCCAACACGGCTTCGAATGTGTCCGTTGGTAAGCCGAAGGCTGCCGGCGGCGTCTACTCAGCTCCCATCGCTACCGCGCTCCCGACGAACGCGACGACCGCTCTGGCGTCGGGTTATGTCGGGCTCGGCTACGTGTCCGATGCGGGTCTCGTCAACTCGATCAGCACCGACACGAACGACATCAACGCGTGGGGTGGTGACCGTGTTCTGACGGTCCGCACTTCGCGTAGCGAGTCGTTCAAGTTCACGTTCATCGAGACGAACGCGGACGTTCTGAAGGAGGTTTACGGGCAGAGCAACGTCACCGACTCGTCCGGTGCACTGACCGTCCTCCACAACAACACGGTGAACCCGACCCGTCGGTACGTGTTCGAGATCGCTCTGACCGGCGACCGCGTGAAGCGGATCGTCGTCCCCCAGGGACAGATCACCGAGGTCGGTGACGTCACGTATGTCGATGGTGACCCCATCGGTTATGAGGTGACGATCTCCGCCTACCCGGATGGCAGCGGCAACACCGCCTACGAGTACATCGCTTCTGTCACCCCGTAACAAGCCCCGGGCCGGGGGAGTCTTCGCCGAGCCTCGCCCCCGGCCCGGCCTTCAATCTTGAGGTTCGGCAATTCGAAAAGAGGTACGGCAAATGGCAATCATCCTGAACGACTACAAGCCTTCCGGTGAGGTGGAAGAGATCGTCTTCCCTGGGTCGAAGGAACGGTTCGAGATCCCGACCGCGGAGGATGTGCTCACCGTTGAGCTTCTCGAAGGGCTCGCCCGGGGTGACTACTCGGCGATCGTCGATCTGTTTCCGGAGGAGGCGCAGCCGCTGTTCAAGAAGCTGCACCTGTCGCAGGTGAAGCAGTTCGTTGAGGCGTGGACGGGTTCAGCAAAAAACTGACAACCCTCGCGTGGCTCATCCGCGAGCACCGCGAGGCCGTCGAGTACGAGCTCATCCGCCATGGGCAACGGCTCCGTTGGATGGGTTCCCGAGGGCTGTCGTGGCGGGACGTGTGGGTGATCTGCCGTTCCGCCCCGCCCAAGTCTCCCTTGGCGATCGCACTGAGCCCGCAGATGGCATGGGACACCGCCGACTACCTGCTCGCCGATATGGCCGACTCACTGCGGTGGCTGGTGTGGGCGAAGACGCGCGACGGGTCGAAGAACAGGAACCAACCGCAACCGATCCCGCGTCCCGGCCGGCCGGGAAGCAAGTCGGATGTTCAGTCGATGAACGTGACGGAGATGAAAGCGTTTCTTGCGCGACGCCGGTCGCCGGTCACGGAGTAGGGGTGCTGTTCGCCGCAACCACGAACTCATCGACGTACTGACGCGGAACCTCTGTGAACGTCACCACCGATGATGCGACCGTAACTGTGAGTTCGGCGAACAGCCCCTTCGCGGTCGCATGGATCGACGTGAGCTGTGGGCGCGCGTATGAGGCGATCTGAGTGGTAGGCGCGATGCCCTGCGGCAGCCGGTAATGGAACAAGAGTCGGCGGTCGGTCAGAACAATCAACCCACGCTTGTCTCCGAGTTTGCCGAACAGCATCTTCTCGACAGTCTCACCCGGCGTGAGGACATCGGCGAGCGACTTCAGTTCGGATCCGTATCCGATGCGCAGCTTGATTCGATCCTTCGCGGCCTGGATGTCATCGCGGAGCTTCATGCCGCTGAGCCTATCCGCCGTCACCGACTTACACACCCCGGGAGGTAGATGTGGCCATTGAGCTCGCGGCAGTCTACGTCCCGATCACCCCGTCATTGAAGGGGGCGGCGGCGAAGATCCAGGCCGAACTCGGTGGTGTTGATGTCTCGGGTATCGGCTCGAAGGTCGGCGGCAGCTTCGGGTCAAAGATCATGGATGCCGTCGGCGGCGTCGTGAAAGCCGGCTCTATCGCCATCGGTGGCATTGTGGCAGCGGGTCTCGGTACCGCCCTGGTGAAGGGTTTCGCGCGGCTCGATGCGATCGATGTTGCCCGGGCGAAGCTGACCGGACTCGGCAACGATGCCGACACCGTCAAGGCGATCATGACTGATGCGCTCTCCTCGGTGAAGGGTACTGCGTTCGGTCTTGGTGAGGCGGCGACGGTCGCTGCTGCCGCGGTTGCGGCGAACATTAAGCCCGGTGAGCAGTTGCAGGGTCACCTGAAGAACATCGCGAACAACGCTGCTGCAGCGGGTGTGTCGATGGAGGAGATGGGTTCCATCTTCAATAAGGCTGCCACGCAGGCCAACGGTGTGCAGAACGATGTGATCGGGCAGTTGGCGGATAAGGGCATCCCGATCTACCAGAAGCTCGCTGAGCAGATGGGTGTCACCGCGGGTGAGGTGTTCAAGCTCGCGTCGGACGGGAAGATCGACTTCGAAACCTTCTCCGCCGCGGCTACGGCAGCTGCCGGGACCGTTGCGGATCAGATGGGCGGGACGGTTCGGGGTTCGTTGGCGAACTTCTTCGCCTCTCTTGGCCGTATCGGTGCGGGTCTGCTCGGTGGGGTGTTCCCTCAGATCGCTCCGACTATCAAGGGCATCACTGCTGCGCTCGAGCCGCTAGAAGCCGTCGCCGCTCGAGTTGGTGACCGTGTCGGGCAGGCGATCAACCCAGCGTTGCAGAACTTCGTCGGGATCGTTTCGGGCGATGTGAAGGTCGG
>Ga0207709_10000448_pt1 | contig 38563 bp, 32 predicted proteins | sample KBSM34metaG_FD_184397 | JGI IMG/M metagenome (GOLD analysis project Ga0207709, IMG submission 184397) | Miscanthus rhizosphere microbial communities from Kellogg Biological Station, Michigan, USA - KBS M3-4 metaG (SPAdes) (version 2) | ecosystem: Host-associated > Plants > Roots > Rhizosphere >...
TGTCAGCTCGGTTGTGGGCTTTCTATGTTCGCCGTACATGGCCTTGTATGCGGCCTCCAAATACGCTGTTGAAGGGCTGTCCGAGTCACTGGATCATGAAGTACGCCAATTCGGCATCCGCGTGTCGCTGGTCGAACCCTCCTTCACCAAAACCAACCTTGATCTCAACGCGCCTCAGACTGCTGCCAGAATCCCGGACTACAGCAAAGAGCTTGCCATCGTCACCAAAGCCTTCCAGAACAACGTGCAAAAGGCGCCCACGCCTGAAGGCGTTGTGGCGACGATGGTCAGCGCGGCACTTGGTCCGTGGAAGATGCGCCACACGCCCAAGGGCGAAGCGTCCCTCCTGGCCAAGTTGCGCCGTTTCATGCCCGCTGGCCCGGTCGAAAAGGGCCTGCGCAAGACGTTCGGACTGGGCTGAAATCACAGCTGTGTTCACGGCCGGGTGCTAGACCTCATGGAGTAATATGAGCGTGCTTGAACTGAAGGTTCCTCCCCCCATCGTGGCGCTTGTCCTGGCGCTTCTTATGTGGCTGACGCCAGCCATCGCGGGCCTTGTGCAGATTCCCTATCCGGCCCGCGTGCTCTGCGCCGTCGTTTTGGTGTGCATTGGCCAAGGCATCAGCATCGCCGGAATGGTTGCGTTTCGGCGCGCCAAGACCACCGCGAACCCCATCAAGGCAAGCTTGGCGTCCTCGTTGGTCATCCAAGGCGTGTACCGGTATACGCGCAACCCCATGTATGTCGGACTCTTGCTTACCCTGTTGGCGTGGGCAGTGTTTCTGGCGAATCCGTTTGCTGTACTGTGGGTTGTCGTGTACGTGCTTTACATCACCCGGTTCCAAATCATCCCGGAAGAACGCGTGCTGGCGTCTCTATTTGGGGCAGAGTACGAGGCTTACAAAGAGCGGGTACGCAGATGGGCATGAGGCCTAACGGGTCTGCAAGGACTTCCCCCTAAGTCATCAACACATCCCAGCGCAGCAAGGAAATCGGAAGCGGCCGCCCCCTCAACGGCGAGAGCCCACGGCGTTCTGCATATTGTTTCAAAAAAAGCCGCCGCCACGCGTCGGAAACTTTTCCCGGTCTTTTGCACACCTACCGTCCATCGTTTGCAAAACTCACCACCGAGGAACACTCCATGCGTCTCACGACGAAGGGCGGCTTCGCCTTGACGGCCATGATCGATGTCGCGATGCGCGAGCGGGACGGCCCCGTGCCATTGGCGTCGATCAGCCAGCGGCAACACATTGCCCGTTCTTCGCTGGAGTTGCTCTTCAGCAAGCTGCGCCAGCATGCGCTGATCAAGGCAACGCGCGGCCCTGGAGGCGGCTACACATTGACGCGCAGGGCTTCCGAAATCACCGTGGCTGACATCCTTGCCTCGGTCGATGGCCAGCCCGTGGCGGACACCGAGGCCTCGCCAAGGAAGGACACCGCTGGCAAGGGCTGCTATTCGACCGACGCGCTGTGGGCCTCCGCCAAGCACCATGTCATGGAGTTTCTGGGCTCCGTCACGCTGCAGAGCCTGGTCGAAGAGCAACTCGCCAAGGGCGTGCGCGTCGAGCACGAAGCGCCGACGAAGAGACAGACCCCGCAAATCTCCGCCGTCACGCCAATGCGCGTGAATGCGCCGAACTCCGTGTTCGCCTGGAACGGCGTGTTCGCCAAGCGCTGAACGCCACGCGCGTGCGGGCTCAGGCCTGCTGCGCTTCGGTCAGCGCCTGCGCCGCCACCACTGCCTCGGTGCGGTTGCGCACATTCAGCGCGCGGAAGATCGCCGCAAGGTGGATCTTCACGGTGCCCTCGCTGATGCCGAGGCTGCGCCCGATCAGCTTGTTGGGCTTGCCTTGCGACAGCAACTGCAGCACCTCGACCTGCCGCTCCGTCAGCACGTTGCGCAGGTGCTCCAGCGTCTGGCTGCCAGCGCCGCCATTGCCGCTGCGCACCAGCGCCTCGGCGCCGGCCTGCGGCGCCACGCCGGCCACGATGCCGGGCGGCAGCGCAGCCAGCATCATCGGCGGCACGTACACGCCGCCGGCCAGCACCAGCCGCACGGCCGAGAGCATGACCTCGGGCGAGTAGGCCTTCGGAATGAAGCCGAGCACGCCGCGCTCGAGCGCGCTGCGCATGATGGCCGGGTCTTCGTAGCCCGACAGAACGATCAGCGGCACGGCCGGATGGCGGCGGCGGATTTCGTCGATGTGGGCCTGGCCGTCGGCGCCGGGCATGTTGAGGTCGATCAGGGCCAGGTCGAGATCATCGGTGGCTCCGGCAAGCAATTCGTCGACGCTCATCGCCAAAACGAATTCGATGCCAGGCTCCAGCTCCGACAACTTGGCTTTGACCGCCTCGATGACGAGCCGGTGGTCGTCGGCGATCAGGATTTTCATGATGCTTTTTCCCGTGTCCCAGCGTGCAGTGAATTGCAGGCGCTGAAGATACCGGCGAATGCCCCGTGCAGCAAGGGCGGCGGCCCCACCAACGGCATAGACCCCAAGCGGTATGGCGCGGGGCGAGAGCCATTTGAAAGAATGCACGCCTACTCGAAGAAACCGGGGACATGGGCATGTGCCATCGCAGCAGACTCCGGCGCAAGGCATCCTTCGCAACGCATGGCTGAGCGAGCCCACGCATGGCTCGCCTTCTCGACTGCTTCTCCAGCTTCATCTCGTTCGGTCTCGCGCTGGATGCATCGATCGCGGCCGGCGCGCCGCCGCTGCTGCCGCACGAGACCGCACAGCAGCAGGCCCGCCAGCTGCTCGATGCGGCCCGCGCCGCCGCCGAGGCCTTCGGCACGCCCGCAGCGCAGATCGAATCGGCAACCTTCGCAATGGTGGCCTGGATCGACGAAATCCTCGCGCGCCATCCCGGCGCAACCGCTGCCGTCAACACGGCTGGTGCAGCCCCGCTGCAGGTGCAGCTCTTCAACTCCAACAACGCGCACAGCGAGTTCTTCCATCACCTGTCTGCCCTGACCCCACAGGACGACCCCGTGCGCGAGGTGTACTGGCATGCGCTGGTGCTCGGCTTCAAGGGCCAGTACTACTTCGAGGATGGCGACCACGGCGAGCTCGGCAAGCTCAAGGAACTGCACGGCCGGCAACTTCAGCTGCGCCCGCTGTCCACCGGCAGCCCGGTGCAGGACCGCGTCGCGCCGCAACCCCACGACGTGCCCGACCCGCGCGGCCCCGGCGACACGCGCCGGCGCGACCGCACGCTGTTGCGCAGCAGTGCCGCGCTGGCGCTGATGCTGCCGCTGCTCTACCTGCTGTGGCTGTGGTCCACCGGGCCGCCGGCCACCGCCGCGGGCCCGGGCCAGCGCGTGGAGCAGCATCTGCAGACTTTCGCCTGCGCCGACCTCACGGCCGGCATCGACCCCGAGGGCCGCACGCACGTCACCGGCTTCGTCTCCGTGCCCGGCGACCTGCCGCGCGTCAAGAGCGAAGTGAGCGCGATTCCCGGCGTGCAGGCGCCGCACTTCGACGTCGGCCTGCGCGTGTGGCCCCACTGCGAGGTGTTCGCGATCCTCAAGCCCTACCAGGCGCGCAACCGCGAGAAGGCCTACGGGCTGGAGGTGGATGCACCTTCGGCCCGCGAAGGCGACCTGCGCGAGGGCGACGGCGTGCGCGTGCGGGTGGTGGCGCCGCGCCACGACAGCTACATCTGGGTCGACTACTACACCGCCGACGGCTCGGTCATGCACCTCAACGCCGGACAGGCGCCCACGCGGCTGCGGGCCGGCGAGACGCTGGAGCTGGGCCGCGACGTCCCTTCGAGCTGGCTGGTGAGCCCGCCCTTCGGCAGCGTGCTGATCACGGTGCTCTCGTCGCCGACGCCTTTTACAGAAACATCCGGCCGGCCGCCTTTCGAGCTGGCCTCGGCCTACCTGCTGCGGCTGCGCGAGGCGCTGGCGGCGAGCAAGAACGGCGAGCGGCTGATCGCGGACTTCGTGTTCCTCGAAACCGTTGCGCGTTGAACGCGTTGCCGTTCCCCGCCCCCCGCTTCTGGCGGCTCGCCGGCATGCGGCGCGGCGCTCACTTCGCGTCGACGCGGATCGCGCGGGCGCTGAAGTTCACGTCAAGCGCCTGCGCCTTGCCGGTAGTGACGGGCCGCACTTCGCGCCAGCGCGCGCGGTCGAGATCGCGGAACGCCGCCATCACGCCGATGGACTTCGCATCGGGCGGCAGGTTGAAGTCGAGCTTCTTCGTCTCGCCGGGCCGCAGCAGCACCTCTTCGCGCTGCACCAGCTCCGCGCCGAGCGTGGCCTGGTCCTTCTCGAACAGCGAGAAGAAGTCGGCGCCCTCGAAGGGGCCCGGCGACTTCAATGCATACACGCGCACGGTGAGCGGCGAGGCGCGGCCGCGCGCATCGGGGTTGGCGTCGGCACCCGCCGTGAGCGTAACGGCCACCGTGGTGACGACCGGCTTGCTTGCGCAGCCCGAGATCAAAAGACCCGCTGCAGCAAGGCCAAGGACCGCAATGCGGCGCCGCGTTGCAGCGGCAAGGAAGCCTTCATAGGACGAATGGTGTGTACCCAGCGTGCGCATGCTATTCCCTTCGTTGCATTGACCGGTCAAGACGCATCTTTGATTATCACCAGCGAACTCCAACAGGCAACATGCTGACCAACGAACTTGCAGCCACACTGCTCGCGCCCATCGGCGAGGCCTCGCCATGCGGCGACGATCTCGAGTACGACGCGGACTTCATGGCGCTGGTGGCGGCCGCGCAAGGCAAGCCCGAGCAGCAGTTCGGCGACACCGTGATCCCCGCGGTCGAACCCGAGTGGCGCGAAGTGGGCGAACAGGCCGGAAGCATCCTGCGCCGCAGCAAGGACGTGCGGGCCGCAGTGCTGCTGCTGCGCGCATCGACGCACCTGCAAGGCGTGCCCGGCTTCGTTGCCGGACTGCAACTGCTGACAGGTCTGCTCGACACCTTCTGGGAAGGCATACATCCAAAGCTGGATGCCGACGACGGCAACGACCCGACGATGCGCCTGAACGCGCTCGCGCCCTTCTGCGACGAGAGCCAGACGATGCTGCGAGAGCTGTACGACGCACAGGTGGGCGTGGCACCCGGCGTGGGGCCGATACGCGTGCGCGACATCGCCGTCGCCCACAACGCACTGGGCGCCGTGAGCGGCGAAGCCACCTACTCGGCCTCGCAGGTCAAAGGCGGCCTCGAGGCCATCCACGCGTCCCAGCCCGAGCCGTTGCGAACCGCGATGGACGTGCCCGCCCTCCTCGAGAAACTGCGGGCCTTGCTGGTCGATCGCACCGGCCGCGCCGACGCCATCGACCTGACCCCGCTTCGCACCGTTGCCCTGGTGCTGAAGAAAGCGTGCGGCGCCGCCGCTGGCGCGCCTGACGAAGCGCCAGCGAGTGCGGATGCCGAAGCCGACGAATCGCAGGCGGCCGGCACCACCGCCCGTCCCACCGCGATGCGCGGCGAGATCCAGAACCGGCAGGACGCGCTGCAGATGCTCGACCGCGTGATCCGCTACCTCGAGCAGGCCGAGCCCGGCAACCCCGCGCCGCTGCTGATCGAGCGTGCCAAGAAGCTCATCGGCGTGAGCTTTCTCGAGATCATGGCCAACCTCGCGCCGAACGCGATGGACACCATCGAAACGGTCACGGGCCGCCGCCCGTCCGAATAAGCCCGCCCTACCCGACACCCGCACTCATTCACACCCGCAAGGAGCATCTCCATGGCCAAGAGCAGTCAGAAATTCATCGCCCGCAACCGGGCGCCCCGGGTCCAGATCGAGTACGACGTGGAGCTCTACGGGGCCGAGAAGAAGGTGCAGCTGCCCTTCGTGATGGGCGTGCTGGCCGACCTGTCGGGCAAGCCGGCCGACCCGCTCGCGCCGGTGGTCGACCGAAAGTTCCTCGAGATTGATGTCGACAACTTCGACTCGCGCATGAAGGCCATGAAACCGCGCGCGGCGTTCGCGGTGGAGAACTCGCTCACCGGCGAAGGCGACCTCAAGGTGGAACTCACCTTCGAGAACATGGAAGATTTTTCGCCCGCCGCCGTGGCGCGCAAGGTCGGTGCGCTCAACAAACTGCTCGAGGCGCGCACCCAGCTGTCGAACCTCGTCACCTACATGGACGGCAAGGGCGGCGCCGAGGACCTGCTGGCCAAGGTGCTCGAAGACCCGGCGCTGCTGCAGACGCTGGCCGCGAGCAAGAAACCCGAAGACGGCAGCGCGTCCGCCACCTGACACCCATCCGAGCACACGAGGAGTAAACCACCATGGCCGAAGCACTCGAACAGAGCGCGCTGAAAGATGTCGCGTATGCAGGCAGCGACTTTTCTTCGCTGCTGCAGAAGGAATTCAAGCCGCGCAGCGACGAAGCCAAGAGCGCCGTCGAAGCCGCGGTGCTCACGCTGGCGCAGCAGGCGCTGGCCAACAGCACCGTCATCGGCAAGGACGTGACCCGGTCGATCCAGGCCATGATCGCCGCGATCGACGCCAAGCTCACCGACCAGGTGAACAAGATCATCCATCACCCCGACTACCAGAAGCTCGAGAGTGCATGGCGCGGCCTGCACTACATGGTGAACAACACCGAGACCGACGAGAACCTCAAGATCCGCGTGATGGACATCTCCAAGCAGGAGCTGGCCAAGAACCTCAAGAAGTTCAAGGGCGCGGCCTGGGACCAGAGCCCGATGTTCAAGAAGATCTACGAGCAGGAGTACGGCCAGTTCGGCGGCGAGCCCTTCGGCGCGCTGGTGGGCGACTATCACTTCGACCAGAGCCCGCCGGACGTGGAACTGCTCGGCGAGATGGCCAAGATCGCGGCCTCGGCGCATGCTCCCTTCATCACCGGCGCCAGTCCCAACCTGATGCAGATGGAGTCGTGGCAGGAACTCGCGAATCCGCGCGACCTGACCAAGATCTTCTCCACGCCTGAGTACGCCGGCTGGCGCAGCCTGCGCGAATCGGACGACTCCAAGTACCTCGGCATGTGCATGCCGCGCTTTCTGGCGCGCACGCCCTACGGCGCCAACACCAACCCGGTGGAAGAGTTCGACTTCGAGGAAGACACCGCCGGCGCCGACCACAGCAAGTACGCCTGGGCCAATGCCGCCTACGCGATGGCGACCAACATCAACCGCTCGTACAAGCTCTACGGCTGGGGCTCGCGCATTCGCGGCATCGAGTCGGGCGGCGCGGTGGAGAACCTGCCGCTGCACACGTTTCCGAGCGACGACGGCGGCGTGGACCAGAAGTGCCCGACCGAGATCGCCATCAGCGACCGGCGCGAGGCCGAGCTGTCGAAGGCCGGGCTGCTGTCGATGATCCATCGCAAGAACTCCGACTTCGCGGCCTTCATCGGCGCCCAGTCGCTGAACAAGCCGGCCGAGTACGACGACCCCGACGCCACGGCCAACGCCAACCTCGCGGCGCGCCTGCCCTACCTCTTTGCCTGCAACCGCTTCGCGCACTACCTCAAGTGCATCGTGCGCGACAAGGTGGGCAGCTTCAAGGAGCGCGAGGACATGCAGCGCTGGCTCAACAAATGGATCATGAACTACGTGGACGGCGACCCCGCCAACTCGTCGGAAACCACCAAGGCCCAGAAGCCGCTGGCCGCCGCCGAGGTGATCGTCGAGGAAGTGGAAGGCAACCCGGGCTACTACACGTCCAAGTTCTTCCTGCGCCCGCACTACCAGCTCGAGGGCCTCACGGTCTCGCTGCGCCTGGTGTCGAAGCTGCCTTCGGCCAAGGGCGGCACCTGAAAAGTCCCGCGGGTTTTCTTGAAATTCCCGATTCCGTTTCGTTCTCTCTGTAGCTGCCGCGTATCGGTCGTGTCTTCAAACCGCCGGCAGCCTTCGTCTTCAACCCAGTCATCAACCGCCCGAACGCAAATCGGGTTCCAAGGAGTAGGAACATGTCATCTGACTTTCACATCAAGCTCGACGGCGTCAAGGGCGAGTCTTCCCACAAGGACCACAAGGACGAGATCGAGATCTCGTCGTGGTCGTGGAACGTGAGCAACGCCTCGGGCGCGGGCTCGGGCGGCGGCTCCGGCAAGGGCAAGGCCACGCCTGGCGACTTCCACTTCGTGCACGCCTACGACAAGGCCTCCCCGGTGCTGGCCAAGAACTGCGTGGGCGGCAAGCACTTCAAGGACATGATCATGACCTGCCGCAAGTCGGGCGAAGGCCAACAGGAGTACCTCAAGGTCACGCTGAAGGAAGTCTTCATCTCCAGCGTGGCCCCCGGCGGCGCGCAGGGCGGCGACGTGCAGGAACAGGTGTCGTGCTCGTTCAAGGACATCGAGTTCGCCTACAAGGCGCAGGACGACAAGGGTGCAGCGGGCGGCGAAGTGAAGTTCGGCTGGAACGTGCCGACCACCGAAACGCGCTGACGGACGGCGGATTCGTCGAGTGCGGAATCAGGCGCGGCTGCCGCGCCCGGTCCGCTTCCTTTGCGTATCCTCCACCGGAGCAATGCGATGGCATTCAGCACCCCAACCATTGGCGACAGCGGCGCGCTGCTCACCACCTACAACATCGACTGGTCGGTCGGCCGGATCGGCTCCAACACGCGTGAAGACGTGATGCTGGTACAGGCGCTGTTCAAGATCTTCTACTACGAGCTGATGGGCTTCAACCACGACTTCGACCCGCCGCCCGGCCAGACCGAAGTGATCGCCGTGGACGGCTACTACGGACCGGTCACGCAGAAGCACATCACGCACTTCCAGCAGCAGATGGTTGCGACCGGGCGCAAGGTCCTGGCGGACGGCATCTTCGACCCGTTCCGGGACCCCGGCACATCCAGCACGATCAGCCAGTCGCGCTACGCGCTCGACCTGCTCAACAACGGCTGCGCCAATTTCTGCAAGGAACAGGGGATCGACAACTACACCAACCTGCCCAACCGGGAAGACATGCCGCTGTTGCTGCGCAGCGCATTGAAGCGGGTCAAGAAGACGGCCAGCAAGTACGCCTACGGCGCACCCGCGAGGGTTCCGGTCACGGGCGGCATCTGAGTCTCCGCCCCGCCCTCGGCAACAACCAAGGGCCTGGAGCGATCGTCCGATGGACGGCGCTTCAGGCCCTTGTCTTTTGTTCGAAGCAATTCAAGAGTCAGTCGGCCGACGCAACGCTCTCTGGCAGCAGCCGCGTCGCATCGTCGCTCTCATCCTCGATCACCCACAGCGTGAGCGCCGTGTAGTTGTCGTGGCCCGGCTTGGCGTTGGCCTTCACCTGCGCGTCGATCAGCTCGGTCCACTGGCTGGGCGTGCGCGAGGCGTGCAGCGTGTCGATCAGGCGCTCGTCGCCCAGCGGCTCCCACACGCCGTCGCTGCACAGCAGCAGCACGTCGCCTGGCAGCAGGCGCATGCGGTCGGACACGGCGATGTCGGGGGCCTCCTCGATCGAGCCCAGCGCCGACAGCAGCATGTTGCGCTGCGGATGCAGCCGCGCGCCCTCCTCGTCGAGCATGCCGCCGGCCACCATCTGCTGCACCAGGCTGTGGTCGGTGGTACGCGCCACGATGGCACCGCCGCGGAACAGGTAGGCCCGGCTGTCGCCGCTGTGCACCCAGGCCAGCGCGTGGTCCTCGAGGTCGATGGCCGCGAACACGATGGTCGAGCGCATGCCCGCGAGCTTGCCACCCTCGGCCTGCCGCGCCACCACGTCGACGTTGGCCTGCTCCACCAGCCGGCGCAGCGTGGGCTCGTCGAGCCCCGGCGCGGCCGAGAAGCCGCCCAGCACGCTGCTGCGCGCGGTGGCCGCGGCCACGTCGCCCCCGCCATGTCCGCCTGCGCCGTCGGCCACCAGGCAGGCGACATAGCGCTCGTCGTGCCAGTGGCCGTGGACGTCTTCGTTGTAGGTGCGGCCGCCCTGGCGGGAGAGCGTGACGATTTCGATTTCCAAGCGGGTGCCTCGCTGGTGATGCGGTGGTAGTTGTCGTCAGGCTTCGGACTTGAGGCGCGCCATCTGCTCTTCGTAGGCTTCGAGGAAGGCCTTGCCGAAGAGGCTGTGGAAGTCGTCTTCCGCCTCGCTCGCGATGCCACCGTAGAGCGACACGAACTGGTCCCAGAGCTTGGCCTTGCGGTTGGCGCTGAAGAGCGCGTCGAGCGCCGACTTCGCGCTGATCTTCTTCTCCAGCTCCGCCGGCTCGAAGCGCGCGATGACATGGGCCAGCGCCGCGCGCATGCCCACCATCACGCCGAACTGGTGTGCGCGCAGGTCGTTGTAGGCATCGCGCATCGCGGCCTCGGGCGGCATGAAGCCGCGCACGCCAGGGCCCAGCAGATGGGCCAGCGCCACTTCGACCGTGGGCGAGAACTTCAGCGGATTGTTGGCCTGCGACGCGATCATCGTGACCTCGGCGCGCACCTCGCGCTTGAACTCCTGGCGCGTGAGCAGCAGCTGCAGCGTGCCCTCGGTGGCACTGCGCAGCATCGCGCCGATGCGCTCCATCAGGCCAGGTGTGAGCATCTCGGGCGGCTGGTGCGTGCTGGCGAGGCCGCGCAGGAAGGCGGCGAGCAGTTCGTCGTCGGTGGCGGTGCGCGCGGGCGCTGCGGGGCGCGGGGCCGGCCGCGGCGACGCGGCAGGAGCCACGGGCGCGGGCGGCTCGAACGGCCTGGCGGAGCCCTCGGGGCCGCTGATGCGGATCGGCTGGCCCGTGACGTCGTCGAACTGCGCCATCGGTTGGGGCTGCGGCGATGGCGCCGAAGGCGGCGTGATCGCCTTCGGCGGCATGAAGCCGAACTGGTCGATCGGAAGATGGTCGGAGCGCGGCGTGGGCGTGGGGGGCGCCGCTTGCTGCAGGGCCGCCAGCGGATCGGCATTGGACGCGGTGTTCGGCTGCAGCAGCGGATCGGCCAGCGGCGACAGCGCGAGCGGATCGCCTCCGATGCCGCCACCGCCGCCCATGCCGCCGAACAGCTCGTCGATGCCCGCGGCCTTGCCGTGCGGGGGTGCGCCGAGGTCGGAGAAATCGTCGAGCGCGCCAAGGCCGGCCGCGGGCGCGGACGACGGCGTGGGTCCGAGCAGGTTTGCGAAGGGATCGATCTGCGCGGCCTGCGCGTTGCGCGAGCCGCTTTCCATCGGGTCGGGGAACAGCAGCGAATCGGGCAGTGCTGCAGCGGGAGCGGACGCCGGCGCAGATGCAGCCGGCGCGGCCGGCGGCGCGAGGCCCGCCAGCAGGTCGGCGAAGGGGTCGTCGCTCGACGGTGCCGCAGTTGCTGCCGGCGCGGCGGCGGAAGGACCGCCCAGCACCGTGTTCGGGATGACCGGCGACGGCGGCGCGGCGTCGGCCGTCACGCGCACCGCGAGCTCGAAGCTGCCGACCACCAGCCGTGCGCCATCGGCCAGCACGACCTCCTTGCCCGAGCCCAGCGACACGCCGTTGCACTGCATCGGGTTGCTGCCGCGGTCGATGAGAAAGTACTGCCCGTCGCGGCACAGCACCTGGGCGTGCACCCGCGAAACCGTGCGGTCGGGGTCGACGAGCACGAGCGTGTTGGTGTCGGCGCGGCCGATGGTGCCGCCATTGGGTCCGAAGTCCGCGGCGATGGACTGCCCCGCCGGAGCGCCTTGCCGGGTGATGACAGCGATATGGATCATGAATCGGCCCCTGTCGCCCGTCGCGAGCGAAACAACTCGAGGGAAGTATTCATTCCGGCCGGCACCTTGGCAATCTCGCCTAAAGAGGTATGCCGTCGCCGAGCCAGCGCTGCTGCCGCCACGCCGGCGCGCTGGTCGCGAACAGCGGCGCACGCGCGTCGAGCAACGCGAGGTGCAGCGCGGCCGCCACGCGTTGGCGCTGGAAGCCCTGGCGCAGCACGCCCGTGCAGCTGTCGGGCGAGAGCGGCTGCCCCATGAAGAGCCGCGTCCCGGGGGTGAAGCGCGCGCCGTTCTTCTGCCACCACGCGCGAATCTTGTCGACGTCGGGCCACGGCAACGCGATGTCCTCGGGCAGTTCCACGTTGTCGTCGTCGGGGTCCTCGGTCGGGCCGTCCTCGAAGCCGTCGGGCGGCGGGACCTCCATCTGCGCGAGGTTGAAGTCCACGCCCGTGATGGTGACGAAGGCCTCGGCCGCGATACGCGCCGTGGCCGGCTGCGTCATCTGCTCGATGAGCCAGGGCACGTAGCGCGCGTCGCCGATGAAGCCCGAGCCGAGGATGCGCAGGCGCTGCGCCCCGGGCAGCGTGGCGCCGTCGAGCAGCAGCGCATGGCCGGGGGCGATCTCCATCGCCTGCAGCGCGAGCTGGAATGCGCGCGGCTGGCGCGGCCCGCTCTTCAGCGCGAAGGCGGCGAGCGCATCGAGCGCCTGCGCCCGGTCGCCGAGCAGTACCGCCGCCCACGCGGCCCAGAAGCGCAGTTCGGGCTTGGCCTCGCCCAGCAGCGACTGTGCTTGCGGCAACAGGTCGGCACGGCCCAGTTCGCCGGCTGCGCGCAGCGCGCGGATGCGCACGCTGTCGGGCGCACTCGCGAGCAGTTCGCCGAGCAGCGCGCCCGGGTCGCGCCGATGCAGCGCGCAGGCCGCCACGCCGAGCTTCTGCCGCAACGGCGAGGCATCGTCGAGCAAAGCCTTGACGCGGCCGCCCAGATGCTTCGGCTCGACCCAGCCGAGCGCGGAGATCAGGCCGGGCACGACCTCGGGCAGGTCTTCTCTTGCACGCTCGACCAGATCGTCGAAACGGCTGTCGACCGCTTCGATGGCGAGCACGGCGGCAACGAAGAAGTCCTCGGGGCCTTCGTTGTCGATGAGGGCCAGTGCATGCAGCCAGCCTTCTTCGCCGGCGACGCGCAGGCCGTCGATGTGGGCGGCGAGGCGTTCGTCGAGGTCGGCGAATTGCTGGGGCGAGTAGTTGGGGGCGTGGACTGCGCTGGTGCGCTGGAGCCAGAGGAAGGAGGCTTCGTCGGCGTGCTCGGCGAGGATGGATTCGATCACAGGCGCGGCGCCGCTCATACTTCGATCTCCACGTCGCGAATCCGCAATGCGTCGGCATGCGCCACGAGGAAGTGGGTAAGCAGGTCGAGGCAGGCCTCATGAGCTATCACGCCTTCGAGAAACCATTGGCAGGTGGTACTGCCGATCCGCATCGTCTGCGTGGCGCCAACGGTGGATTCACCCGGCAGGTACGGTTCCGGCGGCAGGCCGCCTTGCATAAGCGCGATCCAGCATTCGAAGCCTGCATCGAGCAGGTCTGATTGCTGCTCATCGGGTGGCGCATCCAGGTTAAGCACGACCACCAGTTGTTCGCCGAAACCCACGAAGTCGGGACGTTGCAGCATGAACGCTTGCTGCGGTTTGGCTGCGAGAGCCGAGGCAGCTTCACCGATCGCCGTTGCCCCGGCCTGTTGCCCGGCCGGGCCGAGCCACCGCAACGGCAGATCGCGCGCAAGCCGCCCCCATTCGCACATGCCGCGCAAAATTCGCAGCACCGCCGGATGAATTGCATCGGTATGCATGTGCACCAGCACCAGCGTGGGCGACGCCAGCTGCACAACTACCGGCACCGCCGCGACACCGGGGCCGAAGAAGCCCAACTGCATCGCGCGGGCGAAGTCGCGCGCGACGACGCGCACGAAGTCGAGCACGACGACGGCAGCATCGGCGCGGGTAGCCACGGAGAAGGTCAGCATGCGGCTCAATCCTCTTCGCCGAAGAATCGCGCGTACCACGCTTGTGATTCTTCGGGCGTCATGCCAGTGACGAGCAGGTTATCGATCCAGTCATCCGGCACGCGCAGCGGCGCGAGCACCTTGCCGACCGCGTGATACGCCGGCAACGCGTGCCCCCGATTGACATCACCCAGCTCAGGTTGCGTGCTGGCGCGGATCAGCAAGCCGCGATCGTTTGCAATGGCCTGCACATTGATCGGAGGCGGCAATGCCGAGGCCAGCGCGTTGATGCCCCCCATTTCCGCAGCGCGGGCCTTGCCGAGAAAGGTCAACCAGCTCACTCCGAGAATGCCCAGGTCGGCAAAGCTGAAAAGACCGAGTGGCTTGCCGTAGGCGAGCCCCGGATAACGCGTAAGCCATCCCCGGTTGGCGCGTTCGAGCTCGCGCTCTGCCTCGCCATCACCGGTGTTCCAGTAGTAGGAGAATCCGCCATAACCGGAGTCGAAATCAACCAGTGCCAGCAGGCCCAGCACTCGTTCGACTGTTCGATCGGGCACATTGGCTTCGTCGAGCGGGAGGCATATGCGCAGCATGTGCCGCACCACGCGGTCGTCAGGGTCGCTCAGGTCTTCCTCGGAAAAAAACTGAAACGACGGCAACGCATAGTCGGCCGCGCTCACACCGGAGTGCTGCTCCACCCCGAGCAGGTAGCTCGCGAGCGCCTTCCTGTCACCCAACATCTGTGCCACCTGATCATTGGCGGGACCGACGAGACGCTTCGCAGTCTTCATTACGTTGGTCTTGTACCAGCCGAGTGCCTGACCGTGATGTTCGCAGAAGGCACGGTGAAACTCTATGAACTGAGGCGCCAACGCGGCGCGAGGGACGGTGCAGAACACCAGGATTTCAAGACACGGTCGAAAATGCATGGCCGTGCTGGCGCCGTCGCCAAGGATCGTGTCGTTCATTCTTTGCTTCCTTGCATAGGTGGACCGCATTCAATCGCAAGCGCAGTCCGATTCTTCGATCTGCTGGTATTTGCCCGCATTCTTCGCCCCCAGCCGCTCCTTGGCCAGTTGTTGATTGGCCGTGGGCGTGTCGCCCTTGAACTTGACTTCGACGAAACTCTTGACGTTGTCGAAATTCGCCGGCTTGGCCGCATCCTTCAAGACCGTGAAATCAGGCCGAAAAGTAGTGCCCGGCGCACCGCGTCCAGCCGCCAGCCCGCGAAACAACGAACCCGGTGCCGGCAAGCCATTCGACAACGCCCGCCCTTCCGACATGATGCCGACGAAAGTGCCGCCGACCCGCTTGGCGATCTTCCAGGTCATCTCGACGAACAGGTCGAGCTTCTTCGGCTTGTAGAGTGGAAATCCGCTGCTGAGCTTGCTCGCCACGCGGGACTGGAGGGTTGGGTATTTCTTCGACGGGATCGTGCCCTCGTCCGCTTCGTCACGCGTATCGCAGATGGCAGTGCAGATTTGATCCCCGAGTTCCTGCCCCAATGCTGCGACGATCACTGGGTTCTGCAGCACACCGCCTAGGTTGGCGGCGTTCTCCGCGTTGTGGAACATCTTGTCCGTAAGGCGGGTAGCGTTCTTGCCATCCATCTTCACGTCGAAGGAATAGAGAATCCATGTCGCCTCCTTCATGAAGGTGCTGGACTTCACGCCACCGGCCACGCCCGCGTTGTCGCCGTTCGAGAGCGCGAATTTCGAGCCCTTGTTGGCGGCCATCGCCTTGTCGCCTTTGACGGTGGAGGTGCCGTTGCTTAGCGTGATCGAGTTCGCGATGTTGGGGTAGGGTACCGGCACCGGCCCGCCTGGGCTCGGGGTCTTGCAGACATCGGGAATGGTCGCGATGCTGACACCTGTGCTGAACTTGTGAACTAGCGACAGGCTCGTGCCGTTGACCCTGATGGAGACCGGCATGATTCATTCCTCGCCGAAGTCCATCGCGCAGATCAATGCGGCACCCCGCTCGCCCGACGCGGAACTGGCCCACACCATCGACCATCGCCCCTTGCCGTAGCGCTTGCGATGGCAGATCGCGGCGATGGCAATGTGCAACGGAACGCCTGCTGCGCCGATATCACCCCAGCAGTCGGCCGGGGCGACGAAATCGCTGGCCGCTCGGAAGCGATCACCCTTTCGCAGCACCGTGAAGCCGTACTCGTCGGCACGATAGGGTTCGCCGTTGAGGTCGCAGAAAACGTTGTGTACGCATTCCTCCGGGGGCAATCGCCCGAGCGCCTGTTCGAAGGCCTCGCTCAGGCCATCGCCCACGCACACCTCACCGGTCCCGATGAGATGGGCTTCCTGGGCGACGCCAATCCCCACCACTTCACCCCAGGCGTCGAGCTGCCGCGCTCGCGCGAAGTCCCGCGAAGCCAGCAGCAGCGCGCCAGCCGCCTCGCCAGGCACGAAGCCCCATGCATTGTTGTCGGCACCTCCGCCGTGGAGTTGCCCGCATGCCTCAATCCATTCGAGCGTCTCTGGTGCCAGGGTGGAATCGACGCCGCAGACGAGGCACACGTCGACGGCACCAGCAAAGCAGTCTTGCACGGCCGCCTCGAGCGCGAGATGTCCGCCAGCGTGGCCCGCTTCAAAGGCCCGCGCGGTACCGAAGCGCCCGGGATATCGGCGCGACACCCACGCCAACAAAGAACCGGCCAGGTCGTGGGGCCGGCCCGGACGCGTGGGCGGCAGCGCCAGCGCGAGACCGCATCGCACCGATACGTCGTCGGCCGTGGATAGCACTCGCAGCGCACCGTCGATAGCCGGCAGCAGCAGCGCGGCACAACGGTCTGCAACGTCAGCCGATGCATCGATCCAGGCTGCGCGGGCCACGCGCATCGGTTCACCGGCGGTATCGATCACGAACGGATGCTCGCCGAAACCGCAGACTCCTGCGCGTACCGCGGCAGCGCTCGCGAAAACATCGCGCCCCACCGGCGTGCAACCGCCCAAGCCTACGATGCGCAATCCGTCGCCGCTCATGCGAAATCCTCTGAAGGTGTCTCGCCCAGGCGAACTAGCTGCTTTTCGTAAACGCGCGTCTTCTCCAGCTTGTGGACCTTGGGGTGACAGGGCAACGCGCTATGCCATACCAGCGACACACGCGCCGCATCGGGCTCAACAATCACCGTGTGCAGGCGCGGCGGCTCGTGCCGCTGGCGCGCGCCATTCGAAAAGAAAGTTTCCAGTCCCAGCACCACCCGCGGCAGTTCGAAGCTCAGCTGCGCCGCATGCGGCGACAAATGAATCAGCACTACCGGCTCGCCACCCCGCAGAAACCGTGGCGCCTGCTGGTCCACAGGCGCACTCTGGTAATGCCGATCATCTAAGTCCACCGGCAGCAGCGGCAACCGATCTCGCTGCCACGCTTCGTCATACGTCCCCGCGAACCCCGCCCGCGGCTGCCAGTGGTTGCACAGCGGCCCAAACCCCGCGGGCTCCGGCCGGTCGCTCCACGTCCGCACGCATTGATCCGGGTACTCGATGTTCGGCAGCCGCATGCCCTCCGCATGCGCGGCCTCGAGCGCAAAGCCGGTGCCCACGGGGTTGCGCACGTCGAACTGCGGATTCGGCGCATCGCGCGTCCATGGATCGACACCGCCGTATGCGCGCTCCCACACCAGCGGCATCGTGCTGAAGGGTTCGGGCTCCGACGGCGAACCGCCCAGCCACACGCGGTCGCCCGTCACACGCAGCCGCTTGGCAACAGGGCCGACGCGCATGCCCACGTCGAGCTGCGTCACCGGCACGCCGACGGGCGCGTGCGCATGGCCGATCAGCAGCACGTCGGTCGTCAGCTTGGTGCGCACCAGGTCCATCTCGTAGAGCAGGCTCGGCTGGGGCGCGGACTCGTCGATGAAGACGGGTGCCTGCGCGACGGGCGGCTGTTGGGGCGCGATGCTCGTCTCGCCATCGGGCGAAATGTCGAAGCTGCACTTCACAGCCACGAGCCAGATCTCCGCCCCGTCGCGGTCGCGCACCCAGGTGCGTTCGGCGGCGTAGGGCGTGCGGTTGTCGAGCTGCCACATGGCACGCCCCTTCAGTTGATACCGACGTACGCGCCCTTGACGCGGTTGGCGCCGCGCGAGCGAGAGAGCACGTAGTTGCCGTTGATCAGCACCTTGCCCGCGCGCGTGAGCACGATGCTGGCCTCCCCGCAGCGCAGCTCGATGCGCTCGCGCGCCTGCAGCACGACGCGTTCGCCGTCCACGCGTGCATCGAGCGCCGGTGTTCCGGTGCGTGGCGGCTGCAAGCGCCCGACGATGACGGGATGCCGCACCTCGCCCTGCTCGAAGGCCACGACGATGGCCGCGCCCGCATCACCAGGCGCCAGCCCCACGGTCGAGAGCGCCTGCACCGGCGCCATGCCGTCGCCGAGCGTGACCAGGAAGCGCCCCTCGGCATCGAAGCCCGCGAAGGCGGCCACGGCCACGCCCTGGCCCGACAGCTTCGACCAGGCCGCCACGCTGTGCAGCACGCTGCGCGCGCTCTGGAGATCGGTGTGGTCTTCCACGGCTCAGTCCTCCCCCAGGTTGGAGCCCTTGATCTTGATCGAGCCCCCGGCCTTGAACGATGCAGTGCCGTCGGCCTTGATGGTGATCTTGGCGCCCTTGATGGTGATGCCGCTGGCATTCATGACGATCCTGCTGCCGCCCGCCTTGAGCATGATGGTGGGCGCCTCGACCATGCAGATCGCGCCCGCCTTGATCTTGATCGGCCCCTTCGATGTCTCGGCGATCACCGCCGCCGACAGCTTGTGCGGGCCGCCCACGCTGATCGACTGCAGCGCGCCCACGTTCACTTTCTGCACGCCGCCCACGCTCACCATCTGCGCCCCGCCAACGCTCACGGTCTGCACGCCCCCCACGTTGATGGCTTCGCCCGCACCCACGCTGTGCATGCGGCCCGCCCCCACGGTGTGCGCCTCGGCCACCGAGATGGTGGTGGTCTGCATGCCGTTGACTGTGTGGCTGCGCCCGCCGTTGACCGTCACGGTCTCGCCGCCGTTGACCGTTTCGGTGCGGTGGCCCGTGATGACGATGGTCTCGGTGCCGCCCACGGTCTCGCTGCGGTTGGCGCCGATCGACACGGTCTGATTGACGCCCACGTGCTGCTCCTGGTTGTTGCCCACGCTCTCCGAATCGTCCACGTCGATGGTGTCGGTGCGGCTGTTGTGCACGGTGGTCGTCTGGTTGTTCTCGACCGTGGTGTTCATGTCGTACTGGCCGTGGATGGTCACCTTCTCCTTGCCGGCGGTGTCGTCCATCGACAGCTCGTTGTAGCCCTTGCCCTTGTGTGTATTCGACTTGATGCCGCTCACCACGGCACCTGCCGGCAGGCCGAAGGGCGCCATCGACTCGCCGTTGTAGAAGCGCCCGATGACGATGGGCTGGTCGGGGTCGCCGTCGAGAAAGTCGACGATCACTTCCTGGCCGATGCGCGGAATGCTGATCGCGCCCCAGCTCTTGCCGGCCCAGGGATGCGACACGCGCACCCAGCACGAGCTGTTCTCGTCGTTCTTGCCGTAGCGGTCCCAGTGGAACTGCACCTTCACGCGGCCGTGCTCCTCGGTCCAGATCTGCTCGCCGCTGCGGCCCGTGACGATGGCGCTCTGGGGTCCGGGCATGGTCACGCGCGGCGTCAGGCGCGGCGGGCGCCAGGGCGTGTTCAACGGAATGAGCGTGAGCAGAAAGCTGCTGCTCGCACGCTGGCCGGTGCGCAGCGCCGGCGTCTCGGCGATCAGGTCGCTCACCAGCTCGCCCAGCCCGGCGTTGACGGGGTCGTCGGCCAGCACCTCGTGCAGCACGCTGTCGATCGGCCGCTGGCCCTCGGGAAAGTTCGCGCCCTCGTAGCCGGGGTGGCTCGCGACGAAGGTACAGGCCGCGATCAGGTAGTCGCCGTCGCGCTTGCCGTCGGGATCGCCCTTGAACGAGAAGCTGCGCCCGGCGGTCACGTCGGGCCAGCCGGTCAGTGCCCAGTGGCGTTGCCGCCGGCCGACCAGCTCGTCGAGCCGCAGCTGCGCGAGGTTGTCGGTGTCGTCGCCCGACTGATAGCCACCCGGGAACTCGAACACTTCCAGGTCGGACAGCTCATGCGTGTCGGGGTCGCCCTTGTCCGCGTCCAGCTGCTTGCTGATGACCTTGAAGTCGCGATCGCGCGACGCGAATTTGCCCGAATCGAACTGCCGCGAGCTGACCCAGCGCGTGATTTCGTTGAAACGCCCCTCCGACGCGCCGCGCTCGACATGGTTCAGCGTGTCGGCAACCGGCAGTTTCTCGTGCGCCAGTGTGCTGGCGTCCGACAGATGCAGGGTGCCGGGCGCGTCGTGCGCGTCGAACCAGTAGTAGATGCCCTCTTCTTCCAGAAGGCGCGAAAGGAACTGGTAGTCGCTCTCCCGGTATTGCACGCAGTAGACGTGGGGTTCATGGCGCCCGACCACGCCGCCGGCCTTGATCTTCTTGAGGCTGCCGATGGGGCCGTCGTCCAGCACGGCGTCGATCACATCCAGTACCGGCTTGTTCTGCAGGATGCGCGCGTTGACGCGCTTGCTCAGCAGCCAGAACCACGAGCGCAGGCTGATGCGGTACTCGAGAAAGCGCCCGCTCTGCGACACGCGCGTGAAGCGCACGGCATGCCCCTGGCAGTGCCGCTTATGAGCGTCGCCGTCGGCATCGGCGAACTCGATCACGACATCGAAGGAGCGGCCCAGTATGTCCGCGGCATCGATGCTTTCGCTGTCGGTCAGCACGGTGAGTTCGTAGGCCGAGGGGCGCGCGAGCACCTCATGGCCCGCGATGCGCCAGAACATGAGCTTGTCGACGACGGGCGAATCGCCCTGGATGCTGAACTTGTGATCGGCCATGCCATGCACTCCCTCTTCGTGCTTCTTTGCGAACGATGCCGCTTCGCGGCCTCGCCGTGAAGCAGCCGTGTGGCCTATGGCGCCAGCAACAGCACCAGCGCCTGGCTCGGCACCGTGCGCACACCCGGGCAGTTCGTGCTGTTCTGCAGCGACACGCTGGTCAGCCGCGTGGCCGGCATGCCGCAGAAGAGCACGGTGAACGCCGCCGTCAGGTGCCGGCTCGGCCCCATCACCGTGCCCGAGGCCACGCCCATCAACACGCCGGCGTTGTCGCCGTTCGTCATCGGGATGGTGGTGCCAAGGTTGTGCGCCGGCATGCCCATGATCAGGATGGTCGGGCAGTTCGGGATCGCCATCGGCCCCATCGCGATGTTGGGATAGGGCACGGGAATGGGCGACGGCGCGGCCGGCGTGATGCAGACGTCGGGAAAGCCCATGTCCATCCCCATCATCTGGCAGTTGGCGAACATGGCGCGCTCCTTCAACCGAAGTGGATCTGGCCGCCGCGCGCCTTGACGAGCTTCTCGCCGTTCACCAGCGCATGCTCGCCCGACAGGCGCAGCAACTGCTGCGCCTCGCATTCCACGTGCGTGGCCTGCACGCGGTCGATACCTTCTGTCGTGCGCAGGTGATGGCGGCTGAAGTGAGTGACCCGGTCGAACACGGTCGACAGCACCGCCCCCACCAGCTTGACCGCGGTACCGATGACGCGCAGGTTCCGGCCCATGAGCTCGGCGTCCTCGGCGCAGACGCTGGCCTTGTCCGTCTTCAGCGAGAACGCAGCCGCCTCCAGCGACAGCGTCTGCGCGGCCAGGCTCAGCGCGCCGCCCTCGACCGCGAACCGGGTATCGCCATGGCAGCTCAGCACGTTGGCTACGCCCTCTTCGCGCTGCAGCACCGCCAGCACCCAGACCTCGTCGGGCGCCACCAGCAGGCAGGCGACGGTGTCGCCGGCGGCCGGCTCGAGCAGGCAGCTCGCGGCGCGCCGGCCGCGTGCACGCAAGCCGCCACTGGCCACGCTGAAGCCTTGCGCGTCGCTGCCGGTGATCAGGCCGACGCAGCTTTGCGCCGGCGTGGCCGGCGAGGTGTCGCGCGCGGATGCGCGGCGGCGGGCAGAGGGAGTGATGGTGGTCATGGTCGTCTCCGGAAGATCAGGCGGTGGCTGTCCAGCGCTCGGCGCGGTCCAGCTCGGGGTCGGTTTCGAGCGCGCGGGCGCGGTCGGTCATCTGGGCGCCGGCCGCCTTCGCGCCATGCAGGCAGGTCCGCAGCATCGTGGCCTGGCGCAGGTCGGCGTTGACGAGGTCTGCGTGCCGGAAATCTGCGTAGGTGAGTTCGGCGCCCGCCAGGCTGGCACCCGCCAGTTGCGCATGGGCGAAATGGCATTGGTAGAGATCGGCGCCATCGAAGCGCGCCGCCGGAAAGCGGCCGCCCGTGAAGAGCGCCTGGCGCAGCCGGGCCTGCGAGAAGTTCGCCTGCTCGCCCTGCGCGTCGCAGAACAGCGCGTTGGGGCCGACCGCATGGCTGAAGTCGGCCCGGTCGAGGGTCGCGCCCTGGAAGTTGCATTGCCGCAGCGAGACGCCCGAAAAATTCGCCTCGCTGAGATCGGCAAAGGAAAACTGGCAGCCGTCGAGCGCCAGTCCCTCGAAGGACTTCCGGCGCAGCGCGGTCTTGCTGAACGTCGCGCGGGTCATGCGCGCGCCCGCCCAGGTGAGCTGCGACAGGTCGCACTGCAGCACGCAGGTATGTTTCCATTCGCTGCCGTCGGCGTTGACGTCGATCAGGGAACAATCCGTGAACACCGCAGACTCGAGCGCGGCTTCCGACAGGCTCGCGTGGTCGAGCCGGCAGCGCGAGAACGTCGCCATGCCCATCCAGGCCTGCGCGAACTGGGCATGGCTCAGGCTGCATTCGCTGAAGGTCGCGCCATGCAGGTGTGCGTTGCGGAAATCCGCGTGGGCCAGCTCACACTGGTGGAACACCGCGCGACGCAGATTGGCGCCGTTGAACATCGCGCCCGTGAGGTGGCAGCGGTCGAACACGGTCTCGCGGCCATCGGCTTCACGGAGGTCGACTTCGTCGAGCTGCGCCTTCGTGAACACGCCACCGCCGATGAAGGTCTTCGCGAAGCGGCCCTTGCGCAGGTCGAGTCCGTCGATGGTCTCTCCCATGCCGATGGCAAGCGTGAGGTGTTCGGCTTTCACTGGGTGTTCTCCGTCGCCCCGTTCAGATCGGGTGGGCCGCCGCATGGCGCGCCTGCTGCTCGGGCGTGAGCCGCGGCCAGGTGCGCACCCGCTCCAGCAGCGCGCCATCGAATCGCACGTCGCCGTCCAGCTTCGTGCGGGAGATGTCGGCGCCGAAGAAGTTGGCGTTGCGCAGATCGGCGCTGCGCAGGTCGGCATGCTGCAGCATGGCGTCCTTGAAGTTCACGCCCGCGAGGCGAGCCCCGGTCAGCACCGCCTTGCGCAGCAGCGTGCCTTCGGCAACGGCCAGGCGCGCGTCGCAACCCGCAAGGCGCGCCGCACCGAGGTTCGCGCCGTTCAACTGCGCCCTGACCAGCGTGCACCCGCGCATCTCGACCTCGCCCAGGTTGGCGCCGCGCAGGCTGGCTCGCGACAGGTCGGCTTCGGTGAGCGAGCAGTCCTTGGTGAAGACCGCGCCATCGAGTTGGGCGCCGGCCAGCCGTGTGCGGTCGAGCCGGCAGGCGACGAAGCTGGCGCCGGCCAGCCGCGCACCGCGCAGGTCGGTTTCGCTCAGGTCGCACTCGACCAGCGTGGCGCCCGCAAGGTTCGCCTCGCCGGCCTGCAGCCCCCGCATGTCGAGCTTGTAGAACAGGTTGTTGCCGGCTTCGACACCGCTCCAGTCGGCCGGGCCCCACGTGGTCTCGAGCAGGTTCGCGCCAGCGATGTCCGCGCGCCGCAGGCTGGTCTGCGCGAGTTGGCAGTGCATCAGGACGGCGCCCTGGAGTTGGGCCTGGTCGAACACCGCGCCCGCCAGCCGGGCACGGCCCAGGTTGGCATGGGTGAAGGTGGCACCGATGGCGATCGTGCCCTGCAGCCCGGCATGCGCGAGCACGGCCCGCGTGAAGTTCGCACCGGACACGTTCGAACCCTGCAGGTTCGCGCTCTCGAGCCAGGCGTCGGTGAAGTCGACGTCGCGCAAATCCAGCGCCGACAGGTCGGCACCGGTGAGGTCGATGCCGGGAAAGCTGCGCAGCCCCTTGCCCAGCATCCATTGCATCAGGGAGCGCCCGCCGGCCGCCACCTCGCCTTGCTGCGCATAGGCCGGCGGCTGGAGGTGCGCCGCCTGCAGGTAGCCCAGGCGCTCGGCGCCTTCGCGCTGGGCCAGTTGCCGGGCGACGACGCGCTGGTCGAAGGCCAGGCCCTCCGCGCGCTGCGCGTCGAGCTCGGCCAGATGGGCTTCGGCGTTGTAGCGTGGCGGCCCGCGGTGCGCAAGCTTCGCCATGTCGACCTGGCCCGCCTCTTCCATGTCGAGCACGCGCTGGACCTGCCCGACCATCTCCTCGATCGCGGCCCAGCGCGAGGCCTCGGCCTCCTGCTGCCTGGCCTTGAGGTAGGCCGGGAGCTCGGCCATGCTGCGTTTCTTCTCGGGCGGCGGCAGCACCATGCCCAGTGCGTCCGGGTCCTTGCCCTGCGCGCGCAGGGCCTCGCGCGCAAGGGCGATGTCGACCTCTGCGCGCTGGCGTTGCGCCTGGCCCTGCAGTCCCTCCATCGCGAAGGCCTGTTCGGCCTGCTCGGCCTCCGGGTCGCAGGTGTCGATGCCTTCGGGCAGCAGGTCCGTGTCGTTCAGCGCCTCGAGGCCGCCGTGCTTCGGATCACTGCGCCGGGCCAGCACGTCGATGTAGTGCGCGTCGGATTTGGGGGCACCCAGCCGCTCGACCGCGCCGAGCAGGTGCACGATGTCGGCGCCATCGTCCTCCGCGCATTCGGCCATCCCATGGAACACCAGCACCAGACGCTCCGCATGCGGGAAGAACCACACGGTGGTGAGCCGCATCGGCACCTCGCGCAACTTGTGGTCGCCGGACGCGCCCCGCGCGTAGTTGACGAAGGTGCGCACGCGCAGGCCCGGCAACCGGCCCTCGATGTGGCGCTGCGTCGGATGCAGGTTGTCGAGCGCGTAGGGCTCGTCCCCGCGCAGCGCTTCGCCAAGCCACTGGTCCTTCGGCGCCATGTTGAAGTGCTTCCAGTCGAGGTCCGGCGGAAAGCCCGGCGCATGCGTCTTGAGGTAGTCGGCGTCGTAGCTTCCGCGGTACGCGATGCGCTGCGGATGCGTTGAATCGAGCGGTCCATAGCCGGCCGGCACCACCTCGGACCGTGGCGACAGAACGCGCGAGCCCGGCAGCTCGAGGTTCGGCAGGAAGCGCACGCCTGCGCCAGCCGCGCGCCCCTTGCCCAACGGGTTCGGCGCGAAGTCGCTGCCGCCATAGGCATTGGTCCAGTCGAGGTCGATCTTCCCGGGCACTGCCGCCGGTGCCGCGCGCGGCTCGTCACCGTCCCACCACCGGTCGCCGAAGGCGAGCACGGTCTTCTGCGTTCCGGCGAGCCGGACCCGCACGGCGCAGTCCGGCGACGAGCCGGCCGGGTCGGGCCACGCATGGCCGTGCACCAGGAACTCGGGCGTGAGCTTCGCCACGCCTTCGTCGAGCAGCGGCAGGGCCATCTCGCGGCCCACGAAGTTCCACATCGACTGTTCGCCCCAGAGCCGTCCGCTTGCGCCTTGCTCGAACGGCAGGTACAGGCAGTGCGTGACGCACAGGCCGTAGCGTTTGCGGTATTCGATCGCGCGGCTCGAGAAGCCGAGCGACATGGGCTTGCAGACCTGCATCAGCTGCCCACCGGATTGGAGCCACCGCTGCCGCCCTGGGGACCGGGAGACTTGCCCGCAGCCGGCATGGCGGCATCCCACGCCTTGTCCGCGGCTTCGCCGACGCCCTTGGTGTGGTCGTCCACGAACCCGGCGGCCTTGGTCGCCGCACCCGGCAGGTAGTTGCCTCCCAGTTGCGAGCCAACCGCGGCACCCGCCGCGGCGCCGAGCGGCCCACCCGCCACGAATCCCACCGCCGCACCCACGCCAGCCCCGACGGCCGTGCCGACTTGCCGCTGCCGGCGGTCCGCGCTGTCGGCCAGGGCATTGAGCTTGGTCTGCAGCCCCGGCAGTTCGGGAATGTCCTTGGCGGCATCGCGCAGCGCCTGCGCCGCATCGGCGTACTGCTTCATGGTCGCCGCGGCATCGCCGAGGCCGAGCACGCCCGCCACCAATCCGCCCAGCGCACCGACCACGGCCGCGCCGGCGGCCCCGCCCGCGCCGGCACCGGGCTGGATGATCTTGACGGCCGTGCACTCGATGTCGGCCGGCGTGTTGGTGAGGTCCAGCGCGGCCACGTTGTGCATCTGCAGCGCGGCGCAGTTCTCCATCTGGATCGCCAGCGCGTTGTCGATGCTCACGCCGAGGAAGTTGCTCATCTGCAGCCCCATGAAGGTGCTGCGCGCCATGCCCATGTTGGCTTCGCTGGACGACCCGATGTAGCCGCTCGAGTTGGAGCCCAGCACCGTGGTGTTGGAGCCCATCGAGGTCGCATTGATGTTCGCGTAGGCCATCAGGTCGATGTCGGCGCCCGCCACCAGCTTGATGCCGGCGCTCGATGCGATGGTGTGCGAGCCGGTTGCGACGTCCTTGCGTGCGCCCCCCGCCGTCACGCTGATGTCGCCCGATGCGCCGAGCTTGGTCGCCGAAGTGGTGACGCTCATTTCGCCCGTGGTGACGGCCAGCGAGGCCGAGCCGTGCACTACCGGGCCCGACACGCCGATGGTCTGGCCGACGCCGACGGTGCGGAGTTCGCCGAGCACCGACACGTCGGTACGGAAACCCTTGGTCTGGGTGAGCAGGTTGCCGGTCACCAGCAGCGCATAGTCCTTGCCGATCTTGCTGGTGTTGTAGCCGTGGATCTCCACGTCCTGATTCTTGCCCACCACGTGCGTCTCGAATTTCTTGACCGTGACGTGGCGATCGTTTTCCACCGTGAGGCTCTGGTCGTGGCCGACGCTGGTGGAATCGTCCACCTCGACCGAGGTCGACATGTTGCGCTCGGCATGGATGTTGACCAGCTCGGAGCCCTTCTGGTCCTCGAACATGATCTCGTTGTAGTTCGAGGGGCTGCCGCCCGGCGTCGAGCGCGTCCTGAAGCCGCTCTGCGTGGCCGACTTGTAGGGAATGCCTTGCTCGTCGTTGTAGACGCGGCCCACGATGATCGGCCGGTCGGGGTTGCCGTTGATGAAGTCGACGATCACTTCCTGGCCGATGCGCGGCGCGAAGTAGCCGCCCCATCCCTTGCCGGCCCAGGGCTGCGAGACCCGCACCCAGCAGGTGGACTTCTCGTCGCTCTCGTCGTAGCGGTCCCAGAAGAAATGCACCTTGACGCGGCCGAACTCGTCCACGTCGTGCTCCTTGCCCTTGGCACCGACCACGATGGCGGTCTGCGGCCCCGGCATGACCACGCGCGGCGTGAGGCGCGGTGGACGGAACGGCATGTCCATGGGCAGCACCGTGAGCAGGAAGGCGCAGCCGCCGCGCACGTCGGGCATGCGCGCAATCAGCGCCTCGAGGACGGCGCGCGTGTCGGCACCGACGGCGTCGTCGTCCAGTGCCTCGCGCAACGTGAGCGCCAAGGGCTCGGGAGCGTCGCCGATGTGCAGGCCCTCGTAGCCCGGATGGCTCGCGACGAAGGTGCAGGCCGCGATGAAATAGTCGCCGTCGCGCGTGCCGTCGGGGTCGCCCTTGTAGGCGAAGCTGCGGCCGGCGGTCACGTCGGGCCATGCGGTGAACGCCCAGTGCCGGTCGCGCCGTGCACCCAGCTCCTCGGCGCGCACCTTGGCGCTGCTCTCGGCATCCTCGCCGCTGAAGTAGCCGCCCGGAAAATCGAAGGCCTCGAAATCCGCCAGTTCGTGGTCGTCGGCCGCGTCGACGTTGGCACCCAGCGTCTTGTTGATGGCCTTGAAGTCGCTGTCGCGGCTCGCATGCTTGCCGGTGTCGAACTGGCGCGCGCTGACCCATTGGGAAATCTCGTTGAAGCGCGCCTCGCTCGCATTGCCGGCCATGTGGTTCAGCGTGTCGGCCACGGGCAGTTTGTCGTGCGCGATGTCGCTGGCGTCGGACAGATGCATCGTGCCGGGCGCGTCGTGCGCATCGAACCAGTAGTAGATGCCCTCGTCCTCGAGCAGGCGCGACAGGTAGCGATAGTCGCTCTCGAGGTGCTGCACGCAATAGCGGCGAGGCTTGTGGGCACCGATCACCTTGCCCGGCTTGGTCTTCTTGAATCGCTTGATCGGGCTGTCCTCGAAGACGGCGTCGAGCACCTCGAGCACCTTCTTGTCCTGCAGGATGCGAGAGTTGCTGCGCTTGGTCAGCAGCCAGAACCACGAGCGCAGCGCGATGCGGTACTCGAAGTAGCGGCCGGCCGCCTGCACGCGCGTGAAGCGCACCGCATGTCCCTGGCAATGCCGCTCGTGCGTGCCGCCATCCGAATCCAGGAATTCGATCACCACGTCGAAGGCACGCCCGAGGATGTCCTTCGCATCGATGGCCCGGTTCTTCGAGAGAACCGTGAGCTCGTAGAACGACGGGCGCGCGAGCGCTTCATGGCCGACGATGCGCCAGAACATCAGGTCGTCCTTGGCGGGGGAGTCGGTCTCTATGCGGAACTCGTTGTCGGCCATTTTTTTCTCTTTGGAACTTATTGGCGCTTGTTCGGGGTGCGTGCACAGGCCACCGGGTACTCCCCTGCGCGAATGTCCCCCGGGCTTCGCCCTCCTCCCTTATTTCGCTGCGGGGAGCACCCGATGCCGTGTGCACGATGGGCGCTGCCGTTGTTTCGCTCGATCAACAAGTGCTCTGAACGATCACGCCGATGGGGTGCCTTGCGCAGCGAAATAAGGGAGGAGGCCGCGGGCCGGGGGACATTCGCGGAGCAAGGTACCCCGTCGGCGTGATCCCACCGCGACCAATGCACAACGCAAACTGAAGAGCAGACTTTCATTTCAGTCGAAGGCATAAGTGAAGTCGGCATCCTTCACGTCGAGTGCCACCCGGCGGATCTCCCCACCCGACGCCAGCCGTTGCAGGTACTCGACCGAGATCGTCGGCAGCACGGTGTTCGTCAGGATCGCGTCGATCACGCGCCCGCCCGACTCCGGGTCCTGGCAGCGCGCAACCACCTGCTCGACCACCGCCTCGCTGTATTCGAAAGGCACGCCGTGGTTGGTCTCCACGCGCTTCTTGATGCGGCCCAGCTGCAGCCGCACGATCTTCTTCATCATCTCGGGCGACAGCGGGTAATAGGGAATGGTGACGATGCGGCCCAGCAGCGCGGGCGGGAACACCTTCATCAGCGGCGCCTTGAGCGCATCGGCCAACGCATTGGAATCGGGCAGCAGCTCGGGGTCGCGGCACATGCTCATCACCAGCTCGCTGCCGGCGTTGGTGGTCAGCAGGATGATCGTGTTCTTGAAATCGATCATGCGGCCCTCGCCGTCTTCCATCCAGCCCTTGTCGAACACCTGGAAGAAGATCTCGTGCACGTCGGGGTGGGCCTTCTCCACTTCGTCGAGCAGCACCACGCTGTACGGACGGCGGCGCACCGCCTCGGTCAGGATGCCGCCCTCGCCGTAGCCCACGTAGCCCGGCGGTGCGCCCTTGAGCGTGGAGACCGTGTGCGCCTCCTGGAACTCGCTCATGTTGATGGTGATGATGTTCTGCTCGCCACCGTACAGCGCCTCGGCCAGCGCGAGCGCGGTCTCGGTCTTGCCCACGCCCGAGGTGCCGCAGAGCATGAACACACCGATGGGCTTCTGCGGGTTGTCGAGCCGCGCGCGCGAGGTCTGGATGCGGCGCGCGATCATCTCCAGGCCGTGCTTCTGGCCGATGACGCGCTGGTTGAGCGTGTCGGCGAGCTTGAGCACGGCTTCGACTTCGTTCTTGACCATGCGGCCGACGGGAATGCCGGTCCAGTCGGCGACGACCGAGGCCACCGCCTGCTCGTCGACCGAGGGCAGGATGAGCGGCGACTCGCCCTGCACCGCGTGGATCTTGGCCTGCAGCTCGTGCAACTCCTCAAGCAGCGCGGCACGGTCTTCGCTCCCTCCCCCGCTGGGGGAGGGCTGGGGTGGGGGCACGTCGGCCTTGGCATCACCGCCGGCCGGCGCATCGACCGGCTTGTTCCCCGCCCGCAGCTTGGCGCGCAGTTCGAGCAGCCGGTCGACCAGTCCCTTCTCTTCCTTCCACCGCGCATTGAGCCCTTCGAGCTGGGTCTTCGATTCGTCGAGCAGCCCCGCTACCTGCGCCGCGCGCTTGGTCACATCGATGCCGATGGCCTCCTCGCGCCCGATGATTTCCTGCTCGACCGTGAGCCCCTCGATGCGGCGCATGCAGTCTTCCACCTCGGGCGGCGTCGCGTGCTGCGACACGGCCACGCGCGCGCAGGCGGTGTCGAGCAGGCTCACGGCCTTGTCGGGCAGCTGGCGCGCGGGAATGTAGCGGTGGCTCAGCTTCACCGCCGCCTCGATGGCCTCGTCGAGCAGCTGCACGCGGTGGTGCTTCTCCAGCACACTGGCCACGCCGCGCAGCATCAGGATGGCCTTGGTCTCGTCGGGCTCCGGCACCTGCACCACCTGGAAGCGGCGGGTGAGCGCCGGGTCTTTCTCGATGTACTTCTTGTACTCGGCCCAGGTGGTGGCGCCGATGGTGCGCAGGTTGCCGCGCGCCAGCGCAGGCTTGAGCAGGTTGGCCGCGTCGCCGGTGCCGGCCGCGCCGCCCGCGCCCACCAGCGTGTGGATCTCGTCGATGAACAGGATGATGGGCGTGGGCGAGCTCTGCACCTCGTCGATCACCTGCCGCAACCGCTGCTCGAACTCGCCCTTCATGCTCGCGCCGGCCTGCAGCAGGCCGATGTCGAGCGTGAGCAGCTTCACGTCCTTCAGCTGCGGCGGCACGTCGCCACGCGCGAGCCTCTGCGCGAAGCCCTCGACCACGGCCGTCTTGCCGACGCCCGCCTCGCCGGTCAGCAGCGGGTTGTTCTGGCGGCGGCGCATGAGGATGTCGACGATCTGGCGGATCTCCTCGTCGCGCCCGGTCACCGGATCCATCTCGCCCTTCTTCGCCTTCTCGGTGAGGTCGACCGCGAACTTCTTCAGCGCATCGCCCCTGCCCATGGCGGCCGGCGCCATCGCGCCCGAGTCTTCGCCGGGTGCGCCGCTGCCCATGCCGGTGCCGTCCTGCGCGCGCATCTGCGCTTCGGGCGAGGCATCGCAGATCTTGGCGAAGTTGTCCGCCAGGTCTTCGACCTTGACCTTCTCGAACTGCTTCGACAAGCCGAACAGCGGGTTGCGCAGGCTCTGCGTCTTGAGCATGCCCACCAGCAGGTAGCCGGTGCGCACCTGTGCCTCGCCGAACTGCAGCGTGGCGTAGGTCCAGGCGCGCTCGATGGCGTTCTCGATGTGCGGCGAAAAGTCGCTGATGGCGGTGGCGCCGCGCGGCAGGCGGTCGAGCGCGGCGGTCATGTCTTTCGCGATGACCGACACGTCGAGCCCGTAGTGCTGGATCACGCGGTGCAGGTCGGAGTCCTGCGCCTGCAGCAGCTGGGCGAACCAGTGCTCCAGCTCCACGTACGGATTGCCCCTCATCTTGCAGAACACGGTGGCGCCCTCGATGGCCTTGTAGGCCAGCGCGTTGAGCTTGCCGAAAAGGGCGGTGCGGCTGATTTCACTCATGAGGGACTCCGTATCTCTTCTGAACGAATGAAGATGGGTTGATTGAAAGGCTGGCTGCCGATGCGCACCTCCGCTGCGTCGCGCGAACGTGTGCGCTGCCCGAGCCACGAGACCCAGCCGAGGCGCGGCCCGTTGCCCTTCGCATCGCCGAGGCGCGTGAGCGGCACCTGCGTCTTTTCGAGCACGAGTTCGGCGTCCCACTCCAGCTCGTCGCCCAGCAGTTGCTGCATCCAGCGCTGCAGCACGGGCCGTGCGTTGCCGATCGGCAGGAACATGCGGTACTGGTCGAGCGTGAGCGGCCCCAGGTGCAGCCGCACGCGGTGCTGGCGGTCCCAGGCGCGGGTGCCGAGCATGGCGCCCATGCCCATCGAGCGCGAACTCTCGCCCCGCCCCAGCCGCGTGAGCTCTCCGGCCGGCAGGCTCATCCAGTGGCCGACCCAGCGCTCCAGCTTCACGGGCACGCCGAAGTAGCTGCACAGCACCGACTCCACGCCCTCCACGTTGTGCACGCGGCGCGCGAGCCAGCCCGAGAAATGCAGGCGCGCGTCGTCATGGATCTCGTCGCGGTCCACGCGGCCCGGCGTGCCGATGCCGATCAGCGCGCCGATCTGCAGGCGGAAGCGGTCCTCGCCCGGCCGGTCGAGCGCCACGGCCGGCCGCGACTGCGCCCAGGCGCGATAGAAGTGCAGCGAGAAACGGTGCGAGAAGCTGTCGAGAAAGGCCAGCCACGTCGGGTCGCCGTGGTTCAGGCTGCGCTCGCGGATGAAGTCGCTCAGGTGCACCGGCAGCGGGCCGTTGGGGCCGATGTAGCCGAAGAACTGCTGGCGCAAGCGTGGCGGTGAATGCGCAGTGGCGGGCTCGAAGCGGCTGAAGCTCGCGGGAGCGAACGACAGCGAAGGCTCCTGCCCCACACGCACCGGTTCGGCGTTCGGCAACAGGGCACGGCCCCAGCGCGGCGTGGTCTTCGCGACCGATTCGAGCCGCCGCATCACCGCGAAATAGTCGAAGGCCCACGGCTGCGCCGACCACTCGCGCAGTGCGGCGTCGACCCGCGCACTCACAGAATCTGGCGCGTCCCGCACAGCGGCCTCCAGCGCATGGTCTCGCCCTTGCCTGCGATGCGCAGCACGGTTTCGACGAAATGATTCACCTCTACATGGCGCGACAGGAAGCGCGCGAGCACAGCGCCGAACAGGAACGCGCTGTGGCCGTGGAAGGCGTCCTTGTCGACTTCAAGCGTCACTTCGAGCCCGCGCCCGAAGGCGATCGGCCCCTTGAGCGGCAGCCTGCGCGCAACGGGCTTGCACTTCACCGACAGCAGCCCGCGCACCTGGCCCTGGCGCATCTCGTCGGCATGCACGGCATAGAGCATCAGCGTCTCGCGCAATGCGGCGGCGCCCTGCTCCGGCGTGCTGTCGGACAGCGACAGGTAGTTGAGCGCGAGGTGGTCGACCACGCGCCACCCCAGCCCCTGGCTCACCACCGGCGACACCGGCCGCGACGGCCCGCGCACCATGCGCACGCGCTGCACGGGGAAGGAATCGACGCAGTCGAAGTCGTTCTCGCGGCCCAGCGGCATGAGCAGCGGCAGGTCGCGGTTGGTGCACAGCGCGGTCACCGCCAGCTGCCGCAGCGTGGCCGCATACGGCGCCTGCTGCGGATCGACGATCTGCATGTAGACCTCGGAGCCAATGTGGCTGCTGCGGTTGCCCTCGGTGCGCTGGCGCACCGACAGCATGCGCGGCTCGCGCGTGGTGGTGAAGTAGGCCGGGTGGCTCGTGCGGCTGCCGTGGAAGGCCGAGTAGAAGGGCCTGAACGGCTGCTCGACCGCCGCCGCATCGGCACCGGGCGCGCCATGGCCGATGACCTCGGTGACGGTGTGCACCTCGAAGTCCTGCGGCCGCGTGCGGTCGGGCACGAGGTGGAACTGGCTCACGCCCTCGGTCATGGCCACGCGGTCGAGCCGCTTGGTGAAAAGGTTGACGGCGGGCACGCAATGCAGCTGCACGTTGTCGGCGCTCACGAGCTTTTCGAGCGCCGCGTCGCCGCGCGAGAACAGCAGCACGATCTCGACATCGGTCACCGGCATCGTGGCCAGCAGCGCCTCGAGCCCGCCGATGCGCACGAACTGGAAGCGCTGCGCAAACGCGAAGTACTCCTGAAGCAGGCGAAAGCCCGAGAAGCCGGTGGCAGTGGCGGGCAGCAGCGCCTCGTCGTCCTCGAAGCCGACCGCGCCGATGGCGCTGGCGGGCAGGCTCTGTGCCGCGCCCTGCAAGGCACCACTCGGTGCCAGCGGCCGCACCAGCACGCCGACGGGCTGGCCCAGCGCGCATTCGTGCAGCTGCCAGGCCACGTCTTCGGCGCCTCCGAAGTGCAGCACGAGGTCGTCAAGCGCGATCTGGCTGAAGTTCAGGCCGGCCGTGGCGCGCAGCGCGATGCGCAGGCCGCCGCGGATGGCGCGCGACTGCGGGTGCGTGTTGAGTGGCAGGTCGGGGGCGTAGGTGAAGTACTGCGCACGCTGCACCTCGATGGGCCACACGCGCAGCGCGCTGGCCGTGCGGAATTCGCAATGCGTGTTCTGCCCCACGGCCTGCCGCGCACGCAGGCCGCTGCCGCGTGGCAGGCTCGGGCCGGTCGCGAGGTTCGCGTCGTCGGGGTCGGGCACGAAGGACACGACCACCATCGCCGGCGTCGGCGCGAGGAAGTGCGGATAGACGATGTCGAGCAGGTGGCCCGTGAAGCGCGGGTACTCGGCGTCGAGCTTCAGGCCCACGCGCGCCGACAGGAACGCGGTGGCCTCGATGAGCCGCTCCACGTAAGGGTCGGCCACCTCCTGGCCCTCGATGCCAAGTCGATGCGCGATCTTCGGGAACGCGCGCGCGAACTCGGCAGAGCTTTCGCGGAAGTAGCGCAGTTCCTGTTCGTACAGACTCAGCAGCCTGGGGTCCATCTCTTCACTCCAGGAAGGCGGCCGCCGCCGGGCCGCCCCAAGGCGGGCCGCGCCTCCCCCTCGGGGGGTGGCGAATTACACGAAGCGCAGCGCAGTGAAAAGCCGGGGGGCTCATAACTTCTGCGCCATGTCCACGATCTCGATGCGTCCTTCTTCCAGGTCTACGCGGCTTCGCATCAGGAACTCGAGCGGTACCGGCTGCGCCCACAGCATGCCGCGGATCTGCAGGCCGATGCTGTTGTGGGAGTCCAGTGCCGGGCCTTCCATGACGAGTTCCACTTCGAGTGTGCGGGACAAAATGCGCGGCTCGAACTGCAGGATTGCGTTCTTCAAAGCCTGTTCCATGCTGACACGCTGCACCGACGAGGTGAACTGGCCAGACAGCATAGGCAATCCGTAGTTGATGACCGAGCGTGCGGCATTCGGGTACTGCCTGTCGTCCATCGCAAGGCCGTAGCCGGTGGCGTTGAACAGCCAGCCGAGGTCGCGCAGCACGGCCTGGCGCAGCGCCTGCTTGGTCAGCGTGCGCTTCTCGTCGCTCTCGCGCTTCTCGTCGGGCGCGTTGTCGACGAGGCGGTCGAGCAGCGAAGGCTGCAGCCGCTCCTGCGCGGTGAGTTCAGCCACCGGCGCTGCTTTCGCCGCCCTCGGGCGTGAACAGGATCTCGCGCACGTCCATCAGCGCGTACTCGCCCGCGTCGCTGCCGAGCACGCGCTGGCCATGGCCGGCCCAGACCTCGGGGCGCAGTTCGCGCCACTCGGTCTTGCGCGCAAGAAGCAGTTCGCCGTCCTCGGTCTTCTCGGTGCCTTCGTAGCGCGTGGGAATCAGCGCAAGCGTTTCGCCGCCGTTCTCGAACTGCAGGTGCGCGGGCATCCACACGCAGTCGCGCAGGTCCTCGGGCGGCTCGATCTTGATGTGCGCGAGGCGCGCGTACGGAATCCAGTAGTACTTGCCGTTGACGAAGGCTTCGAGCACCGGCCCCAGGCGCATGTCGGCATCGGCGAGCCACTCGAAGGGCGCGCCGTCGATGGTGCCGCTGATGGCGGGCGCACCGTCGAAGGCGCGCTGGCGCAGGTCCTCGGCCAGCTCGCTTTCTCCGCGGCCCTGGCGCAGCAGCGACTCGATGAGCAGCGCCAGCCACTCGTCGGGCTGGCCGAAGATCATCGGCGTGCGCGTGCCGGCGAACACTTCGGCGCGCAGGCCCTCGCAGCGCACGGCCTCGCCGTAGACCTGCTTCATGGGCACGGCGAGCGCGTCGAGTTCGGCCGCCACGCTGAGCTGGTTCAGCGCGCGCTCCCATTGGCCGAGCACGCACAGCAGCTGCGCCATGAAGACGCGGTGCTTGCTGTCTGCGGGCCTGGCGCGCACGTCGTCGCTCAGGGCCTTGAGGGCGGCGGCCGGGTCGGCGGCCTTGAGGAGTTCGGCGGCGGTCGTCATGGTGTGCGGCTCCTGGATGTGGCGGCGTTCAGGCGCGGGTGAACTGGCATTCGCGCACCGCGCCGCGCAAGCCGGTGGTCTTCTGCGGCGCCGACTTGACCTTCACCGTGCGGTAGCTGATGGAGACCAGCTCCGAGGGCACGCCCCAGTGGCCGCCGGAGTTGAGCACCAGCCGGCAGATGCGGGCGTTCTCCAGCACCAGCTCGAAGGTCGACTGCGCATCGGGCGAGCGCTCGTCGCCGCCGGCCTTGAAGGCGCTGATGACGACCTTCAGGTCTTTCTCCTGCGTGCGCAGCAGGCTGGCGAGCGTGGCGGTGGCCGCGTCGCTGCGGCGCGCGACGATCAGGTTGTTGGGCACGACCTGGTTCTGGCTGGACGACTCGGGCACCTGCACCGACCAGTAGTAGCCGCCGATGTTCAGCCGCGCCTTGCCGTCGTCGAAGGAGCGGTCGAGCTCGGCTTCGACGGGCGCGCCCTTGTTCTCGATCAGCATGACAAGGTCGGTTTCCGCGGAGCCGGTGCCGATCAGGTCGTAGAACTGCCGGGCGTCTTCAGGGCTCCAGGAGCCGTCGTCGAGAAATGCCATATCACCTCCGGGGTGCGAAAGAAAAAAGGTTGAACCGAAATCGCATGCGCCGGCTTCATGGCCGGGCTCCGCCGTCCGCAGCGCCGCTTCTGCGCAGCAAGGCCGCGAACACCTGCCGCTCGCCACTCTCGGCCGGCGGCTGGCCGCCGCGCACGCGCACTTCCGACACCTCGGCCTGTGCGTAAGCCACGCCGAACAGGCGTGGCGCGCTGTAGGGCGTGGCGGGCACGGCCATGACCAGCAGGCGCGCATCGCCGGCGGCGTCGAGCCAGGGCAGGTCGAAGCGCTTGACCGAGGGCTGCTCGGTCGTGCCGCGCTTGAAGCGGTTGGTTTCGCCGAGCTCGTCGGGGTAGACCGACTGCAGGTTGCCGCGCGCATCGATGCCGGCGATGACGAGGTCGAGCGAGCGGCCGCTGGTGTTGCGCACGGTCAGGCGCACGCGCTCCCCGGCGCGCGGCGATGGCAGCATGGCTGCAGCCTGAACGACGGGCACGCTGCGCAGCAGCCGATCGGCGCTCCAGACCTCGAGCGTCGCATCGAAGCCGTCGAGCTGGCCGTCCTTGCCATAGGCCTGCAGCTGCGCGAGCCACTTGAGCTGCGCCAGGGCCTGCAGGCGGCGGCGCAGGGCAGCGGTGTCGGGCAGCACCACGGTGGAGACCGTCGCGCCGAGCATCGGCGCGAGCAGCTCGAGGCGCTGTCCCGGGGGGCCGAGGTCGGTCCAGCGCACGTCGGCGGTGGCTGCGTCGTCGGCCCGGCGGATCGCCGCCGGATAGTCGAGGCTGAGGCCGGCGGGCAAGGGCTTGTCGGCGCGCACGCGCAAGGCGGTGGCGGCCGGCTCGGTCATGGGCGTGACGCTCCAGAACGCGCTGCCCGACACGTCCTTCAACGCCGCGGGTACAGCGAGCCACGCGCCGCCGAGCTTGATCTGCGCCACCGTGGCCGGCGCGCTGCGCACGGCGCCGTCGTCGAGCGTCGCGATCACACGCAGCTCCTGCTGTTGTGCAAGGCCATCGAGCAGGCCGGCCTTGATGGCCAGGCTGTCGCCGCTGCGCTGCGCGCGCCACACGGGGCGCGTGGACGCGGGCGCGCCGCTGTTGGCGAACAGCGGCGCATCGAGGTTGCCTTCGGCCACCGGGGACGGCAGCTCGCGCGTGGGAAAGCGCTGTGCGAGTTCGTCGATGACCGGCGGGTACAGCGCGAGCACGCCGTCGAACAGGTCGCGCCAGGTGGCGGGCTTGCGCGACAGCGCCTCGACCATGGCCCAGGTCAGCAGGCCCTGCGGCCGGGCGTTGCGCGCCTTGCGGGGCAGGCGCAGCTCGGGCGTGATCTGGTGGCTCTCGGAGGCGAAGAAGGCGACGTAGCGGGCGCGCGGCACGGCTTCGGCCGGTATGGGCGGCGTCAGGGGCCGTACCGGCGCTGCACCGCCAGTCAGTTGGGTCGCGCGCAGGCCGCGCCAGCGCACCTCGTCGTCGCTCGGGCCCTCGGCGGTGGCGGGTGCATCGGCGGTGCCGCGCGTCATGGAGTTGGCAGAGCAGGTGTCGAACACCGAGGCGACGAACACGTTCTTCGCGAGGAAGGACTGGATCCATGCATCGAAGTCGGCGTCGCGCAGGTCGCCCGTGAGCACGTTGTCGCTGCCCAGCGTGCCGCGCACGTCGCGCGCGAGGAAGTTCTCGGAGAGGCCATCGGGCTCCTGGTAGCGCTTGGCGATGTCGCGCAGCCGGGTGCCGTGGCCGGAGAAGTACAGCAGCACGAAGTCGCCGCTTCCCGACTGCGCAAGCAACTTGGCAAGAGCCTCGTGGATGGCCTGCGATTCGGGCAATGCGGCGCCATTCACGCCATCGGCGAGCATGGCGATGTCGGACGCCGCGAAGCCCTGCTTGAGCAGCGCATCGCGCATCAGCATCACGTCGTTGCGCGGCGCTTGCAGCCACAGCGCCTGCGGCTGGTTGGCGAGTTCGGAGACGCCGACGAGCAGCGCGCGCGGGGTGGCGAAAGCAAGGGTGCAGCAGGCGAGCAGCCACAGCACGAGCAGCACCTGCAGAACGCGAAGTTGTGTTGTTCCTTCCCTCTTTGGGGGAAGGCTGGGATGGGGGCGGGCAGAGCGCCCATCGGATACGCCGCGTGCCCCCACCCCGGCCCTCCCCCGGAAGGGGAGGGAGAAAAATGCCGACAGCATTCGCACACGGCGCGTTTGCATTGCTCCTTCCCCCTTTGGGGGAAGGCTGGGATGGGGGCGGGCAGAGCGCCCATCGGATACGCCGCCTGCCCCCACCCCGGCCCTCCCCCAGTGGGTGAGGGAGAAAGAGAAATGCACGATGCGACTCATG
>Ga0207709_10000449_pt1 | contig 38530 bp, 35 predicted proteins | sample KBSM34metaG_FD_184397 | JGI IMG/M metagenome (GOLD analysis project Ga0207709, IMG submission 184397) | Miscanthus rhizosphere microbial communities from Kellogg Biological Station, Michigan, USA - KBS M3-4 metaG (SPAdes) (version 2) | ecosystem: Host-associated > Plants > Roots > Rhizosphere >...
ACAGGACCTGGCCACCGGCCGGCAGGACGCCTCCAACCTGTGGCTGGCCAGCCGGGGCGCCACCCGATTCGTCTTTCGATCCGGCTCCGACCTGGCCCGCCAGGAGGCCACGGAGCAAGGGCAGGGCATCTGCCTGCTGCCCGACGCCATGGCCCATGCCGTGCCCGGCCTGGCACGGCTGGAGGTGGACGCGCTACTGCCTTCCTGCCCGGTGTACCTGGCCTATCACCGCGACCGCCGCAACGTGCCGGGCGTGCGGGCGGTCATTGACGCGCTGGGTGTGGCGCTGGCAGACGGGCTGCAGCTGCCAGCAGAAATGGCGAAGGCGGCCAGCACCGCCGCGAAGCCATGACAGGCACGGTCTTTCCAGATCTTTCAAGGCGGGGGCGCGGCCGACGGACCCGGTGAGCAGCCAGGAGCATCGGTGGTCGTCGATCCCAACGAAACATGAATGGGCCGTGGCTGGCGCGGAACGACCCGTTGTCGTTGTTCGTGCCTCGGCGCCTGCAACCCCTCAATCCTTGAGCAAGCGCGCCCTCACCGTTCGCCCCCTTGATCTTCCCGCTATTGAGCCGGGTAACCACGTCATGGGCAATCTTGCGATCCACGGCCACATAGGTTGCGAACTCGTTGATGTCGATCTTGCCCACTTGCTCGCGGGTGTAGCCGAGCCACTCAAGATTGACGAGCGTCACAGGCGAAAGCGCAAGTTTGTCGAAGGAATGGGGGGGAGGCCGAGGGTGCAGTCATGGCGGCATTTTGGTTTTGGTGCTCTCAAGACCGAGGTGCAGCACGTTGGTCACTGAGAAAGAACAGGGGCTTGCTGGGCCATTGCAGGCATGTGCGAGAAGATGGCCAGCGGGGTGTTGACGCCATGGATGGCACGAGGTCTACCATGGGGGCTGCTGGCGATGGCGTCGGAGTCGTCAAGACTCACCACGGACGCAGGTCGGCACCGGGGATGCCGTGGGCTTCAACGCGGGCGTTCTGCGCCGCGATCCACTCGCCATATCCGGCTTCGAATGCCTTGTTGCATTCAGCTACGAAGACCTGACCAAGCGCGTCGAGAGCGCGGTCTTCAAGGCCTTTGAGCTGCTGCCCGGCGATGACTATGAGGTGGTGCCGCGCCTGGATGTGGTGGCCCGATGAATTCCTGAGGGCACATGTCAATTCAGCTTTCGGATCTATGGATGCAACTTGTTCCGTAGCCGGTTGCCGTTGATGCAGGAGTGGCGCTTGCAGGCTATGTCAGGTTCAGGCTCGGTAGTTGTCCCTCGTTGCGTATGTGCCAACAGAACGCAACCAGCCTGAAGCTGCCGGCCAGGAGTCGGCTGGCGATCCATATCGGAAATTCAGATCGCTCTGACGCGGAAGTTGGAACCTTTGGACTTGAGCTGCTGAGCAGCGGCAGAACACGGCTCTTGCCTCCTGAATATTGCTTAGAGATCTCTTCGCTTCCCGCCCGTGTTCGCGACCCCAGTCCTCTTTGTGTGGCCTACGTGCCGAACGCCGCCATGAAGACCCGTACGGCCTCGTGCAGAAGAGCCTTGTTTTCTCGGGAATCCGGCATCTTGAGCTTCAGCAATCCGCGGATGTGCCCGGAGCCCATGAACATCGACAGAAACAAGTCAGCTGCCTGCAGGGGATTGCGCACCTTCAGCGTACCTGCCGCATGGGCGAGGCGAAGGTAGGCCGCCAACTCGCCGTTCACACGCTCCGGGCCTTCCTTGTAGAGCCCTTGGCACACTTCTGGCTGCGCCCCCGCGACGCCGTAGACGGAACGCAAGGCCCCCAGAGCGTCCTCCCCGCGTGATAGCTCCAGAAACCGGGCGCCGATCGCCAAAAGCGCCTGTTCCGGCTGGTTTGGGTCCAGCTCTCCTGCGCCCGCGACTCCTGCCATTACTGCCACCGTCTTGTCGCGCACGACGGCATGGAAGAGCCCTTCCTTCGAGCCGAAGTTGCTGTACACGGTCATCTTGGACACCCCGGCGTCCGCAGCGATGGCGTCCACGCTGGCACGTTCCAGGCCATGCTCGTTGAAGTGCTTTTGCGCCGCTTCCAGGATGCGCCTGCCGCGCTCGGGATCGCGCGGTCGCCCGCGTTGAGGCTTGGAGTCAGAAACAGGAGGGCGAGCCATGGTCTATTTAATGTACTTGACGGTTCAATATATCCCATGCACATTAATGTACATGATAGTACAGAAATTGGTGCCGATCCGAGGATGCCATATGGCGCAACCAACACAGGACTGGACTTCGCAGCAGCGGGCTGCATCGGTCTGTTCCGCCCCTTGCCGGTCCAACGGAAGGCCCCGGTAAAACCTTAACAAGACGAGGAAACTGCAATGGCAAAGCAAAACGCCCACCAGATCGCCGACTGGAACGGCCCAAGCGGGGAGCGATGGGTCGTCAACCAGGCCCGGCTCGACGCCATGCTGGCGGTTTTTGGACAGGCCGCTATTGAGGCAGCCGCACCCGTGAAGGGCGAGCGCGTGCTGGATATCGGCTGCGGCTCAGGCGCGTCGAGTTTTGCGCTTGCAAGCCTCGTTGGCGCGCAGGGCTGGGTGCTGGGCGTGGACGTCTCCGAGTCGCTGATCGAACGAGCGCGAGCGCTGGCACCGCCAGATACGACGGCCCGATTTCAGGTAGCCGACGCCAGCAGCGCCAAGCTGCCCGAGGGCGCATTCGACATTCTGTTTTCGCGTTTCGGAGTGATGTTTTTCGACGATCCAGCGGGGACATTCGCGCATATGCGCCGGGCACTCAGGCCAGGAGGCCGGGTCGCTTTTGTGTGCTGGCGCGGCGTGGCCGAGAACGGGTGGGTGCGCCTCCCAATGGATGCGATCAAGGCAATAGTCCCGTCGACCGCCGCGCCTCACTCCGAAGCGCCCGGCCCATTTTCTTTCGGCGATCAGGGGCGGGTGGCCCGCATTCTGACGACGGCTGGGTTCACCGAGATTGCTATCGCACCCTTGGACGCCTCTGTGCCCTTCGGCGAAGGCGAGACACGGGACGCAGCGATTGACGACGCAGTGCAGTTGGCGGTCGAAGCGGGTCCTCTTTCGCGCGTGCTCGCTGACCAGCCCAACGAACTCCGTACCCATGCTTTGGCCTCGATTCGTGCTGCCTTTGAGGGCCTCACCATTGAACGGTCAGTGATGACCGACGGCGCGGCGTGGATCGTCACGGCGCGCAATCCTTTCCATCCACCACAAGGAGTACATCACCGTGAATGACGTCATCATCATCGGCGGCAGCTTTGCCGGCCTCGCCGCCGCCCTGCAACTCGGTCGTGCCCGCCGAAAGGTCACAGTTCTAGATACTGGCCTACCGCGTAATCGATTCGCTGACCACTCGCATGGCCTGCTCGGCCACGATCACAAGCCACCGCTGGACATCCTGGCCGAGGCTCGGCAGCAACTGGCGCGGTATCCCACGGTCCGTCTGGTCAATGCCCGCGCCGAGAGTGTGTCTGGAGCCATTGACGATTTCTCCGTCCTCACTGGCGATGGCGTAACCCTCAAGGCACGGCGCCTCATCCTGAGCTATGGCGTCACCGACCAGATGCCTGAAGTTCCCGGCTTTGCCGAAGGCTGGGGCACTTCAATCGTGCCTTGTCCCTATTGCGACGGCTTTGAAGTCGCCGGTCGGCATTGGGGCCTAATCTGGTCTGGTCCTCCGTCGCACAACTACGTCAGGCTGTACCACGACTGGACCGACACGCTGACGGTCTTCACCCATGGTCACGACATTCCACCCGATATCCGGGCCGATCTGGCGCGCCGCAGCATCCCTGTCATCGATGGCCGAGTCACCGAAATCGATCATGACGAGAGCCATAACGCCACTGTCAAGCTCGACGCCGGACCCCCAGTCGCGGTCGATATCCTGTTTGCGCATCCACGCAACAAGCCGTCCGCACGTCTGCATGAATTGCTGGGCCTCGCCATGGTCGATACGCCCCTGGGCACCGCCCTCAAAGTCGATGAGCGCCGGGAAACCAGCATGCCTGGCGTCTACGCCGCTGGCGACCTTGCCAACCCGCTCATGCACTCGGTCACCTTGGCCTCATCGCAAGGTGCGATGGCAGGAATCTCTGCCCAGCAGTCGATGCTGGTTTGAGAAGACGCATATGGGGTTCGAACACTTGACCTGTTTTGGCCGTTTGCGGCCGGGCCCTCTGAGAAGAGCTGCCTCCATCAGCGACATCAATACGCAGTCAGCCATCTCTTGCCGCTCAGTCCTGCCAACAGATCTCCCTACGGCTGCGCAAGGCCCCGGCAGCCCGTTCGACCCCATCGCCCAGCCACCAAACCCAGCAGAGCTTTATTTCGCTTGCGCCCTACTGCCGCGAGCCAGCTTGCTCCACGCCAGGATCACCTCGGCAAGGTCATTGTCCTGGCAGTAAAGGGTAAGAAGAAGGCACGCCGAGAACTTGCGCAATCCGATGCGACGCCTCCACGGTCGGCCGTGTAGTCCGTTCCATATTTGCTCCTCCGAATGGCCGCAGTCTTTGCATCCAGGCTGAAGACAACCATCACCGCTTGCCTTCCGTTCTACGAATTCCGTAGAGACGCCCCTCGCCGATTCAACGAGCATCGCAGGATGCCTCATCATCCCGATCCTTCAACGGCTGCTTCTGCCGCGCCTCGGCTCGACGACCTCGCCATAGACGCCGTCCTGCACATGGGCGCCGCGCTGGATGTGCTGGACCTGCACGCTCGCCACAACATCACGGCCATCAATTGCGTCTGCCGGGACCTGCTGCGCATCTACTACGTGAAGGCCGATCAGGCCCAGTCGCTGGAGCCGCAGGACGCGGAATTGCTGGGCCTGCTGCACGACACGGCGGTGGACCTGGGCTATGCCATCGAGGTGGTGGACCATCTGAATGGCGACGAGGCCGACGACCCCATTCTTTATGCCGTGAGCTATCTGCTCAAGGCGGCCAAGCGGTTTGCGGATGAGGGCGTGGCGGCGGGATTGGCATGCGGGGCTTGCGTTTGAAATAAGTGGTTGCTAAAGTGTTGCTATGCCCGAGAACGACATCTTCAAGGCCCTGGCCGACCCTACGCGCCGCTCCATCTTCGAGAAGCTGGCCGCTGGCAGCATGCATGCCAGCGCGCTGCGCGAGGGGATGGATATCAGCCAGTCGGCCATGTCCCAGCATCTGGCGGTGCTGCGCAACGCGGGGCTGGTGAGCGAGCAGCGGCAGGGGCGCTTCATGCATTACGAGGTCGATCCCGACGGGCTGGCGCTGATTGCGGGCTGGCTGGCGAAGTACCGCGCCTACTGGCCGCAGCGCGTGGATGCACTCAAGGGCCTGCTCAAGGACATGGACCAATGAACAAGATGAGCGATATGGACACCGACGATGCGGCCCGCGAGCGGGTGCAGGAGTACGCGCTGGACGCCCCGCCAGAGAAGGTCTGGCGCGCGCTGAGCATTCCCGAGCTGCGCGCGCAGTGGCTGCCGGGCACCGAGCATGCCGAGCCTTTGCAGCAGGTGCCGCAGCAGGAACTGCGCCTGCGGCTGCGCGAGGCGGAGCCGCCCTTTCTTGAAAGCACGGTGGACCTGCAGATCAGCCCCGGCGCCGATGGCGGCACGCTGCTGCGCATCGTCCATGTGCTGACCGATGCGCGGGTGCAGCCCGCCAGGGAAGCGGCCAACGACGGCGGCTTCCTGATGTACGCGACCTGAAGCACTGTCCGGGCAACGGGGCAACGGGGCATGCGGCGCAAGGCAGCAGCCCATTCTTTTTCACCACCACACACAGGAGTTCGCCCATGCGCGAATCGATGATGCTCGTCCCCGTGGTTGTCGAACAGTCGGCGCGCGGAGAGCGGTCCTTCGACATCTACTCGCGCCTGCTGCGCGACCGCGTGATCTTTCTCAACGGCGAGGTGAACGATGCGGTCTCTGCCCTGGTCTGCGCGCAGCTGCTGTTCCTGGAGGCGGAGAATCCCGACAAGCCCATTCACCTCTACATCAACTCGCCCGGCGGGGTGATCACCAGCGGCCTGGCCATGTACGACACCATGCAATTCATCAAGTCACCCGTGCACACGCTGTGCATGGGCACGGCGCGCTCCATGGGCTCCTTCCTGCTCATGGCCGGCGAGCCCGGCCACCGCATGGCCCTGCCCAACGCCAGCCTGCACGTGCACCAGCCGCTGGGCGGCGTGCAGGGCCAGGCCTCCGACATCCGCATCCATGCCGAGGAAATGCTGCGCACCAAGGACCGCGTGACACGCCTGTACGCACAGCACTGCGGCCGCAGCTACGAAGAGGTGGAACGCGACCTGGACCGCGACCGCTTCATGACCGCAGAAGAGGCCCGCGAATGGGGCCTGATAGACAAGGTTCTGGACCGGCGCACAGTAACCCCCTGAGCCGCAGCGCCAGCGCCAGCAGCGCGCAGCGCACCGCGCGCCCCCTTCTCCACCCCCCGTATGTCAGCGCCTGCGTCGTGGCGGTTGCGGGGTTGCAAGCCTGCCGAAGGACAGGCTTGCTTCGTGATCTGACTCGCCGTGATGTTTGAACGTAGCGCGCAGCGCGAAGTGAGTTTCACGGCGAACCCCGCAACCGTCACGACGCAGGTTGCCCGCAGCGAAGCGGAGGGTCGCAGACATTCGGGTCGTCTTTCTTTGGCCTACGTTTCTTTGACGAATCAAAGAAAGGTAGGTCGGCCGCCGGGCCGAAACCCGGCCTCGAAAAACAACCCCCCGGCAGGGGCAAGAAACAGCCCCCCCTGGCCCACGCCAGAAGACTAGCTGCGCCCCCTCATCACCCCCGCCAACAACGGCATCCCCGTCCTCCGAGTGAACTCCTCATAACTGATCGGCGCACTCATCCGCGTATCCGGACTGTTGGCCTGCCAGTGCGCCCAGGCACGCCCCGTGCTCGCGTCGTAGACCAGCTTGAAGATATGGCTGGGCACATGGACCTTGCCCGGCCCGATGGTGAGCGGCTGGCCGTCGAACACCGGCCCGGTGAACACATAGACATCGCCCTGGGCGCGCTGGGCGTAGCGGCGCGTGTCCTGCTCGACCTTGCTCCAGACGCCGCCGTTGTGGGTCTGGTCCTGCGGAACCATGTTGGCCAGGCTGAAGCTCTGGGCCATGGCTTCGGGCGAGTACATGTCGCCGGCCGGCGCCATGTGGCCGCGCGAGTAGCCGGAGCGGCGGTAGTCGTCCAGTTCGGCGCGCTCGGCGCGGGGCAGGCGGGCATCGGCATAGAACTTGTCGCTGCGCTTGAGGCCCTGGCCCTGGTCCAGCAGTTTGCGGTTCAGGCGCTCCACCACGAAGACGGGCGTCTTGGTCTGGCCGCTGTGCAGCACGGCGAAGGCGCTGAAGCACAGCTCGCGCTGCTGGGGCTGGATCTGCAAGGCCGGGGGCTCGCCACCGGGGAAGAAGTCGCGGCAGTGCGAAAAGCCCGTGGCCATGCTGCCGGCTGGCGGGCTGCCGCCACCGGAGGCCGTGCCCGAACCTGTCTCCGGCTGCTTGCGCAGGTGCTCCAGCCCCGGGATGGGCAGGGTGGACAGGAAGGGCGGCTCGGGAAGCTTGGGGTGCCAGTTCGGGTCCAGGCTGCAACTGGCGATCTGGAAGGTGCCCGCTGCCGCCACAAGGGCGGCGAGCATGGAGCGCCACAGTCCGCTGCGGCCGGAGGCTTTCTTCTTGGAGGCGGGGGAGGAACTGCGCTTGCGCGCGGAAGGCTTCTTGTTCTTGACAGTCATTCGGGGGCGGCAGGCGCTGGCCGCTGGGAGGCAAGTCCGCGATGGCGCGGGTTCTGATTCGGGTCCTAGGAATTCTCCTATGTTTCCAGGCCCCCAAATGTGTCCAGGTGCTCCGAAAGCGAGCCGTGCGCTGCCGGTCCTCAGGCCTTGGGCTGGAGACGGGCTGCCCGGTGTTCGGACGGTGCGCCGAACCAGCACAGCGCCAGGGCCAGCACCGCGATGCCGCCCAGCGAAAGAAAGGCCGCATCGAAGCCGAAGCGCTGCGCAATCCAGCCCGCCAGTGCCGGGCTGGCGGCCGCGCCCAGGCCCTGCAGCGTCATCACGGCGCCCAGGCCCGCGTTGACGTGGCCGGTGCCGCGCAGCGTCTGCGCGACCAGGCCCGGCAGGGCAACGCCCAGCAGCCCCGCGCCCACGCCGTCGAGCACCTGCACGGGAATCAGCGCCCAGTCCGAATCCCAGGTGGCGGCGACCAGGCCGCGCAGCGGCAGCGACAGCAGGGCCGCCTTGACCAGCAGCCAGTAGCCGCTGCGCTGGGCGTGGCGCCCGGCGAGCAGGGCCATGGGGATCATGACCAGTTGCGCCACGATGATGGTCAGCGCCGTGAAGCCGCTGGGATTGGCATGGCCGCGCGCCACGGCGGCCTGGCCCAGCAGGGGCAGCATGGCGGCATTGCCCAGGTGGAACAGCAGCATGGCCACGGCCAGCACCCGCAGCGCCGGCGTGCCCGTGAGCACGTGCAGCAGGCCGGGTGCGCAAGGCCCGGCCTGCTCTTGGGGCGGCGTGTCTTGCGGGGTTTCATCCAGCCGCATCAGCGCCAGGCAGGCCAGCGAGGCGCAGCCCATCAGGGCCATGAGCACGAAGACGGAGGGCAGTCCCCAGCGCAGGCCCATGGCCCCCGCCAGCGCGGCCGTGGCCACGTTGCCGGCGTGGTTCCAGGCTTCGTTGATGCCCAGTTGCCGGGGCAGGTCCGCATGGCCGGTGATCTGCAGCGTGATGCCCAGCAGGCAGGGGGCGATCAGGGCCGCGACCACGCCCGTGATGACCTGCGATGCCGCCGTGACGGCCAGCGACGGTGCGATCCAGATGGCCAGGTTGCCCGCCAGCAGCAGGGCGATGGCCGCAGCCAGCAGCCTGCGCTTGCGGCGCGAGGCATCGACCAGCGCGCCCAGCGGCGTGGTGGCCAGCATGCCCGCGATGCCGCCCAGGGCCATGACGTAGCCGATGTCGTCCAGCCGCCAGCCCTGGGCGAGCAGGAACACGCCCAGGAACGGTCCCAGGCCGTCGCGCACGTCGGCCAGGAAGAAATTGAGCCCCGGCAGCCACCGCCGCGCATGGTGGTGTGTGCGGTGCATGGCGGCTTCCTTCAGCGCAGGGGGCCCTTGAACACGAAGAAGGCGCCCAGGCAGATGAAGCCGAAGCCCACTAGGTGGTTGAGGGTGAGCTTCTCGCCCAGGTAGAGCACGGAGAAGACGGCGAACACCACCAGCGTGATCACCTCCTGGATGGTCTTGAGCTCGGCCGCGCTGTAGACCTCATGGCCGAGCCGGTTGGCGGGCACGGCAAAGCAGTACTCGGCCAGCGCGATCAGCCAGCTCACCAGGATGACGAGGTACAGCGGCCGGTTCTCGAACTTCAGGTGCCCGTACCAGGCGAAGGTCATGAAGACGTTGGAGATCAGCAGCAGCAGGACGGGGGCGATCTTGGGGGACATGGCGGGGTTCGGTGAAGGCGGGAAAGCAGAACAGCAGGAAGGGACAGGAGCCCGCCCGGCCCCTGGGGCCGGGCGGTGGCGTCAGCGCGCGCGGTCGTACAGCGGCTGCAGGTCCGACAGGCTGGCACCCATGCTGGTGGCCTCCAGCGAGGTGCCGTGCGCGTTGCGCGTGCCCAGGCCCGAGGCGGCAAACAGCTGCCCCGGCTGCAGCGGCTGCTGCAGCGCATGGGGGGCAAAGCGCACGATGGCGCCGTCGGACAGGATGACGCCGTTGGCATCGCCGCGCGGGCCGGTGAGGACCACGTCAATGCGGCCCTGGGCCTGCTGCGTCTGCAGGCCGGCCATGCGCAGGTGCGGCGGCATGGGGCGGGCGCCGTCGCGGGCGGGCGGCTGGTCGTACACGGTCTGGCCGCTGGCCGAGTTCACGATGGCATCTGCCTTGACCGCACCACCGGCTTCGCTGCGGCCGATGATGCGCACCGTGTCGCCCACCTTCACGGCTGCCGTGAGCGCGTCGGACATATGCGGCGGGAACCGGACCACCGTGCCGTCGGTCAGGCGCAGGCCGTCCACCTCTCCATACGGATTGGTCAGCAGCCGGGCGACGGCGCTTTCGAGCACGGCCTGTGCGTGCGGCGCGCCAGGCCCTGCAGGGGCTGCAGGGCCTGAAGGGGCGAAGCCGCCGGGCGGCACGGCATGCGCATTCAATGCGCTGGAACCCAGCCACAGAACGGCGGAGGAAAGAACAAATCGGGACATGAGGGCTCCTTGGTTGGCGATGGACACGCATCCGTCAATGCAAGTGCCATGCCATCAGGAATCCTCATGAAATCAATGGCTTGCGGCGGGCGCTGCGAGCCCGGTGTCCGATGTGGAGACAGCCGGTGTCACCGTATCGGACACATGCGGTGCCGTCCGTGCGTCCATGCGCCCATGCGCCCATTGCGGCCTCAGCCCAGCCCGAACTCCGCCAGCTTGCGGTACAGCTGCTGGCGCGACAGGCCCAGGCGGCGTGCGGCCTCGGCACGGTTGCCCGTGGCGGCGGCCAGGGCACGCGTGACCATTTCGCGCTCCAGCTGGGCGACGGCGGCGGCCAGCGGGCCGTTCCAGTCGATGGCGGGCCCGTGTGCCGCTGCAGGCTGCAGGCCGATGTGCTCGGCCCCGATGACCGGCCCGGGGCACAGCAGGGCCGCGCGCTCCATGGCGTTGCGCAGCTCGCGCACATTGCCGGGCCAGTCGTGCGCCAGCAGCAGGCGCGCGGCGTCGGCACCCAGGCGTTTGGGCGAGGCGCCGCCGCCTTGGCGCAGGAAATGCTCGGCCAGCAGCAGCACGTCGCCCAGGCGCTCGCGCAGCGGCGGCAGGTGCACGGGCACGACCTGGAGCCGGTACCAGAGATCCTCGCGAAAGCGCCCCTGCCTGACGGCGTGCGGCAGGTCGCGGTGCGTGGCCGCGATGATGCGCACGTTCACGGGCAGCGCCCGGCTGGCGCCCACGGGCGTGATCTCGCGCTCCTGCAGTGCCCTGAGGATCTTGGCCTGCGTGGGCAGCGGCATGTCGCCCACTTCATCGAGGAACAGCGTGCCGCCCTGCGCCTCGCGAAAGCGCCCGGCGCGGTCGCTGGCGGCACCCGTGAAGGCGCCCTTCACATGGCCGAAGAGTTCGCTTTCCATCAGGTCGGCGGGAATTGCCGCGCAGTTGACGGCCACGAAGGGGCGCTCCGCCCGGGCGCTGTTGCGGTGCAGGGCGCGCGCCACCAGTTCCTTGCCCGTGCCGGTCTCGCCCAGCACCAGCACGGTGGCGTCGCTGTCCGCCGCCAGGCCGATGCGCTTGAAGACCTGCCGCATGGCCTCGCTGCCGCTGACCAGTTCGGCTTCATCGCCTTCCGGCTCCTGGTTCTGCGACGGGCTCTGCGCCGCGTTCTCGGGGCTGCCGGCCTGGCCGGCACTGAGCAAGGCGCGCTCCAGCACCTCGACCAGCGAGGTTCTGGCAATGGGCTTGGTCAGGTGGTCGAAGGCGCCCAGGCGCATGGCCTCGATGGTGTTGCTGCCGCTGGCATAGGCCGTGAGCATGATGCAGGGCGCCCGCGAGAGGCCGCGGGCCTTGCGCAGGAAGGCCAGCCCGTCCTCGCCGGGCATGCGCAGGTCGACGATGGCCACATCCACCGAACCGGCCTGCAGCACCTGCAGCCCCGCCGCCACCGTGGGCGCCGCGCTGACCGCGTGGCCCAGGTCGCCCAGCATCTCGGCCAGGCTTTCGCGGAAGGCCGTGTCATCGTCAACGATCAGGATGCGGGCCATGGAAATTCCATTTCTATGCGTGTGCCTTGTGTTGTCTTGCCCAGCGCGATGCGGCCGCCATGGGCCAGCACGATTTCGCGCACCAGCGCCAATCCCAGCCCGGTGCCGCCGGGGCGTGCGGTGGTGAAGGGCTCGAACAGCGTGTCGCGCAGCTCGGGCGCAATGCCCGTGCCGTCATCGGCCACCCACAGTTGCAGCGGGCTGTTGCGGTGGGAAACGGTGGTGCCGCTGCGGTCTGCGCCCAGTTCCACCCGGCCGCCGGCCGCCGTGTGCGCCAGGGCGTTGAGCAGCAGATTGTCCAGCGCCCTGGCCATCTGCACGGGGTCCAGCAGAGGGCGGCGCCCATCCTGCAGGTCCCGGGCAAGGCCGGCGGACACTGCCGTTGCCAGTTGCACGCCCCTGGCCTGGGCCAGCTCGGCATGTGCCTGCAGCCTTTCGTCCAGCAGTTGCTGCAGGTCCACCGGCTCCGGCTGCACCCGGAAAGGCTGGGTCAAGGCCAGCAGGCTCGATACCAGGTCTTCCAGGCGCGCGGTCTGGGCCAGCACGGCCTCCAGTGCGCCCCGGCTGCGCGCTTCGCGCAGTGGCGCGGGCGCTGCCAGCGCGGTCTCGGCCTTCATGCGCATGGTGCCCAGCGGGTTGCGGATCTCGTGCGCCAGGCCTGCGGACAGCCGACCCAGGGTGGCCAGCCGTTCGGCGCTGAGCAGTTGCTGCTCCATCTGTGCCGACTGCCGCTGCCAGCGCCGGAGCATTCTGCCCAGCCACAGGCCTGAGACCAGGACCATGCCCAGCAGCAGGCTGACGGCAAGGATGAGGGGGTTGACCACGTCGGCGCTGATCAGGGGAACGCGCATCAGTGTCCAGGCAACCAGGGCGGGCGCATCGGCCTGGGCCGGGCAGGCCGCAAAGACCACCGCCTCGCGCAGGCCGGGGCGCAGGTCGGTCACCAGACCTGCGCTGTCCCGTGCGCGCTGGGCGGTGGAGGCGATGCGCTCCATCTCCGCACTGGGCGCATCGCGTTTGATGCCCGAGCCGTCGTAGGTGGGAAAGGCATAGGCCACGACGCCGGGGCCCTCGCGCCAGAAGCCGCCTTCCATGCCGGGGCGGTCGCGCAGCGCCAGGTCCAGCACGGCCTGCGCGGCGGACCGGGCCTGTGCGCTGGGCGTGTCCGCCGTCAGGCCCGCCAGCCCCATGCGCGCGGCCCCGGCCTGCAGTGCGCTGCAGCTGACGCCTGCGGCGTCGCGGGCGCGGGAAACCTGCTGGTCGGTGCCCTGCCGGCTCAGCAGCAGCAGCAGCCACGCCAGCACCAGGGCGACGGCCGAGATGGTGAGCCAGAGGATCACCAGATCCCGTTGGATGGACTTTTGCGGGGACAGGGCCGGCTCCTGAAGTGATGCGCTGGAACATACACCGAAAGGGGGTCCGCGCCTGGCAGCCAGGGCCGCGTCGCCCCGCGCGGCCGCCGTGAAAGTAACGCCGTGGCGCGCCGGCGTTACGTGACATCGCCCGTAACGCTGCGGGGTGACATGGCGGCGGCTGTGCGTGGGCGTTCAAATAAATCAATAGGTTACAGATGGCTTTGCGTTGGATGAAGATGTCCAGGCCCATGGCACGCTTGTTGCAACAGGATGCAAAAAGCTTGTCGCAGTGTCTGGAAAACCGGGCGCTGCGCCACGCACACCATCGATCGCTGTCTTTCGGAGGAGAAACCATGGCCGCTGTCTCGTTGTCGTTTGCAGGCGTGCCCCTGCCGCGACTGCGCGCCCACCCGGACAGGGCGCGCAGCAAGCCGTTGAACGTGCCAGCCTCGTTTGCGTCTGCGGCGGTGCCGCGCGCTTCTGGCTTTGCCTCTGCGCGCGAGGCCGGTGATGGAGGCGCGCATGCACAGATGGCACCGGTGGCAATGCTGACGCGCGTGAGCGAGGGCGTGCGCATCGTGCGGCGCAACGATGTGATCGCGGCCCAGGCCGGCGCTGTGCTGCAGCAAGGCGACCGCGTCATCGTGCCCCAGCAGGGCGGCGCGCAGGCCGTGTTCCAGGAGCAGGACGGGCAGGCGCTGCTGGGCAGCTTCGCAGGTGGCACGGACGCCACGCTGGCGTATTTCAGCCGCAAGGCGGATGCCTGCTCGGTGGTCTTTGACCTGGTGGCCGGCCATGTGGACCTGGCGCTGTCGGCCGTGGATGCCGGCGTGCTCGGCGGCGGGCCGTCCGGCCGGGGGCGCAGGGCGATCGGATTTCACTGCTATTCACAACCCATTGCAGGCCGTTGAATGAAGGAGCACACCATGCACGACGACATCATCGAAGCTCCGCTCGGCGACACCCCCGTGGACCTGGCCATCTGGCTGTCGCCTCTGCAGACCTGGCGCAGCGTCTACGGCAACGGCTTCTGCGAAGAGGCCATGCGGGTCTGCGTGGAGCGGCTCACGGGCCTGGGCATCGATGCCGAATCGTTGGAGCGTGCGGGCGACACGGTGCTGGTTCGGGGGTTCGATCCCCGCACGATGGCTGACACGGTGCTGCCCGGCAATCAGGCCCGGCATGGCTGGATGCATGCGCTGGAGTCCGCCCTGGTGCGCGACCCGGTGGTGGACGGCGCGCGCCAGGCCTATCTGCGCGCCGAGGTGCAGGCGCTGGGCTGCGTCTCCCTGACGGGCCTGCACGAGATACGCGGCAAGGGCCACGCCACGGCGGGCATCCAGGACATGGCGGTGCGCAGGATGCACCCCAGGCTGATCAAGGCCTACCAGGCCGACATGCAGTTGGCGGGCCGCCTGCTGGACGATCTGCGGCTGGGCCACCTGGCGCTGGCATTCCAGCCCGTGACGCTGCTGGAGTCCGCAGGCATGGCAGCCGGAGGCAGTGGGGCCGGCGCGGGCCGCACGCTCTACCACGAGTGCCTGCTGCGCCGCAGCGTGTTCTCTGCCTACGACAACTATGCCGTGCCCCATGCCATCGAGGCGCTGGAGCGCCTGGGCCTGGCCGCGCGGCTGGACCGCAGCGTGCTGTGGTCGGTGATAGGCGCGCTGGAGATGAAGACCGGCCACAGCCTGGGCTGCAATCTGTCGGCCGCCTCGTTCTGCGACGACGCCTGGTGGGACGGCGTGTTCGACTACCTGGAGGACCGGCCCGAGATCGCCCAGCGCCTGGTGCTGGAGATCACCGAGACCGGCGCCTTCCCCCGCGAGAAGGCCGCGCTGGGCCTTGTGCGGCACCTGCAGATCCTGGGCGTGCGCGTGGCGCTGGACGACATCGTGCCCCGGCGCGGCGGCCTGGACATTCTGGGCAAGCTGCGCGCCAACATCGTCAAGATCGACAAGTCCGTGCTGGACCAGAGCCTGCAGGCTCGGCCTTCGGCCCGGATGATGCAGGGCCTGGTCAGCCTGTGCGCCGACCGGGGCGCCTGCGTGATCGTGGAAGGCATCGAGTCCGCCCAGGGCCTGGAGGCCGTGGCGCTGGCGGGAGCCCATGGCGCGCAGGGCTTCTTCATCGCCCGGCCCTCGCTGCATGGCCTGCTGGACCAGGTGGTGCGCGTGGAAGACGTGCTGGAGGTGCTGGAGGCGACCGAGGTGCAGGACGGCGACGAGCTGGACATGGCCCTGAGCTGGAGCGGCATGGAGCGCATGTCTGCTCTTGTGGCGGCCTCCACCGTGTCTGGTGGAGCCGAGGTGTCGGCCGCCGAGACCGGCATGGGCACGGGATTTTTCCTGCGGGCGCGGGCCTGAGGCCTGGACCGATCCCGCCCCTGGCCCGTGCCGGTGCGGCACCTCACTCCAGCATCAGCGGGGCGGCCCTGCGCCGCGCCATGGCCAGGCGGAACAGGTCCATGAAGCGCGGGGCCACGTTGGAGATGTGAAAGCGCTTGCCCGTCTCGCGCGCGGCCCGGCCGTAGCGCTGGCGCCGGGCCGGGTCGTCGCGCAGCTGGCGGATGGCGCCGATCCAGGCGTCGTCGCTGTCGGGCAGCAGCAGGCCGTTGACATCGTTTTGCACCAGCTCCGGCACAAAGCCCCAGTTCGATCCGATCACGCAGCCGCCGCGCGCCAGGATCTCCATCAGGCCCCAGTTGGCCACGCCGTAGCGCAGCGGGTAGAGGAACAGGTCCACCGAGGCCAGCGTGCGCGCGAACTCGTCATACGGCAGCTTGCCCGGGAACTCCACCACCTGGGCGGCCGGGTGGATCTGCAGAAGATGGTCGCGGAAACTGGCCACCTTGCCCTGGTAGCGGCGCTCCACCCACTGCTGTTCGTAACCGTAGGTCACGGCCGTGGGGTCGCCCAGGGCGATGAAGCGCATCTGCTGGCCATCGCCCTCGCGCACCAGTCGGTCGACCAGGCGCATGAAGGTCTCGAAGCCCTTGGAGCTGGACAGGTCGCGCGATGAGAAGGCCACGGTGAAGCGCGTGTCCTGGCGCGGCGGCGGCTCGGCCTGCTCGTCGGGCGCCTGGATGTCGAAGCCCTCGAACTGCACGGCCACGCGCTCCTGCAGCAGCGGCGGGAACAGCGAGCGCGCATGGGCGCTGGGCGTGATGGTCAGGTCGCTGCACAGCACCTGGTGGTAGTGCAGCATTTCCATGTTGCGGTCGGCCAGGCGCTGGGACAGGTCGGGCGGGTAGTCGGGCTCGTTGCCGTGCACGCGGTAGCTGGGGAACTCGATGTAGCTGACGATGGCGGCATCGATCTCGCCGTACAGCAGGTTGGGCGCGGCCCACAGCGAGTGGGCGACCACCACGTCGATGCGCTTGCCCTTTTCCTTCTCGAAGGCCTGCAGGCCCTGCAGCAGGCCGCGGCCTATGCGTGCCGAGCGCTCCACCTTGCTGGAGTAGTAGTAGCTTTGCGGGCCGACGATGTCGCCATCGGGCCGGAACGACAGCAGGTGGTCGCACTGGCTGGCGTAGTTCTCGGCATGGCCGGGCATGGTCATGAACCAGCTGTCGGCCGCGCCGCTGGCGCGAAGGTGGCTGCACAGCAGGCTGTACTGGCTGGGGTAGACGGCGCTGACGAAGATGATGACCGGCTTGTCCTGCATGTTCGTGGAGGTCTCCATGGCGTGGGGGGATGGGGGTGTGTCGGAGGGCGTGCTCAGCCCGGCACGGGCACTTCGGGCTCGCCGTCGCTGATCTGGTACTTGCGCATCTTTTCCCAGAGCACCTTGCGGCTGATGCCCAGGTGCTGGGCCGTGTTCTGGCGCTTCCAGTCGTTGGTGTTGAGCGCCGCGATGATGCGGTTGCGCTCGTCCATGTCCCAGTTGCTGCGGTCGGCCAGCAGGGGCTCGGCGGCGCCGGCGTCCGGCGGGAAGGTGGTGGCCGACAGGGCCTGGGCGTGCTGCAGGATGCGCTGCGTGGCGCCGTCGGCGTTCCAGTCGCGCGTCTGGCGGGCGGCCACGCCGATGCGCTCGGCCAGGTTGCGCAGCTCGCGCACATTGCCGGGGAAGTACATCTGGGCCACGGCGTCGAGGATGAAGAAGGGCGCCTCGCCCAGCTCCTTCATCGTGGCCTCGCCAACGACCTTGCGCAGGATGGCGTGGAAGATGGCCAGCTTGTCGGCCTCGCCGCGCTCCTCCAGGCTGGGGATCTGCAGCTCGATCACGGCCAGGCGGAAGAACAGGTCGGCCCGGAAGCGCCCCTCGCGCACCAGCCCGCGCAGCGGCTTGTTGGTGGCCGCCACCAGCCGGAAGTCCAGCCGCACGGCGGCGGCCGAGCCCAGCCGCGTGATGGCGCGCTCTTCCAGCACGCGCAGCAGCTTGACCTGCTGGTACAGCGGCAGGTCCGCGATCTCGTCCAGGAACAGCGTGCCGCCGTTGGCCTGCTCCAGATAGCCCTTGTGGGCATTCACGGCGCCCGTGAACGAGCCCTTGGCGTGCCCGAAGAACAGGGACTCGAACAGCCCGTCCGGGATGGCGCCGCAGTTGACCACCACGAAGGGGCCCTGGCCGTAGCGGTTGTTGCGCTCGTGCAGCCGCTCGGCAATGCGCTCCTTGCCCACGCCGGTCTCGCCGATGATGAGCACGCTGTGCTCGCAGTCGGCAAAGGTGTCCACGTCGCGCAGCAGGCGCTGCATGCAGTCGGCCACGGCGATGATGTCCTCCGAGCGCTGCACCTGGCGCTGGTTGCTCTGCATGCGCCGCAGGATGCGCACCAGCATGGCCCGCAGCTCGGCCCCCGTGAAGTCGAAGGGCAGCACATGCGAGTACTCCATGGCATAGGTGCCGGCGTTGGCGTCGCGCTGCTTGGCGCTGACCCACAGCACGGGCATGCCGAAGGTGCCCTCCACGCCCTGGCGCGTGAAGCGCGCGCCCTCCAGCACCGAGACGCTGACCACGGCAATCGCATTGCCCAGCTCGCTGGTGTCGGCGGGCAGGGTCAGCCCGTCGGCGCGCACCACGTCCACGCCCAGGTTGAGCACGCAGCGCTCCACCCGCTCGGCGATGTCGGCCTGGCCTTCCCAGACATAGATGACGAGCTCGTCCAGATTCACGTTGCATTCCCTCGTTGTCGATTCATGGATTGGATGGCCTGTGCCGTTCAAAAAACCAGTTGCGCCGTGTCGCAGCCGATGGACAGGGCCTTGATGTCGGTGCGGCCCACCTCCAGGCCCAGGGTGTTCTTGAGCACTGACGTCAGCAGATCACCCACTCCATTGAGGATGGGCTTGAGCACGCCCGTGATCAGCGGCTTGAGCAGGGTGCACAGGGCGCCGGTGCAGGTGAGGTAGTTGTCGCGGTTGAGCAGGGACTGGATCTCGGGGCTGTTCGGGTTGATCGTGTACAGGTACTGCGGGTGCGAGGTCAGCAGCTTGGTCACGTTGTTCTTGACGCAGCCATTCCAGTTGAGCAGCGAGCTGAGCAGGCCCGCGCAGCTCTGGTAGCCGTTGTCGTAGGTGGAGATGCCCAGCACATCCAGCAGGCCGCCGGGCACGCTGGTGTAGGAGTTGAGGGCGGCCGAGAACGTGCCGCTGTTCCAGGTGGAGGACGGGCAGGCCACCAGCAGGCAGGACTTGGCGATGGCGTTGTTGAACGTGAAGTTGGACGTGAGCAGGGGCGGCATGTAGTCCTTGTCGCCGGCCACGCCGCGCCCGTTGAGCAGCAGGTTGGTGAGGCTGGTCACGTTGTAGAGCCCGTTCACCATGGAGGCGTCCAGGTAGGAGCCCAGCAGGCGCGTGGTGATGTCGGTGGGCGTGCTGTTCGGTGGCTGCAGCAGGCCGCTGAGCAGGTTGAGCAGTCCCGTGACGATGTTGTTGACCGTGTCGCCCAGCGCCAGCTGGTTCACCTGCGTGGAACGGTTGGTCTTGGACCAGTTGGGGTCGGCCGGGTCTTCGTAGCCCGGCTCCATGCCCAGGCCTGTGGTGGAGTCCGTGTACTCCAGTGCCGGCACCCACAGCTTGCCGTTCAGCACGGGCAGGTGCAGCAGGGTGATGAGCTGCTCATTTTGCAGGCCCTTCTCGCAGCTTTGCTTGTTGGCCGGGTCCATCTTGCCCACGCAGGCGTTGAGGATGGAGGACTTGACCGACAGGTCCATGGTCTGCGGGCTGGCGCTGCACTGCAGTGCGGTCAGCGTGCCCGTGGCGTTGGTGATGTCCACGGCAATGGGCAGCTTGACCTGGGTGCCCAGGATGTCCTTGACCAGCCATTTGAGTGCGCCGCCCAGCAGCTGGTCCGTGTCCACGTTCAGGTTCAGGCGGATCTGCGCGCTGTAGCCCTGCGTGCCGACGGGGCCCACGGCAATGGTGGGCGGCTGCACGATGGTCAGCTGGCCCTTGATGAGCCCGGCCACATCCAGCTGGTTGGCCTGCAGCGCATGGCCGTTGGCGCCGATGGCAATGGCCGTCTTCAGCAGGTCGCCAATGCCCAGCTGCACGTCCATGGCCGCGTTCAGCGGATCGGTGCGGCCGGCGCCCAGGAAGGCGAACAGGCCCTTCTGGTCATCCAGGCTGCCCAGCGGGATCTTGATGGTGCTCAGGCCCGCGTTGATGATCTGGGTCTTGAGCGCATTGAGCTGCACGGCCAGCGCGTTGTCGGTGATGGCGCTGATGGAGGCGTCGATCACGTTCAGCAGGGTGACGCTGGCGATGTTGGCCAGGCCCTCGGGCGACAGCGCGCGCAGCTGCTCTATGCCCAGGTTCACGCCCAGGGCCTTGAGCAGGCCGGCCGGGCTGATCTTGGCGTCGGCCAGGCCCTTGGAGTCCAGCAGGGTCAGCATGCCCACGTCCAGCCCCACCAGGCCCAGCAGCCCGCCCAGCGGCGTGTCTTTGTTGAAGCGCAGCAGCTGCGAGCCTACCTGGAAGGACGCCACCGAGTCGTTGCGCATGGCAATGGCCTCGGCCACCACGGCACGGCTCCAGGGGCCGGGGAAGATGGTGGGCGAGGTGCCGCCCACCGTCACGCGCGCCGCGTTGAGCGGGCCGGAGCTGGCGTCGAAGAAGCGGCCGCCGCTCGATTGGCGCGCCGGGTCCGCCGGGTTCCAGTTGCCGCAGCTGACCACGGTCTGGCTGCTGTTGCGGGTCAGTGGAACCGGCCAGTTGGCCGTGATGCTGTCCTCGCCCGCCGTCACGCAGGCAGCGCGGTTGCTGCGCTCGGCATTGATGGCCTGGGCCGCCTGGGTGGCCGCCAGATCGGCAATGCGCTGCAGGTCACGCTTGGCGTAGTACATGTAGCCCAGGTCCACGACGCCGAGCAACAGGAACAGCACCGAGCCCAGCAGGGCGAACTGCACGAGCAGGCTGCCGCCTTGCCGGCGGCCTTGCCCGCGCGTGCGGGGGCGGTGTGCGGATGCGGGGAGGTGGGTGAGCATGCTCTGGTCCTCCTGTCTAGCTGCCGGGCGCAAGCCTGATCAGGCTGCGGGACTCCAGGCGCGTGGGTTCGCCCAAGGTCTGGCTGCCCACCTGCAGGCCCTGGCCCAGCACGGGGGGAAGCATGTACACCACGCTCAGCGTGGCCTGGGAAGTGCCCCAGTTGATCTGTATCTGGGTGGGCGCCGTGCCCGCCGGAATGCCGCTGGCCGCCAGGCTCTGGTTCACCACATCGCTGGTGGCCTGCAGGATGTTGGCGCGTTCGGCCGGCTTGGCCGGGTTGTAGCCCGCCATCCCGCCAAACGCCAGATGCTGGACCATGCGCGCGCCATCGCCCGTGGCACGCGCCAGCGACTGCTGGGCCTGCAGCACGCGCCAGTACACGAACATGCCCATCAGCAGCATCACCATCACCCCGGCGATCAACGCGAACTCCACCGCCGCCACGCCGCGCTGCCGCCTGTGCAGCCCTGCCCCGCGGGTGTCGCCGGTGGCCCGTATGCCTCCCTCCCGCGAAGCGAGAGAGGGGGAAGGCGCGAAGCGACTCAGGGGGAGCTTCATAGCCCCCCCCTGTCCACCATGATGTTGGCGCTGGCCGTCAACGTGGTGGGCATGACCAGGCCGAAGCCCGGCAGGGCGGGCGCTATCGGGCTGGTTCCATAAGGGATGGTGAAGCCCACGCGCACCATGCAGCGTTCGGCAACCAGCACGCCGCAGGTCAGCGTGGCCGAGCACAGTTCGCTGTTCTGCAGCCTGCAGATGCGCACGTCGATGCTGCCAGCCGTGGGCCGAAGGTCGGCGGGCAGCCAGTCGAGCCGCTGTTGCACCAGGCTGCGGGCCGCGTCCAGGCGGGCGCTGCGGCTGGTCTGGTAGCGCAGCGTGGCCCGCGCGGCGTCTTCGGCGGCGGCCTGCATGGATTCGCGCACCAGGAACGCCAGCCCGTAGCTGATGCAGGCATACAGCAGGGCAAAGAACACCGGGAAGATGATGGCCCACTCCAGCGCATACACCCCCCGCTGCCGCAGGCTGGCAGATCGGTGGGGGCGGTGAGCGCGGGGTTGGCGCCGGGTCATGGTCGTTCCTGCAAGCCGTGGCCGGGGCCGGCCTCAGTTCTTGCCGCCGGCTTCGACGCCGGTCTTGTACAGGGCGGGGATTTCCGTCTCGAAGCTCTTGAGGTAGCGCGCATAGCTGCGCCGCGCCTGCTCGCCCGCGATGGGGCGCGCACGCTGGCCCGGCTGGCTGTGCTGCATTTCCAGCAGCCGCAGGGTGCCCCCGCCGATGTCGATCTCGCGCCGGGGCAGGTACATCACGGTTCCATCGGGGTTGGTGTAGAGCGTGTAGCCGACCAGGATGGAGTCGGTGGAGGGCTCGGCGAACACATGGGGCCGTGCATCCACCTGCTCGGGCGGGCTCTGCACTTCGCCAAAGGCCTGGGCATGCAGCGCGGCCGTGGGAAGCAGGGCCAGGCCGGCGGCCAGCAGCCAGGGGGCCAGAGCGTTGGCGACTGCAGTGCGGCGCGGCGGGTCCATGCGGTATGTGTCTGGCATGTCGTGCTCCTCAAAGTGGCGAGGCCGGTGCTGCGCCTGCGGCGCCGGGCGGCTCGGAAAGAAGAATGCGCCGGGTGATGCCGGCCGGCAGGGTCTCGGGCAGGGCCTCGGTGGCGCGTGCTTCGGGGCGGGTGCCCAGGGTCGGCACAGGGGGGAGTGCGGGGGGCAGCACAGAAGGCAGCACAGGGGCGCTGGACACAGCGGCACCGGCACCGGCACCGACCTCTGCGGGCAGGCTGTCGCCGCGCAGGCGCACGGCATCGCGCACGCTGGTCAGCTGTGCCTGCAGGGTCTGCAGCGAGGTCTGGTCGATCATGGGCAGGGCGCCCTTGGCCTGGGGCTGGGCCAGCTGGCGCAGCAGCTGCGACGCCTGGGCCTGGTTGCCGCTGGCCAGCCAGAACAGCGCCATGTTCAGCTGCACCCGTGCGTTGGCCGGGGCGAGTTGCGAGGCCTGCATGATGGGCATCTGCGCGGCGGCCAGCCGGCCATCGAGCATGTGGGCGTAGGCCAGGTCACTGAGCACGTTGGCGTCGATGGGGTTGAGCTGGCGCGCCTTGTCCAGCTGCTCCACGGCCTGGCCATACTGGCCCTGGCTTGCGTACAGCAGGCCCAGGCCGCGCCGCGCCCGCGCCGTGGTGGCGCCCTGCAGCAGCGCCAGGTAGGCCTGCCGGGCCTGCTCGACCTGGCCGGTGTTGCGCAGCGCGTCGGCCCGCATCAGGCGCGACTCCGGGTTCACGCCGTACTGCTGCTCGAAGGCTTCGGTGTGCGCCAGCGAGGCATACCACTGGCCCGCCTGCTGCATCTGCGTGATCAGGTCCAGATAGGTCTGGGCGTTGTCCACCTGGGTGGCCTGCTGGGCGTTCTGCAATTGCTGCTGGGCCTGGGCGGCGGTTTCCTGCTGCGCGGAAGGGGCGCCGTAGCCCTGCGGCCCCTTGCTGGCGCAGCCGGCCAGGGCCAAGGCCAGGGTCGCCAGGGCTGCCAGGGTTGCAAGGGGTGCTGGTGCTGGCGTCCGCCCTGCGCGGGTGTTTTCCTGGTGTCGCATGCCTAGCGTCCTCCCATGGTGGTCAATGCCCTGATCACGGCCAGGAAGCCGGGGCCCGCCGTGATGACGAGCAGGGCGGGCAGCAGCGTGAGGACCATGACGCCCGTCATCTTGACGGTGATGGAACCTATCTTTTCCTTGAAGCTGGCCTGGCGCTTTTCGCGCAGCCGGATGCTGAATTCCCGCAGCGGCTCCTGCACGGCGCCGCCGTGCTTGTCCACCTGCACCAGCAGGTTGACGATGGCGCTCATGTCGTCGTCGGCGCTCATGTTGACCATGCGCTGGAAGGATTGCTCGCGCGTGCGCCCGCTGTTGTAGAGCTGGTTGGCCAGGGCCAGTTCTCCGCTGATGACGCGCAGCACGCTCTTGAATTCCGAGGCCAGGATCTGCAGGCTCTGGTCCACGCTCAGGCCCACGCCCTGCAGCAGCCGCAGCAGGTCCACGAACAGCGGCAGTTCCTCGACCACCTGCTCGCGCCGGCCCTTGGCCCGCGAGCGCAGAAACCATTTGGGAAGCATGAGCCCCAGGCTCACCCCGAGAAAGCCGTAGATCAGGGCCGCGTTTTCGCCGGGGCGCAGCACACCCAGCGCCAGCAGGGGCAGGACCACGCACAGCACCATGCGGCTGGCCACATAGGCCATGCTGCCGTTGCGCGTGCCCACGCCGGCCTGGTCCAGCAGCTTGCGGTCCTCATCGGCCAGCAAGGCCTTGGCCACGCCCCATTGCAGCCAGGCCGGGGGCGGGAGGTTGGCGGCCACCGCCTGTGGCGAATCGGAGGAGCGCACGTTGATGGACAGCGGGTTGAGCAGCTGCGCGTCGTTGGCCTGCATGGCGCTCTTCGTGGCGGCCTTCGGGGTCGATGCGGTATCGCGCGCCTGCAATATCTTGGCGACCTGGCTGGAGGCACGGGCCGAGCGCCACAGCTTCCACACCAGGGCGCAGGCCCACAGCACCAGTCCCAGCGCGCCCAGGCTGATGCTGGCGATCCACAGTTGCTGCGGGGTCATGCGTGGCTCCTTTCGCAGACGGATGGGTGGGCCTGTGACTGTGCTGTCATGGGTTCACCTCAGCTTGGCCAGCCGGTAGAGAAGAAAGGCGCCCAGGGCCTCCAGGGCGGCGGCGACCAGGACCATGGTCTGGCCGCTGTCGTCGTTCCACATGCGCATGAAGTAGCCGCGGTTGATCACCATGATCAGCGCCCCCACCACCAGGGGCAGCAGGGCCAGCACCCAGGCCGACATGCGGATCTCGGAGGACAGCGCATGCAGCTCGCGCTCGGCGGACTGGCGGTCGCGGATGTAGGCCGAGACACGCTCCAGCACCAGGTCGGCGCGGCCGCCATAGCGCACGCTCATGCGGAACACGGCGGCCAGCAGGCCGAATTCGGGCAGGCGCCAGTTGCGCTCCAACTGGCCCATGGCCTGCCCCAGGTCGGGCGATGCGCTGAGCATGGCCGCCGCCTGCTGCAGCGCGTCGCCCAGCGGATCGGGGACGTTGTTCAGCGCCATCTGGAAGGCCGCATGGGGCGAGTTGCCGATGGAGATCAGGCGGACCATGTTGTCCAGGAAGCCGGGCAGTTGCTGCAGCAGTCTTTCGCGGCGCTTGGCCTGCCGCCGCCAGATGCCGAAGGCCAGCACCACGGCATACAGCACGGCCACCACCAGCCCCGCGGCAGCGCCTGCCTGGCTGGTCGCCAGCAAGGCCAGCACCAGGCCGGTGATGGCGAACAGGGCCAGGGTGTTGGACGAGATTCCCCAGGACTGGACGCCCAGCCGCTGGGCCAGCCACTGCACGGCAGCGTGTGAGGGCGCGGGCTGCGCCGCGGGGGCGCGGAAGGCGGGCTCGGCCATGGGCGGGGAGGGCGAGATCACCTCCCGGTGGCCGTCCACGCTGCGCTTCATGTGCAGGTTGATCGACTGCTCATGCTCCTTGCGGCGCCCGCGCATGATCACCCACAGCGCCAGGGCCAGCAGCAGGCAGGCCAGCGCGCCGAGGATGAGGACGGCGGGTGCCAGGCCTGTCATCGCACGCCTCCGTGGCCGGTCTGCTGCTGCATGCGCCACCAGCTCAGCAGCTTGGGCGAGTGCGGCGAGATGCCCAGCGACACCCACTGGTCGATCTCCTGCCCGTCAGGGCCCACCTGGGGCTCGTAGCGGTACAGCTCCTGCATGGAGATCATGTTGTCCGTCATGCCCGTGACCTCGGTCAGCGACAGCAGGCGGCGGCGGCCGTTGGACAGGCGGCCGATCTGCACGATGAAGTCCACGGCATTGGCGATCTGGCGGCGCAGGCTGACCTCGCTGCCCTGAAAGCCCGCGAAGCCGGCCAGCATTTCGGCGCGGTACAGGCATTCGCGCGGCGAGCTGGCGTGGATGGTGCCCATGGAGCCGTCGTGGCCGGTGTTCATGGCCTGCAGCAGCTCCAGCACCTCGCCGCCGCGCACCTCGCCGACGATGATGCGGTCGGGCCGCATGCGCAGGCTGTTGCGCAGCAGGTCGCGGATGCTGACGTGGCCCGAGCCGTCGAAGCCGCCGGGGCGGCTTTCCAGCCGTACCACGTGGTTGTGGTTGAGGGCCAGCTCGGCCGTGTCCTCGATGGAGACGATGCGCTCGCTTCCCGGGATGAAGCTGGCCAGCGCATTGAGCAGGGATGTCTTGCCCGAGCTGGTGCCGCCGCTGACCAGGATGTTGCAGCGCGCCTGCACGGCCATCTCCAGGATGCGGCAGATGTCCTGGTTGAAGGTGCCCAGCTGCACCAGTTCGGGCGGTGTCAGCGGGTCCTTGCGGAACTTGCGGATGGAGACCGAGGGGCCGTCGATGGACAGCGGCTCGATGATGACGTTGATGCGCCCGCCATCGGGCAGGCGGGCATCGACCATGGGGCTGGACTCGTCCAGGCGCCGGCCCAGCGGCGCCAGGATGCGGCGCACGATGCGCAGCACATGCTCGTCATCCTTGAAGTGCAGCGTCTCGCGCTGCAGCACGCCGCCGCGCGAGACGTAGATGTTGCCGTGGCCGTTGATGAGGATGTCCTCGACCAGCGGGTCTTCCAGCAGCGGCTGCAGCGGCCCCAGTCCCGTGAGCTCGCGCGTGAGGGCGCGCGCCACCTGCAGCGCCTCCTGCTCGTTGACGGGCACGGAGTGCAGGCGGATGAAGCTGTCCAGCTCCATCAGCACGAACTGCGCGATGGCGGCCTGCGACCAACGGCCGAACTCGGCACCCAGCTCCTCGATGCGGCTGAGCAGGTGCTCGTGCGTGCGGTTCTTCAGGTCGAGGAACAGCGCGCTTCGCTCGAACTCGCTGGCCTGGGCGTCGGCCAGATGGGAATAAGCCGTGGTCGTCATGGTGCGTTCAGCTTCTTGTTCGGTGGAAGAAACGGTTCAGGCCCCGGGCGGGCGCGGCCTGTTCGCCCGCATGGGCCTGGTGGTGGGTGGTGATCAGCAAGGTGGCGAGCTTGTCCACGGCCTGCACATAGGGCTCGCGCTGCAGCCGGCTGGGCAGCAGCTGGCCCTGGTTGACGGCCTGGACCAGTTCGCGCCGGCGCTCGGGAATGGTGGCCAGCAGCGGCAGCTGCAGTTGCCGGGCGATCTGCGGGGCCTCCAGCTCCAGCTGGCTGTCGTGCCGGCTGACGATGAGCTGCACGCGCTCGCGATCGACCTTTTGCTCGTCGAGCTGGCGCAGCAGCTCGGTGGTGGAGACCACGCTGGCCACGCTCTGGTCGCAGACCACCCAGATCTGGCTGGCGCGCAGCGCCACGCGCATGGCCAGCTGCGTGGGCACGACGGCCCCCAGGTCGGCCACGATGTGGCGGAAGTACTGGCGCAGGCGCAGCAGCAGCGCGTCGGCATCGGCATAGGAGACGTCGCGCAGTCGGGCGGGCTGGCGCGGCAGCGTGAGCAGGCGCAGGCCGCTTTCATGGCGGGCCAGGCCCGTCGATGCCAGGCGCCGGTCGAAGCGGCGCAGGTTGTTGACGGCCTCGATGAAGTCGAAGTCGCCCAGCGTGCCCAGGTACAGCCCGCAGTCGCCGCTGGGAAAGCCCAGGTCGATGAGCAGGCCGTCCAGCGTCTCGTTGCTGATCTCGCGGGGCGTGGCGTCCTTGCCCGGCACGGCCGTCGTGCCATGCAGGCGCTTTTGCAGGTACCAGGCCAGGTGCGATGCCATGAGGCTGCTGCCCAGGCCGGCGCGGGCCGACATGATGGCGGTCAGCGGCGCGTTGGGCATGCCCGAGGCCGACGGGGGCACGCGCTTGATCAGATCGATCACCGTCTGGTGCGCGGCCTGCACGGGGCCGTCCACGTCGAGGAAGTCCTGCACCCCGGCGCGCAGCGCGGCCAGCATGCACTGCGGGTACTTGGTGCGGCCCACGGCCAGGCAGGGCAGGTGGGGGTGGGAGATGTGCAGTTGGGAGGCCAGGTGGGCCGCCTCGTCGGTGGACAGCGGGTCGAAATGCACGAGCACGGCATGCGGCATGTAGCGCTGCACCTGCTCGGTGACGTTGTCCTGGAACCGCGCCACATGCAGCCGTGCGCCGTCCAGCATGTGCTGCAGCCAGGCCTGGGCCAGCGAGCTTTCGGGGGTGCCTGCGTGGATGAAGAGCAGCTCCACCTGCAGGTCGTTGTCGAGCGGCTGCGGCGTCGGGCGGGGAGCGGCGGGCGCGGGCATCCTGTCCAGTGGTGATCTGTCCTGCGCAAGCGGTGACTTGTCCTGCGCGAGCGCATCGGTGCCGGGCTGCGGCTTGCCGGCCAGCGAGGCCGAGGAACGCAGCCCCAGCAGGGTCTCCAGCGAGGTGGGTGAGCCGATGGCCGGCGAGCCTGTGGCGTCCACAGGCGAATCGGTTGCGGTGGGCTTGCTTGTCATGTCGTCAGTACGAGAAGCCGGGTACGGCGGTCTGGGTGCTCATTCCGCCGGCGAGGTAGGGCAGCCAGACCTTGCCGGCGTTGCGCTGCTCGGATTGCGCACCGGGCAGCAGGGCTTCGAGATTGGTGCTGGCGGGAAGCGGGTGGACCAGGCGCGGGGTGACGATGATCACCAGCTCGGACTCTTCCTGCGTGTAGTTGAGGTTCTTGAAGAAGGTGCCCAGGATGGGCAGATCGCCCAGCACCGGCACCTTGCTGACGTTGGAGGTGGTGGCACGGCTGACCAGCCCGCCGATGACGAAGCTCTCGCCATCGGCCAGCTCCACCGAGGTGTCGGCGCGGCGCGTGCGGATGGCGGGCACGGTGACGCCGCTGATGGTCACGCCGCTGTTGAAGTCCAGGTCGCTGGCCTCGGGCGAGACCTTCAGGGCGATGCGATCGTCAGACAGGATGGTGGGCGTCAGCTGCAGCTTGATGCCGAATTCCTTGTACTGGATGGCGATGTTGCCGTCGCGCGCGGGCACCGGGATCGGCAGCTCGCCGCCGGCCAGGAAGCTGGCGTTCTGGCCGGTCTGGGCCAGCAGGGTAGGCCGGGCCAGCACGCGCGCCATGCCGTTGCCTTCGAGGATGCTCAGCTGCGTGACGATGCCGGCGCCGCTGAAGGCCTTGCCGAAGGTCATCACCAGGCTCATGGCGCTGGCAATGGCCGACGAGGTGTTGTTGGACACGCCGCCCGAGCCCGTGCCTCCCGTGCCGCCCGAGCCGGTATTGCCCGTTCCCGTCCCTGTCCCCGTGCCGTTGGTATTGGTGCTGATGCTGCCCACCACGCCGGGGCTGAAGCTGCCGAAGCTGAAGCCCTGGTTGTTGCGCCCGCCGCTGTAGATGTTGACGCCGATGCGCTTCATCGCGGATTTCTTGAACTCCACCACCTGCACGTCCACCTGGACGGTGTTGCTCTTGACGTCGATCTGAGAGTTGTCCACCAGCAGCGTCTGGGCGGGCGCGTACTGGCGCAGTTCGGCCACGGCCTGGGCATGTTCTGGAACCGAGGTCAGGCGCTTTTCCAGCAGCAGGTGCTGGCCGCGGACCTGGACCTCCCAGCGCTGGGGCGCGCCACCTTTCTGGGGCCACACCACCAACGTGGTGCTGCCCTGGGCCTTGGGCGTGAGCAGCAGCTCGGTGCCGCCGGAGCCGGAGCCGGCACTGGCGCCGGAGCCCGGCGTGGCGCGCAGCAGTTTCACGTCCAGCACATTGGGGTCGCCCACGGCGATGCGGCCCGGAGTACTGGCCAGCGGCATCAGGTGCTGGCGTCCGGCCACCAGCTGCAGGGAGTCGCCAGAGGGCATGTCCCCGGCACCGGGGTTGTGCATGCCTTGGACGGCAGCGGTGTCCGCAGGCGCCGACACCGCTGGCGGCAATGCCAGCAAGGCCATGCTGCCGCACAGTGTCCAGACCGCGCGCTGCAGCGGGGTTGCTCCGGCCGTCGAGATGTTCTTGCACTTCATGGCATCTCCCTCTTGTTGTGTGTTTTCAGTAGTTCACCATCTGCACCGCGGCTCCGTTGTGCAGCTCCACGGTGCGTTCGCGCGGGGCCCGCTGCGGCGGCGGCCGCACGGCGGGTGCGAAGGCCGTCATGGGCTGGGCGGCAGGCTTGCGGATGTTCCTGGCGTCGGCGCCGGTGGCCAGGTCCTGCATGCGAAGGCCGGCGAAGGCGCGGTCGGCACCCTCCAGTGCCTGGTCTTTCCGGAGGCGGCCCGCCACCGGCTGCAGTGCGCCGGGCAGGGCGGCGAAGAGCTTGGGATCGGGCACGGACAGGTCGTCCGGGTTGCGCAGCGCCAGGGTGAGCTGGCCGAATTTCTCGGCCAGCGTGAGGCGCTCCACATCGTCCAGCGGCACGGCGAGCACGGCCGATTGCACGTTCTCAGGGCGCTGGCCGGTCTGATCCGCAGCGCTGGCGCGGCGCAGCGACGAGCCTGCCGATTCCTTGTCCTGCTGCGCCTGGCGCTGGACGGCCGACATGGGTGGGCGTTCCACGCTGCCGGAGCCGTAGGCCAGCACGCGGCTGCGCGCCAGCAGCAGCCGGGTCTGCGCGTCCACGGGTGCCTGGTCGGACTTGCCGTCCAGCGTGAAGTAGACATCCACGAAGTCGCCGGGGCGCACATGGTGGCCCGCGGCCATCTGCTCCCGGATGGCAATCGCCAGGGCGCGCTGTCCCGGCTCCAGCTGCAGGGCCAGGCCGCTGAGCAGTTGCTGCTCGAACAGCGGGGTGCCCGGGGTGAGCGCCATCAGCGTGGTGCGGCCCAGCACGTCGTCGGTCGCGGCAAAGCTGCCGGGTACGGGGGCGGGCAGCTGGGCCAGCTTCACATCCTCGCTGCCGATGCGCTGGCCTGCGGCAATGGCCTGGGCCACGACGACGACGGCATGCTGCGGGACGGGCTCGGGGGCCGGCTGCGCCGAGGCGGCCGGCGAGGGCTGGGCCACGGGGCGTGCGGGCTGGCTGCCCAGCAGCCAGGCAAGGCCTGCGAGCACGATGGCCAGCCCCACCAGCAGTCCGGCAAGAATCTTGGTGAGGTTCATGGCTGGGGCTCCTGGTGCAAGTGGGTGGCGACGGTGTTCAGGCATGGGGGCTGCCCTGGCGCTTTCCTGCCATGGCGCAGAGGGTCCGCCAGGGCAGGAAAGCGTCCGGATAGCGCACGGCGGCGGCTTGCGGCGGGGCCGGGCCGTGTGGTGCGTGGCGCGGGGAAAGCGATCGGCATGGGTATCTCCCGTTCAGGCAAGCGGCTGGCTGTGGCGCCAGGCCAGGGCGATGGCCGCAATGGCCATGTAGCCGGCATAGGGAATGGAGCGCTGGGGCTGGCGCGGTCCATCGGTGGCGCCTGCGGGCTGAGACGCAGCGCCCAGGGGTGCCAGGCGGGCCGCCCAGGCCAGGGGCAGCCGGGCCTGCAGCCACAGGCCGGTGGGGCTGTGGCTCAGGTGGCGCAATGACAGCACCAGAAGGCCGTGCAGGCCGGCCAGCAGGCTGCCGCCGGTCCAGATCAGCAGCAGGTCGAAGCTCAGCCCGAACCACAGCCCTGCGACCGCGCCGAACTTGACGTCGCCCGCTCCCATCCAGCGCAGTGCATAGAAAGGAAGCAGCACGACAAACCCCGCCAGCAGTCCGGCCAGCGCGTTCCAGGCCGAGACCTGGAACGGCTGCGCCCCACTGGCCAGTGCCGCCGCGCCTGTGGCCAGGCCGAGCAGCACCATCCAGTTGCGCACGCGCCGGATGCGCAGATCCATGACCGCAATCGTTGCGAGCCATGTGATGCAGACGCACAGCCATAGCGAGGCCCACTCCATCTTCAGGGGGCAAGTCCGTTGAGCTTGGTGGCAAGCCGGCTGAACAGTCCGTTCAGATCGGTGCCCAGCGCGGTGGCGCCCACGACGATGCCCACGGCAATCAGGCCGGCGATCAGCCCGTATTCGATGGCGGTGGCGCCTTCCTCGTCTTTCCAGAAGTTCTTGATCATTTCGGTCATGGCATGGTCCTTTCGGTTTGCAAAATGCCTTGGCGCCGGGGGCGGAGGCAAGCCCCGCCCGAGCCCGGCCAGATCGCGCCGGAGCCGGCGCTCAGGGAACGAAGCCGGTGAGCTTGGTGGCAATCCGGGTGAACAGCCCATTCAGATTGGTGCCGAGCGCGGTGGCGCCCACCACGATCCCCACGGCGATGAGGCCGGCGATCAAGCCGTACTCGATGGCGGTGGCGCCTTCTTCGTCTTTCCAGAAGTTCTTGATGATGTCGGTCATGGCATCGTCCTTTCGGTTGCAAAAGCCCATCGTTGTCGATGGCGGCGGCTGGCGATGGGCAGAAGCCGGCCGCTGCACGGGAAACCTCACTTGCCGCTTCTCACTTCACCACTGCTGTCGCGAGGCGGTGGTTGGAAAAGCGTCTGAAACGGGGCGCAACTGCTGCTCAAGGCGCAGCTGTATTCGTTGGGGCATGGTGCTGGCGGACAGGGTGGCCACGGCAGCGTCCTGGGGTTCGGGGCGGATGCGCGAGGGCGCAGGGCCGGGTTGGATGTCGGGCGCAGGGCCGGGCGCGTTCCCGGGCTCGTCCATGGGGGCAGTGCCTGGCGCACCACCACCTGCCGGAATCGGTTTTTGCGGGGTGAACAGCGCGTTCAGCCAATGGTCGGGCGGGTCCTGGGGCAGGAGGCGGCCGGTGGTGCGTGCCAGGCGCAGTTCGTTGATGCGCTGGTCGTAGATGGCGTCGGCCTCGTCCAGCAGCAGGCGCTGCATGTCCAGCTGGGCGTCCAGCACCTGGGCCAGGCTGCCGCGCCCGACTTCGAGCAGGCGGCGGCGCCCCTCGAAGGCGGCGCGCGCTTCGCGCACGGCGTCGGCCAGCTGGCTTTCGCGCTGGCGGCCGGACTGGGTGCGGCCCCAGGCGGCGGAGGCGGTTTCGCGCACCTGTCGGCGCACGGTTTCCTGCTGCGCTTCCTGGGCCTGCAGTTCGTTGATGGCCTTGAGGATGCGGTCGCGCAGCTCGAAGCCGTTGCCGAAGTTCCAGCTCAGCTCCACGCCGTAGCGCGTGCCCTCGGCATAGAGCACGCCGCTGGGGTCGCGCGTGTGGGCCACCACGGCGGCCAGCGTGGGAAAGCGCTGGGACTTGCTGCGGTCCACTTCGGCGCGGGCCTTCTCGATCTGCTGCTCCATCTCCTGCAGCTCGGGGCTGACGGTTTCGGAGGCCTGCAGGGCCGAGTCCTCGTTGGCCGGCATCCATTGCACGGGCACGTTGAGCTGGGGCAGCCAGCCGGGCTGGGGCGTGAAGCCGAAGTAGCGCGTGAAGCGGGCCTGCGCATCCATGCGCTGCGACTCCAGCGCGTGCTGCTGGGCCAGGGCGCCGGCCTGGCGCGAGGCGGCCTGGCGCAGGTCGTTGCGGCCCACGGCGCCCAGTTCGGCGCGGCGCTCCTCGATGCGCGCGAGCTGGCCGATGATGCGCGCCGACTCGGCCGCCACGCGCGCCTTGTCCTCGAAGCGGTGCAGCTCCAGCAGGGCGGTCAGCGCCTCCAGCAGCACGTTCTGGCGCGTGCCGTAGAGCACGCTGCCCTGGGCCGCCTCCTGCGATTCGGCCGAGCGGATGCCCGCGCCGATGGCGCCGCCGTCCAGCAGGGCCATGCGCACTTCGGCGTTGACGGCGGTGTAGGACTCGCGGCCCCGGCGCAGCTTGGCATCGCCCGTGTTGGTGCCCACCTTGAAGGTGGGCCAGCGCGCGCCGCGCGCGGTGTTCACGTCATGCCCGGCCGATTCCAGCGCGGCGCGCGCCTTGCGCACGTCGGGGTATTCGTCGATCAGGGCGTAGAGGGCATCGAGCAGGCGGCGCTGCCCGCCGTCGCTGGCCAGGGTGCCGGGCGTGAGGTGCTGGGCCAGGCGCAGGACCACGGGGTCCGGTGCGGCTGCGGCCGTGTTTGCGGATGTGGATGCGGGTGCGGGTGCGGCTGCGGCAACCATGCCGATGTCCGTATCAAGGTCCCTGTCCGCCGCAGCCACGGGCGCGGCAGCGGCCTGCAGCGCCTGCAGTGCGGACAGGCAGCAGGCAGCGGCCAGCAGCTGGCGCAGCCGGGCGTGGCAGCGGGCGTGCCAGCCCATGGAAGGGGAGGTCGGGCGGCCTGGCATCAGGGCTCCCGGAAGGCTTCGCTCTGGATGCGCAGCACGGGCCGCAGCAAATACCAGATAAAGGGTTCGTGGCCCAGCAGCAGGTCGAGTTCGGCCTGCATGCCGGTGGTGATGCGGTTGTCGGTGCGGCCCACCCAGGGCTGCTCCAGGCTGGCCTGGATGCGGAAGTACGAGGGCGAGTCGGCCAGGTTGGGATCGCGGTCGGCATCGGCCGCCACCAGGGTGACCTGGCCGGGCACCGAGCCGTAGCGCAGGAAGTCGTAGGCCGAGATCTTCACCCGGGTGGCCTGGCCGGGGTGCACATAGCCACGGTCGGCGGGGCTCAGGCGCGCCTCGACGATGACTTCGTCCTTGTCGGGAACGATTTCGAGGATGGGCTCGCCGGGCTTGACCACCCAGCCTGCGCCCGAGCTGCGCAGGCCCTTGACGAAGCCGCTGGTGGGCGCCAGCACGGCCGTGCGCGTGCGCTGGGTGCGGGCGCGGACCAGGTCTTCGTTGAGGCTGGCCAGCTCGCGTTCGGTCTGGGCCAGCTCGTCGGAGGCGCGGCGGCGGAAGGCGCCCTGGGTCTCCTGCAGCTTGGCCTGGGCCTGCTCGATCTTGGCGCGGTTGCTGAAAAGCGTCTGGCGCGAGGCAGCCAGCTCGGCGCGGACCTGCTCCAGCGCCCGCTGCTTGTCCAGCACTTCCAGCTGGCCTATCAGCTGCTCGGAGGCGAGCTGGCCGGCAATGGAGGCTTCCTGCTGGTGCAGGCGCAGATTGGTCTCCAGCCCCTCGATGCGCGCCTGCACCTGGGCCACGTCGCCGCGCGCCTGCTGCAGCTGGGCCTGGGCTGCGGCAAGGCTGCCCTGGTGCTCCAGCGCGCGCGCCGAGAAGGCGCCCAGTTCGGCCTGGACCACCTGCGCGTCCAGGTCGGCGGGGAAGGCGGTGCGCTGCAGCGGCCGGCCCTGGCTTTCCGCGCCCAGACGCGCCTTGACGGCCTGGGCCGTGGCCATGCGGGCGGTGAGCTGTTCGAGGTTGAGGCTGTTGCTGCCCAGGTCGATTTCCAGCAGCGGCTGGCCCTGGGTCACGGCCTGGCCTTCGCGCACATGGACGGCGGTGACGATGCCGCCTTCCAGATGCTGCACGGTCTGCACGCGGTCGGAAGGGATGACCTGGCCGCTGGCGACCACCACGTTCTCCACCGGATAGAACAGGCCGGTGACCACCAGGGCGGCGACGGGAATGACGAGCAGCCACTTGCCCCGCGCCAGGGCGGTCCGGCGAGGGCTGGGGGGCGTTGCGCCGGACGCGTCCGCAGGCGGCTGGCCGTGCACGGCCGCCTGCGCTTCGCTCGACTGGCGCAGCACCAGGGGGAGGTCGTCGTAGCGCCCGGCCCTCATGAGGCAAGCTCCTGCGCCACGGCGGGGTGATCGGCATGCGGGGCCGGGTCGGCCGGCGTTGCGGGGGCTGCGGGTGCTGCGGGGGCCGCAGGCTCGCGCGCCGAGCCGAACAGCTGGGGCAGCAGCAGCTGGGGCGAGCCATGCTCGATGCCGCCGTCGCCGCGCACATGGTAGAGATGCTGGGCCATGGAGGCCACGCGCAGCGAGTGCGTGACGACGATGACCGTGTGCTTGAGCGCAATCTGCCGCAGCGTCTGCAGCAGCGCGGTTTCGCTCTCGAAGTCCAGGTCGTTGCTGGGCTCGTCCAGGATCAGCACCGAGGGGTTGCGCAGGAACAGCTGGGCCAGGGCCAGCTTGCGCAGCTCGCCGGCCGACAGGCCCGCGCCGCCTTCGCCCAGCACGGTCTGGTAGCCCTGGGGCAGGCGGCTGATGAAGCCGTGCGCCCCCGAGATCTGGCAGGCGGTGACGATCTTGTGGTCGTCGGCATCGGGGTTGACCATGCGCAGCCCGTCCACGATGGGGCCGCTGAACCAGTACACCTGCTGGGCCAGGCAGCCTATCCAGCGGCCCAGCTCGGCGCGCGGGAACTGGGCCATGTCGTATTCATCGATGAAGATGCGCCCCTGCGTGGGCTGGTAGAGGCCGGCCAGCAGCTTGGCCAGGGTGGATTTGCCGGCGCCGTTGCGCCCCACGATGGCGTGCAGCCCGCCGGGGCCGATCTCCAGCGATGCCTGCTCCAGCGCCACATGGCCGCCCGGGTAGTGGAAGCTTGCCTGGTCCAGGCGCAGCCGGCCCTGGGGCCGGGGCAGGTCCACGGTGTCGGTCATGGCCTCGACGGGTTCCTCCAGCACGGCCTGCAGGCGGCGTGCGGCCTCGTTGGCATGGGCCAGCGAGCGCCAGTTGCTGGCCAGTTGCGAGATGGGGCCCAGCGCCTTGCCCGACAGCAGGTTCACGGCCATCAGGCTGCCGATGCTCATCCACTGCGCATTGATGGCAATGGCGCCCACGGTGATCACGGCAATGGAGAACAGCGTCAGCAGCACGGTGCTGGCCTCGCGTGCGTTTTCCATCTCGCCGTTCTTGCCAAAGCTCTCGGCCAGCCAGCGGTCATAGCCGCTTTGCCAGTTCTGGCGTGCGGCGGCGTCGTAGCCCAGCACCTTGAGCGTGGCGCGGGCGTTGCAGATCTCGGCCGTGCCCCGGTCCAGCATGCGGGCCTGGGCGATTTCCTCCACGCGGCCGCTGCGCACCTCGTCGGCCCACCACCAGGCCAGCGCGCACATGATGAGCATGGCCACCAGGATCACCGGCAGCACGGGCCAGGCAATGATGCCGATGACCACCAGGGCCAGCAGGGCCATGGGCAGGTCCAGCAGCGAGGTCGCCAGGCCGCCAGACATGCCCGAGCGCATGGCGCTCACGTCGCGGAACAGCTGCAGCCACTGGCTGGAGGAGCGCTGCTCCAGCGCGGCCAGCGGGTGGCGCAGCATGGAGTGCATCAGCGCCTGGGACACGTCGCGGTCGATCATGGCGCCGGCTTCGCGCAGGGCGCGGGCGCGCCTGCGCCGCAGCCACCATTCCACGCCCAGGAAGAACAGCACGCCCGCCACCATGGCCGTGAGGGTGGCGGTGCCGCCACGCGCAATGACGCGGTTGTAGACCTGCAGCAGGAAGATGGACGGCAGCAGGCCCAGCAGGCTGATGGGCAGCGACAGCCAGCCCGCCCGGCGCAGCTGGTGCGCAGCCCGGTCGAAGGACTCGGCGATGGCAGATGCAAAAGCCCCCACCGTCTCCGTTCCCGACGGCATCGCCGTGGCCTTGGCCAACTGACGGGGAAGAAGGTATCGGATCATGTTCTGATGGGCTTAGTAAGCATCTTTACAAAATGTAAAGGTACTCGTTTCACAAACACTGTAGCGAGTTATATACAGCCCTCTATAAGTTTTATTCAATCAAGAATGCATGTTCATTTGTTTTTGATGTGGATCAAAGCAGGGCGCCTGAATAGACGCTATTAAATGGCCCCCGTGCCCACTGAAACTATCTCGTATGGCATCGGCCGCCAGGGCAAGATTGGTCGTGGCGCGGCCGGCCAACAAAACCGTATCGCCTTTATGGGTAGTTCTCAGCAGCGAGCAAATCAGCTGATTCAGATCGTCATACCAATTGACGTGCAAAAGATCGCCCAAGGCTGCCGCCAGCGGCCTGAGCGGCTCCCCGTACAGCAGCACGCGCCGGGCCTGGGCATCCCGCACCAGCGGCTCCAGGGCCAACTGCGCAGCGTCGATGCTGGCCTGGCCGGGCTGTATGCCCGCCAGCACGATCAGCCTCCTGCTCACATGGGGAGCGACCGACTGCAGCTGGGAAAATGCAGCCGTCATGGACAGTAAGTGGTTGCTCAGGCTGTGGTCCAGCAGGCAGATTCCACTGGGCAGGAGCTGGGGCTGCCCGGCTCCGATCATGGGCTGCCAATGGGCCAGTGAGGCCTGCACCTGTGCGGGCGCATAGCCCAATGCATGCAGGGCCGCCAGGGCCGCCTGCGCATTGAGTGCCATGTGGTGGCCGTCGGATTGCAGGGAAATGCCCAGGCGCAGGCTGCCCATGCCTATTTGCAGATTTCCATTGTGAAACCCCATTTCACGGACCTGTGCATTGCAATGGGGGCCAAACGTGATCAGGCGCAGTCCCATGCGTTTGGCATGCTCAATAACACAGGGGTTTTCACCTATGTCCTGATCGGTGACCAGCGCACTGCCTTTGTGCATGAGCTGCATGGCTTCGAGCACTTCCTGCAATGCTTCGTATTTTCTTTCACCGGACAGACCGGCCTGTCCGGAGGGCTCGGACTCCCCTGAATGGGGGGTGTTATTTATTGAAAGATTAGTAATAACCAGAATATCTGGGTCAATCAGCGGCAGGTCGCCACGCAGTGCCTGCAATGGCAGCTCCAGCAGGGCGCAGGGCGAGGCCTCGCTCCAATTGATCATCTGCAGCGCCGTGCCCTGGGACAGCAGGGCATCGCCACGCGCGTCTCCCCCGTCCTGCAGGCACTGGCGCATCATGCCCAGAGTGGAGGTCTTGCCCACGCAGCCGCTGACGGCGACCACGGGCGACTGGATGCGGCGGCGGGCCGCCTGCGCCAGATTGCGCAGGCCCTCTTCCATATCAGGCACATGCAGCACCGGCACGCCATGGTCCAGCAGCCCCTGCGGGCTGCTGCTGATCAGCGCCGAGGCGCGCAGCGTGGGCAGGGCCGCAGCCTGCACGCCCAGGGCCATGCCCGGACGCCGCACCAGCACGGCTGCGCCGGGCTGGTGGTGCAGGCGGCTGGCGTCCAATCCCGCGCAACCGGTGCCGCGATCTGTGCCGCTATCGGTGCTGGGTTCTGTGCCGGGCTCCGTCGTGGCATCCAGCCAGCACCCGTTCATCAGTTCGGCCAGGGAAGCTCTGTCCCAGGACATGGACGGGTACATGGAGCCCGCTGTGGGCGGAAAAGCCGGCTGGCCCGCAGTCTCATCGGCCCGCGACGCGAGGGAGAGT
>Ga0207709_10000452_pt1 | contig 38297 bp, 28 predicted proteins | sample KBSM34metaG_FD_184397 | JGI IMG/M metagenome (GOLD analysis project Ga0207709, IMG submission 184397) | Miscanthus rhizosphere microbial communities from Kellogg Biological Station, Michigan, USA - KBS M3-4 metaG (SPAdes) (version 2) | ecosystem: Host-associated > Plants > Roots > Rhizosphere >...
CGGCAGCAGCTCCTCCAGCAGGCGCTGGTTGGCGAAACGGACCGCCTCCTCGCGCTCGCGCGCCGCGCGCTTGCGGAAATTATCCAGATCCGCCGCGGTCCGCAGCGCGGTTTCCTTCCATTTCACCGCCTCCGCTTCGAGCTGCTCCCACGGATCGGTCTCCATCGGAGCCTCTTGAGCGACTTCCGCCTCCGCCACATCCGGAGCCAGCTCCTCCGGCATCGGTTCCTTGTCAGAATTCATGGCGCTACCTGTAGCCCCAGCCGCCCCGACGTCAACCCCCCGGTGCCCGCCATCCACCCGCATCCGGTGCCGAAAAAAGGCCGCCGCCCGGGAGGGCGGCGGCCAACAGACAACCGAATCCGTGGAACGGATCAGAAGTTATAGTTCAGACCGATCGAGCCACCGTGGCTGGTCACGCCGTTGTCTTCGACGGAGATGTCGCCGCGATAACCGACGTCCAGCGTCAGGCTGTTGCACAGGCTGATGCCGGTGCCGACGGTCACGAGGATCGCCGAACCGCGCTCGGAGCCCGCCACCCGGAACGGAGCGGTGCCGAAGAACGCGGTGGTCGACATCGTGTCGTCCTCGAACTCGTGCGCGTAGGCCACGGAGGCATACGGACGGAATGTGCCGAAGTTGCCATCCACACGGTAACCGATCAGGCCGCGGAGCGAATCCACGTCATAACCATTCACGCGGATCGGGAACGGGCCATTCTGCGTGTAGCCGTCGACATCGACGTTCTGATATTCGAGACCCGCGAACGGACCGTGCTTCAGGCACAGGTCGCCGAACGAGTAACCGAAGGTCAGCAACGCCTGCACGCTGTCCGCGTCCGTGGAGGACGAGTTCAAACCGTTCAGAATGCCGCCAACCACCTGGCTCTGGTCGAGGTCGTGGGAACCGTAACCCGCGAGGAAGTCGCTGTAGAAGCCGGTTGCCGCACCGTAGGTGCCGTAGACCGCGCCGCGCAGGCTGTCGATATCCGAGCTGCCGGCGTTGCTGTCGAAGCTGCCGGTGGAACCGTCGAGCACGGCGCCGAGAACGAAGTTCTCCGCCACGCGGTAATCGACGCCCACGGTGAACGCGGCGGTTTCGCCGTCGTAATCCTGGGTCGCGAAATCGCCGGAATAGTCCTGCCAGTCATAGGACACCGCGCCCCAGACATTGCCGAGGCCGCTGCCGCTCGAGCCGCAGGTCGTGGACGGAGCCATGCCGCCCTTCGAGCTCACTCCACCCTTCGGACCGGCGGCGGCCGGAGCCACCACTTCGCCACCGTAGGAGCGGGTCACCGCGAGGTGCTCCTGCACCTGGCGATGCAGGCGGTAGTTGCTGTTGATCACGCTTTCGGTGAGGCCGAAAATGCCTTCCGGGCTGAGGCCGGCGAGCGTCTGCTCCACCGCGGTGAGGTCGGAGTAATCCAGCGCCGCGATGAAGTCCTGGATGAACGGATCGCTGCTGGAAACCGAGGCGTCGATCGCCGCGCCGATGGCCGACTGGTTGGCGGTCAGACCGAGACCTTCGTAGTTGTGCTGGACGGTGAGGACGAGGTCGGTGCCGCCATCCGCGGTTTCGGTGCCGAGGAACAGATTCAGCACCGCCGGGCCGCTGCCCGTGGCGTAGAACGGACCGCTTTCGCTGAGCCGGACGAGGAAGGAGAGGTCCACTTCCGCGGTCGGAATCGCGCCGACGATGGCGTTATTGCTGGAAATGATCGTGTACGCGCCGTTCTGGATGACGTTGTCGATGTTCGTCGGCGAAACCTCCACGGTTTCGGTGCCGGCGAAGGTCGTCGTGCCGTTCTGGACGATCAGGTCGTTGCCCGCGCCACCGACCACCGGGTCGATGTTGAAGTCGATGTGCGAACCCGCCGCGAAGTTCAGGTTGCCCGTGAGGTTGATCGTGCCGATCGAGTCGTTGAACGACAGGGTCAGGTCCACCGGGGTCAGGCCCGCGCTGATGCCGCCGGCCACGTTGATACCGGCGGTCCAGGTGCCCGTGCCGCCGAATTCGGCGCCCGAGGCGACGGTCACGGCGGTTTCCGACACCAGCACCGGAGCGATGTTGCCGTTGATGTAGAGGCCGCCGCCGTTCACGGTGATCGCATCCGTGCCGACGGACGGCAGGGACGCGGAGCCGATGAAGGCCGTGCCGGTTCCTTCCTTGTCGATCAACTGGATCAGGCTCGTGCCACCGACCACGGCGTTGGTGCCGTCCCAGTAGAATTCCTTACCACCGGTGAACACAAGGGTGTCGGTGCCGATGCCGCCGACCACGTCGCCGCCCACGATGACATTGCCGAAGGAGCTCTTGGTCAGGTTGTAGGTCGCGCCGCCGAAGCCACCGATCAGATCGCCCGTGACCGTCACGTCGTTGTAGCCGCTGTTGGTCAGGTTGATGGTGTCCGCGCCGCCGCCGGCGTCGATGCTGCCGTTGATCACCGAGCCGCTTTCATCCCACACGCTGCTGAGCGTGATCACGTCGTTGCCGCCGCGGGTATTGACGTCGCCGTTGACCACCGAACCGTAGTTCAGGTTCAGCGTGTCCACGCCGAAGAGCAGGCCGTCGATGGCCACGCCACCGGTGCCGGTGACCGTGCCGTTGGTGTTGTTGAGGACGAAGGTTCCGCCGAAACCGAAGGCGTCGATGCCGACGTTGCCGGTGATCAAGCCGGTGTTGTCGATCTGCGAGTTGGAACCGGTGCGCACGCCGATGCCGCTGGTGCCGGTGATCGTGCCGGTGTTTTCCACCAGCGCGAAATCGCCGGCGAACACGCCGTTGGTGCCGCCCGTCACCGTGCCGTTGTTGACGATGCCGTTGCCGGCCGTCGGCAGGCTGGTGTTGGAAGAGGCGGTGATGCCATTCCCGGTGGTGCCGGTGATGCTGGCATTGAGGCCGTTCACAACCTTCGAGTCCGCCCCCACCACGACACCATTGGTGCCACCGGAGATCAGAGTGGTGCCGAGCGTGCCGGCCACGTTGGTGACGGTCGAGTTCGCGCCGAGCGTCACGCCCGTGGTGCCGCCGGTGATGGAGGAATCCGAGTCGTTGGTGACCGTCGAACCCGCACCGCCGCTGATACCGGCGGTGCCACCGGAAATCAGGCCGGTGTCGAGGTAGCCCGAGCCGTTCGTCAACGTGAGCACGCCGACCACGTTCACGGCGGTGCCGTTCGGCGCGGTGATCGAGCCGGTGTTGCCGATGGTCGCGTTGCCGCCCACGTTGACGGCATACGAACCGTCGAGCGTGGTGATCGTGCCGCTGTTGGTCAGGCCGAGGTTGCCGGAGATCTCCAGACCGTTGCCGATGCCGCCGGTGTTCGAATCCCCGGTGATTGTGCCCGCGTTGTCCACCGTCGCATTGCCGGTCACCGTGATCGCGTTATCCTGACCCGCGATCGAGCCGCCCGCCAGGTTGTTGACGACGGTGCCGGTGGCGGCAGTGATGCCGTCAAGGTAAGCGCTGATGCTTCCGGCGTTGTTCACCGTGATGGCGAAGCCACTGGCGTCGATGCCCGCGCCCAAAGCGCTATTCGTGTCGATGACCCCGTTGTTGTCGATCGTGTAACCGGCCGACGAAACGATCACCCCGTCGAGGAGCACGGCATCGCCGTTCACGGTGGCACCGTTGTCGATGGTAACCACGGGCGAGGATGAAGTACCGCCGCTTGCCTGGACCGTGTCGGCATACGTTCCAGCAGGAACGGTAATATTACCGAACGTGTCCGGATTGATGGTTCCGGCGGAAGCGACATGCGTCATCGCCGGCACCACGATCAGCGCAGGAAGCGCCATCTTGAGGAATTGTTTGAATCTCGGTTTCATGTTGTTTTTCGGTCAATTCCGGACTCCTCGTTAGACACGAACCATCCGGATAGAGCGGCACTTACACTACAACTCCCCCCCTGACAAGATTTCCTAAAAATCAAAAAGAACTGAGCAATCCTCCGGATCTAGCCATTCACGCCCTCAAAACCCCACAATCCATTCGAATTCAATCCATCACAAAAAAAGCCACCGCCCTGACGGGCGGTGGCTCGCAAACAACCGGATTGGCCGAGATCAGAAGTTGTAATTCAGACCGATCGAGCCACCGTGGCTGGTAATTCCTTCACTATCCACCGCGATGTCTCCGCGATAGCCGACATCCAGCGTCAAGCTGTCGGTCAGCCCGATGCCGGTGCCGAGAGCCAGAAGAATCGCCGAACCACGCTCGGAACCCGTCACCCAGAACGGAGCGGAACCGAAGCGAGCGGTCGCCGTGATCGGATCATCTTCGAACTCGTGCGCATAGGCAATGGAGCCATACGGACGGAAGGTGCCGAGATGGGCGTTCACTCGATAGCCGATCAGACCGCGGAGCGACTCCGCGTCATAGCTGCCCACCGAAACCGGGAAGCTGTTGAGACCGTCGACATCGACCTTCTGATATTCCAGACCCGCGAACGGACCGTGCTTCAGGCAATCGTCGCCGAAGTTGTATCCGATCGTACCGAGAGCCTGGAAGCTGTCCGCGTCGGTCGAGCCATTGCCGAAGCTGACACAGTTGATGCCACCGATGCGGTCACGATCGAGATCATGCGTGCCGTATCCGATCAGGAAGTCGGAATACAGGCCCGTGGAGCAACCCCAGGTGCCGTAGGCGGCGATCCGGAAGCTATCGACCGAGCCTTCGCCCGAGGACGAGCCGAGGTCATTGCTGGTCGAACCGTCCAGCATCAAGCCGAGAACCAGCTTTTCAGCCACGCGATAGTCGATGCCGGCGGTGAAGGAACCCACATCGCCATCGTAATCATGCGAGCCGAAGTCGCCGCTGTAATCCTGATGATCATAGGACAGCGTGCCCCAGACGTTCCACAGGCCGCTGGTTCCGACGCACGGAGCTGGAGCTGGAGCCGGAGCCATGCCACCCTTGCCGCCCTTCGCGTCAGCCACCGGCATCGGAGCGGAGCCGCAGGACTCACGGATGTCAGCCAGATGGTTTTCGGCCAGGCGATGCAAGCGGTAGTTGCTGTTGATGATGCTTTCAACCAGCGCGATGTCCGCCGCCGGGTCGAGAGCCGTGAAGGTAGCCTTCATCGTCGAGATGTCGGAGTAATCCAACGCGGCGATGAAGTCCTGGATGTGCGGGTCCGGATCGCCCACCGACGCGTCGATCGCGGCACCGAGGTGCTGCTGGTTGTGCGACAGATGGAGGGAGCTGGCGAGGCCCTCGTAATCGTGGTCGATGGTGAACGCCAATTGCGTCGAATCGCTGAAGTCCCGCTCCACGAAATTGAGGATGACCGCGTTGAAATTCGCGCTCTGGCTCCGTGTTTCGGTACCGAGGCAGTCGGTGTCGACGATGCAGTTGTTGAACTGCAAGGCGAAGCTCGCGTTTCCGAGGATCTCCTGATCGCTATCCACCACGACGTAGCGGCCGTTGGCCAGCACGTGGTTGACGTCGGTCGGCGAGATCCGCACCACGGTGTTCTCACCGAGGTCATAGGTGTGGACCACCTGGTTCTGACCGTGCAGGATCAGGTCGGCCGCTTGGGTGGAAAGCGACAGATAGTCGGAGGCACCGTAATCATAGACATCGCCACCGTAGACCTCCACCGGGCCCAACGCCTGCGAGGCCAAAGGCTGGACGTCGTAGCGGATGAACGAACCGGAGTCGTGAGTGACGTCACCTTCGATGTAAAGCGTGCCGATCGCCTTCGTCGGATCGATCGCGTCGCCGGTGACGTAGATCGGCACCGCGCCCGCGCTGATGCCGGCGGCGCCGTTGGTGCTGTTGAACGTGACGTTGGCCTCCCAGAAGCCATCACCGCCGACTTCGGATTCCGAGATGTGGCCGGAATGATCGAGCTGGGTGTTGCCGTTGACCGTGATTTCCGTGGTTCCCTCGCGGAGTGAGCCAAGCGTGCCGTTGATGTAGAGCGCGCCTCCATTGACCGTAACATCGTTCACGAAGTGGTTGCCATGAACGTCGCTTGTCGGACCGTCCATGAACGCGGCACCGACATCGTTCTTGATGACCGAGTCCATACTCACGTTGCCGTTGACCACGTTGGCCGTGGGATCTTCGCAATTTTCAAGGCCGCCGGTGAAGGTGAGCGTATCGCCGAAACCACCATCGATGTTGCCGTTGACGATGGAGCCGTCGTTCAAATTCACCAAGTTGCCCGGACCGCCATTGAGCACGATCGCATTGCCATAATCCGGCGCCGCATAGGTGGTATTGAAGAAGAAGTCGATCACGGAGGGATCCACGAGTGGCGCTCCGACTTCGATTCCGGAACCCTGGATGAGACCATCGTTGGTGATGACCGCCACGCCTTGGGCGATCACGCCCGGACCGCCGAGGCCGACGATGTCGCCATGGTTGTCCAGAGTGAGCGGACCACCGGAATAAATGCCGGCGCTGTTGGCGGAAACGATTTTGCCGTCCCCGTCGGTCGTGACGAGGCCATTGGCGTCGCCGTTGTTGGTGATCGTCGTGCGGCCACCGGCATACACGGCGTCGCTGTTGAAGCCGGTGATGCTCCCGTCGTTGGTCAGCGTCAGGTTGTCGCTGATGTCAAGGCCGCTCTGGTAGCCACTGATGCTTCCCGTCGCGGTGTTGGTGATGGTGGCGTCCTGCCCCACGTCGACCCCGTCGCCGCCGTCAACAGGACCATCGTCGTAAATCACGCTGTCGATCACACCGGAGTTGGTGAGGATCAGGTCCGAGCCCACCCGGATGCCGTCGTTGCCGCCGTGGATGCTGCCGCTTTCGTTGTTGGTGATCGTGGCGTTGTCATCCACGTCCACCCCCTGGCCGCCGGAACCATTGATCGATCCGCTGTTATCGAGTGAAATCAGGTTGCCGCCGATGTCGAGGCCGTCCCAGCGGCCACTGATCGACCCGCCTTCGCGGTTGACAATTCGCACCGCGTCGCCGCTCGTGGAGACCGCGTCGCCCCCCCCATCGGCGTTGATGCTGCCTGCGTTGTCGAGCAACAGGATCTTATTGGCGGAAATGCCGTCGTCGTTATCGGAAGTGATGGTTGCGCCTTCGGCGTTGTTGACCGTGAGGTCCCAATCCGCGCTCACCGCCGGACCATTGATGCCGCGAATGGTGCCCGCGTTGTTATTCAACAGCAGGTCGCTGCCAGCTTGGATACCGTTTTGGATCCCGGTAATGCCGCCCGCGTTCGTAATGGTCGCGCCGTCGTTGACGATGATGCCGGCCACGGCGTGCGTGAGGTTGGTCGCGTCAATCGTTCCGTTGTTGAGGATCGTCACGTCGTCCGTGAAAAACGGAAAGCCGGCGTTGATGCCGGCCGTGCCCGTGGTGGGACTGAGCGTCCCGTTGTTGATGATGGTGTAGCCGTCCGTGATGACCTGGATCGGACTGAAGAAGGAATTGCCCGGATCACCGTAGAGCGTGACGCCGTTGGCGATCGTCAGCGTCAGCGGAGCATTGGAGCTATCCGCTCGCCAAGTGTCGTTACCGCCAGTGACAACGATCTCATTCCCCGAAAGCCCGGAATACACCGTGGCCTTGGAAACCTGCATCATAGCCGGAACAACAATAAACACCGGCAGGGCTTTTTTAAGGAAACGTCGGAATTTCGGTTTCATGTCGGTTCTTTGGTTGGACGAATTGGGATCCACCCATCACCCGGGACAGCCAAACCCCAATATCTACCATGAGGCTATGAAAACACCCTTAACGCATTCAAGCGCTTTCTATCAGCAAATACCGAAGGAAGGAATCTTGACACCCACCATCGGTCATTCTATACAGCTCGATCTATTGAGATCTTATCTCACCAAGCCGCGCGCAACATAACCATCCAAACGAATCACTCACAATCAATCGATTGTGAAACCATCAGCTCCGCCAACCGTCTCGCCTCAAGCAATAATTCCAGATCAGACATAAATTCCGGAAACCTCAAATAACCGGATCCACTCTGTGCAAAACCAAGGACATCTCCAGTCCCACGCATCAACAAATCTGCCTCGGCGATCTTAAACCCGTCCGAAAATTCCTCCATAACGCGGAGCTTTTCCATCGCCTCGGGCGACTTTCCGTCGGCCAACAAAATACACCAACCCTTATGACCGCCGCGCCCGATACGGCCGCGCAACTGGTGAAGCTGGGAAAGCCCGAAACGTTCGGCATGATTAACAATCATCACGCTGGCGTTCGGAACATCGACCCCCACCTCGATCACCGTAGTGGATACGAGCGCCGCGAGTTCCCCTTTACGGAAGCGCTCCATGACCGCCTCTTTCTCCTCCGCCGGCATCTTGCCGTGCAGCAGGCCGATTTCACGGCCGGGCAGGCGCTTGCGCCACTTGGCGAAGGCCTCGACCGCTGACTCCACCTTGAGCACGCCGCTTTCCTCGACGAGCGGGTAGACCAGGTACGCCTGCCTGCCTTCGTCGAGCCGGTCTTTGACGAACTTCGTCACGTCCGTCTGCTTCGCCCCGGCCCGCAGCGCGGTGACGACGCGGCCGCGCCCCGGCGGCTTTTCGTCGAGCACGGACACGTCCAGGTCGCCATAGAGCGCCATCGTCAGCGTTCGCGGGATCGGCGTGGCGGTCATGACGAGCACGTCGGGGGTGACGCCCTGGGCCACCAGCAGCGCCCTTTGTTCGACGCCGAACTTGTGCTGTTCGTCGATCACCGCGAGGCCGAGATCTCTGAAGATCATCCCGTCGTATAGCAGCGCGTGCGTGCCGATCACGATCTGCGCCTCGCCCGCCCCGGGCCCATGCGTGGTCTCGTCCCGCGACGAGGTACGTAGTAACAAGCGCACGCCGAGCGGCTCCAGCCAGCGGCGGAACGTCAGGAAATGCTGCTCGGCGAGGATCTGCGTCGGCGCCATCAACGCCGCCTGGCAGCCGGAGTCGACCGCCAGCAGCATCGCCGCCATCGCCACGAAGGTCTTGCCCGCGCCGACGTCCCCTTGCAGCAGGCGGTGCATCGGATGCGGCGAGCGCATGTCGGCCACGATCTCCTTGATCGAGCGCTTCTGGGCCCCCGTGAGTTCGAACGGCAGGCTGGCGTGGAAGCGCTTGAGCAGGTTGGTCTTCACGCCCTGCACGCGGCCCGGCCGTTGCTGGTAGCGGGCCCGGCGTTCGAGCATCGCGACTTGCAGCTCGAAAAACTCCTCCAGAGCGAACCGCCGGCGGGCCGCGGCCGCCTCCTCCAGGCGCTCCGGGAAATGCGCGCGGCGGAACGCCTCACCGCGCGGCATCTCCGGCGCGACGTCGAACGGTGCCGCCAGCGACGCGGGGTCGACCACCTCTAGCATCAGGTGGATGATCTCACGCAACCGGCGCTGCGCGATGCCGGAGACGTTCCGGTAGACGGGCACGATGCGCTCGAGGTGGATCGACTCTCCCTCCTCGTCGCGGAGGACCTCGAACTCCGGATGGTCTAGGATCAAACGTCCGCCGGATTCCTTGAGTTTCCCGAACACGATAACCTCTTGGCCGGCGGCGATCACCTTGGAAAGGAACGGCATGTTGAACCAGCGACAGCTCACCCGGCCGGAGCCGAACACGCCCGTTCCGCCGTCCGCCACCACCGCTTCGAAAAACGACCGGCCGCCGCCGAACCGCCGCGGCGACACGTCCACGACGGAACCGCGAAGGCAGACCGGCGCGCCGCCCGCCTGCGCGGGGAACGCGTCGAAACGCCGGCGGTCCTCATGCCGTTTCGGCAGCCACAGCAGCACCTCGGCCGCCGTGCGCAGCCCCGCCTCGGCCAACGCCGCCACCTCCTTCGGCGGCAGAAGCGAAAGCGTGGCGAGCTCGACATCGGCGGAAATCATGCCGCCAGTTTGCCAACTGCTGGGAGAATGCAAGCCCGCTTCAGGCACCGAGGCGCGCCAGCTGGAGCAGGTAATCGAATGAATAGAGGCCGGTCGAGTGGCCGTCCGCCCAGCCGATCTGCAGCGCGTAGCCGCCGACCGGCGTGATGCTCGCCAGCTCGAACGCACGCGGGCCGAGCTCAACCACCGGCCGCACGACACGCCCGAGCGCGTCGGGCTCGCCCTGACAGTTCGCGCACGGACACGCCCGGCGCAGCAAGGGCAGCGGGAGATACAGCTCTTCGCCATCGGCGAACGAAAGCGCGAGTTCTTCCCCGATGACAAGGGCCTGGGCGAATGGGGCGGTCATGGCGGCGCCAGCATCGCGCTCAGCCGAGTTCGCCGTCCACTCGATAAGCGCGCCGGCCGAAAATCGCCGAGCCGACCCGCACGAAGGTCGCGCCCTCCTCGATCGCCACCTCGTAGTCGCCGCTCATGCCCATGCTCAGGTGGGGCAACGGCAGGCCGCTTTCACGCGCCAGCCGATCGCGCCATTCGCGCAGGCCGGCGAACCACCGGCGGGCGGCACCGGCATCCCCCTCGTCGGGCGGGATCGTCATCAAGCCGAGCCATTCCAGACGGTCGAGCCCCTGCAACGCCGCCATTTCCCGGCGCAAGGTCTCCGGCTCGAAGCCGCCCTTGCTCGCCTCGCCGGCGAGATTGACCTGAAGGAACACGCGCGGCCGCAGGCCGAGCTCGGCCGCCACGTGCTGGACGTGCTGCGCCAGCCGCAGCGAGTCGACCGCGTGCATCACGTCGAACGCGGGCAACAGCTTGCGCACCTTGTTGCGCTGGATGCCACCGATGAAATGCCAGCACAGACCGGCCGGCGCGGCCGCGATTTTCGGCTCCGCCTCCTGCTGCCGGCTCTCGCCGAACACGCGCTGCCCGGCGAGCACGGCCTCGCGGACCGCTTCGATCGGAAAGGTTTTCGAAACGGCGATCAGTTCGACCTCGTCCGGGCCGCGGCCGGCCGCGCGGCAGGCGGCCGAGATCCGTCCGCGCACCTCCGCCAGGTTCTCCGCGATCTCCGACATCACCGGACCTCGGGCTTTTTCAGCACGCCGGCCATCCGCGCGCTTTCGGTCGTGTCGATCAGATCCTTGAGCACCATCAGGCCCTCGCGCTTCACCGGGTCCAGACCGCTCGGCCATTTCGGCGAGTCGTCGAGCGCCTCGGTGGCGTCCTTCGCCCGCCGCATGTAATCCTGGTTCTCCTGGGCCGGATCGAACTCGCGCAGCCCCTTGTGGTCGCCGTCGAGATCGTCGAGGGTGAGCTTGTAGAACTTGAGCGCCTTCGCGTCCTGCGCCTGCACCGCCTTGAAGCGCTCGCGGCGCTCTTCATTCCGCCGGTGCTGCTGGGCATCGGTCTCGAGCAGTTCCTTGCGGCGCTCCTCGAGATTGAGGGAAACCTTGTTTTCCTGCAGCCGCTGTTTGGCCTTGGCCATATCCTCGGCGATGTAGCCGAAGTCCTTGTTCGCCTTGACCCGGACCTCGCTGAGCTCCTTCAGGCGCGGCAGGAACAGGTCCTCCTTGCGCTGCGGGCTGAAGTCGGAGGCGGGTCGGATGCTGTCGTGCGGCAGCGCGTGGTCGAGGAAGCGCTCGCCGATCTCGACCGCGTCGGTGAGGCTCGGCAGCACGACGTCGGACGCCACGCCTTCCAGCTGCGTCGATGAACCCGACGGGCGGTAGAACTTCTGGAACGTCACTTTGAGCGAGCCGGCACGGTCGCGGGCGGCGAAAAACGGCAGCATGCGCCCGATGTCGACCGGCTTCTGCACCGTGCCTTTTCCGAAGGTCGAGCTGTCGCCGACAATCACCGCTCGGTGGTAATCCTGCAGCGCGCCCGCGAGAATCTCGCTGGCCGACGCGCTGCTCTTGTCGATGAGCACGACCATCGGGCCGTCGTAGACCGGTTTGCGGTTGTCGGCATCCTGCACCTGCACCTGGCCGAGCGTCGTCTTGACCTGCACCACGGCCCCGCGGTTGATAAAGAAACCGGTCATGCGCCGCACCTCCTCAAGCGAGCCCCCGCCGTTGTTGCGGAGATCGAGCGCCAGCCCGTCGATTTTCTCGTCGATCAGGCGAAGCAGGAGCCGCTCGACGTCGAGCGAACACCGGGTTTTCCCCTCGTCGAAGTCCGCGTAGAACGACGGCAGCGTGATCCATCCCAGGCGACGGCGGCCGCCGTCCGGCAATTTCATCTCAACCACCTCGGCGCTCGCCTGCTCGTCCTTGAGCGCGACCTTCTCGCGATTGATGACCACCAGCTTGGTTTCGCCCGCGGCCCCGCCCGACGGCTCGACCTTGAGCCGCACCGCGCTGCCTTCCTTGCCGCGGATGAGATCGACCACCTTGTCGATCTTCATGAACATGATGTCGGTCATCTCGCCGGAGTTGCTCGAGTCCACCGCGACGATCCGGTCGTTGAGCTTCAGCGAGCCCTCCTTGTCCGCCGGACCGTTGACCACCAGGCCCATGATCTTGGTCGCACCGTCCTCCTCGGCCTGCAGCAGCGCGCCGATGCCCACCAGCTCGTTGCGCATGCCGGTGCGGAACCGCTCCATTTCGCGGAAGCTCATGTACTCGGTGTGCGGGTCGTAGGCGCGAGAAACAGCGCTAAGGAAATAGTTGGCGATCTCCTCGTCATCGACATCCTTCACGCTGTGGAGGAAGCGCTCGTAGCGCAGCGCGATCTTTTCCTTCGGATCGCGTTCGCCCTTGGTGGCGTCGGGCTTGTTCTGCTCCTTCGCCATTTTCACCAGCATCTCCCGGCGCAGCGTTTCGGAAAGCACGGCTTCCTTAATCTGCCGGCGCCAGAGGGTGTTCGCCTCCGCCTCGTTGCGCGGCCATGGGGCGTCCTTGCGCGACCGCATGACCGACTCGTTCCCGCCGAAATCCAGCGAGTCCTCCTTCAGCAGCTTCTGGGACAGGGCCACGCGCGCCTCCACCCGCTTCACGAACGTGCGGTAGATGTCCGTCGCCGCGCGCATGCTGTCGCCCTGCAACAGCATCGTCTGCATGCGGTCGCCGTATTGGCTGTTGAAGCGGTCGACATCCTCGCGAGTGAAATACACGCGGTTGAAATCCAGATCGCGCAGGTAGTCCTCCAGAAAGCGTTTCCCGAGCTCCGGGCTGTAGGGCAGGCGCGCGAAATGCGTGTTCTGCAGCATGATCGCCATCTGCCGCCCCACCTCGTTGAAGTCCGCCTGTTGGGCGCAGGCGGAGCAGCTGATGACGAGCGCCGTAACGGCGAGGAAGGTCCGACGAATGCGTTGGAAGCTCATGAGGTGCGGCGCTGTGCCCGGAGGGGAGCGATTCGGGAAGCGTGCCACAGGCCCCGGCGATGTCGATTTTTTAAAGCATTCACGGGCGGGGCTTCCGCTCCTCCAGCCACCGCTCGAAATACCGGTCGCGCGCCTCGCGGTCCATCTTCTCGACCGCCCCCGGACCGGACCAGTCCCCGGCCTGCGCGTCCCCTTCCGGTCGCCTCCCCAGGACCAGCGGCAGCGGCACCACCGCTCCGTTCCGCCATAGCCGCAGCGTCACCTTCCCGCCGCCCGGACGGGCCTGCACCCACCGGCCAAGCGCCTGGTCCGCCGCTGGCTCGCGCCAAACCTGGTCGTCCACCCCGATGATCGTGTCGCCCGCCACCAAACCCGCCTGCGCCGCCGGGGAGCCCGGCACGATCTGGGCCACGCGCACCCCGAAGCGCGGCGCCGCGTCACCCGGCAATTGGACCGGCACCGCCTGCATCAGGATGCCGACATAGCCCTTGCCCGCCTTGAGGTAGTCCGCGATCACCAACTCCCGGAGCACCGCCCGGCAGCGCCGCCGCACCTCCGGATCCGGCTCGCACCACACGCGCCCCAGCAACCAGACTCGCGCCGGTTCCGGCCGGGCCTTCGCCCAATCCAGAAGCGCCGCCTGCGCCCGCTCGCGCTCCTTGAGCGAATCCGCCGCCAAACCCGCGAGGACGGCCGGTTCGGGAGACGCCCGAAGCGACATGGGCAAAAACAAAACCCCGGCCGCAACGAGCACGGACCGGGGTTGAAGTTTCATGAGCGGAAACCGGGTTCAGGCCATCGGTTCGGCTGCGCTCATCGCCCGAGCCAGCTCTTTTCCGGCACGGTGATCGTGTCGTTCTGTTCCAGCAGGAAATTCATATCCTGTGGCGTGTTCAGGTTGAAAACCCGCACCTTGCCGCCGCGAAGCAGCTCGACGCGGTTCATCGCCCCGAACTCCGTCGGCCCGCCCGCCGCCTGTACGGCTTGGTAAAGCGTCAGCCCCTGGACGTATTCGACCGGCCCGGTGCGCCGGACCTGCCCGCCGACATGCACCATCTGCTTCTGGATGGCCTCGCCCGACGACGCGATCACCATGATCGTCGGGCTCTTGTAAATCTGCGCGGACTTGTAGGCGGATTCGATCCGGCTCTGCAACGCCGAAGGACTGAGGCCCGCCGCGCCGATCGGTCCGATCAGCGGCAGGTTCACCGTGCCGGAGTCCGACACCGTATAATCACCCTTGATCCGGCTGATCTCGTCGGCCGGCACCCCGCGGATGTCGATCATGATCGCCTGGTTGGGGCGGATCACGGTCTGGGCGGAAACCGAGCCCACGCCCGTCGCCAGACACGCCAGCAGGCCGAGGAAGAGTTTTTTCATGTTCATGGGTTCAAAGTGGCGTCGGGAAATGCCCCGTCAATAAAGCTCCGCATCTTCCTTGGCGGCGGCCTGCTGGCGGGAGGGAGCCGGAGCGGCGGCAACGGGCGTGGCCGCGACGCTGGCGGCCGCCGGCATGCTCACCGGCTGGGATTCCGTCGGCGCGTAATAGGTGTAATAGCTGGTGTAGTACTGGTATTGGCTGTCGCTGCGGACGTCCACGTTGTTGAGCACCACCCCGATGACGTGGCCACCGACGTTCTCGACCGCCTGTTTCACGCGCATCAGCATGTTGCGCGGCAGCTTGCGGTGCTGGACGACGATCATGGTCAGGTCCACCTCGCTCGCGAGCACCGAGGCGTCGCTCACCCCGAGGATCGGCGGGCTGTCCACAAGCACCAGGTCGAAGCGCTGCTTCACATCCTGGATCAGCTCGGACATGCGGCGCGAGTTCAGGATCCCCGCGGCGTCAGCCGGCAGAATCCCGGACGGCATGAAGTAGAGGTTGTCGACCGGGGTCTGGAGGATCACGTCCTCCAGCATCAGCTCGGTGGTCAGGTAATTGGTCAGGCCGACCGAGTTGTTGATGTCGAAGAACGTGTGCAGACGCGGACGGCGCAAGTCGGCGTCGATCATCAGGGTGGTGTAGCCGCCCTGGGCGCAGATGTAGGCGAGGTTGACGAGCGTCGTCGATTTGCCTTCGCCCGCGCCGCCGGAAACCACCGTGATGGCGTTGTCCTCCGGGTTCTTCCGGTTGAATTCGATGTTCGTGCGCAGGATGCGGTAGGCCTCGGCGTCCGGGCTGTTGCCCGCCTGCTTGTGGAGAACGCCGACATCCTTCGGCACGACCGCTAGCACGGGGACCTGGAGATAGCGTTCGACGTCTTCCAGCGTCTTCACCGAGGTGTCGAGGTATTCGAGGAAGAAGGCGATGCCGACGCCGAAAATCAGGCCCACCACGGCCCCGAGACCGAGGTTGAGCTTCACCATCGGGCTCACCGGGAATTGGGAAATAACCGGCTCCTCATGCAGCACGATCGAAGTTTCCGGCATACGGCGCTGGATCTGCTCGCCGACCAGTTTCAGCTTGAGCGCCTTGAGCAGGTCGGACGCCTGCTCGAATTCGCGGTTCGCCGTAATGTAATCGTTCGTGTCGAGGCCGGTCTTGATCGCCTCTTCCCGGCGCTCGTCGCGCAGCTGCTCGATTTTAGCCGCGCGTTCCTTCACCATTTCGAGCTGAGCGTTCAGGGTTTCACGCAGGCTGACCACGCCCTCCTGAAGCTGGCGTTTCATGTTGTCCAGATTCTGTGCCTGGGCCAGCACCGTCGGGTGGCGTTCGCCCAACCCCTGGGTTTTCAGGGCGTCGAGCAAGCGCTTCTGTTCGAGATATTCCGGGTACAGGCGCTTGATCACGTTCTCCGGCAGATCGAGCCCGGACGCGATGACCATCAGCTGCTCGCTGTCCGATCGCAGCAGGCTTTGAATCTGGCTCTCGAGCTGGATTTTCTCCTGCTCGACCTTGTTGTATTCCGCGCGGGCGGCGGCAGCCCCCTTGTCGTCCTCCACCACCCCCGGTCCGAAAATGCTTTCCTTGCCGGTCGGGATGATCTGCTTGGCGCGCACGATCGTCGCGAGTAGCTTGCGCTTTTCCTCAACCTTGTCCTCCTGGTCGCGAACCGCCTTCTGGAGTTCCAGAAGCGCTCCGTCGGCATCGGCGTTCTCGATCTCGCCGCGGTAATCCTTGTAGGATCTCGCCACTTCGGCGGCGATGTCTCGGGCGTCCTCCTTGTTCGAGTGGCGCACCCGGATACTGATCAGATCGGTGCCGCGGATCGTCTGCGCGTCGATGATGCCCTTCAAGGTGAGCAGCACCGTTTCCCGGTCCTGCCCCCACTTGTTCGCGAGATCGAGGCGTTCCGCCACCTTCAGCAGCACGTTGCGTGACTGGATGATTTCCAGCTGGTTGGCGAAGAACGCCTGGGTGGTCATGTTGGCACCACCCGCTTCCGCCATCTCACGGCCGAGCACGTTCATCCCGGGCACCGGCGGCTTCACCTGCACCTTCGCGATGCTCTCGAACTTCTTCGGCATCACGTAGGTGATGACCGCCGCGGTCATGAACACGAGCAACAGGGTCAGCAGGATCACCCCGTAGCGGTTCTTGATCACCTGCCAATAGTCGATGGCATGGAGGGTCGCTTCGGACTGATTCGGGGAAGAAGAAGCTTGCATGACGTCAAAGCACAGGGGAATAGCGGGACAAAAACGCTCCGTAACTCAAAAATACGAACTCCCGCAATGGAACCATTGCGGGAGTCCGGACGAAGTCAAATCAGGGTCGACATTTCGGGGATCAGCCCGAGGTCAGAATTCAGCACGGAGCCCCACGCTGACGCGGTTGCGATCGTAATCGCCACCGAGCAAATCGGAGCTGGAGGTCGTGTGGTTGTAGCTGAGCGTGCCGTAGAGGTAATCGTTGAACTTCACCGACAAGCCGATGTAGCCGTTGAAAATATCCTCGCTGTAACCGCCGGCGGTGGCGGACACGCCAGGCGGCAGAACCGGCGGCGGATTCACCAGACGGCCGTCTTCGAAATTGGACGGGATGTAGTCGAGGCCACCGAAGAGCGAGAACCGCGGGGAGATCGCGTATTCGCCCGCGACGCCGAGGCGCAGCGTTTCGCGAGAGTCGAACTCATACGTCAGAGCCGGCGGGAGCACCGTGTTCGGCACGGCGCGCACGGTGTCGTAGTTCTCCAAGCCGTAGCGCAGGAAGGAACGGACCGAGAAGCGGGTGTTGATCTGCGAGTTGAGCGCGAGTTCGACATACGGGCTGACCGAATTGTCGGAACCCACGTTGTCCACCTCGTGGAACTGGGCACCCGCGCGGGCGATGAGGATGGTCGTCGCGCTGAAGCGATGCTCGATACCAGCGAGCAGATAGTGGTCCGTGGCGTCGGAAGCCGCGCCGTCGCCCGTGGTCTGCGCGTAACGGTAATCCGCGGTGAGCACCGTTTGCGGGCTCAGCTGGTAGCGACCCTGAATATACGGCTGCCAAGTGAAGCGGTCGGAGTTCGGAACCGAGCTGTCGTAGTAAAGCCCGGTGAGCTGGATCCCGGTGTAGGTCGCAAAGCGCTCCGTCCAGCGGTAGCCCAGCGAATCGTCGGTCTGCCAGTAGAAGTATTCGCCGGTCTGGCGGCTGGTGGCAAAGCCGTAGGAATAATCCGGCTCCAGTTCGTAAGCGATGAAGTTGCGGCTGGCGAAACGCAGGCGCTCGCTGAAGTTATGCGTGAAATCGACGCCCACGCGCGACTGCGTGTACACATCATCTTGCAGCGTCGATGGCTGGTCGAAGTAATACACCAAGCCTAGGCGCGCATACACGTCCCAAGTGGTCTGCGGCGAAATGCTGATGAAGGTGACGCCAACGTACGGGTTGATGCTGGTGCCGGATTCTCCCGAGCCCACCCCGATTGCGGTCGGGTTGACGTTGTCGTCGAAGACCACATCGGCGCCGACGATCCACTTCAACGGGAGGCTTTCCTTGTGTTCGTCACCCGAATAGTAAAGCCCCTGCGCATGCGCGGAACTCAAGGCGGCGGCACCGGCTACGCCGGCGAAAAGGACGCGTTTCATGAAATTGGTGGGTTTGGGTTGAAACTCGCGGCGAACGCCTGATCCAGTCAGATCAGACGGGCTTCTTGAAGTCCGTCAGCGTGCTGAAAGGAGGCGGGTTGACCGCCGGAGGCACGTTGATCGGCGGACCGGGCGGAAGCAGCGGGAAACCACCGGGGGTCGTGCCCGCGGGCGGACCCACGGTCGGATCCGGGATGCCGTTGGTCGGGAAATCGAGCGGGTTGAACGGCGTATTGAAGAGACGGCCCGCGACCTCCTCGGCCGGGCTGGTTTCGCTAGCGACCATGCCGCCTTTGGCATCGCTGCGCGCACCCACCGCGTCATACTTCGCCAGCACGGTTGCGATACCAGCAAGAGCGTCCGGCGCAACCGCAGCAGCGTAATGCGCGATCACCGCCAGCTGATCCGGAGCCACCTGCACCGCGGCTTCGACGATCGACACCACCTGCGTGGAGTCGGCGTGGGTCGCCTCGATCGCGGCCTGGACGACATCGCCCGCGAGGTCGGCGTAGGCCGAAACGTAAGCCTTCACGATCTCCAGCACTTCGCCCGGCGACTGCTGGATCTTCGCTTTGACCTCAGCCGCCACTTTGCCCGCCTTCGCGGCTTCCTCGGCACTCCGGGGAGCGACCTGCGCGGCATCGGAACCGGCGGCGGAAGCGAAAGAAATCGAGGCCAGACCAAGGATCGCGCCGAGCACGGCATACTGGGTCGTTTTTTTCATAGGGCGTTTGGGATTCAGGCTGACTGACGCAAGCGAGAAAGCGGGCAGCGGGAATCGAACCCGCATGGCTAGCTTGGAAGGCTAGGGCTTTACCATTAAGCTATGCCCGCGATGACAACCGGACCCTAGCAAGGCCGCAGAAAGACGGGCAAGCGCTTTTTCGACAACTTTTCGGCCGGCCTTGCCCGCATGGCGGCTTTTGGGGTTGCCTTTGGCCGAGGCTGCGATAGCGACTGTGGCGTCTTCCCGCGAACGCGGGTGTAGTTCAATGGTAGAACGCGAGCTTCCCAAGCTTGAGGCGTGGGTTCGATTCCCATCACCCGTATTTCCCCCTCGTCATCCGCAGATTCCCCCCCTCATGCGAGCGAGTTTGAACGCATCGTCGTTCACGCCGGAAACGACCGGCTGATCGCGAACGAACCGGCCGCACCGAACCGCCATGGCAGCTCGAGGCCGCGGGAAATCCCGATCCGCGGTCCCGCGATGACCTCCACGCTGTCTCCCCGGACCAGCCCGCGGCCGGGCAGGGTCAAAAAATCCTCCGCGTGGTGGCTGCCGTCAATTCCGAGCGCCCGGGTCAACTTGCCGGGACCGGCGCACAGATCCGCGTCGGGCCGCCCCGGCCGCCGCCGGCGCATCGCCTCGATCCCGACGATCGGTTCCAGCGCCCGCAGCAGCACGAAGCCATCAACCTCGCCGCCTTTCACCAGCATGTTAAATAGCCAGTGGACGCCGTAGTTCAGGTAAACGTAGGCGTGCCCGGCATCGTGTGCCGCGACGAAGCGGCGGGCTCCCGGACGGAAAAACGTGTGGCAGGCGGGATCGCCCTCGGCGGCGTAGGCCTCGGTTTCGACAATCCGTCCGACGCAGCCGTCCCATTCGAACAGGCAGCCGATCAGCTCCCGGGCGCAATCGACCGGATTCCGCCGGAAAAAGCCGCCGTCGATCCGCTCCATGATCACAGCCCGGTCGGGTGATCGATGAACCCCCATGGCAAACCGAAACGCGCCGCCAGCTCGGCCGCCAGCGCTTTGACGCCGAACGTCTCGGTCGCGTAGTGACCCGCATACAACACGTTGATTCCGAGCTCTTCCGCCAGCGGATAGCTCCAGTGCGGCCCCTCGCCCGTAATGAAGGCGTCGATACCGGCCGCGGCGGCGGCCGCCACCTCGCTCCCCGCCCCGCCGGTGACCAACCCGACCGTGGCGAGCTCCTCCGGCCCACCCGGGCAAACGTGCACCGGCCCGCCGACCACCGATCGCAGCCGCCCGGCCAACTCCTCGCGCGCGCCCTGCCAGCGACCCTTCAGCCCGACCGCAAGGCCCTTCCAATCCATAAACGGCTCAATGCCCTGCAACCCGATCGCGCGCGCCAGGCACGCGTTATTCCCCCACTCCGGATGCACGTCGAGCGGCAGGTGGGCCGAGTAGATCGCCAGCCCCGCCTCCATCGCCGCGCGGATTTTCCGGTAAAACGCGCCGCGGACCGGCTGCACGCCCTGCCAGAACATCCCGTGGTGCACGAGCAACAGCCCCGGACCGCCCTCCGCCGCGGCCTCCACCACCGGCAGCGAGGCGTCCACCGCCGCGACGATGCGCCCGATTTGCCCGGGATTTTCTAGCTGCAGGCCGTTCACCGCGCCGCCGTAATCCGGGATCGAGGCGATCCGCAGCTCGGCATCCAAAAACCCGACGATCCGGGAAAGTTCCACCATGCGGCCAAACTAGCCAGCCGCACCCGCGCTGACAACGCCGCCGTCGACGAAGGCCTGCAAGTCCCCCGCCAGCGGCGATTCCCAAGCAACCTCCGCGCCCGCCCACGGCACCGCCAGCCGCGCCGCGTGCAGCGCGTGGCGCGGCAGCAGCAGCCGCGCCTCCAGCTCCGGCGTCCAGCCGGTCCGCGTCCACGCTAGGTAGTCCGAGCCGTCGCCCGAATAAATTTTGTCGCCGACGATCGGGTGGCCGCGGTGCGCGAGGTGGACCCGGATCTGATGCATGCGCCCGGATTCGGGGAAACAGCGGACCAGCGCGAATCTCCCCTCCGCCCGCTCGAACCGCCGCTCGACCTCGAAACGCGTCACACATTCCCGCCCCGACGGATGCACGGTTTGGCGCAGCCAGATGTCCGACTCGCCCACGTCGCCCGCCCGGCAGATCGGCGCCTCACAGCGCCAGGCCTCCGCCTCCGGCCAGCCGTGCACGATCGCCCGGTAAACTTTCTTCGCTTCGCGCCGTTCGAAAATCCGGCACAGCTCGCGCGCCGCTCCGCGGTGTTTGGCAATCAACACCACGCCGCTGGTCTCGCGATCGAGGCGGGTGATGATCGAGAGCGCCGCGCCGTTCTCCATTTCGAAGGCGAGCAGGATCTCGACGCCGCCGAGCAGGCTCGGCTCCACTTTGCCGTTCGCCGGGTGGACGATCAACGGCGCGGGCTTGTCCACGACGATCCAATCGCCGCTTTCGCCCAGCACCTGGAAATCCGCCACCGCGTGCACGCTCACGCCCGCAGGATGCCGGTTTGCCGCGCCGCTGCCAAGGCCCCCGTTCGCACCCCCGCCATCTTCGCCCTTGGCACAAGGCGTTCGGCGGGAAAGACTCGCCGCCCCATGCCCGCCGACGTCCAGCACACCCTCGCCGGTTCCGCCACTCTCGAAGGGACCTCGCTCCATACGGGCGAAAAGGTCACGCTTACCCTGAAACCCGCCCCCGAGGGACACGGCTTCAAGTTCCGCCGCATCGACCTGCCGGACCAGCCGTTCATCGCCGCCGACGTCGACAAGGTGCAGACCGTCGAGCGCGCCACCACGCTGGCCGAAGGCTCGGTGAAAGTGCATACCGTCGAGCACGTCCTCTCCGCCCTCACCGGCATGGGCGTCGACAACGCGCTGATCGAAATGAATGCCAACGAGCCGCCGATCGGCGACGGCTCGTCCCGCCCGTTCGTCGAGCTCATCAAGAAGGCCGGCATCGTCGCCCAGAGCGCCCCGCGCAAAACCTGGGAAATCCGCGAGCCGATCCACCTCGAAACCGGCGACGGAACGCTCATCACCATCGTCCCGAGCAAGACCTTCCGCGTCTCCGTCACCAACGTCGGCCCCGACGGCCGTTTCACCCAGTATTTCTCCAGCGAGGTCACCCCGGAGAAGTATGAGAAGGAAATCGCCCCGGCCCGCACCTTCGTCTACTACGAGGACGTCAAGCCGCTGCTCGAAAAGGGCCTGATCAAGGGCGGCTCGCTCGAAAGCGCCGTCGTCATCCGCGGCAACGAGGTGATGTCGAAGGAAGCCCTGCGCTTCACCAACGAGTTCGCCCGCCACAAGGCGCTCGATGTCATCGGCGATCTGATCCTCTCCGGCAAACGCATCCTCGGCCACGTCATTGCCGTGAAGCCGGGCCACGGTCCGAACACCAAGATGGCCGCCACCCTCAAGGGCGAATACTCGCGCATGCGCTCGATGGTCCCGCCGTTCTCGATCCCGAAGGGCGAGGCGGTGCTCGACATCCACGACGTGCTCAAGATCCTGCCGCACCGCTACCCGTTCCTGCTGGTCGACCGCGTGGTCGACTTCGAAGGCGACACCAAGTGCACCGGCGTGAAGAACGTCACGATGAACGAGCCGTTCTTCCCCGGCCACTTCCCGGGTCACCCGATCATGCCGGGCGTGCTCCAGCTCGAAGCGATGGCCCAGGTTTCCTCCGTCCTCATGCTCCGCAAGCCGGAGAACGCCGGGAAAATCGGCTACTTCATGAGCGCCGACAACGTGAAGTGGCGCCGCCCGGTCTTGCCCGGCGACACCCTCTTCATCGAGGCCGAGGTCATCAAGATCCGCGGCTCGATCGGCCAGACGCGCTGCAAATGCGTCGTCAACGGCGAGGTCGTTTCCGAGGGCGAACTGAAGTTCGCGCTGATGGACCAGTAAGCGAAGAGCTTGCCGTCAGGAGCGGAGAGTCATCTCCGCTCCTTTTGTGCCCGAAATGAATGCGGCGCCGTTCCAGCAGGCGGCCGACTTCACGCCTTCTTCGGCTCGCGCAGGCCGCTGAGAAACAGCAGGCCGGCGGCGACGCAGATGCAGGAGTCGGCGATGTTGAACGACGGCCACCAGCCGCCGCTCGATGGCACGAGCTTATCGTAAAACGGCAGTTTCACCGAGATGAAGTCGACGACGTAGCCGGCCGACAGCCGTTCCCAGAACGACGCGTCCTTCAGGTGGCCGAGCTGCGATCCCTGCAACAGACGGTCGGTCAGGTTGCCGGCGATGCCGGTGAGCAGCAGCGCCACCGCCACCTGGGCGACTTTGGCGGCGAACACGCCCTTTTTCCAAAAGACCCGGAGCATCGTCACCGCGATCACCGGCACCAGCAGAAACACCACCGGCGCCCAGGTCGTACCGTTGCCCAGCCCGAAGGCCACGCCCTGATTATGGACCCGCACAACGTGGAACCACTCTTCTGAAACCGGAATGTATTCCCACGACGAATATGTGCCCCGTTCCGGTTCGGGCAAACGGAACACGATCCACCACTTCGTCGCCTGGTCGAGGGCGTAGAGTGGCAGACCGAGGAAGAGCAGGAGCTTTTGGAAGAAACTCATGGGCGCGTTTTTCAGCCGACAACTTCGTCACAGCGACCACACAGACTGCTGGCGACCAGCGGCTCGTGACGGCGGCAGCGCGGGCAGAGGCAGAGTTCGGTCTTGCGGGCGGTGGCGGCAAGTTCCGCGCCTTCCGTGACGTTCAGCCCGGCGAGGATGAAGAACTCGTTGGCCAGCTCGCGATCCTGCAGCAACGCCAGCACCGGTTCGCCCGCGGGCACGACGAGGTCGACTTCGGCCTCGTTGTTGCGGGTGAATTCCTTCGCCTGGATCTTCGCCTCGATCGCGGTCTGGATGACCGACTTGATCTGGAACAAACGCTCGGCGGCGGCGCTCGCTTCGCCCGGCGCGTAGGCCGGGTCGGCTTCCGGGAAGTCCTGGAGGTGGATGCTATCCGCAAAGCCCGCGTGTTCCCACGCCTCGTCGGCGGTGTAAGCGAGGATCGGTGCGAGCAGCTTCGCCAGCGCGACGAAGACGTCGAACATCGCGGTCTGCGAAGCGCGGCGGCGCGGCGACTTCGGAGCGTCGCAGTACATCCGGTCCTTCGTCACGTCGACGTAGACGGCGGAAAGATCGGTGGTGCAGAATTGGTTGAGCGCGTTGAAAACCTTGCGGAACTCGTAGGTCTCATAGGCCTTGCGGCACTCGGCGACCACCGCGTGCAGACGCTCGAGGATCCAGCGGTCGAGCACCGGCATATCGGCGGGCGAAACCCGATCGGTCTCCGGATCGAAGCCGTCGAGGTTGCCCAGCAGGATGCGCAGCGTGTTGCGCAGGCGGCGGTAGGGCTCGGCGATCTGCTTGAACAGGTCCTCGCCGAATGGCACCTCGTTCTGCCAGTCGACCGACGACACCCACAGGCGGACGATGTCGGCGCCATACTTGTTGTAGAAGTGCGCGGCGTCGATCGGCTTGCCCGCCTTCTCGGCCTCGGACTTCGAGAGCTTCTTCTTGTCCTTGTCGACGACGAAGCCGTGGGTCAGCACCGCCTTGTAGGGAGCGGCCTTGCGCCACGCGACGCTCATCATCAGCGAACTCTGGAACCAGCCGCGGTGCTGGTCGGTCGCCTCCAGATAAAGGTCGGCCGGCGCGTGCAGCTCGGGATGGTTTTCCAACACGGCGACGTGCGAGCAGCCGGAGTCGATCCAGACGTCGAGCGTGTCGCGGCACTTCTTCACGCCCTCGGGCAAACCGAGCAGCGCGGCGAGTTCCGCGTCGGATTTCTCGAACCAGATGTTGGTGCCTTCCTTCGCGACGAGGTCGGCGACCTTGCGGGCGATTTCGGGCGAAAGGATCGCCTTGTTGTCGGCATCGAAGAACACCGGCAGCGGCACGCCCCAGGTGCGCTGGCGCGAGATGCACCAGTCCGGGCGGGCTTCCACGGTACCGTAGATGCGGTTGCGGCCCCAGGCCGGCAGCCACTCGACGCCGTCGATCGCCTTCAGCGCCTCGCCGCGCAGGGTGTCGAGCGAGATGAAGAACTGCTCGACCGCGCGGAAGATGATCGGCGTCTTCGACCGCCAGCAGTGCGGGTAGGAGTGGGTGTAGGTTTCGCGGCCGAGCAGCGCGCCTTTTTCCTCGAGGATCTCGATGACGCGGTCGTTCGATTTGAAAACGTGCTGGCCGACGAGGTCCGGCACGCCGGCTTCGACGGTGAAGTTGCCCTCGTCATCGACGGGCGAAAGCACGCCGAGGCCGTATTGCTGGCCGGCCATGTAGTCGTCGGAACCGTGGCCCGGAGCGATGTGGACCGCGCCGGTGCCGGTTTCGGTCGTGACGAACTGACCGAGGATCAGGCGCGACTTGCGGTCGAGGAACGGGTGATGCGCTTCGAGGTTCTCGAATTCGCGGCCCTTCGCCTCCTTGATCGTTTCAACCAGCTTCACGCCGGTCTTCTGCTCGAAGGCCTCCACCAGCTCGCGGACGATCACGAGCGTGTCCGCATGGCCGTCGCGCTCGAAGCGACCGACGACGTAGGTGAACTCCGGGTGCAGGGCGACGCCGAGGTTCGCCGGCAGCGTCCATGGCGTGGTCGTCCAGATCACCATCGAGGCACCGGCGGCGCCGAGATTGGTGGCGGCCTCGACCGACAGCGGGAACTTCACGAAGATCGCCGGGCTCTGCTTTTCCTTGTACTCGACCTCGGCTTCGGCCAGCGCGGTGTGCGCGCCGTAGGACCATTGGACGGGCTTCTTCGATTGGTAAATGCAGCCGTTTTCGACCAGCTTGGCGAACACGCGCAGAATCTCCGCCTCGTAGCCCGGGGCCATCGTGAGGTAGGGATTGTACCAATCGCCGAACACGCCGAGGCGGCGGAACGAACCGCGCTGGATGTCGATGAACTTCTCCGCGAACTCGGTGCAACGGCGGCGGATTTCGGCAGGTTCGAGGCCGGCGGCCTGCTTCACCACCTTGAACTCGATCGGCAGGCCGTGGCAGTCCCAGCCCGGGATGAACGGCGCTTCATAGCCCGCCATCGTCTTGGATTTCACCACCAGATCCTTGAGCACCTTGTTGAGCGCGGTACCCATGTGGACGTCGCCGTTGGCGAAAGGCGGACCGTCGTGCAGGAGAAATTTCGGGGCGCTCTGGCCGCGGCGGCGGGCGAGAATCCGTTGGTAAAGATCACCGGCCTCCCACTTCTCCAGGCGCTTCGGCTCGTTCTCCACGAGATCGCCGCGCATCGGAAAAGTCGTCTGCGGCAGGGTCAGCGTGTCTTTGTAATTCTTTGCGTCCGAGCTCATGGGAAGGGCGCGGACGCTAGCAACGGCACCCGGAGGGGTCAACCCCGGGTCCGAAGGCGGCGACAAACGGCAAAAACTTGCGCCGCGCCGTCAGCCTCTTCCAATTCAACGCCATGCGCCGCCTGTTCGCCGGATGCCTTCCGCTGCTGCTCGCCCATTGCGCGTGGAACGTTGCGCCGCCCGCCCCTTCTCCCGTCTTCCGGGTGGATACCGCCCGTTACGCCGCGCTGAAACCCGCCGACGCCCGGATCACGGTCGATCTGGCCGCCCAGAAGGCGCGGCTGACCGACCGCCAAGGCATGATCGCCCTCGAAACCGACATTTCCACCGGCAAACCCGGCCACGAGACGCCCGCCGGCAGGTTCCGGGTTTCCGAGAAATTGGCGGACAAGCGCTCCACCCTCTATGGCCGTTACCGCGACGGAAAATCCGGCCTCGACCTGGGCCCCTCGACCGACCACCCGAAACCGCCGAAAGACGCCATTTACGAGGGCTATTCGATGCCCTACTGGATGCGGCTGACTTGGGACGGCGTCGGCATCCACGTCGGCCATGTCGTGCCAGGCAAGGCGGCGAGCTTCGGTTGCATCCGCGTGCCCGCCGCCGTGCAGCCGCTCATTTTCGAAAAAACCCGGCTTGGCACCCCGGTCGAGGTGATCGCCCCGCCGCCCGCACCAGTCGTCCCGCTCGCGACGCGTTGACATCTGCCGGTGGGGCGGACAGCTTGCGCGCCATGGATACGATGAAACTGCTGCTTGGCGCGACCGTCGCGCTGCTGCTCGGCGCGCTGGCCATGTCGTGGCAGGGCCTCAAGCAGGGCGAAAAGAACGCCCCATCGGAAGAAATCGCCCGCCTCAACCGCCAGGTCGAGGAAATGAAACTCGATCACGAGCGGCTGAAGATCGAGCTGGAGCGCCAGAAGTTCCAAAGCCCGGCCGCCGCCCCGCAGGCCCCGGCGCCCGTCGTGGCAGCCCCCACCCCCGACCTGCAGGCCGAGCTCGCCGCCAAGGAAGCCGAGCTCGCCGCGCTCCAGCAGGACAAATCGAAGGCCGAACGCGACGCGAAGACCTACCGCGACGAAGCCGGCATCGTCGCCCAGCGCGAGTTGGAGAAAAGCGACGCCGAGCTGAAGCGCGGCCGGCTGATCGCCCAAGCGCTGCTTGTCGGCAAAATCCAGGAATACGCCGAAGACCCGGCCACCGGCGGCATCGCGGTGGTGCAGGTGCTCATGCCCGAGCAGGTCCAGGTCGGCACGGTCCTCGCCATCCGCCGCAACACCGGCCTGCTCGGCCAGATCAAGGTGACCAGTATTGAAGCCGAAGGCGCGATCGCCAGCCCGCTGGCGGGCTTCGGTCCGACCAAACCACAGCCCGGCGACGAGCTGATCATCCCGCCTCCCTTCTGAAACCTTGCCGTCGTCCGGAATGATCATCCGCGTCTGCCACGTGCTTGCCAGCGTCGGCGAGAAAGGAGGGCTTGAGAAAAACGTCATCGAGCTGGCCAACCAACAGGCCGCGCTCGGCCACGCCGTGTCGGTGGTGGCGGACGAAACGATGCGCCCGCACTTTTCGTCCGCGGTGACGTTCGTCCCGCACCGGATGAGCCGCGGCCGGATCAACCCGTTCAACCTGCTGGCGCTGCGCGCGAACATCCTCGGGCAGAACCCGCAGGTCGTCCACGCCCACGCCAACAAAGCCGGCCAGCTGGTACGGGCGATCCGCCGCTTTTTGCCCGGCATCAAACGCGTCGCCACCATCCAGAACACGAAGTCGACCAACCGACCGTTCCGCGACTACGACGCGCTCATCACCGCCAGCGCCCAGGTGAAGGACTCGCTGCAAGGCCTGCCCGCCACCGTGATCTGGAACTCGATCGCCCCGCCGCCCGCCGGCACCCGCGAGGCGGCCCTGGCGACGAACCCGCCCTTTCTCGGTGGCGACCAGCCGGTGTTCAGCACCGTCGGCCGCCTCGTGCCGGCGAAGGGCATGGACCTGCTGCTGGAAGCGATGGCCCGCGTGCCCGGCTTCAAGCTGTGGTTGGTCGGCGAGGGCCTGCAGCGGCCGGAGCTGGAGGCGCTGATCGAAAAACACGCGCTACACGACCGCGTCTGGCTCGCCGGCCACCGCGACGACGCGGTCGGCCTGATGGGCTGCTCCGAGCTGTTCGTCGTCGCCTCTCGCAACGAAGGCGGTCCCTACACGCTTGCCGAGGCGCTGCACATGCGCGTGCCCTGCATTTCCACCCGCGTCGGCTTCGCCGCCGAATTTTTGCCCGCCGAGGCGCTGATGCGGACCTACTCGGTGGACGAGCTCGAACGCGGGTTGAAACACGCGCTCGCCGATCTGCCCGGCCTGAAGAAACGCCTCGAACCGTCGTTCGAGCTGGTCGCCCGCGAGGTGACGCTGGAGGCGATGACGGAGAAAGTGCTCGCCGTTTACCGCCGCCTGCTCGCCTGAGCGGTCAGCGCTTCTCGAAATCGCGCAGGTGCTCGCGCACCCAGCCGAAGTCGTCGGCGTGCTCGGCCTGATAGCGCGGGTAGCCGCCGTCGATCTGCCGGAGGCGCGCCTCCAGATCGCCCGGCGTCAGTTTCACGCCGTAGTCCGCGCCGCGGGCGTCCGGCACCGGCCAGCCCAGCATCCGTGCCAGCATGATGTGGCCGAGCGGAGGCAGCGCGTGGGTGCCATCCGCCCAGAAATACGTGTGTTGCTCCGTCGGAGCCGGCAGCGGCTCGCAGTTGAGCGGATGGAAATCGTTGAAATCCCAAAGATCGACCTGCGTTCCTGGATGGGCCGCCTGTTCCTCCGCCAGCACGGCGAGGATGTGCGAGCGATCGACGCGGAACGCCGGATCGGGATCGCCGTTCAAGCGCATCGCCGAAAGGTAGGCCGCGTGGTTCGGCGGGATGCACAGATACAAATGGATGTTCTTCTCGCGGCAAAGCCGGAGGATGCCGCGCAGCGCCTCGATCTTCTTCGGGTTCACCTCGATCGATTTCCGCCGCTGGGCGGCGAAGTGGTCGGCCCACTTGAACGACTCGAACTGCAGCACCTTGCGCATCGGCCGCTTGTCGAGCAGGCGCACCCACTGGCCTTGCGGCGTGTAGGCGCCGGGCCGCTTTTCGCGGAAATAGTTCAGACACTTCACGGTGTCGACGAAAGTCGAGACCCCGCTGATGTAACGGATTTCACGCTCCAGGCGGTCGCCGCTCGTCACCAGCGGCGATTCCTCGAAACCGGTGCCCGGCGTGATATTGTTAGGCGACGTCAGATCCGCGAGATCGACCCCGAGCACGGCGAATTCCAGCCGGTTGCGCTCGGCGGCGAAACGCAGCATCGCCTCGTGCTCGCACAGCGTGCCGCCGCGCAGCGCCAGGTTGGCGACGCGCCTGCCGCTCCATTCGGGCAGGGTCGGATCGAAGCCGATGTCGACGCGCGACGACCCGAGCATCACGCCGTCCCATTCGAACGAACGGGCGAGCCCGGCCTTGCCGGTGCGCAGCGCCTTGTGCAGCGGCTTGTATTCGTCGAACGAATGGCTGCTCCACGGCGTGGTGGCCACCCACAGCGGGTTGACCCAGGTGTTGAGGAACGCGATCAACAGGAGGATCGCCCCGACGGGCAGGATGAACCCGAGGAAGTAGCGCTTGCCCGGCTGGGCGGTCGATCGGAGGCCGGCGGTCACGTGTCAGAACTGGAAGTAGATGAACTCGCTGATTTTGTCGAAATCACGCGCGGTGGCGTAGAGCAGCGCCAGCGTGAACAGGGCGAACAGCGGCGTCGGACGCCATTCCCACCAGCGGCGCTTGCCGAGTTTCCCTTCGAGTTCGAGGAAATTCAACGCCGGGCGGTAGCGGCGCATGAACTGCTGGGTGTTCGGCAGCAGCCAGATGATCAACAGACCGGCGACGATCGGCTTGAGCGCTCGGAAATCCTTCACCAGCGCCACGCCTTCCGCCGGCCATAGGTGGAACCCATGCGCGCCGGCCGCGGAACACAGCACCGCCAGCGCGGCGTCGAAGGTCGGCGCGCGGAAGAATACCCAGGCGATCATCACGAACAGGAAGGTCAGGCCGATCGCCAGCGGCTTCGGCAGCGCCTTCCAGCCGCGTTTCTTCCGCACCGCGAACCACGCGTGGTTCACGCACAGGTAGAGGCCGTGGAGCAGGCCCCACAGCAGGAAGGTCCAGCCCGCGCCGTGCCACAGGCCGCCGAGCACCATCGTCAGCAGCAGGTTGACGTAGCGGCGGCCCTTGCCCTTCCGGTTGCCGCCCAACGGGATGTAGAGGTAATCGCGCAGGAAGCGCGACAGCGTGATGTGCCAGCGCCGCCAGAACTCGACCACCGAGTCCGCCTTGTAGGGCGAATGGAAGTTCAGCGGGAACCGGATGCCGAACAGCCGTGCCGAGCCGATCGCCATGTCCGAGTAGCCCGAGAAATCGAAATACAACTGGAGCGTGTAGGCCAGCATCGCCGCCCACGCCTCGCCACAAGACAGCGGGCGCGTGCCCGCCCCGGCCAGATCGAACAGCGGCCCGGACGTGCGCGCGAGGTAGTCCGCCAGTACGACCTTCTTGAACAAGCCGAGCACCAGGATCGTGAAGCCGATCGAGAAATCGCGGTAGCGCAGCACCTTGTCGCGGTGCCGCGTGAACTGCGGGAGCATCTCCCTGTGGTGCACCAGCGGTCCGGCGATCAGGTGCGGGAAGAAGGTCACGAACAGCAGATAGTCCGTGAAGTGGTATTCCTCGGTCTCGCCGCGGAACGCGTCCACCAGGTAGGCGATCTGCAGGAAGGTGAAGAACGAGATCGCCAGCGGCAGCACGATCGACGGCACGTGCGCCGGCCAGCCGGTCAACGCCTTCGCCACGCCGGCGAAGAAGCCCGCGTATTTGTAATACCCTAGCAATCCAAGGTTCACCGTCACACCGAATGCCAGAATCCGTTTGCCCTTGGCGGTGTGTTTGTGGCCGGACAGATAGCGGCCGAAGTAGTAGTTGCCGACGCATGACGCGAGCAGCAGCCCGATGTAGAACGGCGACCACGGATGCTCCGGGTCGGGGTTCCACACGCCGTAGAAGGCGAAGCTCATCAGGACGAGCCAGGCGAAGCCGAGCCGCATCTTCATGCGGGCGAAACCGGCGAAGCCGAGCAGCGCCAGCGGCAGGAAAATCAGCAGGTAGAGGTAGGAATTGAAAAGCATGGCGGGCGTGGGTCAGCGCGCATTCTTGTTCTTGGCGTCCCGGATCAGGGATTCTTTCCAGCCGACGTCACGGACGCCCTCCTGGGTCAGATAGCGATGGTAGCCCATCCGGATCTCCTCCAGATGCGCCTCGAGATTTTCCGCGGTGACGCGGGTGCCGTAGTTTTCACCGCCCGGCAGCCGGCACGGCCATCCCATCATGCGCGATTGGATCAGATTGCCGACCTCCAGCGCGTAGTGGCCGAGATCGTGCCAGCGCTGCATGCGCTCGCCGTCCGTTTGCGGCAACGCCTCACAATTGAGCGGGTGATAGTCGTTGAAGTCCCAGAACTCGATCTGCCGCGAGCCGCCGGGTTGCCTGTTGATCTCATCGGCCATCGCGCACAGCGCCCGGCGCTCTTTTTCAAAGGACACGTGCGGGGCCGACACGTCCTCCGAATGCGCGTGCATCAGCGCGTGGCGCGGATGATACAACAGCAGCACCCGAATGTCCGCCCGGTGGAGATCCTCCAACAGGCGGCGCAGCAGCTCGCGCTTGGCCGGGTTGAGGTCGGACAGGCGTCCGTCGTCGTCGGGCAGGCCGGCCTCGGCGTCGCCCGCAATGTTGTTGCGGAGGAAGGTCAACTGGGTGCGGGCGCCTTTCTGCTTGCCCTTGCGCAGCCCCTGCGGGGTGTACTGCGCCAATTCCTTTTTCATCGAACGGCCGATCGTTTCGAACGACAGCTCCAGGGTCGAAATGCCGAAATAGTAACGCAGTTCGCGGCTGATCTCGTCTTTGTCGGAAAACGGCGAGCTGTAGTAGTCGCTCTCGATGCGCGTGTCGAACGAGGTGCTCAGATCGCCCGGGTCGATGCCGAGCACGACGAAATCGAGCTTTTCGCGTTTCATCGCGTAGCGGCAGATCCCCTCGCTTTCGTAGATGAAACCGGCGGAACAACCGAGATTGGCGATCCGCGTGCCCTGCCAGCCGGGCAGAGTCGGATCGAGGCCGTTGGCTACGCGCGAGGAGCCGACGAAGGCCCCCTGCCAATCGGCGTGGGAGCGGATCAGGCCCGCCTTGCCCGTGCGGATCTGGGCTGAAATGTCACGATAGGGCTCCAACGACTTGAGCGACCACGGGCAGGGGGTAACCCGAAGGGGATTGACCGTGGTGTTGATGACGAATGCAACCACGAGTCCAAGCAGCACACAGGCGCCGGTCAGGAGCGAATACGATCTCCAACGTTTCACCGGCGCTTCTTCCGCCGCGCCCTCCGGAGTGTCAAACCCGAAATGGCCCCGGGCCTTGGCACCGCAAGCCGCGCCCCGGCTCAACGGAAAATGATCTCGTAGCCATGCTCGCGCCGGAATTTCTTCGCGAAGCGCGGCAGCCAGGTCGGTTGGCGCAGACGCCGGTGGATCCGGCGGCGGGCGGCGAACCAGTCGGCGACACCGGCGAGAGGCCGGCCGGCCCACCAGGGGATGGCCACCAGCTCCGGAGGCAATTCGTAGCCGAGCTGCCGCATCCGTTCCGCTCGCTCGCCGGAAACATAGCGCTTCACCCAAGCCCGGCGGTACCAGTTGTCGACTTTCGCCTTCCACGCCTCGCGGCTGGCGGACGACACCTTCTGGTATTTTTTCACGCCGGTCGGATCGCCCAGCGAACCGCCCGCCGTCGGCACCAACTCGCGCTCGGCGACATCAAGCAACCCATCCCAGCCGAGGTAGGCCCCGATTTTCTCCAACTCGCCGGCCGGATCGCACACCAGATCCTCGTAACGGACCTGGCAAATCGCCTCCGCATGGCGTTCCGCAAAGACCTGCAAGCGGTCCTGGCCTTCGTACAAATCGATGGCGAACTCGTCCGGACACCAGCGCCCCTTGCGAAAGGTGGATGAGATCGACGCCGCCACCGCAAGCGGATGACGCCACAGCACGATGAATTTGGCGTCCGGAAACGTCCGGATCAGATCCTCGGCGATCAGCGTGTAGCGCGGGGTCTTGTCCAAAAACCATTCCTTGTCGCCGGCCAACCCCTGATAGATTGACGTCACCATCTCCCGGATCCCCTTCCGGTAGGTTTCGTCGAAGCCGTCCCATGCCGCGCGCATGTCGGCGGTCGCCGTGTCGACCAACACCTCCCAGTAGGTCGAGCGCCGCGTCATCACGTCCCCCTCGCCGAGAAAGCGCAGCAGCAGGCTCGGCTCGCCGAGCGTGGCGCAACGGCCATCCGCCAGCAGCAGGCGCTGCAGCAGGGTCGAGCCCGCCCGGGGCAGGGAGAGCAGGAAAATCGGCCGCACTCCGCTCATGGCGCCTCGTAGCCGAAATAGGCGATTTCATCGGCGAAACGCTCGGCGATGAACTCTTTGAGACCGCGGTCGTAATAGCTCGCCGCGCCGTCACGGCTTGATCGGTTGCGCACCGGCAGGTCCACCTGCGGGATGCCCAGCCGTTCGCAGACCTGCTTGAAATCCGCGTCAAGGTGCTCGTAGCGGATCACGAAATCGACGTTGTCGAATGGCGACGCTCCCGGCGCCTCCAGACCGGTAGCGAAATACTCGCGCAAGGGCTTCACTTCCTTTTCGACGAACTTGCGGAACTTGCGCGCGTTCCACTCCGTCTCGCGGCGGTGCGGCGAAAAGTAGAACGAAATCATCCGGTCCCACGGGTTGCGGACGCAGGCGAACTTGTAGAGCCCCGCCACCGCCTCCGGCCCCAGTTCCCTCACGTAATCGGCGAGCGTCGAGTGCTTCATCAGATCGCGGCCGCCCGATTTCACCTCGAACCGCTCGACCCCGTCCTGCCCGGAGCCCACCACGATCTCGTCTTCCGAATACTCGCGCAGCACCCCTTGGATCGAGTTGCCCGCGGTTTTCGGGATGTGGACGAACAGAAACTGCTTGGCGAAGGAAATCATGAGACGACATGGAGTTGACCCCGGGGAATCCCCGACCGTCAAGGCCGCTTGCGGCGGAGCGCCGTTTCGAAGCCGTCCGGCACTTCCGCGCCGAAACGGAACCACTCCGGCAGCGGCGGATGTCCGAGCTGGTCGATGAAGCAGACGTTGCCGCCGATCACCCCGGCCAAGTAGCTGAACGAACTTTTCGCCACCAGCAGCACATCCGCGCTCACCAGATGATGGAACGTGGTGAACACGTCCTCGTCCAGATGGAGCTCGATGCCGCGTTCGGCGAATGCGCGGAAATCCTCCGCTTTGCCTTGGGAGAACAGGCGGACCTTCACCTCCGGCCAGCCGGCCAGTCGCCCGCGCAGCGCGTCGTGGAATGCCAGCACCTCGTCGTCGCCCGTGAACCGCTCGGAGAACCGCCCCCCCGAGCCGACGTCGCCGCGGCGGACGTGCAGCGCGATGTTGAGCTGTGCGGGCGAAAACCCGTCGAGCACCGGCTTCGGCGTGGCGTCGTAGGCCCGCCGCAGCTCCGGCCCGATCGCGGCCCAGGCGTCCGGCCGCCGGTCGGTGATCTTGTGGCAGTGTGGCACGTCGTGCACCGTGTGCCGGCTCAGTAGTTCGCGCTGCGGCTTCCGCAGGTGACGGGCCGCGTAGCCAGCCGCCACCAGATCCGCCGCGTCCGGGTGATCGATGCCGAGGTTGAAAAACGCCTCCCACGCGCCCGCCCATTCGGCCGGGGTCATGCCCGCCGGCGCGTGCGCGACGTCGCGCAGCGGCGTGTGGGCGTAGCGAGCGCCCGTCAGCCGGGCGAACAGCATCGCGGAAATGCGCGCCGAGATTTGCGCGCCCGCACCATCGTCGCGCTGGAAGCAGGTCACGTACGAGTCGCTGCAATCGCGCAAACGGTTCAGGTGCCAGAGCATCGGGCGGGATTAAGCGGGCCGCGTCGGAGGCTGACAAGCCGATTGCCCGGACTCAGCGCTCCAGCCGGTTGGCCACGCGGTGCCAGCGGCCCGGCGCCATCACGGGAAACCCGGGTGTTTCCGGCGTCCAGACGTGGCCGCCCGGGCGCTCGCCGAGCCACGCGCCCCACCAGCTGAACGAGCTGTTGGCCGTGATCGCATGGCGGCAGGCCGCCATCAGGTGCAGCGTGTCGATCTCGTCGGGCACTTGGTCGTCGAGAAACTCGCATGGCGCGCCTTGGAACTCGAGGTTCCGCCGCGCCCACTCGGCATCGTCGCCGAACACGAAAAACGCCGCATCCGGCACCCGCGCGAGGCATTCGCGGATCGCCGCGGCATAGTAATCCTCCGCCAGCCGCGGCTGGTAGCGCTCGCGCCGGACATGGACGAACACCGGCGCGGCCGCCGCCGAGATCCGCCCGAGCGCCGCCAACGCCTCGCCCGCCGTCGGCACCGGCGGTGCCAGCTCCTGCCCTAGCAGCCCGGCGACCTCCCTGAAATACGCCTCGTCCTGCCAATAGCCGTTCAGGTAGATCCGTTTGGCCGGCGGCTGAAGGGAAACAAACGCCTCCGGCGCGACCGCGGTTTCCGCCCAGTAGCTCCGCGATTCCGGCCGCTGCCAGCGGGCCAGGCCGCGCGCCAGCTTGTGGCGCAGCGCGCGGGTGTCGCCGCCGAGGCAGACGCCGACCGGCGCGAATTCCGCCGCGATCGGAAATCGGTCGAGGCGAAGCCGGCGGCCGTAGCCGTCGCGGCGGAAGCCGGTCATCACGTCGAGCAACAACGGCCGTCCCAGCCGGTGGGCCAACGCGCGCCCGGCGGCGTAGCAGAACAGCTGGTTGCCGAGCCCGCCTTTGACGAGGGCGACCACCGGCGGCCGGACCTCACTCTTCTTCATCGTCCTTTTTGGCGTCGGACTCGGATGAACGCACCTTCGCCTCGATCCACGCCCAATCACCGGGCCGCTCCTCCTTGTAGCGGGCGAACTGGGCATCGATCCGACGCGCGTGTTCGGCCGGATCGATCAAATCCAAGCGCACCCCGTAGTCCCCGCCCGCTGGATCAGGCAACGGCCAGCCGAGCATACGCGACAGCATGATGTGGCCGAGCGGCTCCTTGGAATGGATGCCATCGACCCAATAATGCATCTCCCGGGTCGGATCCTCGAACGGCGGCAACGCTTCGCCGTTCAGCAAATGCAGATCGTCGAAATCCCACGCTTCCGCCCGCAAGCTCCCGGGGATCTCCGCGTTGACCTCCTTCACGCACTCGCCGATCGCCCGCCGGTTAGCCATCATCATGGGGTCCGGAGCTCCGCCCACATACGGCACCACCAGGTAGGCGATGTGGTTCGGCGGCACGAGCACGGTCAGCTTCACGCCGTGGTCGCGGCACGAGCGGAGAATCGATTTGAGCAAGTCGAGCTTCGAGGCGAGCGGCTGATCGCCACCCGCCTTGCGCGCCACGACGAAGCGCTTCGCACCGGGAATCGTCCCCGTCTCGATCATCTTGCGCACGCTCGCCATGCCGTGCGTGCGGTGGTGCGCCCAATGGCCGAGCTCGGTGTAGGGCGGGATTTCCCCCTTGCGCTTAGTCTGCCAGGTCCGGACCGCCGCACGGAAGGTCGAAACCCCGAACACGTAACGGAGCTCGCGCTCGGTCGCGCCGCCGACCGGATCGAAGGGCGACTCATTGAAACCCGTGCTGCGCGTCGAATCGCTGCGCGAGGAGATATCGGTCAAATCCACGCCAACGATCAGACGTTTCACCGACGGATTATGCTTCAGCACATAGTCGACCACGAGCTTGTTCTCGGTAATTGTCGAGGCGCTGAGGCCGAGGTTGAGCACTTTGCGGTCGCCCCACTCCGGGAACTTCGGGTCCATCGCGATGGCCACGCGCGACGAGCCCATCAGCACGATTTCCCAATCCTTGTTCCGCAACAAACCGGCCTTGGCCGTGCGGGTGTTGCGGTAAATCTGGCGGAAGGGGGCGAACGACTCGTCTGTCCACGGCGACGGCGTCACCCACAGCGGGTTGATTCGCGTGTTGCAGAAGGCGAATAGCCCGAGCACCCCGAAAAAAGTTCCCACCAAGCCCAGAACGAACCGCCGATGACGGCGTTTCCCTCTGCTGGCGGCCTCCGCCATGTTGATCGCGGGGCGGCTCATCAGAATTGGAAGTAAATGAATTCGCTGAGCTTGTCGAAGGTGGCCAGCACGCTCACCAGCAGGACGATGGTGAAGGCCAGCCAGACCCCCGTCGGACGCCACTGCCACCAGCGGCGCGGACCCCGGCCGTTGTCATCGAAGCCTCGCACGTCCAGCGCCGGCGAGTAGCGGCGGAAGAACTGCTGGGTGTTCGGGAGGAACCAGCAGATCAGCAAACAGGCGATCGCCCGAGTCGCATAGCAGTCCTTGACGACGGAAAGGCTGCGCTCGGCCCAGAAATCGAATCCATGGAAGCCGAACATCGCGCCCAGCACGTTCCGGGTGGCCGCCACCGCCTTGGCGGTCGAACCGCTGTCGCCGTGCTCGAAGCCACCGGCACGGAACGGCACCCAGGCGATGATCACGAACAGGAAGGTCAGGCCGATCGCCAGCGGCTTCGGCAGCGCCTTCCAGCCGCGCTTCTTCCGCACCGCGAACCACGCGTGGTTCACGCACAGGTAGAGGCCGTGGAGCAGGCCCCACAGCAGGAAGGCAAAACCCGCGCCGTGCCACAGGCCGCCGAGCACCATCGTCAGCAGCAGGTTGACGTAGCGGCGGCCCTTGCCCTTCCGGTTGCCGCCCAATGGGATGTAGAGGTAATCGCGCAGGAAGCGCGACAGCGTGATGTGCCAGCGCCGCCAGAACTCGACCACCGAGTCCGCCTTGTAGGGCGAATGGAAGTTCAGCGGGAACCGGATGCCGAACAGCCGCGCCGAGCCGATCGCCATGTCCGAGTAGCCCGAGAAGTCGAAATAAAGCTGCACCGCGTAGACCAGCGCCGCGGCCCAGCCCTCGCCGAAAGTCAGCGGACGCTCGCCTCGGGCGGCCA
>Ga0207709_10000453_pt1 | contig 38288 bp, 31 predicted proteins | sample KBSM34metaG_FD_184397 | JGI IMG/M metagenome (GOLD analysis project Ga0207709, IMG submission 184397) | Miscanthus rhizosphere microbial communities from Kellogg Biological Station, Michigan, USA - KBS M3-4 metaG (SPAdes) (version 2) | ecosystem: Host-associated > Plants > Roots > Rhizosphere >...
CGAGTCCGGCAGCGCGGGACCGGCCGACAACGCCAGGCCGGAGCGCGCCACCATCGCCACCGCCGCGAAATCGGCGAACGGGTCGTACGACAGCTTGCGGAAGCTGTGCGGATAGACGGTGAGCAGGAAGTCGGGAATGAAAAGCAGCGTGCCGCCATCGGGGTCGGCGTTCTTCACCGCGTCGACGCCGATGCGGCCGGAAGCGCCGACCCGGTTCTCGACGAGCACCGTGCTCGCGTAGCCGCCGCGCAGCTTCTCGCCGACGATGCGCGCCAGCACATCGGTGCCGCCGCCGGCGGGGAAGGGGACGATGATCCGCAGCGCCTTTCCCTGACTCGTCCCTTTCGGGGAGACGGCGAGAGCTCCGAGGCCCAGCAGGACTTTCCGGCGGAGGTTCATGCGGCTTTGACCGGATTCGACAGCACGCCGATGCCCTTCACCTCCACCTCGATCGTGTCGCCCGCCTTCATGAACACTTTCGGGTTGCGGCCGAAGCCGACGCCGCTCGGCGAGCCGGTGGTGATGCAGTCGCCCGGCATGAAGCAGTAGAACTGCGAGTAGTACTCGATCAGCTTCACGACGCTGAATACCAGGTCGTCAGTGTTCGCGTCCTGCATCACCTGGCCGTTCAGCCGCGTCTGGATCTTCACGTTCGCCGGGTCGGGAATCTCGTCCCTGGTGGCGATGCACGGACCCATCGGGCAGAAGGTCGGCATCATCTTGCCGAGCAGGTTGTGCTCCCAGGCGTGGATCGGGCCCATGATGCCCTGCGACTGGAAGATCGCCGCGACCCAGTCGCGCGCCGAGACGTCGTTCACGAGGGTGTAGCCGGCGACGTGGTCGAGCGCCCTCGCCGCCGGGATGCGATGGCCGCCCTTGCCGATCACCACCGTGAACTCGCCTTCCCAGTCCACCATGTTCGGGTGCGAGGCCGGCAGCACGATCGGCTCTCCGGAAGCGATGACGCTCGCCGCGCTCTTGGTGAACGCGGCTGGCTTCTCCGGCACCGGCGTCTTCATCTCCTTCAGGTGCTCGTGGTAGTTCATGCCGACCGAGAGGAGCAGGCCGGGGTTGGAGATCGGCGGCAGGAGCTTCGTGCGCTTGCGCGGCGCGCGGTGCTTTCTGGATTTGATGATCTTCTTGATTCTGGAAATTCCATTCATTTCCAGAATTCCCTTGAGCGTCGGCGGTAGCGAGCGGTCGTTCGCATTGATGTCGACGATGTCCTCGCCGTCGATGACGCCGGCGCGGGGCTGCTTATCTTTCAGGAACATCACGAGGTGCATCGTCTTTCCTCCTTCAGGCGGCGATCCTCAGTTCCGGGGCGCCGGCATCGGCCGAGAGGCGGTCGCAGAGCGCGCGCAGCTTGAGCGCGGCGGAATTGCCCTGACGCGCGAGCTCCGCGTCGGAGCCGATCAGCGCGACGGCGCACAACGCGTCGCCATTCCAGCCGCGCACCGCGCTTGCGGTCGCGTACAGGCCGGGAATCACTGTCTTGTCCGCGTAGGCGAGTCGCGTCTTTCGCGCCCGTTCGAGCTCGCGCTCCAGTGCATCGCGATCGAGCCTCTCTCTTTTCGACTCGAGCGCGAGAGCTTCCGCAGTAACGCCGGCGGGCAGGAAAGCGAGCAGCATGCGGCCGAGGGAGGAACGCGCCACCGGCAGCACCGATCCGAGGTTGAGCGAGGTGACGAGGTCGCCGGTGCGCTGCCAGTGCACCACGGTCGGCCCGCGGTTGCTCCACACGGCGAGCAGGGCGGTGAAGCCGGTCTCCGCGACCAGGGCAGGGAGGGCGCGCTCCGCGGCCTGGATCGGGTCGAGACGCTGCATCGCAGCGAGGCCTAGGCGTAGCGCCAGCGGGCCGAAGTCGTAGCGGGAGTCCGCGCCCTGTACGACCAGGCCACAGCGCACAAAGCTCGCCAGGTAGCGATGCGCACCGCTCGGGTCGAGCTCTGCGCGCGCACTGAGTTCCTTGAGGGCAAGCGCGCCGCCCGCTCGCTCGAGAACTTCGAGCAAACGGATGCCGGTATCAATAGACTGGATGCCGCGGCTGGCGCGCTTCTTGGTCATCGAATCCTGGTCATTGGATAATTGACAATGCGTTGGCGTATGGACAATATACCCGCTCCTGCGGAGGAGCAAGCATGAAAATCGACCGTCGCCGCGCGCTCGCGGCCGGGGGGGCACTTCTTTCGGCGATGGCGTTGCCTGGCGTGCTGCGTGCGCAGGGCAAGCCGATCCGCATCGGCAGCACGCTGCCCCTCACCGGGCCGCTCGCCTCGCTCGCCATCATCCACAAGGTAACCGCCGAGATCTGCGTCGAGAACCTGAACAAGCGCGGCGGCCTGCTCGGCCGCCCGGTGGAGTGGGTGCTGCGCGACGACCAGTCGAAGCCCGAGCTGACGCGCACGCTGTACGAGCAGCTCATCACCGCGGACACCGTCGATCTGATCCAGAGCCCCTATGCGACGGCTTCGATCCTCGCCGCGATGGGCGTCGCCCAGCGCTACAACAAGGTGCTGCTGCACACTTCGTTCGGCATCCCGAAGCTCGCCAAGTACGACATGCAGTTCCAGACCGCGGGTTCCCCGTTCGACCCGGAGAACGTCTGGCCGAATCACATCTTCGATGCGGCGGCGAAGCTGCCGAAGCCGCCGAAGACGATCGCCATCGTCACCAGCAAGTTTCCGTCGGTGCACGCCATCTCGGTCGGCGCGCGAGAGGTCATGAAGAAGCGCGGTCTCACCGAGGTGCTGCATCTGGAGTACGAGTTCGGCAACCGCGACTACGGCGCCATCGCCAGCCGCGTCAAGGAAGCGAATCCGGACTTCCTCTGGGGCGGCACCAACGGCATCGACCCGGTGCTGATGCTCGAGGCGATGAAGAAGATCGACTACCGCCCGCCGGCGCAGGCGCACCTCTTCCCGGCGCCCGGACCGATGCTGAAGCTGCCGGAGGCGCAGGGCGCGCTCGCGCTCACCACCTTCGAATCGCATGCGCCCTTCACCGATGATCCGGTGATCGCGCAGTTCGTGAAGACCTACGGCGAGCGCGCGCAGCAGGCCGGCATTCCGTACACCTCGGTCGACCTGCAGTCGGCCATCATGTATGCGTCCTGGCAGGTGCTCGAGTCGGCGGTCACGGCGACGAAAAGCCTCGACGACAAGACGATCGGGGCGTGGCTGAAGAAGAACGAGGTGAAGACCCTCTTCGGTACGCTGCGCTGGAATGGCCCGCAGAACTACGTCGAAGGTGCCGACCTGTACAAGGTGAAGCAGCTGCAACAAGGCAAATGGGTCGTCGTGCACCCGACGCAGTGGGCGGCGCCCGGGGCGAAACTCACCTAATTTGCCGAGCGCAACGCTCCTCGGGCAGTCCGTACTGTCCGGCGTCTTCATCGGCGCGCTGTACGGACTGCTCGGCCTCGGCCTCTCGCTTTCATGGGGCATGCTGCGCCAGGTCAACCTGGCGCACTTCGCGCTCGCCTTCCTCGGCGCCTACGTCACTTTCCAGCTCGCGGCGGTGGCGAAGATCGATCCGTTCGTCACGCTGGCGATCGTCGCGCCGGCGTTCTTCGTGCTTGGCATGGCCTTGCACTGGTTCTTCCTGCGCTTCTCGGTGACGCTGCTGAACACGCTGCTCGTCACGTTCGGCATCACCAGCATCATCGAGGCGGGGATCCAGTGGTACTGGACCGCGGATTTCCACCGGATGGAGAACGCGTACGCGGCGGTGCGCTGGAAGCTCGGGCCGCTCTTCCTCGCGCTCACGGACGTGATCACACTCGGCTTCGCCCTTGCGCTGGCGCTCGGCGCGTGGGCGGTGCTGCGCTTCACCGATCTCGGCAAGGCGATCCGCGCCACCACCGAGGATGCGCCGATCGCCGCCGCGTTCGGCGTCAACGAGAAGCTGCTCGGCTTCCTCGTCTCGGGCTTCGCCGCGTCGGTCGCCGCGGTCGCGGGCCTTTGCCTGGCGCTGAACCACACCCTCGCACCGGTGCAGATCTACGCCTGGATGGGCGTGGTGTTCGCGGCGGTGATGATGGGCGGCCTGGGGCGGCCGATCGGCCCGCTGGTCGCGGGCATCGTCATCGGCGTGAGCGAGGCGGTCACCATGGCGGTCACCAACCCGACCTGGGCGCCGTTGGTGTCGTTCTCGCTCCTGATCGTAATCCTGCTCCTCCGGCCGGCGAGATTTTCATGAAGACCGCGCTCGCGGTTTGCGCGGTGGTGCTCTGCGCGGTGCCGTTCGTCGGACTGCCTGCGTTCTACGAGTCGTTCCTCTACCTGCTGCTGAGCGCCATCGTGCTCGCCACCTCGTGGAATCTGCTGAGCGGCTACTCGGGCTATTTCTCGTTCGGACACGGCGCGTTCTTCGGCGTTGGTGTGTATACCACCGCGGCGCTCGCGGGAAAGCTCGGCTGGCCGTTCCTCTGGACGCTGCCGCTCGCGGCACTCGCCGCCACGGTGCTCGGTGTCGCCCTCGGCGCGGTCGTGTTCCGTGTGCGTGCGCTGCGAGGCGAGCTCTTTGCACTTCTCAGCCTGGCCATCACCTTCGTCCTGTCGACGATCGCGCTCAACACGGTCGACGGCGGTCCAGGCATCCAGGTGATGGTGGACATGCCGAAGATCGCGCCCACCGCGTCGGGCGTGCTGTATCTGCTGATGCTCGCTGCCGCGGCGCTGACGCTGTGGACCGCTTACGCGATGTACCACTCCCGGTTCGGCACGGGACTATTCGCCATCCACGACGACGAGGACGTCGCCGAGGTGATGGGCGTGCCGACCTATCGCTTCAAGCTCGCCGCTTTCGCCATCTCCTGCGCGCTCGCCGGCCTCGCCGGCGGGATCCACGCCATCTTCGTCTCCTACGTCACTGTGGCGGAAACCTTCTCGATCGCCCTGGCGGTCAACGTCGTGCTCATGAGCGCGCTCGGCGGCACGCGGCACTGGCTGGGACCGGCGGTAGGCGCGATCGCGATCACGATGCTGCTCTACGCCTTTACGAGCGGTAACGCCGCCGTGGTCGGCCGCGCGCTGAGCGGTCTCATACTCATCGTCGTCATCGTGGCGATGCCGGCAGGGATCCTCGGCCAGATTCTCAAGCGCTTCAGGAGAGAGCCACCGGCGCGCCCGCGGCCGGAGGCGATTCTTACTGATCTTCATCATGCAAAAAAATCTGGCGAACCGCTGCTCGTGGTGCGAGGAGTGGCCAAGGCGTTCAAGGGCGTGCAGGCCCTCGCCGGAGTGGATCTCGATATCCGCCGCGGCGAGATTCTCGGGCTGGTCGGGCCGAATGGCTCGGGAAAGTCCACCCTGATCAACGTGGTGAGCGGCCATTACGCGGTCGATCGCGGCTCGATCCGCTTCGAGGGCGAGGAGCTCGTCGGCACGCCCGCGCACCGCATCGCGCGCGCGGGCATCGCGCGGACCTACCAGATCCCGCGCCCGTTCCAGCAGCTGACCGTGCTGCAGAACATCGCGCTGCGGCCGATGTTCGGCCAGGTGGTCATGGATCGCGCCAGCGCCGAAGCGGAAGCGTGGCGCTGGCTCGAATTCACGAATCTTGCCGACAAGGCGTATCGCTACCCGGGCGAGCTGAATCTCCATCAGCGCAAGTTCCTCGAGCTGGCGCGCGCGCTGGCGTCGCGTCCCAGGCTACTCTTCCTCGACGAGGTGCTTTCCGGCCTGACGCCGGCGGAGATGGACGGCGCCTTGCGCCTGATCCGCGCCATCCGCGACCAGGGCGCGACCATCGTCTTCGTCGAGCACGTGATGCGCGCGGTCATGGAGGTGACCGATCGGGTGGCGGTGCTCACCTACGGTAGGGCGATCGCAGAGGGAGCGCCGGCCGAGGTCATGCGCCATCCCGACGTCGTCTCGGCCTACCTGGGGGCGGCGCATGTATGAAGTAGCCAACGTCGCCGTGAACTACGGCGCAGCCGCGGCCGTCGCCGACGTGAACCTGCGCATCGATGCCGGCGAGCTGGTGGTGGTCGTCGGCCCGAACGGCGCAGGGAAATCGACGCTCATCAACGCGATGGCCGGGCTGCACGCCGTCGCGTCCGGCCGGCTGCTGGTCGACGGCCGGGACATCACGAGCGAGGCACCGCACCGCTTCTGCGAGAGCGGCATCGCTATCGTGCCCGAAGGGCGGCGGCTGTTCGTGAACCTGAGCGTGCGGGAGAACCTCGAGCTCGGCAGCTATCGCGCCGGGGCGCGGAAAATGCGCGCCAGCTCGCTCACCCGCGTCTGCGCGCTCTTCCCGGTGCTCGCCGAGAAGATGGACGCGCCCGCCGGCGCGCTTTCCGGGGGACAGCAGCAGATGGTGGCGATCGGGCGGGCGCTGATGGCGCGGCCGAAGTTCCTTCTGCTCGACGAGCCCTCGCTCGGCCTTTCGCCCCTGATCGTGCGGGATCTGTTCCGCGCGATACAGGAGATCAACGCCGAAGGCGTCACGGTCCTGCTGGTGGAGCAGAACGTCGCCGCCGCACTCGAAGTTGCCCGCCGCGCCTACGTGCTGGAGGAAGGGCGCATCGTCGCCGAGGGCGAATCGCAGCAGCTAGTGTCACAACCACACATCCGAAAGGCATACTTAGGAATAGAGGCGTAAGGGCAGGGACACTAATGGCCTATCGAATCACGCTCAAGCCGAGCGGACACACTTACGAAGCCGAGGAAGGTAAGAACGTCCTGCAGGCCGGCCTCGACGCCGGGCACATGATGCCCTACAGCTGCCGCGCCGGCGTCTGCCGCACCTGCCGCGGCACCATCCTCGAGGGCAAGGTCGACTACGGTCTGGTGCACGACACCTATCTGCCGGAGAGCGACAAGGCGAAGGGCTTCGCGCTGCTCTGCCAGGCGAAACCGCTCTCGGACCTCGTGGTTGAAGTGCGCGAAGTCCAGGGTGTGCGCCCGCGCGTGATTCCGTGCCGGGTGGAGCGGTTGGAGAAGCCCGCGCCGGACGTCGCGGTAATCGGCCTGCGCCTGCCGATGAACGAGAACTTCCGGTTCCTGGCCGGGCAATACATAGACTTTTTATTAAAAGAGGGAAAAAGAAGGAGCTATTCGCTCGCCGTGCGGCCCGACCCCGGCGGCGTCACCGCGCTGGAGATCCACGTGCGCCATACCCCGGGCGGCGTCTTCACCGACCACGTGTTCGAAAAACTGAAGGTCAGGGACCTGCTGCGTTTCGAAGGCCCGCTCGGCAGCTTCTACTTGCGCGAAGACTCGAGCAAGCCGATCGTGATGGTGGCAAGCGGCACCGGCTTCGCGCCGATCAAGGCGATCTGCGAGTTCGCCCTGGAGAAGAAGGTTTCCCGGCCGATGACGCTTTACTGGGGCGTGCGCCTGAAGCGCGACCTGTATATGCTGGAGCTCGCGCGCTCCTGGAAGCACCTGAAGTTCATTCCCGTGCTTTCCGACGAGGCGTGGGAGGGACGCATGGGGTTCGTGCACCGCGCCGTGATGGAGGACTTCCCCGACCTGTCGGGGTACCAGGTCTATGCCTGCGGCGCGCCGATCGTGGTCGAGTCGGCGCGGCGCGACTTCAGCGCGCAATGCCGCCTGCCGGCCGACGAGTTCTACGCCGATTCTTTCCTGACCGAGGCCGACAAGGCCGCAACTGCATAGGAGGAGACATGTCCCAGACGCGAGAGAAGATCCAGGACGGCATCGCCGAGGCGAAGACCGAGACGTCGATCGTGAAGCCCTACGTAATGTCGCATGGCACGATGGAGGTCTACAGCCTCAAGGCGTCGCGCAAGTTCTACGAGGAGTTCCTCGGCCTCGAGTGCGTGCGCCACGCCAAGCCAGCGATGGTGGTGCGCTGCGGCCTCAAGTTCCACATCGTTGCCGTGGAAGTAGGTGCGGCGGTGCACCCGCAGAACGTGCTCAATCACTGGGGCATGGACGTCGGCTCGAAAGAAGAGGTCGACAAGGCCCACGCGAACGCGCTCAAGTACAAGGAGAAGTACAACATCCGCCAGGTGCTGCCGGTGGTGATGCAGCACGGCGTCTACTCCTTCTATATGGAGGACCTCGACCACAACTGGTGGGAGATCCAGCACTACCCGGGCTTCCAGAACGAAGACCTGTTCGACTTCGGCGACCGCTTCTCCATGGACGACGGCGCGGAGGTCGGCGAGCTGAAGGAGCTCAACATCAAGACCACGGCATGAGCCGTGTCCTTGTCGCCCTCGCCCTTGCTGCCGTGAGCGCCGTCGCGAGCGCGCAGCCGCAGTTGAAGCCGCTGAACGTCATCGTCTTCCCCGGCGGCTGGAACCTGCCGATCTGGGCCGCCGAGCGCCAGGGCTTCTTCGAGCAGAACGGCCTGCGCGTCACGGTCACACCGACGCCAAGCTCGACGTTCCAGATGCAGGGCTTCGCCGAGGGGCGCTTCGACATCGCCATGACGGCGATCGACAACGTCATCGCCTACCAGGAAGGGCAGGGCGAGGCGAAGATCCCGGACAACCCCGACATGTTCGTCTTCATGGGCGGGGATTCCGGCTTCCTTTCGCTGGTCGGCGGCAAGGGCGTGCGCAACGTCGCCGAGCTCAAAGGCAAGAAGCTGTCGGTCGACGCGATGACGACCGGCTACGCCTTCGTGCTGCGCGAGCTCCTGGCGCGCAGCGGCATTGCCGAGAGCGAGGTGACGTTCGAGCGCGCTGGCGGCGGGCTGCAGCGCTTCCAGGAGCTGCTCAAGGGCTCGCACGACGGGACGATGCTGATCGCGCCGTTCGATCTGCTGGCGATCAACCAGGGCCATGCGCGCCTCGCGCGCGCCGACGAGCACCTGGGCGCGTATCAGGGCGTGGTCGGCGCGACGCGGCGCTCGTGGGCGCGCGAGAACGAGGCGACGCTGCTCGGCTTCATTCGCGCGTACCACGCGGGAGTGCAGTATGTGGTCGATCCGAAGAATCGCGAGATCTCAGAGGCGCTGCTCGTCGCGCTCGCCGGGCGCACCATGACACCGCAACTCGCCCGGCAGGCCGCCGACACGCTGCTCGATCCGAAATCGGGTTTCATCCGCGACGCGGCGGTCAACATGCAGGGTGTCGCCACGGTGCTCGCGCTGCGCTCCAAGTTCAGCGGCAAGCCTCTTGGCAACCCCGCGAAGTACGTCGACCCTTCGTACCGAGACAAGGCCCTCGCGCGGTGAGCGCAGTGTTCGATAGCTTCCTCGACGAGCTGGAGGCGCGCACCGCAATCGAGGACATAGTGAAAAACGCCACTGCGAACGTTCCACGCGCGTCAATACCCCCAGCAATACCCCCAAGGCATTCGGACGTACTAAACGACCTCGGACGCAAGCGCACTGTGAAACGGGCGGGTCTGCCCCGCGTTCTTAGGATCTCCATTGGAGATGGTGATGGAGGCGGCGTGCGTCGAGCTCGCCGGCGCGCACGCCGCAGGACAACGTGTCGAGGCTGGCCGGGACCCGCGGCTTTCGGCGCGACGCTCCAGGCGGACCTCGAGCGCTGGGGGCCGATCGTCAAAGCCTCTGGCTTCACCGCCGAGGAGTAAGTCCGTGGGGATTGGGTCTGACAGCTTAGGGTAAGTCTGTAGTCAGGGTGTTGGGCCGCTTGCCTCTGTAACCTGCCCGCCTCATTTCGGATCCTGAAGGGTCCAATGCGGGGTCCAGTGCGGTCGGTAGGGTTATTCCTGGTGATGGTTGCGCTCGCGTGTCCGGCGTTCGCGCGTGACCTCACGCTCGCGCAGGTGGAGGACCTCGTCGCGCACAACAACCGCGAGCTGCTGGCGGCGCGGCGCGCGCTCGAGTCCGCCGACGCGCAGACGGCGATCGCCGGCGCTCGCCCGAACGCGACCTTCTCGGTCAACAGCACCAGCATCGCGAGCGGTACCCAGGGGGCGGATACCGTGTTCCGCATCGACCAGCCGTTCGAGCGCGGCGACAAGCGGGCGCTGCGCCTCGACGCCGCGTCCGGGCTGCGGCGCGCGGCGCAGCGCGACTCGCTGGACGTGCTGCGCCAGCAGCTCGCCGCGGCGCGGGCAGCCTACTTCGACCTCAAGCAGGCCGAGGAGCGCTCCCGGGTGCTGGAGGAGACCGCCGAGCTCTTCGGCGGCACGCTCAGGGCGGCGCAGGCTCGCCTGAAGGCCGGCGACCTCGCGGCGGCCGACGTGGCCAAGGTCGAAGTGGATCAGGGACGGGCGCAGAACGATGCCCGGGCGGCGCGCGCCGACCTGGCGCGGGCTCAGCTCGCGCTAGCCTATCTCATCGGCGAGGAATCCGCCGCCGCCGAGCTGAACGCCTCCGATGCCTGGCCGGCGCTGCAGCGTGCCGATGCCGCGGTGCTCGCCGAGGCAGTGGAGGCGCGCCCCGACGTGCAGGCGGCGAAGGCGCGCGTCGAGGCGGCCGAGCGGCTGCGCGAGCTCGCCCGCGCGCAACGCACCCGCGACATCACCCTCGGCGCCCAGTACGAGCACTTTCCGGGCACCAATCCGGTGAATTCGGTCGGATTCGGCGTCTCCGTGCCGCTCTTCACGGGCTACGACTTCTCGGGCGACATCCGCAAGGCGGAAGTCGAGCGCTACGCGGCGCTCGACCAGCTCGAGCGCGTGCGTGCCGTCGCAATGGGCGAGCTGCGGCGCGCCGCGAGCGACCTCGACTCGGCCGCCGACCGGATGGAGCGCTTCGATTCGTCCTTGCTCGGCGCAGCCAGCCGCAGCGCGGAGGCGGTGGAGTTCGCCTTCCGGCGCGGCGCGAGCTCGGTGCTCGAGGTGCTCGACGCGCGCCGCACGCTGCGCGCGGTCCGGCTCGAGGCGCTGGCGGCGCGCACCGAGCATGCCAAGGCATACGCCGCGTGGCGCGCCGCCCAGACCACGGCCGAGATGCTGGAAGCGAAATGAGCGCAGAAAAGCTGATCGTCGCAGCAGCCTGCGCCGGATTCCTCTCGTGGGGATGCTGGGACAAGAAGGAGAAGGAGCCGCCGGAGCAGCCGAAGGTCGAGCAGCACAGCATCCTCGTCTTTCCGAAGGCGAGCCCGATGCTCGACCAGATCGTCGCCGTGCCGGTCGAGCCCCGCCGCGAGGTCACGCTGCGCTTCAACGGCCGCCTGGTGTGGAACGAGGACCGCACGGCGCGCGTGTTCGCGCCGTTCGCCGGCCGCGTCCAGTCGATCGCGGTGCGCCCCGGCGAGCGCGTCGCCCGCGGCCAGACGCTGGCGGTGCTCGCCGCGCCGGACTTCGGCGTCGCCCAGGCCGAGGCGCGCAAGGCCGAAAACGACTACTCGCTGGCGCAGAAGAGCCTCGAGCGGATCCGCGAGCTGGCACAGGCGGGCGTGGCGCCGGCCAAGGACCTGCAGGCGGCGGAGGCGGAGCTCGTGCGGACCTCGAGCGAGCGCGCGCGCGCCAATGCGCGGCTGAAGCTCTACGGAAAGACCGACACCGTCGACCAGGAGCTCGCGCTGCGCTCGCCGGTCGCCGGCGTTGTGGTGGAACGCAACCTGAACCCCGGGCAGGAGGTGCGCCCGGATTCGCAGGGCGACAAGCCGCTCTTCGTGGTCTCGGACCCGGCGCATCTGTGGTTCATGCTCGACGTATCGGAGCAGGACGTCGCCCGGGTGAAGCCGGGCACCGAGGTCAAGCTCTCGACCGCTTCGCTCGGCGATGACCGCATCGGCGGCCACCTGCTGCAGGTCGCCGACCTGGTGGACCCGCAGACGCGCACCGTGAAAGTGCGCGGGACCGTCGACGCGGCCGACGAGCGCCTCAAGGCCGAGATGTTCACGGTCGCGGAGCTCAAGCTGGCAGCGTCGAGCGGGTACCTCGTGCCCACCCGCGCGATCTACCTTCGCGGCGAGCAGCACTTTGTGTTCGTCGACCAGGGCGGCGGCCGCTACGCGCGCCGCGCGATCGTGCCGGGGCCGGTCAGCGACGGCTACCAGACGGTGCTCGGCGGCATCGCCGCGACCGACAAGGTGGTGGTGGACGGGAACCTGCTCCTCGAGCGCCTGCTCGCCTCGAAGGACTGAAGGCTTGATCAAGCGAATCATCGCCTTCGCGCTGTACCAGCCGCTCTTCGTCGTCCTCGGCGTGGCGCTCTTCGTCGGCGCCGGGATCTGGGCCTTCGTCAACCTGCCGGTCGAGGCCTTTCCCGACGTCACCGACACGCAGGTGACGGTGATCTCGCTTTACCCGGGGCGCGCCGCCGAGGAGGTGGAGAAGCAGGTCACCGTGCCGCTCGAGGTCTCGCTTTCGGGCCTGCCTGGGGCGGTGCGCATGTTCTCGCACACTCAGTTCGGACTGTCGTTCCTGATCCTGACGTTCGACGACCGGGCCAACGGCTACTTCGCTCGGCAGCAGGTCGTCGAGCGGCTGCGCGAAGTCGACCTGCCCGAAGGCGTGCAGGCGGAGCTCGCGCCGTTCTCCACCGCGATCGGCGAGATCTATCGCTACCGCATCAAGGGCGACAAGCACACGCCGCGCGAGCTGCGCACCTATCAGGACTGGGTCGTGTCGCGCCAGCTTCGCTTGGTTCCCGGCGTAGCCGACATCGTCAGCCTGGGCGGGCTGGTCAAGCAGTACGAGGTGCGGCCCGACCTCGCGAAGCTGCGCGACTACAAAGTGACGCTGGGGCAGCTTTCGCAGGCGATCCAGCGCGGCAACGCCAACGCCGGCGGCAGCTATGTCGAGCAGGGCCGCCAGCAGTACCTGATCCGGGGCATCGGTCTCTTCACCGGGCCCGAGGACATCGAGAACGTGGTGGTCGCCGAGCGCGGCGGCACGCCGATCCTGGTGCGCCATCTCGCCACCGTGGAGCTCGGCGCGGTGCCGCGCCAGGGCATCGCGGGGCAGGACGCCGAGGACGACATCGTCACCGGCGTCGTGCTCATGCGCCGTGGCGAGAATCCTTCCGAGGTGCTCAAGCGAGTGCGCGCCAAGGTGGACACGCTCAACGACACCGCGCTGCCCGGCGGCGTGAAGGTGGTCCCGATCTACGACCGCACCTGGCTCATCGGCAAGACCCTGAAGACGGTGTTCGGCAACCTCGCCGAGGGCGCGCTCCTCGTTTCCCTCGTCTTGTACTTGTTCCTGGGAAATCTAAGAGCCGCTGCCATCGTCGCGCTCACCATCCCGCTCGCGCTCCTCGCCACCTTCCTCGGCCTCACCTGGGTCGGCATTCCGGCCAACCTGCTGTCGCTCGGCGCGATGGACTTCGGCATCATCGTCGACGGCGCGGTGATCGTGGTGGAGAACATCTTTCGCCGGCTCACCGAGGCGCGCCACGCCGGCCGTGAATTCAATCACCTGGAATTCAAGAACGTGATTCTCGAAGCCGCGACGGAAGTCGGCCGGCCGACGCTGTTCTCGATGCTCATCATCATCGCGGCCCACATACCGATCTTCACGCTGCAGCGCCACGAGGGCCGCATCTTCGCGCCGATGGCCTACTCGGTGGTGTTCGCCCTCATCGGCGCGCTCGTCCTCTCGCTCACGCTGGTGCCGCTGCTTGCGTCGGCCATGCTCAGGAAGAGGCTGCCCGAGGAAGACAACCGGCTGGTGCGCGCCGCCAAGCGGCTGTACGAACCCGCGCTCGACAAGGCTTTGGGGAATCCAAGGAAGATCCTGATCGGAGCGGTGGTCGCGCTGGCGGCGAGCCTGGCGCTGGTGCCGCGGCTTGGAACCGAGTTCCTGCCGGAGCTGAACGAGGGCGCGATCTGGGTCAACCTGACGCTGCCGACCAGCGTGTCGGTGTCCGAAGCGCAGGAGCTCACCGGACGGGTGCGCAGCGCCATCCGCCGCGTGCCCGAAGTGGCGACCGTGACCTCGAAGTCGGGCCGCCCCGAGGACGGCACCGACCCCAAGCTCATCAACATGGCCGAGCTGCTGGTCGACCTCAGGCCCGAGACCGAGTGGCGCAAGGGGACCGACAAGCCCGCGATCCTCGCGCAGATGGACGCCGAAATCTCGAAGATCCCGGGGCTCGAGCCGAGCTTCTCGCAGCCGATCCGCGACAACGTGCTCGAGTCGATCTCGCAGATCGACGGCCAGATCGTCGTCAAGGTGTTCGGCGACGACCTCGACACGCTGCGCGACCAGGCCGAGCAGGTGCTGCGCCAGGTGAGCACGGTGCCGGGGGTGGCGCGCGCCTTCGTCGACCGCCTGGGGGAGCTGCCGCAGATCCAGGTGCGGGTCGACCGCGCCCGCGCCGCGCGCTACGGGCTCAACGTCGCCGACGTGCAGGACGTGATCGAGAGCGCGCTGGGCGGTAAGGCGGTGACCCAGGTGTGGGAGGGCGAGCAGCGCTTCGCGGTGGCGATGCGCTTGCCGGAAGAGGAGCGCACGCTGACGCGCATGCAGCGGCTGCTCGTGGCGACGCCCGGCGGCGCCTACGTTCCGCTCTCCGAGGTCACGACCTTCAGGACCGTGGGCGGGATGATGAACATCGCGCGCGAGGACGGCAAGCGCGTGCTGGCGATCGGCGTGTTCATCCAAGGCCGCGACATGGGCGGCGTGGTCGCCGACATGCAGAGCCGCGTGGCGCAGCACGTGCGGCTGCCCGAGGGCTACAGCATCACCTGGTCGGGCGAGTTCGAGAACCAGGAGCGCGCCATGCGGCGGCTCGCGGTGATCGTGCCGGTCTCGATCCTGATCATTTTTCTCCTGCTGTTCGACGCCTTCAAGTCGTTCTCGAGCGCGCTCGTGATCATCGCCAACATCCCGTTCTCCGTGATCGGCGGCATCCTCGCGCTGTGGCTCACCGGCATCTACCTCTCGGTGTCGGCGGCGATCGGCTTCATCGCGCTCTTCGGCCAGGCGGTGCTGAACGGCGTGGTGATGGTGACGCTCTTCAACCAGCTCCGCGCGAGCGGCATGCCCCTCGCGCAGGCAGTGCGCGAGGGCGCGATGACGCGGCTCCGCACGGTGCTGATGACGGCGCTGCTCGCGAGCCTCGGCCTCGCGCCGATGGCGCTTTCGACCGGAATCGGCTCCGAGGTGCAGAAGCCGCTCGCGGTGGTGGTGATCGGCGGCCTCGTGACGGCGACGCTGCTGGTGCTCTTCGTGCTGCCCGTGCTTTACCTTCTAGTGTCTAAAGCTCGACGTGGGCACGCAGGCTGAACACGTGGGCCGGACCGCGGTCGCGGTTGTATCCTGGATTGGCGACGTACTGGTAGTCGGCGCTGACCGAGGTTCGCCGCACCAGGCCTACGCTGTAGAACGCCTCCAGGATCCGCTCGGTCGAGTAGCTCAGACGCCCGTCGCCGAGGAAGAACCCCTGTCCGCCGGCCGCCAGATAGTCGCGGTGATCGTGCGACAGCCCGTTGAAATAGGCAGCGAGCCCGGCACTGTCCTGGTCACGGCCCCATCGCCCGCCCTTGAGCAGCACGCCCTCGGCGAGCGAGCGGTCGATCTCGGTGAAGGCGTAGGTCTCTGTGTCGCCGTCGTTCCATCCGGCGCGCACGTAGGCCCCGATGTCGGAGGCCAGCTGCACCTGGGTGCTCAGACCGAAGCCGCTCTTGGACTGAAGGTGGCGCACCTGGGTGACGTCGGGTACGCCGCCGTTCGCGACCGAAAGCGCGTCGCGAAAGCTGCCAGCGTTCACGCGGTTCCGAAAGACGAGAGCGCGCACGACGGCGTCGCGGCCGGCAATCCCATACGGGTGCTCGGCTTCGATCATCTGGCCGTATTGCGTGATGCCGGAGTCGAGCGCCAGCCCGTTCGATTCCTTGGGCATCGCGAAGTGTCCGGCGCGCACTTGCCAGCCCGGCGAGATGTATTCGATCGCGGCACCCCGGGTGTAGCCGCGTGCGTCGGCCGGATAGTCCCAGGCCCCATAGGTGAGCGAAGCCCAGTTGAGAGACTGGGTGCGCGGGTCGCGGCTGTAGTCGAGCGCGTCGAAGATGTCCAGAACGGAAACAGTCCCAACCGTCACCACCACGCGTTCCGCCGCATAGCGCGTGCGCACCTGGTTCGCTTCCGAGGCCTGCTCCTCGTACTCCCCACCGAGGTTCCAGGTTTTCCGGACGTAGGCCCGCGCGTTGTAGCCCTTCAGCGTCGGGCCGGCAGTCCGCTGGCTTTCGCCGTTATTGAATCCGCCCAGCCCTTTCAAGTCCGACAGGGGATCGCCCTGCGTCACCTCCGGGTTCCAGTACGCCTCCCATCCATGTCCGAGGCGGGCCCCGAAGAAGGCCGTGGCGGTAAACGAATAGCCGTAGGCGCGCTCCGCCGCCAGGCTGTTCGGCCCGCTGTAGGCCGCGGAGAACGAGGGCTTGAGCTGGCGCACATAGGTCGCCTGCACATGCGCCTCGACCGGGAAGTCTTCTTCGGCGGACCCCGCCCAGGCGTTCCGGGCCGACCCGCAGATCAGGAAAGCGGCGCATGTCGCCAACAATGTGGCCTTCCAGCGATCCGCTCGCACCTGATACGCGATCATTCCGTTCATTAAAAGAGGAGGCGCAGCCCAACGGTGTAGAAGCGTTGGGGCGGATCGCCGTTCTGGCTACCGACCGTGCTGTCGACCTGCACCTTGTTTGGCACGATCCAGTAGCGCAGACCGCCGTGCAGAGTGGGCTTGTCGTAGCTCTGGCCAAAGCTCTCGAGGATGGCGTAGAGCCGCGGCGCGACGAGCAGCGCCTCGAGCCCGATTCCCCAGGTGACGCGATCTCTGTCTACGTCCCGGTCGCGGATCGCGCCGAGATTGGTGTGCACCACCGCGCGGTCGTCCAGGAACGAGAAGCTCGCGATGCCGTTCAGGTAGGGACTCCAGAAGTTGCTCCCCGCCTGCGGATTCGAATAGAAGGTTCCCAGCGACAGGGCAAAGCCGGTCCCGTTGGTCTCGAGCGGATTGAGCAACGTCTTTCCCTGAAGGACCAGCGACTTCTCACCCTCGATGCGGTTGCCCCCCGCTGTGAGCTCGAGCCCGAACGGATTGCACGCGGGCATGAACCAGAACTCGGAGCCCGAGTACTTGCGCTGCTCCTTATAGAAAGTCTCGATCTGGCAGCCGCCCCGGTCGACTACGCGCGCGTCGTCGGTGATGAAAGGCCGCGCAGCGTGCGCCCATGGGCCCGAAATAACCATTACTAAATGCAAGGTTAGAGACAGGCTCCGGTTCATCTTCTTGTGTAACCTGCCCGCCTTTCATCCGCATCGGGGAGGGTGCGTGGTGCAGCGCGGCAATTTCTGGCTGCCGCTCGTTTTCCTTTGCCTGGTCGCGTGCGAGAAGCCGGCGCCGAATTCTACTAGCGGCGCATCGGATCCACGCAGGCCCGGCGAGGTGAGGATCGGCGAGGTCTCGCGGCAGTTCCTGAAGGTCGAAGCGGTGGGCGCGATGTCCTCCGAGGGCGCGCGCACCTATTTCGGCCGCACGGCGTTCCGTCCCAAGGCGCTGTCGGCGGTCACGGCGCCCTTTGCGGGCCGCGTCGCCGAAGTGCTGGTCGAGCCGGGGCAGCGGGTGCGCGCGGGCGCGCCGCTCTTCGCGCTCGAGAGCGCCGACGTGCTGCAGGCCCGCGCCAACCTCGAGCAGGCGCGGCTGAAGCAGCGCCTTGCGCAGGAGGTGCTCGCGCGCCAGAACGAGATGGCGAAGCGCGGCGTGGGGCTGGAAGTCGAGCGGTTCGAAGCCGAGATGAAGGCGCGCGAGGCCGATTCGGAGCTGAAGCGCGCCGAGCGCGGCGCCGCGCTCGCCGGGCCGGGCGAGGGCACGCGGGTCGAGGTGCGCTCGCCCACCGAAGGCATCGTCGTGGCCGTCAAGGTGACGCGCGGCGCCACCGTGCCCTCGGGCGGCGAGCCGCTGGTCGAGATCGGCAACCCCGGCGGCCTGTGGGTCGTCGCCGACGTGCCCGAGAACGAGATCAGCCTGGTCTCGAAAGCGACCAAGGCGCAAGTCGAAATCTCGGCTCTGAACCTCAGCCTTGCGGGGCGCCTCGCGGGTGTTGCCCCGCGCAGCGATCCGGAGACGCGGCGCACGCCCTTCTACGTCGAGCTGGAGCGTGCGCCGGCCGAGCTGCGCGCTGGGCTGCTGGTGCGGGTCTCGGTCTACGCCCCCGGCCAGGCGGGCGAGATCTGGCTGCCGGTGACCGCGGTGCTGCTCAAGGAGGGCGGCAGGCGCATCGTGTACGTCGAGTCCGAGCCGGGCAAGTTCGTCCCGCGCGAGATCGAGGTGACCGACGAGCGCGGCGGGAGGGTGCGGGTGCTGAAAGGCCTGCAGCCGGGCGAGCGGGCGGTGATGCGCGGGGCGCTGCTCGTCGACCGCGAGGCCGAGCAGCTCCTCTAGTCGATGCTCAACCGGCTCATCGAAGTCTGCGTGCACCGCCGGGTGGCGACGATCTTCGCCGTGCTGATCGCCGCGGCGTTCGGCGTCCACGCCTACCTCAACACGCCGATCGAAGCCTTCCCCGACGTCACCAACGCCCAGGTGACCGTGATCGCGCAGATGCCGGGCTACGCGCCGGAGGAGATCGAGCGCAGCATCACCGTGCCGCTCGAGCGGGTGCTGAACGGCACCCCGCGCATGATGCAGTTGCGCAGCGAGAGCCTGTTCGGCCTGTCGCTCGTCACGCTCACCTTCGACGACGATGCCGACCCGTTCATCTCGCGCATGCAGGTGGCCCAGCGCATGGCGCAGGCCGATCTGCCCGACGGCGTGACGCCGAAGCTCGCGCCCGAGGCGACGCCGCTCGGCGAGGTCTACCAGTTCCGGGTGATCAGCGACCGGCACGACCTCTACCAGGTCCGCGGCGAGCTCGAATGGACCATCAACCGCGTGCTGAAGCAGGTGCCGGGCGTGGCCGACGTGGTCACCTTCGGCGGGTATCTCAAGGAAGTGCACGTGCGCGCCTATCCGGACCGGCTGCGCGCGCACGGCCTCACCCTGACCGAGGTCGGCGACGCGCTCGCCAAGACCAACATCAACGTCGGCGGCGGGTTCGTGCGCCACGGCGACCAGGAGCTCACCGTGCGCGGCATCGGCTACATCAGCTCGGTGGAAGACATCCGCCGCACGGTGCTCAAGGCACGCGACGGCACCCCGGTCATGGTGGGCGACATCGCCGAGATCGTGCAGTCGAACACTCCGCGGCGCGGCGCCGTCGGCTGGAACGAGCAGAAGGAGACGGTCGAGGGCTTCGTCCTCATGCGCCGCGGCGAGAACCCGTCGCGCGTCCTCGACAACGTGCACGCCAAGATCGCGGAGCTCAACGCCAAGATCCTGCCCAAAGGCATGCAGATCGTGCCGTTCTACGACCGCACGCTGCTCGTGGGCAACACGCTGAGCACGGTGAACAGCAATCTGCTGCACGGCTTCCTGCTGGTCGTGGCGGTGGCGTGGCTCTTCTTCCGCAGCCTCACCGGCTCGCTGATCGTCGCGGTGGTGATCCCGCTCGCGCTGCTCGGTGCGTTCCTCGGGCTGTACGTGCTCGGCATGCCGGCCAACCTGATCTCGATGGGCGCGATCGACTTCGGCATCCTGGTCGACGGCGCGGTGGTACTGGTGGAGAACGTGCTGCACTCGCTGCAGCACGAGCGGCCGCGCGAGCGGCGCGAGGTGCTGCGCCTGGTCATCCGCTCGACCGAGGCGGTGGCGCGGCCGACGCTCTTCGCCATGCTCATCATCATCGCGGCGCTGGTGCCGGTGTTCACGCTGCAGCAGGTCGAGGGCCGCATTTTCCGCCCGCTTGCGCTGACCTACTCGTTCGCGCTGGTCGCGGCGCTGGTGCTCGCGCTCACGCTGGTGCCGGCGCTGTGCGCCCTCGGCTTCATCCGCGGCCGGCCGCACGCCGAGCCGCGCTGGATCGAGAAAGCGCGGGTGCGCTACCGCGGCTGGATCGGACGCCTGCTCGGCGCGCGAGCGCCGATGCTCGCCGTCGCGGCAGCGTTCCTCGTCGCCAGCGTGCTCCTCGGAACCCGGCTGGGAACCGAGTTCCTGCCGGAGCTCGACGAAGGCGACTTCGTGGTGTTTGTCGAGATGCCGCCGTCGATCGCCCTCGAGGCGGCGCAGACCATGCTGGTCGAGGTGCGCAGGCGCATCCTCACCTTCCCCGAGGTCGCGCAGGTGTTGTCGGAGAATGGCCGCCCCGAGGACGGCACCGACAACGAGAACCCGAACATGAGCGAGACCTTCGTGCGCCTCAAGCCGCACGCGGAATGGCGCAAGGGCTACGACAAGGATCGGCTGATCGACGAGATGCGCGATCTGGTCTCCGAGATCCCTGGGGTGCGCTACAACTTCTCCCAGCCGATCAAGGACAACGTCGAGGAGGCGGTGGCCGGGGTGCGCGGCAAGGTCGTGCTCAAGATCTACGGCACCGAGATGAAGGTGATGCGCGACACGCTGGAGCAGGCGCGCCTGAAGCTCGCGCCGGTTGCGGGCGTGGTCGACCTCGGCCTCTACCGCGACGCCACCGTGCCGCAGCTCCAGATCCGCCTCGACCGCGAGGCGCTGGCGCGCGCCGGCATCCCGGTCGCGACCGCGAACGACTTCATCGGCACCGCGCTCGCAGGCAAGGTGACCACCACGTTCTGGGAGGGCGAGCGCCCGGTGCCGGTGCGCCTCATCCTGCCGGCGGCGGCGCGCGAGAACCACCTCTCGATCGGCGAGCTCGCGGTGCCGCGCCCGGCCGGGGGCAGCGCCCCGCTGCGCGAGCTGGCCGAGATCAGCGTTGCCGCCGGCGCGGCCAACATCTACCGCGAGTCGAACAGCCGCTACCTCGCGCTCAAGTTCAACGTCGAAGGACGCGACATGGGCTCGGTAGTGAAGGACGCCATCGGCGCGGTGGCCGCGGGCGTGAAGGTGCCCGATGGCTACTACTTCGCCTGGGGCGGAGAGTTCGAGAACCAGCAGCGCGCGGTGCGGCGGCTGCAGATCATCGTGCCGATCGCGCTCGCCGCGGTGCTCGCGCTGCTCTATACCGCGATCCAGTCGGGCCGCGCCGCCGCGGCGATCCTGCTCGCGGCCCCGTTCGCGCTCACCGGCGGGGTGCTCGGCCTCTGGGCGGGAGGCATGCCGATCTCCGTGAGCGCCATCGTCGGCTTCATCGCGCTGCTCGGCCAGGTGTCGCTCCTCGGCCTGCTGGTGGTGAGCGCGATCGAGGCGCGAAGGCGGGAGGGCGCCGCGCTCTCGGTGGCCGTGGTCGAGGGCAGCGTCGAGAAGCTGCGCGCGGTGCTGATGGCGGCGCTGCTCGCGCTGTTCGGCCTGCTGCCGATGGCGATCTCCACGGGGGTGGGCAGCGAAACCCAGCGGCCGTTCGCGCTCGTGATTGTCGGAGGCATGGTCACCACGCTCGTGATCACGCTGCTCCTCCTTCCCGCGGTCTACTACATGACGGCTTCCGAGCGCTACGTCACGCCCGAGGAACTGGATGAGACGGCTTAGCGCGCTGCTGCTCCTTGTGTCTTTCGACGCCTCGGCGCAGCTGCCGGAGCGCGTCACGCTCGACGAGGCGCTGCGCATCGTAAGCGAAGGGCCGCGCGTCGCCGCATCGCAGCGCGATGCCGACGCAGCGCGCGCCGACCGCGATGCGGCCGGCCGATTCGCCAACCCGAGCCTCTCGTTCGGGCGCTCGCGCCCCTCGGGCGGCGAGCGAACCATCTTCGACGGCGACCGGCAGGACCAGGCGTCGCTCGAGCTGCCGGTGCCGATCTTCGGGCAACGCTCGGCGCGCGTGCAGGTCGCCGAGCGGCAGGTGGAGCGGGCGCAGTGGCAGGTGCAATCGACCCTCGGCGAAGCGAGGAAGAGCGCTGCGCTCGGGTTCGTGCGCCTGCTCGTGGCGCAGGAGCAGCTGGCGCTGCGCCTGCGCGCGCGCGGCGAGATCGAGCGCATCCGCGGCATCGTCTCCGGCCGCCTCGACAATGGCATGGCGAGCCGCTACGACCTCGCGCGCGCCGACGCCGAGCTCTCGCTCGCTTCGGTCGGGGTGCAGAAAGCGCAGGCCGAGGTCGCCGAGCAGGCCGCGGCGCTCGCCGCGCTCGCCGGCGCCGGAGGCTGGCGGCCGCAGGCGCAGGGCGCGCTGGAGTCGCTGCGGCCGGCGCCGTCGGTGGACGCCGACGCGCTCCTTGACCGGAGCCCGGCGCTGCAGACCGCCCGAGCCGAGACGCGCGCCGCGGAGGCGCGCATCGAGCTCGCCCAGCGCGAGCGCTTTCCCGTGCCGAGCATCGGCGTCGGGCGCACCTGGACCAGCGGGCCCTTCGGCGCGGCGAACTTCCTCGGCGTATCGAGCGAGATCCCGATCCTCGACACCCGGCGCGCGCAGGAGGACAAGGCGCGGGCGGAGGCCGCGGCGGCGCGCAGCCGCGAGCGCGCGATCGAAGCCGGCCTGCGCGCCGAGCTCCAGCGCCACCTCGAGGTGCTGCGCGCGCGGCGCGCGGCGCTCGAGCGCCTGCGGGGCAGCGACGGCACGTTCCTCGAGATGGCCGAGTCGGCGTACCGCCTCGGGCGGGCGACGCTCTTCGAGCTGCTCGATGCGCGGCGCACGCAGCTCGAGGCGGGCGACGCGCGCCTCGAGCTCCTCGGCGCCGTCGCCGAGTCGGGCATCGAGATCGAGGCGATCTCGGGGTCGCTCTAGACGCAGGTTATCCTTCGGGCTCGCCCGAGGAAACCTGCCATGGACGTCGCGATCCTGCTCGCCCTGATCCTGCTGAACGGCGCTTTCGCCATGTCGGAGATCGCGCTGGTCGCCGCGCGCAAGACCCGCCTGCAGCCGCTCGCCGAGGAAGGCGACGCCGGCGCGCTCGCCGCGCTGCGCCTGCACGAGGGGCCGACGCGGTTTCTTTCCACGATCCAGATCGGCATCACGTCGATCGGCATCCTGAACGGCATCGTCGGCGAAGCCGCCTTGGCGCCGGTGCTCGCCGGGTGGCTGCACGGGCGCGGCCTCGAGGGCCGGATCGTCGACTACGCGAGCACCGCAGCCGTCGTCATCCTGATCACGTACCTCTCCATCGTCCTGGGCGAGCTCGTGCCCAAGCGCCTGGCACAGCTCGACCCCGAGGCGGTGGCGCGGCACGTGTCGCGGCCGATGGAGCTCCTTGCGCGGATCACGCGGCCGTTCGTGGCGCTGCTCGCGGGCTCGACGCGGCTGGTGCTGCGGGCGCTCGGGCTGAAGGACGGCCAGGCTCGTCCGGTAACCGAGGAGGAGATCCACGCCCTGTTGGTCGAAGGCTCCGAGTCCGGCGCGATCGAGGAGGAGGAGCACGACATCGTGCGCAACGTGTTCCGCCTCGACGACCGCCAGATCGGCTCGTTCATGGTGCCGCGGCGCGAGGTTGTCAGCCTCGACCTTAGCCTGCCGTGGGAGGAGAACGTCAAGCGGATCGAGGACAGCCGGCATACCCGCTACCCGGTAGTGCGCGGCGGCCTGCGCGACGTTGTCGGCGTCATCAGCGCGCGCGGCCTGCTGCGCCGCGCGCTGCGCGGCCAGCCGCCGCAGTGGGAAACCGATGCGCAGCCGCCGGTGTTCGTGCCCGAGAGCCTCACCGGCATGGAGCTGCTGCAGAATTTCCGCGCCTCGGGCGTGCAGCTCGCCTTCGTGGTCGACGAGTACGGCGAGGTGCTCGGCATCGTCACCCTGCGCGACGTGCTCGAGGCGATCACCGGCGAGTTCCGCTCCGGGCGCGCCGAGGACCAGTGGGCGATGATGCGCGACGACGGCTCGTGGCTGCTCGACGGATTGATGCCGATCCCGGAGCTCAAGGACCGGCTCGGGCTCGGCGCGCTACCCGAGGAGGAGCGCTACCACACGGTGAGCGGCCTGCTGATGATGCTGCTCGGCCGGCTGCCGCAGACCGGCGACAAGACCGACTGGGACGGCTGGCGCTTCGAGATCGTCGACATGGACGGCAAGCGCATCGACAAGGTGCTCGCGTCCGCGCTCAAAAGCGATACGCCGCCCGCAGCTCGATGAAGTTGATGCCGGGATTGGGATGCGCGATGCCGCCGTTGGAAAGGTGCTGCAAGCGCAGGCTGAGGTCATAGCGCTGCTGCGGCCCGAACATCACGCCGGCGGCCAGGTGGTCGCCGTACTGGAAATGGGTGGAGAAATTGGTGTCGGCGTTGATGCGCAGGTCAGACAGCAGGTGGAAGCCGATCGCAGCCTCGAAGTAGGGCACCAGGGCGGTGCGCGCGGCGCGCTCGAGGCGGAACACCGGGGTGATGCCGAGGTCCCACGTCTCCTGGTGCGGCTCGCCGGGCTTGAGCGGGCCGCGCCAGCGCCCGGCCTGCAGATCCCAGTAGGCGCCGAGCGTCCAGGCGCTCTCGGCGAACCAGCGCTTGTGCCACCTCCATTGGAGGCCGAGCCGCCACAGGTCGGTGTTTTCCTCGCCGCCACCGACCTCGAACGACACGCCGTCGAGCGCGTGCGCGCTTGAAATGAGGGCGAGCGCGAGCGCGGCCGCGGCCACGGTTTTTCGTATCATTGCTGCAACCGGATTCAGGAGACCATGGCCCAATACGTCTACACGATGCGCCGCGTCGGCAAGGTCGTCCCGCCCAAGCGCACCATCCTCAAGAACATCTCGCTGAACTTCTTCCCCGGCGCCAAGATCGGCGTGCTGGGGCTCAACGGCTCCGGCAAGTCGAGCCTGCTGAAGATCATGGCAGGCGTGGATGATAACTACGACGGCGAGGTGATCCGCATGCCGGGCATCCGCGTAGGCTTCCTGGAGCAGGAGCCCCGCCTTCCCGAGGGGAAATCGGTCAGGGAGGCGGTGGAAGAATCGCTTGGCGAAACGGCCGCCGCGAAGAAGCGGCTCGACGAAGTGTACGCCGCGTACTCGGAGCCCGACGCCGATTTCGACAAGCTCGCCGAGGAGCAGGCGCGGCTGGAAGCGATCATCAACGCAGGCGGCGCCGACGAGCTCGAGGTCGCGGCCGACGCGCTGCGGCTGCCGCCGTGGGAGCAGAGAGTCGACGTGCTCTCGGGCGGCGAGAAGCGCCGGGTCGCGCTCTGCCGCCTGCTCCTCTCCAAGCCGGATCTGCTCCTGCTGGACGAGCCGACCAACCATCTCGACGCCGAAAGCGTCGAGTGGCTGGAGCAGTTCCTGCAGCGCTTTCCGGGAACCGTGGTGGCGGTGACCCACGACCGCTACTTCCTCGATAACGCCGCTGGCTGGATCCTGGAGCTCGACCGCGGCTACGGCATCCCGTGGGAGGGCAACTACTCGAGCTGGCTCGAGCAGAAGGAAAAGCGACTGCAGCTCGAGGCGAGCCAGGAAGCCGCGCGCATCAAGGCGATGCAGGCCGAGCTCGAATGGGTGCGCCAGAACCCGAAAGGCCGCCAGGCGAAGTCCAAGGCGAGGCTCGCACGCTTCGAGGAATTGTCTTCCTATGAAATGCAACAAAGAAATGAGACCCAGGAGATTTTTATCCCGGTGGCCGAGCGCCTGGGCAACGAGGTGATCGAGTTCCAGAAGGTGTCGAAGGGGTTCGGCGAGCGCCTGCTGATCGACAAGCTCTCGTTCCAGATTCCGCCCGGCGCAATCGTGGGGATCATCGGGCCGAACGGGGCCGGAAAATCCACGCTGTTCCGCCTCATTACGAAAAAAGAAAAGCCCGACTCGGGGAAGATCGCGCTCGGGAGCACGGTGAAGCTCGCGCACGTCGACCAGGCGAGGGACGCGCTGCAGGGCGACAAGACGGTGTGGGAGGACGTTTCGGGCGGCCAGGACACGATCACCGTGGGCAAGTTCCAGATGCCTTCGCGCGCGTACCTCGCACGCTTCAATTTCCGCGGCGCCGACCAGCAGAAGCTCGTCGGCCAGCTCTCGGGCGGCGAGCGCGGCCGGCTGCATCTCGCGAAGATGCTGGTCTCGGGCGCCAACGTGCTGCTGCTCGACGAACCCTCCAACGACCTCGACGTCGAGACCCTGCGCGCGCTCGAGGAGGCGCTGCTCGAGTTCGCCGGCAGCGTGCTCGTGATCTCGCACGACCGCTGGTTCCTCGACCGCATCGCCACCCACATCCTGGCGGCGGAAGACGACTCGCAGTGGGTGTTCTTCAACGGCAACTATCAGGAGTACGAGGCGGACAAGAAAAAGCGCCTCGGCGAGGAGGCCGCGCGGCCCCACCGGATCAAATACAAGGCCTTGAAGAAATAATCAAAGCAAAGGCGCGAACAGGCGGGCGATGCCGTCGCGCAGCTTGATCGCGGGCGGCCGCGCGTTGACGTCGTCTAGGCTGATGCGGCGCGCGCCGGCGCGGCGCTCGACGATGAGCTCGTCCATGCGCCGGCCGAGGTTGCGGCAATAGGACTCGACGTTGTACTCGAAATTGAGGCGCAGGCTGCGCGCGTCCCAGTTGCCCGAGCCGAAGAAGGTCCAGTGCGCGTCGACCACCATCAGCTTGGAGTGGTCGAACGGCCCGGGCCGCAGGTACACGCGGCAGCCGCGGTCGAGCACCTGCCAGAGCTGGTGGATCATCGCCCATCGGATGTGCGGCAGGTCGGTCTCCTCCGGCAGGATGATGTCGACGTCGACCCCGCGCAGCGCGGCCGCGTCGAGCGCCGAGATGATCCCGCCGTCGGGCAGGAAGTAGGGCGTGCAGATGCGCACGGTGCGCTGCGCGGCATTGAGCGCGCCCACATAGGTCCAGCGCAGCCGCTCGAAGGCCTCGTCCGGGCCGGCCTCGATGCCGCGCGCGAGCGAATCGCCGCAAGCCGCGAGCGGCGGGAACCACTCCGGGCCGCGCAGCGCCTCGTCGGTGGTGAAGAGCCAGTCGTCGGCGAACACTTCCATAAGGTGTGCCACCACCGGGCCGGTCAGGCGGAAATGCGTATCGCGGTAGGGGCGCTCGCCCCAGTAGCGCCGGTCGATGTTTATGCCGCCGGTGAAGCCGAGCTCGCCGTCGACCACCAGGATCTTGCGGTGGTTGCGCAGGTTGAACGCGTTCAGGCGCGCCGGCACCAAGGGCGGGTTGAAATCGCCTACCGCCACGCCGGCCTGGCGCAGGCGCTTCGCCGGGGAATGCAGCGAGAAGCGGCAGCTCACGTCGTCGATCAGCACGCGCACCGCCACACCGCGCTGCCGGGCGCGGATCAGCGCGTTTACGAAGTTCTCGCCGATGCCGTCGGCGTGGAAGATGTAGGACGCCAGCGCCACGGAAGTGCGGGCGTCATCGATCGCCTGCAGCATCGCCGGGAATGCCTCGGCCCCGTCGACCAGCGGCTCGATGACGTTGCCCGGCAGGAGCGGCCGCTCGACCACTTCGCCGACCAGGCGCGCAAGCGGCACGAGGTCGGTGATCGGGAGGCGCTCGTCGGACCCCGACGTGGTGCGCACCCGCACCAGGTCGCGGCGCAGGCGCGCAGCGCGCCGCTGCACGCGGTTCACGCCGAAGAAGACGTACAGGATCCCGCCAAGGATCGGCAGCAGCCACGCGAGCAGCACCCAGAGCGCCGCGGAGCGCGGGTCCCGCTTATAGATGACGGCATGGCCGGCCGTGAGCAGGGCCACGGCCAGGACCACGACGCCAAAGGCGAGATCGGAGGGACTGCTCAACCGGTGAAGATTAGGACAAAATCAGGGCGCCCGCAGCCGGGGGGTAAATGATGGGGAGGATGAATCCATGACCGAGAAGATCACGCGCCGGCAGTTCATTCTGCGCTCGGCGGCCTCCGCAGCGGCCGGCACGGGGGGCGCGCTGCGTCCCGCGCAAGCGCAGAACATCGTTACCGACGCGAAACAGGCGCAGCTCAAGTGGTCCAAGGCGCCGTGCCGTTTCTGCGGCGTGGGCTGCGGCGTGAACGTGGCGGTCAAGGACGGCCAGGTGGTCGCCACGCACGGCGACCCGCAGGCCGAGGTGAACCGCGGCGTCAACTGCGTCAAGGGGTATTTCCTCTCGAAGATCATGTACGGCGAGGACCGGCTGACGCGGCCGCTGTTGCGCATGAAGAACGGCCGCTACGACAAGTCCGGTGAATTCACCCCGGTGAGCTGGGACCAGGCCTTCGACGTGATGGCGCAGAAGTGGAAGGCCGCGCTCAAGGCGAAGGGACCGTCTTCGATCGGCATGTTCATGTCGGGACAATCGACGATCTGGGAAGGCTACGCCTCCGTGAAGCTCATGAAGGCGGGCTTCCGCTCGAACAACATCGACCCGAACGCGCGCCATTGCATGGCGAGCGCCGCGGTGGGGTTCATGCGTACCTTCGGCATCGACGAGCCGATGGGCTGCTACGACGACATCGAGCAGGCCGACGCCTTCGTGCTGTGGGGCTCCAACATGGCCGAGATGCACCCGATCCTGTGGCAGCGGATCGCCGACCGGCGCCTGGCGCACCCGCAGGTGCAGGTGGCGGTGCTCTCGACTTTCGAGCACCGCTCGTACGACCTCGCGGACGTCACGCTCACCTTCACGCCCCAGACCGACCTCGCCATCCTGAACTACGTGGCGAACTACATCATCCAGCGCGGCGCGGTGAACAAGGACTTCGTCTCGAAGCACGTCGCCTTCCGACTCGGCAACACCGACATCGGCTACGGCCTGCGCCCCGAGCACGAGCTGCAGAAGGCGGCGAAGAACGCCGCCGACCCGGGAGGCTTCAAGCCGATCTCGTTCGAGGAGTACGCGAAATTCGTCTCGAAGTACGACGTCAGGTACGCCGCCAAGCTCTCCGGCGTCCCGGCCGAGCGGCTGCAGCGCCTGGCGCAGCTCTACGCCGATCCGAAGGTGAAGGTGATGTCGTTCTGGACCATGGGGTTCAACCAGCATACGCGCGGCGTGTGGGCGAACCACCTCGTCTACAACCTGCACCTCCTCACCGGCAAGATCTCCACGCCCGGAAACAGCCCGTTCTCGCTCACCGGCCAGCCCTCCGCCTGCGGCACCGCGCGCGAGGTCGGCGTGTTCTCGCACCGCCTGCCTGCGGACATGGTGGTGACCAATCCCAAGCACCGCGCCGTCAGCGAGGAGATCTGGAAGCTGCCTGCGGGAACCATCCCGGAGAAGCCCGGCTTCCACGCGGTGCTGCAGAGCCGGATGCTGAAGGACGGCCAGCTCAACTGCTATTGGACCCAGACCACCAACAACGTGCAGGCCGGCGCCAACGCCGCGAACGAGACCTGGCCGGGGTTCCGCAACCCGGACAACTTCATCGTGGTCTCCGACGTCTACCCGACGGTAACCACCGCCGGCGCCGACCTGATCCTGCCGAGCGCGATGTGGGTCGAGAAGGAGGGCGCCTTCGGCAACGCCGAGCGGCGCACCCAGTTCTGGAACCAGCTCGTCAACGCGCCCGGCCAGGCGCGCTCGGACCTGTGGCAGATCATGGAATTTTCCAAGCGCTTCCGCGTGGAGGAAGTCTGGCCGGCGGAGCTCCTCGACAAGAAGCCCGAGTACAAGGGCAAGACGCTGTTCGACGTGCTGTTCAGGAACGGCGAGGTGGACAAGTTTCCGAACTCGCAGCTCAACCCCGACTACGCGAACGACGAAGCGAAGGCGTATGGCTTCTACGTGCAGAAAGGCCTGTTCGAGGAGTACGCGCGCTTCGGCCGCGGGCACGGCCACGACCTCGCGCCGTTCGACACCTACCACAAGGTGCGCGGCCTGCGCTGGCCCGTGGTCGACGGCAAGGAGACCCGCTGGCGCTTCCGTGAGGGCGAGGATCCCTACGTGAAGCCGGGAACCGGGTTCCAGTTCTACGGCAACCCGGACGACAAGGCCTATATCTACGCGCTGCCCTACGAGCCGGCCGCGGAATCGCCCGACCGCGACTATCCTCTGTGGCTCGTGACCGGCCGCGTGCTCGAGCATTGGCACTCGGGCTCGATGACGCGGCGCGTGCCCGAGCTCTACCTCGCGTTCCCGAACGCCGTGGTCTACCTGCACCCCGACGACGCCAAGGTGCTCGGCGTGCGCCGCGGCGACGAGGTCGAGATCGTCTCGCGCCGCGGCAGCATGAGCACGCGCGTCGAGACTCGCGGCCGCAACAAGCCGCCGAAGGGCGTGGTGTTCGTGCCCTGGTTCGACGCGAGCCAGCTCGTCAACAAGGTGACGCTGGACGCGACCGATCCGATCTCGCTGCAGACCGACTTCAAGAAGTGCGCCTGCAAGGTAGTGAAGGTATGAAACGCCTTGCGCTTTTGCTGTTCACCCCGTTCCTCTTCTGTGGAAGCGCTTTTTCCCAGAACGACCCGCTGCGCGGTCCGGCGCGCGTGGACGAGGTGGGCAAGGCGGCGCCGATGGTCAACGCGGAGAACAACGACAAGAAGCGGGTGCGCTCCTACGCGATGCAGCCGCCCACCATCCCGCACAAGACCGACAACTACCAGGTCGACCGCTTCGCCAACAAGTGCATGAGCTGCCACGCGCGCACTCGGGTCGGCGAGACGCAGGCGACGCCCATCAGCATCACGCACTACATGGACCGCGACGGCAACTTTCTCGCCGACGTGTCGCCGCGGCGCTATTTCTGCGAGCAGTGCCACGTGGTGCAGATGCAGACCGAGCCGGCGGTGAAGAACCGCTTCCAGGACGTCGACGCCCTCATCCGCAAGCAGCAGAAGAAGTAGCCGATGCGCGACCTCGTCCGGCGCTACTGGCGCACGCTCACCAGCCCGAGCGCGTACTACAGCCTCGGCTTCCTCACCATCGGCGGGTTCGTCGGCGGGATCGTGTTCTGGGGCGCTTTCAACACCGTCATGGAATTCACCAACCGGGAGCAGTTCTGCATCGGCTGCCACGTGATGCGCGACAACGTGTACCAGGAGATCCAGCCCACCATCCACTTCACCAACCGCTCGGGCGTGCGCGCGAAGTGCGCCGACTGCCACGTGCCGCACGACTGGACCTTCAAGATGGCGCGCAAGATGCAGGCCTCCAAGGAGGTCTGGGGCTTCGTCTTCGGCACCATCAGCACGCGCGAGAAGTTCGTCGCCAAGCGGCGCGAGCTCGCCGAGCGTGAGTGGGCGCGCTTCAAGGCCAACGACTCGCTCGAGTGCCGCAACTGCCACGAGTTCCAGTCGATGGACTTCACGCGCCAGAGCAAGCGCGGCGCCGACGCGCATTCCACCTCCCTCTCGAAGGGCGACAAGACCTGCATCGACTGCCACAAAGGCATCGCCCACCGACTTCCCGACATGGCCGGCCAATGAACCGTCGCCCCGCAACGACGCCCGAAGAGAAGCAGCGCAAGACCGAGGAGTGGCGCACCTGGCTCTTCTTCACCGTCTTCATGGCCCCGATCCTGGCGGTGCTCACGGTGAGCGGATGGGGCTTCATAGTCTGGATGTACCAGCTCTTCGCCGGGCCGCCGACTTACTGACGAGAAACTAACCCGCCGCCGCTACGGTCCGTCTTGTATGGGCCACGCGAGGATCGAGGACTACGCGCTGATCGGCGACTGCGAGAGCGCGGCGCTGGTCGGGCGCGACGGCTCGATCGACTGGCTGTGCTGGCCGCGCTTCGACTCGGCGGCGTGCTTCGCCGCGCTCCTCGGCACGGTCGAGAACGGCAGGTGGAAGCTCGCCCCGGCCAAGGCTTTCGAGGCAAGGCGACGCTACCGTCCCGAAACGCTGATCCTCGAAACCGAGTTCGAGACCGACACGGGCGCGGTCACCTTGGTCGATTTCATGCCGGTGCGTGGCACCCAGTCGGACCTCGTGCGCACGCTCGTCGGCCGGCGCGGGCGCGTCGCCATGGAAATGGAGCTCGTGCTGCGCTTCGACTACGGAGCCTCGGTGCCCTGGGTCACCAGGTTCGCCGAAGGCAAGGGCATCCGCGCGATCTCTGGACCGGACAAGGTCGTGCTGTGCGCGCCGGTGCCGCTCGAGAACCGCGACATGAGGACGCGCGCGCGTTTCGAGGTCGAGGCGGGACAGACGCTCTCGTTCGTCCTGACCTACGGCCCTTCGCACCTGGAGATCCCGTCGCCGGTCGACCCGAGCCGTGCGCTTGGCGAGACCGAGCGCTACTGGCGCGAGTGGGCCGGCCGTTGCACCGCGACCGGCCCGTGGGCCGCCGACGTGCGCCGCTCGCTCATTACGCTCAAGGCGCTCACCTATGCGCCGACCGGCGGCATCGTCGCCGCGCCCACGACCTCGCTCCCGGAGCGCATCGGCGGCGTGCGCAATTGGGACTACCGCTGCTGCTGGTTGCGCGACGCGACGCTGACGCTGCTCGCACTGATGTACGGCGGCTTCCACGACGAAGCCCGCGCGTGGCGCGAGTGGCTTGTGCGCGCGGTGGCAGGGAGCCCGGAGCAGATGCAGATCCTCTACGGCATCGCCGGCGAGCGGCGCCTGCCGGAATGGACGATCGGCTGGCTTCCTGGCTATGAGAACTCCCACCCCGTGCGGGTGGGCAACGCCGCCGCGGCGCAGATGCAGCTCGACGTCTACGGCGAGGTGATCGACGCCCTGTACCAGGCGTGCAAGGTCGGGCTCGCGCGCGACGACGTCGCGTGGGGCCTGCAAGGCGCGCTGCTCGCGCACCTGGAGAAAGTCTGGGTACGGCCCGACGAAGGCATCTGGGAAGTGCGCGGGCCGCCGCGGCATTTCACCTATTCCAAGATCATGGCCTGGGTCGCGTTCGATCGCGCGGTGAAAATGGTGGAAGGGCTCGGCCTGCCCGGTCCGGTCGAGCGCTGGCGCGAGCTGCGCGATCGCATCCACCGCGACGTTTGCGAGGGCGGCTACAGCACGCGACGCCGCGCCTTCGTACAGAGCTACGGCGCCGAGGAGCTCGACGCGGCGCTTCTGCTGATCCCGATCACCGGATTTCTTCCGGCGAGCGATCCGCGGGTGCTGTCGACGGTGGAGGCGATCCAGCGCGAGCTCACCGTCGACGGGCTGGTGCAACGCTACCTCACCTACGAGGCGCTCGACGGCCTGCCGCAGGGCGAAGGCGTGTTCCTCGCGTGCAGCTTCTGGCTGGCCGACAACCTGTGCCTGCAGGGCCGCCGCGAAGAGGCGCGCGAGCTCTTCGAGCGGCTCCTCGGACTGGCGAACGACGTTGGCCTGCTCGCCGAAGAGTACGACCCCGTGGCGCGACGCTTCCTCGGCAACTTCCCGCAGGCCTTCTCCCACGTCGCCCTGGTCAACACGGCCTTGAACCTCGGCGCAGCCGCCAAGCCCGTGGAGCAGCGCGCCGAGAAGAAGGTGGCCTGAACCCCGAATCAGGGACGGACCACGTTCTCCGGCGGGGTGCCGGCGCTCAGCAGGTCGAGAAAGATCCGCACTTTCGCCGGGACCAGGCGCCGCCCCGGAAGCAGCGCGTGGATGCGCAGCGGCGCGCAGGCATAGTCGGCGAGGAGCGGCTGCAGGCGCTTGCGCCGCACCTGCTCTTCGCAGAACGTGAGCACGATGCGCGAAACTCCGAGGCCTTCCAGCGTGGCACGCCTTCGCACGTCGGCGTTCGGGCTGCGCATGCGCGCGCGGATGGGAACGGAGTAGATGTTCTTGTCCTGGGTGAAGGTCCACTCGGCATCCGCAGGCGAGGCGATCGCGGGCAGCTCGGCGAGGTCCTGCGGCGCCTTCACCTTCGGATACTTCTCGAGCAGCGCGGGCGCGGCGAAGACCCCGCGCGCGAGCGAGAACACGTTGCGGGCGATGCGTCCGCTGTCGGGCTGGTCGCCGTCGAAGTAGGAGAACACGATGTCGTAGCTGCGGTCGAGCGGGTCGATGCGGCCGTGCTCGACATCGATGTCGATGCGCAGGTCCGGATAGCGCGCGAGCATCTCGCAGGCCACGGCGCCGAGGTGATGCGCGCCAAACTCGTAGGGCGCGGCAATGCGCAGCCGCCCGGCGACGGTGTTGCCGCGCGCCGCGGCGTTGGCTCGCACTTCCCGCAGGCGCTGGAACATCGGCGCAGCGTCCTGGTAGAGCGACTCGCCGGCCTCGGTGGCGCGCACGCGCCGCGTCGTGCGCTGCAGCAGGCGCGCTCCCAGCTCGCCCTCGAGCCGGGAGACCGAGGCGCTGATGCTCGATTTGGGGCGGGCCAGCGCCTTAGCCGCGGCAGTAAAGCCCCCGTGCTCGAGGACGCAGCAGAAGGCATCGACGTCGTTCCAGTCCATTGTCCAGTATTCTGAACAATCTATCCGGCGGCGGCAATTTATCCAAGGCTCGACCCTCCCTAGACTATGGGGCTGGAAAGAGGAGAGTCGGCAGATGAGCTTCGAGACACAGGGCTTTCTCATCAATACGTGGTACGTGGCCGCCTGGGACCACGAGTTCGACGGCGGCAAGCTTCTCGCGCGCACCATCCTCGAGAAGGCGGTGGTGCTCTATAAGGGAGACAGCGGCCGCGTCGTGGCGCTCGACAACCGCTGCTGCCACCGCGGCGCCAAGCTCTCCAACGGCCGGCGCGAAGGCGACGACGTGCGCTGCATGTACCACGGCCTGAAGTTCGATCCGAGCGGAAAGTGCATCCAGATCCCCGGGCAGGACAACATTCCGAAGAACCTCGGCGTGAAGAGCTACCCGGTGCTCGAGCGCGACCACCTGGTGTGGATCTGGATGGGCGAGCCGGCCCTCGCCGATCCGGCGAAGATCCTGGACTTCCCGTACCTGCGCGATCCGGCCTGGCGAGGCAGGCCCGACTACATGCACTACAAGGCGAACTATCTCCTCATCGTCGACAACCTCTCCGACTTCGCGCACCTCGCGTTCGTGCACACGAAGACCCTCGGCGGTTCGGAGGAGTACGCCTACAAGTCCAAGCCGACCGCCATCGAGCGCCTCGAGGACGGCTTCCGCGTCGAGCGCTGGCACATGGACGCCGACGCGCCTCCGTTCCACAAGAAGGTGGTGCCGCAGGCCGGGAAGGTCGACCGCCGCAACATCGCCCGCATGTACGTGCCGGGTATTTTCTTCATGGAGACGCTGTTCTCGCCCGCCGGCAGCGGCGCGCGCGAAGGGAACCTCCAGGGCGCGAAGCAGTACCGCAACTGCCAGTTCTTCACCCCGGAGACGCGGCGCTCGACGCATTTCTTCTGGGATTACCTGCACGACTACGACCTCGACAATCCGGCCATCGCGGCTTCGCTGCGCGACAGCATGGTCGAGGGGTTCCTGGAGGACAAGTTCATCATCGAAGGCCAGCAGGAAGTGCTCGACGCCGACCCGGATTTCAGAATGAATGCCATCGTCGCCGACGCGCCTCTGGCTCACTTCCGCCGCACCCTCGGCAAACGAATCGAGCAGGAACGCTTGGAAACCACTGTTAAGGAGACTGCCCATGCCTAAGTTCGCCATCACGCCGCACTTCCGCCTGCACGAGTGGGTCGCCGAGGAAAAGGGCTACTTCAAGGCGCAGGGACTCGATTACGAGTTCCACGGCGCCTTCGAGAACCACGCCACGCCCGACAAGGTCGGCGCCTACCAGAACATCGAGAAGGGCCGCGACACCAACGTGAGCTGTGCCTGCCACTGGACCGTCAACGTGGCGGCGTCGGTGGGCCACGGCAAGCTCTACGCCGACTGCTACTCGGTCGCGCCCTCCGGCGTGTTCGTCCCGCCCGAGTCCGACATCCGGCATCCGGCCGACCTCAAGGGCGTGTCGATCTCGGTCGGCTACCAGTCGGGCAGCCACTACTCGACCATCCAGGCGCTCGAGCAGTACATGCCGTTGTCGGACATCAAGCTCTCGTTCGCCGACGGGATTCTTTTTTCGCGGCTGGAGAAGCTCGTCGACCGGCAGGTGCCGGCGGCGGCGGTGTTCTCGGGACCGTACTACTTCCTCGAGCAGCTCGGCTTTCGCAAGGTGATCGACACGAGCTTCATGATGGCCACCATGATCACCGGCAATCCCGACCGCGAGGACCTGAAGAAATACTTCGCCGCCCTGCGCCTCGCGCAGCGCGACATCGACCTGCGGCCCGAGCTGTACACCAGGCACTACCGCAACGAGTTTCCCAAGCGCTTTTTGGAGCAGATGGATACGCGCCGCTGGGGGCCGGGCGAGCGCATCGTGTTCGAGCCGTACACGAAGGAGGTGTTCGAGGACTCGTTCAAGTGGATCCGCGAGCGCGGGATCTTCGAGGACGGCGCGATGGGGAAGGGCAAATACGAGGACGCCTGTGTGTCCCTGACGGCTTAGGGGAATAACCTGAAACAGCGCGGTGTTTCGCGTCATCCAATGTGCGAGCCCTAAAAGGAGAAGCGCATGGCACGCCTTGTCAAACGCACCGCCCACGAACCCGCGCCGTACATGATCAATGGCAAGGAGGAGTGGCTCTGCCGGTGCGGGTTGTCGCAAAACCAGCCGTTCTGCGACGGCTCGCACAAGCTGACCCTCGACGAAAAGCCGGGTAAGACGTACTGGTACGACGAAGACGGCGAGCGGCACGAGGCGCCGGGCCAGTTCCCGGAAATCCGCACGTACTGACATGGCCCGCCACGAGGTGGCGCTCGCCGGCCACGAAGAGGTCGCCGACGGCACCACGGCGTTCCGCTTCGAGAAACCCTCCGGCTTCGCGTTCAAGGCCGGCCAGTCGGCGAATTTCGTGCTGCTCGAGCCGCCGGCCGAGCCGAACAGCTCGCGCCGCACCTTCTCGCTCGCCAGCGCGCCCTACGAGAACGAGCTCGTGGTCGCGACCCGCATGCGCGAGGGAAGCCACTTCAAGCGCGCTCTCAAGTCCCTGCCGCCCGGCTCGAAGGTGAGGCTGGTCGGCCCGCTCGGCGACATGACGCTGCACGACGATCCGGCGCGCGCGGCGGTGTTCATCGCGGGCGGCATCGGCATCACCCCGTTCAGGAGCATGCTGCGGCAGGCCGAGCAGGACCGCCTCGAGCACCGCCTTTACCTCGCCTACTCGAACCGGCGCCGCGAGCACGCGGCCTTCCTCGACGAGCTGCAGGCGCTCGCGCAACGCAACCCGCGCTTCCGGCTGCTAGCGCCGATGACCGACGCCGAGGGAATGCTCGACGAAGAAAAGCTGAAGCGCTTCGTCGGCGACGCGCCTTCGCCCGTGCACTACCTAGCGGGGCCGCCCGCCATGGTCGAGGCGATGAAAGCGATCCTCGCGCGCAACGGCGTCGCCCCCGGCGACGTGCGCAGCGAAGAGTTTTTCGGCTACTAGAGCGGCGCGTCCCATGAGCACCGCCTTCGTGCTCGCCGGTGGCGGCAGCATCGGGGCGGTGCAGGTGGGCATGCTGCGCGAGCTCCTCGCGCACGGCATCAAGCCCGATCTCGTGGTCGGCTCGTCGGTCGGAGCGATCAACGGCGCGTATCTCGCCGGCGCCCCCAGCCTGGAAGGCGTGCGCAGGCTCGAGGCCATCTGGCGCGGCCTTCGGCGCCGCGACGTGTTTCCGATCACTGGCGCAGCATGCTGCGTGCGATTGCGCGCCGGGGCTCCCTCGTGGATCCCGGCGGCTTGCGCCAGCTCCTCGAAGCGCATTTGCCTTATCGAGAGCTGGAGCATGCCGCGCTGCCGCTTCACGTCGTGGCGACCGACATCCTCGGCGGCGCGCTGGTGAAGCTCTCCAGCGGCCCGGCGGTGGACGCGGTGCTCGCGAGCTGCGCGATTCCCGGCGCGTTTCCTCCAGTGCGCGTGGGCGAGCACCACCTCGTGGATGGAGCCGTCGCGAGCAACACACCGATCCGCGTCGCGCTCGAGCTCGGCGCAACGCGGATGATCGTGCTGCCGAGCGGCTACGCCTGCGCGCTCGATGCTCCGCCGCGCGGCGCGGTCGCCACGGTGCTGCACGCGATCACGCTCATGATCGCGCACCAGCTCGTGGTGGATCTCGAGCGCTGCGGCGGACAGGCGGAGATCGTCACGGTGCCGCCGCTGTGCCCGCTCGCGGTGTCGCCCTACGACTTCTCGCGCGCCGACGAGCTGATCGACCGGAGCGCGGAGCAGACGCGGCGCTGGCTGCAGCGCGGCGGACTGGAGAAGCGCCGCATTCCCGGGGCGCTGCGTCCGCACGAAGACTGACCGCCGGACAGAAAGAGAAAAACGGGCGGATGCTCCGAGCCGCGCCGGCGTTCCAGGCGTTTCACGAAAGCGTTACACGAACATGAACCGCGGTCTGTTCTGAACGAACCGCAGTCTGTTCTGAAACGCAGAACGCGTCCGCTTCATCCAATGACACGGCTGAGTACGCCAAACGGATCCCTGCGAAGCAGGAATAAGCGCGGCGCAGGTGTGTAGACGGAGCACAACGCCACCGGGCGGTCATTGAAGGAGGTACAGATGAGACTAAGAGCGGCCGCACCAATTATCGGTGCATCGGTCATCGCGTTCGCCACGTTTGTCGGCGTTGGAGCGGTCATGAACGGGCAAGGCTATGCCCGGGCGGACGAATCCAGGGACCGCGACGAGGGTAAAGAGTTATCCAAGATCGATCGTCAAATCAATGAGCACGCACGCGACACGGTCGCGCAGGGCCGGCAGATCTTCC
>Ga0207709_10000455_pt1 | contig 38232 bp, 22 predicted proteins | sample KBSM34metaG_FD_184397 | JGI IMG/M metagenome (GOLD analysis project Ga0207709, IMG submission 184397) | Miscanthus rhizosphere microbial communities from Kellogg Biological Station, Michigan, USA - KBS M3-4 metaG (SPAdes) (version 2) | ecosystem: Host-associated > Plants > Roots > Rhizosphere >...
AGAACGCCCTCGCATTTGTGCAGAAGTCGCGCTTCGGTCTTCTCATCGACCAGATCACCGGGCACCTGCAGCTCATCCAGACGCTTCGCGGCCTGACACCGGAGTTCGGCTCGTTCACCGATGCCGGGTTCGAAGAGGACCGGTTCGAGCAGCACCTTCTGGGCGACCCGGGTGATCGGACGTTCGCCGGCAGTCTGGCCAGAACACGGTTGCAGTTGCCGACGCCGTCAAAGACCGGCTGAACGAACTCATCAAATCAAAAACTTTGCCGCCTGACGTGAAGACGCAGATCGTCGGCGACCAAACGATCTTCATTAAAGCCGCGTTGCATTCGATCAATTTTCACCTGATTGAAGGAAGTATTCTCGCCGCCATCGTCGTCTTCGTGTTTCTCTGGAGCTTCCGCTCGACTTTCATCGCCGCGATCGCGATCCCCACTTCAATCATCGCGACGTTCGGATTGATGGGCGCGATGGGTTTCACGCTCAATCAGATCACGATGCTCGCGCTCACCTTGATGGTCGGCATCGTAATCGACGACGCGGTCGTCGTGCTGGAAAACATCTTTCGCTTCGTCGAAGAAAAGGGGCTCCCGCCATTTCAAGCTGCGGTCGAAGGCACGCGTGAAATTGGTCTGGCGGTAACGGCAACGACATTGTCGCTACTCGCAGTCTTTCTGCCGGTCGGGTTCATGGCGGGAATCGTCGGCCGCTTCATGTCGTCGTTCGGCTTTACTGCATCGTTCGCTATCGCGGTCTCACTGCTGGTTTCTTTCACGCTGACGCCGATGCTCGCGGCGCGGCTGATCAAACGAAAACGTCATGACGCGAAAGACAGTCCGCACAAGTCGGAGCCCGGCGAGAAGCGTGATTATTCACTGGCCGAATTCAAAGAAAAGTATCAGCAGGCTGGCTCGAAGGAATCGCGTTTCTATCGACCGATCGATCGCGCTTACACAAAGATGCTTGGCTGGTCGATGGCACATCGTTGGGCGATTGTCGTGCTTTCGATCATCGTCATTGTCAGCACGATTCCGCTGTTCATGCTCGTCGGCAAAAACTTTCTGCCGATTGACGACCAGTCGCAGTTCGAAATCAACGTGCGCGCGCCGGAAGGCTCGACCCTGTCGTTCACTTCCGGACTCGCCGAGCGCATGGCCGCCGACGTGCGTAAGCTGCCGGGGGTGACGGACACGTTGACTACGATTGGCAGCGGTCAGCAACAAATCGTCAATGTCGCGAACATTTACGTGAAGATGTCGCCGATCGAAGACCGGAGCGTGTCGCAGCAGGATCTGATGCTGCGCGCCCGCAATGAAATCGTGGTGAAATACCAGAACGAGTTTCCGAACCAACTGCGCACCAGCGTCAACCCGGTTGCAGCAATTTCCGGCGGCGGGTTCCGGAACGCTGACATTCAGTACGTTATCGGCGGGCCCGACCTCGACAAGCTCACAAAGTACTCAAACGACATGCTCGCGAAGTTGAAAAACTTGCCGGATGTCGTAGATGCGGATTCAACTCTGGTGACCGGCAAGCCCGAGCTGCGCGTGGTAATCGATCGCGCGCGCGCGGGTGATCTCGGCGTGCGCATTGGCGACATCGCGCAATCGCTCAACACTTTGGTCGCCGGCGAGAAAGTTTCGACGTTCAACGCCGGCGTTGATCAATATGACATTCGGGTGCGCGCGATTGGGCAGTACCGCGCCAATGCCGAAGGTCTGCAGCGCATGATAGTGGCGTCGCAAAAACTCGGCTGGGTGAGCCTCGACAATCTCATACGTGTTGAAGAAGGCACCGGCCCATCTTCAATCGATCGGTACAACCGGCAGCGACAGGTGATGTTGACCGCGAACACAAAGCCCGGCGGCTCGCAGGCGTCGATCATCGGGAAGCTGCAGCAGTTTGCGAAGGAAGAGAACATGGACAGCACGTACACGACGTCGCTGGCCGGCCGTTCGAAGGAGTTGAGCCGCACCGGTGTCTATTTCCTGCTCGCGATCGTCTTGTCATTTGTCTTCATGTATATGGTCTTGGCGGCGCAGTTCGAATCATTCATCCACCCCATCACAATTTTGCTGACGCTGCCGCTCGCGATTCCGTTCGGCATCGTCTCACTGCTCGTCACGGGGCAAACCGTGAACATCTTTTCCGGCCTCGGGTTGCTGCTCTTGTTCGGCGTGGTCAAGAAGAACGCGATTCTGCAAATCGATCACACAAACGGTTTGCGCCGACAGGGCATGGAACGGCACGAGGCGATCATTCAGGCCAACCGCGATCGTCTGCGCCCGATTCTGATGACGACAATTGCGCTCGTTGCGGGCATGACGCCGCTGACAATTTCGAGTGGACCCGGCTCAGGCACTAACCGTTCAATCGGCGTGCTGGTGGTCGGCGGCCAGTCACTTTGTTTGCTGCTTACTTTGCTGGCAGTCCCCGTGTTTTATTCGCTGTTCGACGATCTGGCGCGCAGCCGCGTCTGGGCGCGAATCGGTTCTTTCTTCGGTGGCGTTTTTGCACGGGCGCGACGACGCGCGGCCACCGCGACCGCATCCTTGTTAGGGAACATGTTTAAGACAATCATCATCGCATCAATATTTGTTCTGTTTGCGGCGCATCGAGGCTTCGCACAGGAGCCCGCCGCGTCGCCCACTCCCGGCCAGGTGACGTCAACGCAACAGACGCTGAAGCTGGCGCCGATCGCCTTTGATTTTCGCGCCAACGCAAGCAAGCCTCTGCCGTCGCTGATGCGCGTGGGCGTGGATGTCAATAATCAAAAACCCATCACCTTGCGTGACGTGATGGTTCTCGCTTTGCAGAACAACAAGGACATCGAAGTCGCGCGCGATAACGTGCGTTTGGCGGAGGCAGACTTGCTCACATCCCATGGCGCATACGATCCGCGTCTGACGGCGCAAAGTTACTTTGAACGCATCACCACTCCGGCAACCAGCGTTTTGAGCGGCGCGGCCAAGTTGGAAACCAGCGACTTCACGGCGACGTCGCGACTCGAAGGGCTCACACCGAAGTATGGCGGAAATTATCACGTCGACTTTACTTCGATTCGGTCAACCAGCAACAGCGCCTTCAACGTGCTGAATCCGCAATACCCAACCGCGCTGACGTTTACGTTCGCGCAGCCGCTTTTGCGCGGACGTGGTTTTGATCTTCCGCGCCGACAGATCGAAGTCGCGAAGAAGAATCTTTCGCTGACAGACGCGCAATTTCGGCAGCGCGCCATCGAAGTGATTACGAGCGTCCAGCGATCGTATTGGGATCTCGTGTTTACTTTGCGCAACTTGCAGATCCAGCGCGAATCACTCAACGATGCGCGCACACAGCTCGAACACAATCGCCGCATGGTTGCGGAAGGCACGCTCGCACCCATCGATATCGTGGCGGCGCAGACGCAGGTGGCAAATCTCGAGCAGGCGGAATTTGCCGCGCTTGATGACGTCAATCGGGCTGAGAACAATCTCAAGAACCTGATTGCGGAAGATCAAAAGGCGTCGATTTGGAACGCTTCGCTGGTTCCGACTGATGACGTTGACCTGACGGTACCACCGGTGATTTTGCCTGACGCGATGAAAGCGGCGCTGGAAAACCGGCCTGAGTTGCGCGAGTCCGATCTCTCTCGCGAGATCAATCAACTCGATCAGAAGCTTTATCGAGATCTAACCAAGCCGCAGATTGATTTGGTCGGCACGTACGGCGTCACCGGCAACGCGGGCACGCGCGTGACGACCACGAATCCGTTGACTGCGAGCAACGATCAGTTGCGCGCACGGGTGAACGATTTGTCGACGCTGAATGGCCTGCAGCCCCTACCGGCGCCGCCCACAACCGCTATCCCGCCGAATTTGATTGGCGGCTATCCGCAGTCAGTTCAGAATCTCTTTTCGAATGATTTCAACAACTTTCGCGTTGGATTGACGATCAGTTTGCCGCTGCGCAATCGAACTGCGGAGGGCCAACTCGCACATTCCGAGATCGAGGGCGACCGCATCGCGACCCAGCGACAACAACTCGAACAGTTGATTCAGGTCGAGGTGCGTAACGCTTTGCAAACGGTGACGACGTCGGAAGCTCGCCTGCGTTCAGCCGCAATCGCGCGCGAAAATGCCGAGCAGCAATACGAAAGCGAGAAGCGCAAACTAGACGTCGGCCAATCGACGGTGTTTCTCGTGCTCGAAAGGCAAACCGCTCTGACAATCGCGCGTGGCAATGAACTCCGCGCACAGACAGACCTCAACAAAGCGATCGCCGAATTCCAGCGGGTGACCGGGAACTCGCTAACGGCGAATAACGTGAATGTGACGTCGCACTGAGATTGCCGAGTTACCTGCGTCTCATTTTTGGCGCGAGACGCCTTTCCAATTTTCAAACGTTTAGCCGTCTCGTGGCTATCCTCGCTTGGGGCTTACATTTTCAAGGAATTCCTCGACACACCCCCTCAACTGTGATACAAGGCCGCCCACTGAATCAGCTTTAAGAAACACCCTATTCCCCCAATTGAGATTTCTGGGCCTCTTTGTGCGGAGGAGGTTAGGTTTTGATTAGTCTTACTCACAGACTGACATTACCTCGTTTGGGGAGAGTTCCATTTCCCGTTCGTCGCTCGGGACTTGCAAAACAACGGAAAGCGACTTTCCCATCGCCCTTCAACTGTCGGTAAGACTCGCCTTTGATAAAACCCTTGCGTGATGCAATTCGCGCGCAAGGTGAACATGAGCTACCTAAGAAGGAGGTTTGATGCCTGCGAAAAAAGGACGCCAACGCGCCACGGCCAAAACCAAGGCCAGGAAAACGAGTCAAGGCAAAACAAACCAACAAACGCGCAGTTCGGCCGTTGCACGGGTTCGCATCGATGAACTCAGCGCGGATGCACTGGCCGCGCCGCCCACGTCGCGAGTGGCCGGTCGCATTGCCGATTTGGGCAAGGTGTGGGCTGGGATCGATCGCTTCAGAGACGAGTTTCGACTTTCGTTTGTGCGGCCCGATGACTTTCTGGTTTGCGATCTGATTTTTGAGAACCTGCACCTCGATCCACAAAAGCGAGACGAACCTGCGCTCATTCGAAAAGATCCGAATGGCGCGGCCACACTGATCGTTGAGTTTCCGCCGCAGAGTTTTGGTGAAGAGGTGTTTCTGGACGGTACGGGCAACGATGCTCCCAAGGTCAGCGCCACGCGCGATGAATTTCCAGAGCGAGCCCCGCGTGAACAACTCGCCCCGCCCGGTCCGCCCGACCAAGTCGTGCCGGAAGGCATGGTCAGGCGAAAGAACTCGGTCGTAGGCAACGACCCTGAATCGCTCGAACGCAAACTCCCCTGTCGTATTCGCATGGCCGGTCCAAGTCGCGTCGCCTTCTCGATGCCGGCGGGCGAGCCATCTCTTGCCCTGTCAATCGAGGCCATGCTGGATGCGTGCCGGCGCTGGCCGATGCGTCTGAGCGTTAACGCCATTGCCGATCCGCCGCGACGGTTTGAGTTTTCGGCTCATGAACACCTGGCTGGGATTATCACATCGGCAAGCTGGGCGCAGGCCAAAGAGGCTCTCGTCAACGCCGTGGGCGTAACGCATCAACGATCGCTCACCGGCGCCGGTCGCCGCGTGGCGCAAAGAGCGATCGAAATCGCGCGTTCGAGCAATCGCGACCGAGCTGAAGACAGGTTGCGCGAAGCCATTAACGAGGAACTTGATGTCCTCGCATCGCGCTCGGCGCCGCTGCGTGATTCAGGCCGCCGCCGCGTCGCCGCTGCGGCGATTTCATTAATGGCGACCGAGGCGCTTGCGAATTACAGGCTCGACGAATCAATCTTTGATCTTGGTCGCGCGCTTCCATTCCTGCCGATCATTTTCGGTCCCCACGAACCGGCGAAAAACATCACGGCGCTCGAGCTGCCGTACAGGCTGATTACATCGCCAGTTCCTAATGCAAGCTGGCACCATCCGACGAAGCCCGTCGACCACCGTGGACGGATCGAACTCTGGCATACACGCTTGACCAGTACGCAGCGCGACATCGGGCCAGATGGCGCGACGAACATTCGCGCGCTTTGGTCCGCGGACTATCACATTCCGGGAATCGTTGGACTGGCCAACAACAACCTTCCATTTCGCATGAGTCTCGATCCGCTTGACCGCGAAATGCTGGTGAAGCTGATGTGTGGCTTTGACGAAGAGACCATCACTCATAAGACCTATCGCCCGAAGACAGCGAAAGCGAACCGGCTCTCGCTTTCTTCGCTCGGAGCGTTGCTTGATTCGCAAGGCAGTTGGCCGGCGCCGGCGCCCGCGGGGGTCAGTCTCGAGCAGTGGGTGCATCAGGCCACGCTGGGCCGAGATCATTATGTGAAGGTTGTCTATCGTGGGTTCCTGAAAGAGTTCGGACATGCGGCCTCGCTGGTTAAAGTGACCGAAAGAAAGTTCGAAAATCTTCCGGGCAGCACTGAACGCGTGGCTGTGCTCCGGCAAAAATTCTACATCGTTGTGCGCGAACACATTCGTCAATACAACGGCGCGGGCGATATACACCGTGGCCGGTGCTTTCCATTCAAAACCGTCGAGATCACGACGTGCACGACACCGACACTCGTGTCGCCTGACAATGACGCGTGCAAGCTCAAGGGCGGAGAAGCCAAAGGTGTCTACGCCGATCCGAACGGCGTTCCGTTTCGCGCCTGCTTCTGGCCGATGATCAATGAACAAAACAACTTCATGTTTCACATTCTGGCCACTGATCTGTCCGGAAAGGTGCACAGCTTCAAAATGCCACTGCTGTTTGTTGGTATTGAAGCAAATCAAAAACTGGCGCTGATGAAGACGATCATCGAGCTCAACAATAAGGAGGATCCGCCACGTCGCGTGACGGCGCTTAATGGGGCTTCGGTTGCGTTTGCTCCCAAGCTTTTCGGGGCCAAGGGCGACACCAGTTTTCCGACCCGGAGTATGGTTTTTAAAGCCGGTGAAGTTACCGGGATATCTCCGGAAGAGCCGCAGTTCTATCCCGAACTCGAAGACGCGGAAACCGAAAACTCAGCTATCCAACGCCTGCTTCAGAAGCCAAACGCCACGTTCAGGGTTGAGTATCCAAAAACTTACCTCGACAACGGTTTTGCCGGGACCAATCAAGGCGAAGTCTTCCTGAAATTAAAGACAGCACTTCCGCTCGAGTTTGGCGGAAGCGTCAAGAGCGATGCGATCGGCGGACTGGCAACGCCGAGTATGGAGATCCTCGGTTTGTCGCGAATCATGGGGCCCGTAGCCTCATCGGCACCAGGGGGTGACGTGGAAGCAAAGCTTGGCAACGTCATCAAGAATACTTTCGATCCTGCCGACTTTTTCAAAGGCGCATCCATTCTCGGAGGCATCAAGCTCTCGGATATTTTGACGGTTATCACGAGCGGCCTCGGCGGGGACAACGTGCCGAAGCTGCTCAGCCGCGAACTTCCGGATCGTGTGGAAGCGAGCTTCGATTGGGAGACTCAGGACTTCAAAGACGATGCCGTCAAGGGACTTTTCGTCCGCAATGCCGGTGGCCAGACCACGAAGTTGAAGATGCACGGCGTGGTGAGCGCGCCGATTAAAACGCCGAATGTGCCGACGTTCTCAGCCGTCGCTTCGCTGGTTAATTTCAAGATCAATTTGTTCGGGTTTGTCACCGTTTGGTTTGATGAACTGAGCTTCAATGCGAAGACCGGAACCAAGCCTGATGTTGCGGTCAAGCTGCATCCTGACGAGCACATGGTTGAGTTTGGCGGCCCGCTCGAATTCGTCAACGAGCTGCGCAAGATCATTCCTTCGAACGGATTCAGCGATCCGCCTGGGATCATGGTGACGCCCAGTGGCATCAGCGCGAGCTACTCGATCAATATGCCCAGCTTAGCGGTGGGTATCTTTGCGCTTGAACACGTTTCGCTCGGCGCCGGCTTTCTCCTGCCTTTTGACGCGAAGCCCGCCGAAGTTCGTTTCAATTTCAGTGAGCGGCAAAGGCCCTTCAGCCTGACCGTTTCGCTGCTGGGCGGCGGCGGTTTCTTTGCTATCTGCGTCGGCACGGAAGGCGTGCGTGAAATCGAAGCCGCGCTTGAGTTTGGCGCTGCGTTGTCGATCAATCTCGGCGTCGCCAGCGGAAGCGTCGAAGTAAAAGCCGGCGTGTACTTCCACTGGAAAACGCAATCGGTTGAGCTCGCCGGTTACGTCCGACTGCACGGAGAACTATCGGTACTGGGACTGATCTCGGCTTCGCTGACTTTCAACTTGCAGCTTGCTTATCTGAAGGAAGGCGGCCGCTCGGTTGTCTGGGGTGAGGCGACGCTCGAGGTCGAGATCGAAATCCTGTTTCTCAGCTTCAGCGTGTCGGTCAGTTGCCGTCGTGAGTTTGGCGGATCGGACAGCGATCCAAAATTCGCCCAACTCATAACCAATCAGGCTACCTGGGATGAATACTGCGGAGCATTCGCATCGGAGGCGTGATGGCCAAACAAACAATCCTGATTACCGCGCTGCCTAACGGGTATGCCGACAACAGACGAAATTCACTGCGAATCTCGCTGCTGATTTCGCCGCGGCTGGACAGCGACGCCGACACCACGCTTGCCTCGTTTCCGGATTTTCTCGATTGGCCGGCCACGATTGCACACAGTCGGTTCCAGCTATTTTTCGGAAACAATCCGGCCGTCGAAGTTAACGGCAACAGCACCAGCCCCAGCAGCAGCCGCCGTCTCGACAATCGTTTGGGACTGCCTGAGTCGAAGGCATGGTCTGCGCTGTTTCCGGCTGATACGCCGGTTCAAGGATACGAGTTTCGCGATCTGTCGTCGCATCAGGTGCTCTCGTACGAAACGGACGTCATGGACAAGACGGTGCGCGACCTCTATTCCAGTCTCGCCGCTTCCGCGTCGGATCGATTGCCGACGCCAACCGAACTCATAAATCAGCCCATCATCGGCACACTCGGCCAGCTCCTGCGCGAGAACGATCGGGCGTTTACCGACAAGAAAGGGATTCGACAGGTCGAGAATCAATTCAGAGCTTTTCGCGATGGATCGCAATTCAAAGGACGCGATCTGCGGGCCAATCTCGCGCGCTTCGAACTGTTTCACACGCCATCGGCGAGATCGCGACATCGCGTGGACAAGCTCCCTCCCGGCGAAACGAAAAAACCGGCCGAGTGGCTCGGTTATGATCAGTCTCCAGTTCCGGCGCCACACGACTTTCAATCAAACCGCGATTTTCATCGGATGGTTGCCGCGATGAATCAATATCCGGTCGTGCTCCGAAGATTGGGACTGGTGATCGATCTAGTGGTTCCGACGAGCGCCTTCCCGTTGGGTACCGGAGAACTATCAGCTGAGATGTTGCTACCGGATCCCAGCAGCGTCGAGCGCGTCGTTGGCGCGTCGCCAACGACAAATACACTGCTCGACGCGTCGCACTTTCAATCCAACCCACGCGCAATGTCGCCGCAGGATGGCGGTTACAAAATCGTCGATGGGTTGCTGGATCTTGCGGGCGATACGTTCGCGCTGTTGCAGGCCGATGTTGACGGCTCGAATCTGAAGCTGGTGAACCTGGTTCGCACGCTGATGATCATCAACGACAACGAGCCGAATCGCAGAGACCCGGTGACGCAAATCGAACGCGAGATGGGCGCGCCGTCGCTGCGCAATGCCGGCTTGATGCTGGTGCATAAGCAGCGCGGCAAAGTACTCGAGGATACGCTGGCTCGGCAGAAAGGATTCAACAAAGCGGCCACTGATCGGGCCGATGCAATCAGCAAGAACAAACCCGCTCCCAAGCCGCCCTCGATGTTCGCTCAGGATTTGATCCGGGGTTACCGGATCGATATCTGGGATGACAAATCGAAACAATGGCATTCGCTGTGCGAACGAAAATCGATTTATGACATTGCCGAAGGCAAGGTCGTAATCAACACACCTCGTGAAGAAGGCACCGTGCGTTTGGCGGCGACCACGTCAGTCGACAAGAGCAACAATGGCGACATCATTTGGTTGCACGAGGCGCTGGTCTCCTGGACGGGGTGGGGCCTTTGCGCGCCACCGCCAGGCAAAACGATTCATCACCAAACGATGGGCAAGGATGAATACGGTAACGACGCTATTGTTCATCAGGATCCCGTTGGCGACGCCGAGCCCGAAGTCCCTCCGGAAATCAAAATGACGACGGAGTTCAAATCGGTGAAAGGTTCTCTTCCGCGACTTCGTTACGGACGCAAATACTGGATCCGCGCACGCGCCGTCGACCTCGCAGGAAACTCTCTGGCGCCCCAACCCAAGGATTTCGGCCCGGAACAAACCAAAGACAAGGCCGACGGTTATTTTCGCTTTGACCCGATCTCGGCGCCGGCATTGGCGCTGGTGAATCATGGGCCCGGAGCGACGGAAGTGCCTCACGAAGGCGAATCCATGGAACGGATTGCGATTCGTACCTACAACGATAAGCCACCGCAAAACACAATTCCGTCGACCGAACGCGCGCGGCGCTTCGCTGTGCCCAGCCGCACGACGCAGCGCGAAGCCGAGCAGCACGGAATGTTCGATCGGAACGGCGCCGTCGATCCGGCATTCTATTCGCTACTGGTAAAGCAGGATGATTCGCTGCGCACGGAAACAATTCCCATGGCCGGGCCACTCGACAAGACTCCGGTGGACACCATGTTTGCCGTGATGTCCGAAGGCGATTTCTTGCCTTACTTGCCTGATCCACTAGCCATCAACGTCGCGGCCCGGATTTTTGATCATCCGACTTTTCCATCAAAGAAAATCATCAACATTCCGTTTTATGACGACACCGAGTGGCCACACGCGCTGCCTTTCAAAGTTGAAGTTTACGAAAACCCAATCGAGGTTCCGCATTACGACCCAGACGCGCGCACGCTGTTCATCCCGTTGCCCAAGGCGGCGCGAGCGACACTGCGCTTGAGTATCCAACCGGAAGCTGGAGCGCTGGGACTGATGGGCGTATGGAACTGGCTGAAGAAACCCCAACAACAGCAGATGGTGGTTGTCGATGGGCAGGCGCTGACGCTGGAGAGATTGGCCCTCAACGGACAGCACTGGATGATCACGCCCTGGCGGAACGTCGAACTGGTCCACGCAGTGCAGCGGCCATTGATCACGCCAAAGCTCGATCGGTTTCTGCCGCATACGCGCCGCCCGGGAGAAACCGCTGTCGAGATCGGCTTTCAGACTCCGTGCAGTATTGCCAGTACGGACCGTCTCGACCTGCGCGCGGAATGGCACGAGCCGTATGAAGAGGACCTCCCGGACGTCTTGCCGGACAATCGCAACCGCATCGATCACGCGTTCTCGATCAAGATTACCGATCCGCGAAACTACGGTGGTCAGCCAGAATACGCCGTGGTGCCAAACCAAACTGATGAGATTCAAGTAGGCAACATCATCGATCGCCCGTTTAACTTGAAGAAGCACGAATTCCACGACACGCGCTACCGGCGCATCGAATACTGGCTGGAAGGCACGACGAAATTCCGCGAATTTATGCCTCCCGGTTTGCTTGTGAAAGGTGGCGAACCAACTGAAGAAAATATCAACGTTGTCGGCCCGCGGCATGTTGATTGGATCAAATCATCGGCTTCGCCTCCGGCACCCGAAGTGCTCTATGTGGTTCCCACTTTTGGTTGGGTCAGATCGTCGGACGAGAACACTCGACACAGTTGGCGCCGCGGCGGTGGGTTGCGCGTGTATCTGAATCGCCCGTGGAATGCTTCCGGATACGGCGAGATGCTGGCTGTGGTAATGCCAGGCGCAGGCTTTCACGGTGATCCGGAAACGTCTCCGGCTGCGAAACCGGCGAAGAATTTTGTTACTCAGTGGGGCATCGATCCGATTTGGGTCAGCGCCAATGTGTTTGGCATCGCGCCGAAGCTGGGTAACTTCCCCCTCGCCCGAACCAAGTCCGATCCCGACGGTAAATGGCTGCCCAAGCAGGCGCCGCTTACTGAAGCAGATCAACGCCCCGGCAACTTCAAGATCAACGATCTTTCACATCCTGATTTTCCAAATACGCCGGAAGAAGCCAGAGTCGACGTGGCTCCCCACGATGTATTCTTCGATGAAGAGCGACAGCTTTGGTATTGTGATATCGAAGTTACGTGGGGGAGTTCGTATTATCCATTCATCCGTCTCGCCCTGGCGCGCTATCAACCTGAATCGATTAATGGAGCGCACTTGTCGAATGTCGTGCTCGCCGATTTTATGCCGCTGATTCCGGACCGGTGGCTGAACGTCACGCACACAAGTGATGACAGGACGCGGAGAGTCACGGTCTACGGCAACACTTTTTCCGATTCCGGTCCGCATCATGAAGCTGAACGTGCTCCGTCGGCGAGTTTCATAACTCCGAACGGGCCGATTCTGGTTGAGCCGCCCGACGTCGCGGGCACCAGTCTCGTCGAAGTCTGGGTAGAGCGATTTGAACCGGCCTTTGGTGAAGACTTCGGTTGGGTGAAAGAAACGCACGCGATTGTCGCGCAAAGCGGGGGGAATACTCGGGCGGCTCTCGATCTCGAACCTCTGCGCGCAACTGCGGCGTTGTCGCGCCGGACAAAGAAACGCGCAACCGAATTGGTTAAGGCGCGAGAATTCGAAGCGCTACTCGATGAGAAACTGATCGACCATGTTTTTGTCACGCCGCGCCTTTGGGATGGAACGGTGACTTTGCCTGGCGACGCTCAACCCGGTTCTCGTTATCGGCTGGCAATCGCCGAATACGAAGAGTACATCGTCGATGATCGCGACAACGCCTACGATCGATTCATCAAGACCAAAAGCCGGCGATTGGTATTCATGGAGTACGTTGATTTGTAAGACGTCTTTCGTTCGGCAATCACGGAGTGGAACGTTGACGGCCTTTCCGCATCCCCGCTACTATCAGCGCGGCCCCGGAATATTTCGCGACAATTTCCGCAGATGTAGCTCGTCGAATCCTGACCGATGAGTGTCAGATCTTCATCAGTGCGTGCGCGCCATTCTCCACTCCGCTTAATTGCCGGTCTCCTCTTGCCGGCTGCACTTGCCGCAGGCTCTGCGCTCTCTGTGCGCTGGATGAACGGGAATCGCGTCCTGGCTGCAGACGACATTCGAAACCAATCCCCGGCACACGATCTTCAAAGCCAATCGCCTGACGGATTCTGGACCTCAGTCGCCGAAACCAACTCTCAAGCCGCGGCAAAAATAGCAACGGCGTATCGCTCTTATCGTAAGCTCAGACTGAACACCGATGCGTTTACTGCTGCGTTGGCGAAAGCGCCGCTTGAATCGACGACTAAGTCAAAGACCGCGCAAGCGATCGTCACTTTGCCGGGGGCCGACGGCACGTTCATGCGTTTCTCATTTGTTGCATCGCCAATCATGGCGCCGGAGTTGGCGGCGCGTTATCCCGAAATCAAGACGTACGCGGCGCAAGGCATTGATGATCCCGCGGCGACCGCGCGGTTCGACTGGACGCCCATGGGATTTCACGCGATCGTGCTTGCGGCGACCGGCACTTCTCTCATTGAACCCGCGGCTTTGGGTGATGTGGAAAACTATCTTGTCTATTCACCGGGTGACGTTCTTGGATCAGGCGAATGCGACGTTTCAGCCGAGGATCAGGAAGCTGCAGTCCGACGAAACGCGCTGCTGAAAAAATCTGTGGTCACGTCGAATGTGTCCTCGGGCACCACGCTGCGAACCTATCGTTTGGCCGCAGCGGCCACCGGCGAATACACACAGGCGTACGGCAGTGGGACCGTGAGCGGTGGACTTGCGGCGATCACCACGACCATCAATCTCGTCGATGCGATCTACGAACGTGAAGTGGCAATCAGACTGACATTAATCGCCAATGACGACTCGATCATTTACACGAACGGCGGCACTGACCCGTATACGCATGAGAACATCCCTTTAATGATCAGCGAGAATCAAACAAATTTGGACGCGGTGATTGGTAACGCGAATTACGACGTTGGCCACGTATTCGATGGCACGATTTTAGGTGGTGGGTTCTTTTCATGGCAGGGACGCGGGCAGTTCGGCGTCGTTTGTCAGAATGGCGGAAAAGCAAAAGGCGTGGACATCTTTCGTTCAGTAGTACCGACGAGCCTTTACGCATATTACAGCACCGCGCATGAATTGGGCCATCAGTTCAATGCCACGCATACCTTCAATACGAACTCCGGAAGTTGCAACACTGAGCGTGCTTCGGCGACTGCGTACGAGCCGTATAATGGCTCGACGATTATGGGTTATCGTCTCGCATGTTCTCCTAGTGACCTGGCGTCTACTGATACTTACTTTCACAACGCCAGCATTGAACAGATCGTTAACTTTTCAAATAGTACGTCCTGTGCGGTACAGACAAGTACCGGCAACACCCCACCTTTTGTCCAGGCAAGCGCCATTTACACAATTCCGATGGGCACGCCGTTCACGCTGACCGCGAGCGGCAGCGATCCGGATGGCGACGTGCTGACTTATTGTTGGGAAGAATTTGATCTAGGTACCGCATCGCCGCCCAATACTGATGACGGCACGCGACCGATCTTCCGATCATTCGCGCCGGTCACCAGCCCTTCACGAACATTTCCACAGCTGAGTGATATCCTCGGCGGCTTTTCGACAATGGGAGAAACGCTGCCGGTTACGACACGGACCATGAACTTTCGCGTCACTGCTCGCGACAACCGCAGCGGCGGCGGTGGAGTCAGTTCGGCGGCGACTCAAATTAATGTGAGCAGCGGCGCGGGGGCCTTCACCGTTACGCAACCAACATCCGGAGAGAACTGGTCAACTGGTTCAATTCGTACGGTGACCTGGAACTCGGCCAATACTGAGAATGCGCCGGTTAGTTGTGCGAATGTCAGAATCCTGCTTTCGACTGATGCCGGAACGACTTTCCCCATCACCTTAGTGAGTACTACTCCGAATGATGGTTCTCAGATTGTGACTGTTCCCGGAACGCCGACCACTAACGCCCGCATCAAGGTCGAGGCGATCGACAATATCTTCTTCAGCATTTCGGCGGGATTTGCGATCACCGGTTCAGCGACTCAGACCCTTACCGTGGCATCGATCAATCCGAATAGCGGCGTGCTTATTACCGTCGCTCCGATGGACAACGCCGGCTTCGCCGATGGCTCAACTCAATTTACGCGGACGTTCAACCGAAACACGCCTGTGACCTTGATTGCCCCGAACACCGCGAGCGGAAATAACTTTCTCAAGTGGTTACGAAACGGAGCCGACTTTGCGACGACTACATCTACCAACGTGACGATGGATGCGGACTACACGCTGACAGCTCTATTCGTGCCGCCGCCGCAGATATACGTTGAAACGGGAACCAACGATGCTGCCGCGGTCGATTCAGTCACATTTGTCCGCGGGCCATTCAGGCTATTCGATCCGTTCAACTTCAGCGGCGACCAGCGGACTCGACTGATTCTGTTCACGTCGGATTTGGGGCTGACTCAACCAAACGCAGCGCTGCTGACTGTGCAAGCCGGAGGATCTGATCTCACCGTGGAAGCCGTCGGACCAATTTCGGGAGTCCAGGGATTGACGGGTTCTTACGTGGTTGTGAGACTCCCCGATAACTTGCCTACCGGAAATCTACAATTGACGCTCACCTTAGGCAGCGTGACGAGCAACGCCGCGATGCTAAGCATCGTGCCGTAATACCTTCTTCGGTGTTTTAGAGCGCGTTCAATTTCAAGCCTGTTAATCGACACGTTAAGTCGCCGTTGCCTGCGCGTCACTGGCGCTAACTGTCATCCACAATTCCCTGCATGGCTCATTTTTTCACTCCATAACGGCCGCATAGGCTTCCTGGTGATTCGGTACTCTAAGTGTTCGCGCCGTCGAATCCCAAAATCAGCGCGCGAGCGATTACGCCTCGATGTCCGAACACCCCGGGGTTTTGACGGATTACTCAGTGTTATGGCGATCAGTTACGATCCCGCAAGTATGTGGCTAACAATGTCTATGCCTTTTACAAAAAGATTTATATTGTTCGTTGCCCCGTTTGGGCGTATAAGTCTCGCACGATTACTTGCAACGGTCGCTCAATCCCCTAGGCGAGTGGCTTTCAGTTCTTTGCGGCTAATTTGCTAGCTTGTTCTGTCGCTTTGCTCCTTACCGCTTTGCGCTCCCAGTCACACAGATTCCGCGACCTCAGTCTCAGTTAGCTAACGCGTTCCACGACTCCGTCCTCTCTGGTCGCCTCAGACCGCACGCTTCGCAGGAACGCATCCACAAAAAATGATTCCGAGCACCCACGACAGGATCGGCGTCCGTCTCGGTTTCAGTTTCATGGAGAATCTAATGAAAAAAATCTGTCAACTCTTGCTTGCCCTCTCCCTCATCACATCACCGTCCGTTGCAGTCACGAGCCAAGACGGTAGCGGCTCTGAGGTGCTAACCAATGACAAGGTGTTAACTATGGTGAAGGCAGGATTACCGTCAAGCATCATCGTCAACAAGATTCATCTCTCAAAAGGCAACTTCGATACGTCAACTGATGAGTTAATCAGATTGAAGAATGCGAAGGTGCCGGACGAAGTCATTAACGCAATCGTTGCGGCATCAAGTAACGCTTCGTCAGAGAAGGCTGCCATCGGGGCCGGCGACGCGACGCGGGCCGACCCGAATGACCCACTCTCGGCACATGAGGCTGGGATTTATTTGTATCAAGAAATCCGAGGCGAGAAGCAAATGATCCAGTTGGAGCCGTCCGTTTCCAAGCAAACCAAAAGCGGCGGATTCCTTGCTTCTGCCGTCACCTACGGTATAGCCAAGATCAAATTCAAGGCGGCGCTCGCGGGCGCAAACGCGTCGCTACAGATTTCATCGGCGAGACCAGTCTTCTACTTCTATTTTGAAGTCAAGAACGCCGGGCTCAGTAATAGTAGCTATTACGCTACCAGCCCAAATGAATTCGCTCTCGTGAAATTCGACGCCAAGAGCAACACCCGCGAAGTTACAGTTTCACAAGCGAACGCCTTTGGTTCTCAGAGTGGGACAATGGATAAGGCAGCACGAGCTTTCAAGGTTGAGAAGCTTGGCGCAGGTGTTTATCGGGTTACACCTCAGGAGGATCTCACTGAGGGCGAGTACGGATTCTATAACGGGGGAGGCGCACAAGGGGCTACGGTCGCGAAGATATTTGATTTCGGGATCAAGTTCCCGCGGTAGGTTGGGTGAACTCTTCTAAGACAAAAGCCCGCGCACCGGGTGTTTATCGCAGCAAAAAGCGTATGAATAAATGGTTGATGTTGCTGTCTGTTGACCTCCTTAGTTTCTTGTTGATGGGCAATGTCCGCGCTCAAAACGGCGTCGTGACTCCGCGAAACTTTACTGCGGAAACCGCGCAGGGCATAGACGAAAAACGAAAACGCACTTTTGCGCAGCAGAAAATTGATTCGCAGTTGCTGAACGCAGCGCGGTTGAAACGTAAAGGCTTGCCGACAAACGAAGCCGATTTAGCGACCGACGGCATAGGACGAGTAGCAGTGGAAATCAGCGCTGAAGTCACCGATAACTTGTTGACAATCATTCGTCGTGAAGGCGGCGAGGTCGTCAGCAGTTATACGCAATTCAAGACGGTGCGTGCTTACCTAACGTTGGAGAGCTTGGAAACCATCGCTGGTTTGAGCGAAGTGCGAGTTATTTCCCGTGCTGCGAAAGCCGAACTCTCCGTTACTAACCCAACGAAAGAGGCCCCTCTCCAAAGCCAGCAGACATCTCTCAAAGTCAAACAACCGACCAGTATGGGCAAGGTGCCTCAGAGACAAAAACGGCGCAAGAAACGACGCCAGTATATACGTTAGATTGAGCGTGAGATGGAAAAACTGTTGACACTCTCACTATGTTTCAGCTTTTTCGTTGCCGTTATCATTGTCGGGCGGCGGAGTCACGCTGAAGCAATTCAGAATCCGGTGTCGGGCCCCGAAAGCCTTCAGCATGTAACAAAGCAATCAACTCAAGATGGCTTATCAGAGTTGAGCGAAAATGCCAAGATACAGCTCAACGCGTTGATGCTCGAAAAGCAATCGCGCACTCCCGTTCAACAGAAAATTGATTCCCAGTTGCTGACGGCAGCCAAAATGAACCGTGGCCAAGTCGTCGCGCCTGCTCTAGCCACTATGCAAACCGACGTGGCGTACGACAAAGATGGGCGTGCAGAAGTGGATATCAGTGCCGAGGTAACCGACAATCTGCTTGAAACTATTCGGGCGTTAGGTGGCGAGGTTGTCAATAGTTATCCCCAATTCAACGCTGTGCGCGCAAACCTTGCGCCTGAAAATCTGGAAACGATAGCGAGCTTGCCTGAAGTGCGAATGATCTCACGCGGAGCCAAAGCGGAAGTCTCGCGGATAAGCTCGACTAGCAGTTCTCAGACAGAAACGTCGGTTGATGCGAGAGCGAACCGTATTAAGGATCGATTGTCAAAAGCCTTTCCTGGAGTATTGTCCGCTCACTCGGTGACGTCCAATTCGGCACTCGTTTCGAGTGGCCTGATTGCGCCTTTAGTTGGAAGTGTTACTTCAGAAGGTGATGTTACTCACACCGCGGATCAGGCGCGCAGTTCGTTTGGTGTCACTGGAGCCGGCATTAAGATTGGCGTTATTTCCGATAGCGTTGATTTTTTGTCAGACTCACAGGCGAGTGGCAATTTAGACGCTGTTACAGTCTTATCAGGCAGAAGTGGAGTGCCAGGTACAGGCGAAGGAACTGCAATGTTGGAGATAGTTCACGACCTGGCTCCGGGAGCGCAATTATTTTTTTCAACCGGCAATGGTGGTCCAGCAGCCTTCGCGCAAAACATTTTGGATTTGCGGGCCGCCGGGTGCAACATCATAGTTGATGATCTCGAATACCTTAATGAGTCGCCATTTCAAGATGCCGTGGTTGCGCAAGCCGTCAATACAGTGACCGCTGACGGAGCACTGTATTTTTCCTCGGCTGGCAATTCTGGCAATATCGATGACCTAACTTCAAGCGTATGGGAAGGTGATTTTGTTGATGGAGGCCCAATTTCCTACAACGGTACAACGCTCGGCAATGCCAATCGGTTTTTTGCTCCCAGCATCATCTTCAACCAGACTTTCGTCCCATCCAATCAGGATCCCATACAGAATGCGTTCCTATTTTGGTCTGACCCTCTCGCAGGTTCAAGCAACGATTACGATCTGTACATTGTCAATTCTTCAGGCACGATTGTAAGGTTTTCAAACAACACCCAAAATGGCACGCAAGACCCAATTGAGAACACATCCATAACCGATGGTGAGCACGTCCTAGTAGTTAAGTTCGGCGGAGCAAATCGCTATTTGCACATAAACGTAGGCAGGGGCGTCCTCTCCTACGCAACCTCAGGCCGGACCAAAGGTCATTCGGCGGCCGTCAATGCATTGAGCGTTGCAGCTGTAAAAGCGGGCACATCGTATCCCAACGCTTTTACGGGTGGCGACGCAAATCCAGTCGAGACTTTTAGCTCGGACGGGCCCCGAAGAGTTTTTTATAACGCGGACGGCACAGCCATTACACCTGGCAATCTGAGTGCAACGGGTGGCGCGGTCCGAGCAAAACCTGACATTACAGCTGCCGATGGGGTTAGGACGTCGGTAACGGGATTCGCCCACTTTTTTGGGACGTCGGCCGCGGCACCGCACGGCGCGGCAATCGCCGGCCTAGTATTATCCTTCAATCCGTCGCTGACATCCGCACAGGTGCGCACGGCCCTTACCAGCACAACACTCGATATTGAAGGTACAGGTCCTGATCGTGATTCGGGAGCCGGTATTGTCATGGCTCATCGAGCCGTACAGGTCGTTGCCACCTGTCCCGCGACTTCAATCTTGCCAGGACAAACTATCAATGGTTCGCTCACTACTTCGGACTGCGTTTTTTCCGGCACGACCCGCCGTGTCGATGTCTACAGTTTCAGTGGGACGATAGGGCAACAGATCGCGATCACAATGAGTTCGTCCGCCTTTGACACATATTTGTATCTCATTGATGCAGATAGTAACACGCTTGCTTCAGACGACGACGGCGGAGGGGGCACGAACTCGCGGATTCCTTCCAATACAGGTTTCTTTACCTTGCCCGCTACGGGTACTTATACAATTTATGCGACGTCCTTCTTCGAAGGTAGCATGGGAAGTTACACCCTTAATCTAACTTCATCGAATTGCACGTTTTCCCTGAATCCAACTAGTCAAATTTTTATTTCTTCGGCAAGCGCCGGTTCATTCAGCGTTGTTACGTCAGCCAACTGTTCCTGGACCGCCACAAGCAATGTCAGTTGGCTTATGACTAGCTCCCGCGGTACTGGGAACGGCACGGTAGACTTTTCCGTTGCCGCCAATACAGGCAACTCGCGAACGGGCAACATTTACATCCAGGGCCAGACCTTTACCGTCTTTCAGTCTGCCGGAAACGGCAATGGGTGTCCCTCCACGACCATTGCCATCGGCCAAACCATTAACGCGACATTAACAACTGGCTGCGTTTTTACCGGTACGTCCAGGTACGTTGACCCTTACAATTTTACAGGTAATGCCGGGCAACAAATTGTTATTGCTATGAGTTCGACGGCTTTCGATACGTTCCTGTTTTTGGACAATCCCAACAACCAAACCATTGCTCAAAACGATGACGGTGGTGGAGGCACGAACTCGCGCATACCTGCCAACGCGGGTTTCTTCACCCTGCCCACGAGCGGCACGTACAGGATTTTTGCTACGTCTTTTTCCGCCGATGGGATAACGGGAAGCACAGGACCTTACACGATCAGTTTGTTAAGCACGACTAGCTGCTCCTATTCAACCAACTCAACTAGCCAAAATATTGCAGCAGCCGGCGGTAATAACTCGTTCAGTATTTTTGCAACGACGGGTTGTACCTGGACTGCCTTGAGCAACGCCGGGTGGATTACGACGAACTCGAGCGGATCTGGCAATGGCACGGTCAACTACTCTGTTGCTCTTAATACTGGTGCCGCCCGGACCGGTACCATCAGTGTCGGTGGGCAGTTGTTTACCGTTACGCAGGGCGCTGGTGGTTCTGCTCCGGCAAACAATAACTTTGCGAATGCCCAAGTAATCACCGGGAGCTCTGGCACGGTTACGGGATCCAATGTCGGAGCTACCAAAGAGTCCGGGGAGCCTAACCACGCCGGCTTTTCCGGCGGCGCATCTGTGTGGTATCGCTGGCAGGCGCCAGCAAGCGGTGCCGTCAGTTTTGTAACAGCTGGCAGTGACTTTGACACACTCTTAGCTGCATACACAGGCTCCAGCGTGAACAGCCTTACGGCCGTCGCTGGCAATGACGATTTCAATGGTACTCTGCAGAGTGGGATTACGTTTACCGCCCAGAGCGGTGTGACCTATTACCTGGCGGTTGATGGTTTTGGCGGTGCAACCGGTAGCATCATGTTTGCGTGGAACATGACCGCGCCTTCGTCGCCCATGATTTTTGTCGAACAAGGGACGAATCGGGCAGCCGCGCTTGATTCTGTCACGTGGCTGCGCGGACCTTTTAAAGTCGCGGACCTGTTCAACTTTAGTGGTGATCATCACACGCGCGTGGTTCTCTTTACCTCGGAACTCGGACTGACTCAGCCAGATTCTTCACAACTTGCGGTGCGGGCCGCAGGCGTTGCGCTCACTGTTGAAAGTGTGGGGCCGGTCGTGGGAGTTAGTGGCATGAGTGCTTCCTACATCGTTGTGAGATTGCCCGACGGTCTACCAACGGGCGACCTCCCATTGGTCGTCACGTTGCGCGGACTGGCGAGCGTCAATTCGCCAACACTCGCCATTGCACCGTAAAAGTGCGAATCCTCCACTGGATTCAATCTAATCTCGCCCCGCGAGGCCAGAGTGTTTGCTCAGTCCACGGCTCGTACGTCTTCAACCCAGCCCATGACGCGACTAATACGCGGAATACCTCGAATACCGAACGCGCTTCGGCGTGCAATAGCAGCTAGTGTGAAGTTCTGGCTGGTGGACTGAACGTCGCGACGGTCCACAATGGAAAGTGATCCGACACCGTCAGGTTGCGATCGATTCCGTAACTTTGCGGTACGAACCCGCGCAACCAAATCCAATCCAGCTTCAGCTTCACATCGAACATCAGCGCCTTACGATAGAAAGTTGACTCATCGTCAGGCAGCGGTGTGGTGAAACCTGCCTCAGTGAATAGTTTGCGAATCCCTTCAACGGCGGGCAGCTCCCAAGTGTTGAAGTCGCCGAGTACCGCGGCCGGCGTGCCTTTCGGAAATCGATCCAAGTCAGTAAGCACCGCTTGCAATTGCTCGACCTTCTTCGCAATCGGCAGGCGTGTTTCACTGTGAACGGAATAGACGCGAATGGAAGTCTCGCCCACCGTCAATGTGGCTGCGACGGCAACGCGTTGGCGTCCCGCAGGTCCCGGGTTAGGCAAAATAATTCGAGTGACATCAGTCAAGCGATATGGGCTGAGAACCTCGACCCCCGTTTCTTCCTCGGCTCGCTTCGACTTGTCGCTCGCGGCGGATGCGGGTGCGGCCCACGCATAATTCATCCCTAACGCATTAGCAATCTGCTTTGGGTTATTCACTTCACCACTGCGCGACTTGGCGCGGTCGACTTCCTGCAACGCAATGATCATTGGTGCGGATCCCCGGCGCTCTTTTAGCCAGCTGATGATTTGGTCGAGTTCTTTGCCGCTGCGCCAACGAATGTTGTAGGAGACAAACTTTAATTCATCGTGCGGCCCTGTTTGCACAATTTGTTGAGCGGCGCCGCATTCAAGCAGCGAATTGGTTTGCAGATCGCCTTTTTGGGCCTGGCCCGTTTGGAGACTCGAAATCATCGTCACTATGAGCAGGCCCGACACCCTACGAAATGGAAAAGCTGAGACAATCTTAAGAAACATCACTGAAAGTCGGTGGAAATCAAACTTCAATTCGCAAACCGTCATAAGCCGCCATCGTTTCACCCGGCCACAACTTTCGAGCTTCGGCCTCCAGGTCGATGCCGTCCCACTCTGGATAGAGATGCGTGAGCACAACTCTGCGTGGCTCAGCCAGTGTGGCCATTCGCATGGCATCGGTCAGCTCGAGGTGCGTTTGAATGGGCTTGTTGCGAAAGAATGAACACTCAAGCACAAACAAATCGGCGGACCGCGCAAACCGCGCTACTTCTTCCGAGAAGCCGGTGTCCGAGCTGTAAACAATCGTCGTACCGCGGTCGTCAACGAGTCGTAGCGCCAGGCTTTCCGGACGATGCGGGGTGGAAAGGACAGTCGCGGTTAGCCCGTTAAATATTTCGAAAGGTTGTTCCGAATCATCTGGCGAGACTTCGGTCATACCGAGCGGAAACGGCAATTCGAACAATTTATAGTTGTGTGCGTCGTCGATCGCCCTCAGCAACTCATTCGCCCCCAGGCACGCGAAAATCTGCAAGGGTTTGCGGCGTGATTGCGTCTGTGGAGCGTGCTTCATTCCAAACAGCAGCGGCGCGAGTCCACCGCAATGATCCAAATGCAAGTGGCTGATCCATATTGCGTCGAGGTTGGGCCAGTCGAGCGTCTCTTGCGCCATGCGATGCGGCGCGTCCGCACTGCAATCAAGCAGTACGGATCCGTGTTCAGTCTGCAGCCAGAATGCCGCCGCCGCGCGTTGCGGATGAAAAACCGAAGAGCCTGAACCGAGAACGATCAGTTGCACAAGCCGAAGGCTAAATTGAAAAGCGAAAAATGCAAAATGATAACGTCCGATTGCTTGCCGCCTCGATCCAAATCACTTATGCTGTCGCACTCTTGATTAGAAAACTTGAGGCTGAAAGAAGCCAGACTCACCGACTCAAACTAATTTCATGACTGTTAAATCTGATCGTTGGATTCGCCGCATGGCGGAAGAGGCGCAACTAATTCAACCATTCGAGGCGCGACTGATTCGCGAAGTCTCCGGCACGCGGATAATTTCCGCCGGCGCCTCGAGCTATGGCTACGACATGCGGCTCGCCGACGATGGCTTTCGCGTGTTCTCGCCGATTCATGGCCGGGAAATCGATCCAAAGCATTTTGATGATGAGTCGCTTGTTGAGCCGCCCCTGCGCACGGCTGACGACGGATCGAAGTATTACCTGATGCCGCCGCACTCATACGCGCTGGGAGTGTCAGTCGAAACGTTTCACATGCCGCGAAATGTGACCGGCATATGCATGGGCAAGAGCACTTACGCGCGTGCGGGCCTGGCCGTCAACACCACACCGCTCGAAGCCGGTTGGATCGGTCGGCTGGTAATTGAGCTGGGCAACCTCGCGGACCTTCCTTTGCGTGTTTATGTGAATGAAGGAATCGGACAGGTTCTGTTCTTTGAATCCGACGAGGATTGTTCGACGTCGTACGAAGACCGCGGCGGCAAGTATCAGGGACAGACCGGGCTCACTTACTCTCGTCTCTAGTCATATGCCTTCGTCAGGTAGTGTCCTAATTTGAAAGCGGAGTACAGAAACTCTGGCACCAGGTTTGTCCGTCTGACTATTGCCTCCCATTTAGATCGGTGATATAGAGCGCGCCAATGTTTGCGCTGAGAGGCAAAAGCTCGCTCTATCATCTTGTTAATCCTCGAACTGGCAAAACTCTCTGCGGCTTGCGCGTGAATCCTACGCGGCTGCCCCGGAAACTTAGCGGAACTACGTTGCATCAGACTCCAACGCGCCCTTTGGACAAGACACTCTGCAAGCATTGTATCCGGCTGGCTGAACCTGTCGCTGAGTTGCAACCGTCAACTTGACGGGCGGTGTCAATGCAAACATCTAGGATTGACTCAGGGATAGCAGCGTCCAGACATAACGCCGGATTGGAAATATTCTTGAATTCAAAGTAGGACACTACTCCCTCGTCAGCCTGGTAGTGACAGGAGCAAATCAGCTAGGTAGAATAGGGTCCCCCTTTTAATAATAAAGAATGTCCAGCGAACATTTTATGCATGGGCGTTTTCTCGAGTGCCATTGCACCTGAGGAAAATTCCTCTTGTCATTGAGTTAAGCGAAGACTAGAATTCGCCGCTTACTAAGGGTTGGTCTTGTTGCATGCTTGCACCTGATACGCGCCTCACTCCCGCATCCCGAAGTGACGATACTCCGGTACAAGAACTCGTCGCATCAAATGGGTACTCCCGAAACCAACGCGATGAACGCGACGTACGCGAATACCTCGCGCCTCTGTTCAGACATAAGTGGCTGGTGCTGACGGTTGTACTCGTCGCCACTGCCGCCGCCGCGGTCTACGCTTTCAGCCTGCCATCGATCTATGAGTCATCGGCGGTCTTGCAGATGGATCCGAAGGAATTCGCCTACATGGAGGACAATCGTGGCATGGTCCTTCGGTCGTACAACGACTATGACGACCAAAATACGCAAATACACTTGTTGAGCAATCCCCACCTATTGCGTCAAGTCGTTTTGCAGCTGGATCTGGAACACCGACCGGGCTTTCTGAGCAATCGCAACGACACAAGCATCCTCTCCAGTATCAAACGGATCTTTTCGCGCAAGCGAGGCTCTGCCCGTGCAACCGAGGTCGCGCCTGCGAGAAGTGTCGAAACGAATGTCAATGAGTTGAGCCAGGAGCGGATGCGCGAACTCGAACCGTATGTTGCAGCTATTGCAGCCGCTCTAAGGGTCCAGCCAGTGGAACATACAAATTTGGTTACGGTCGGCATCATGGACGCTGACCCGCAGCTTGCGACGCAGATCGTAGATACGTTGACCAAAACCTTCGTTACCAACACGACGAGTTATCAGAACCGGGGCTCACAGCAGGCAGCCGAAACGTTAAGCAGGCAAATCGGCGAGATTCAAGTAAACATCAAACAGGCCGAAGACGCTCGCTTAAACTATTTGAAGAGTCACAATCTGCCGCTTGAAAAGGGAGACGGCAGAAACATAACTACGGATCGTCTGGCAAAACTCAGCTCTCAACTGCTCGATGCCGAAAATGATCGGAAGCAGATCGAAGCAACATACGAAGCGGCAAAGGAGACGAAGGATCCGTCGGCGGTGCCGTCGGCAAGAAGCAGTGCGGAAATACAGGACCTGCGCAAAAACATTCACCAATTGGAACAAAAGCGCACGTCGCTTCTGGAAACTTACACGCGCGAGTGGCCTGAGGTAAAAAAGGTCGAGGCTGAGATTCGTGAACTTCAAAATACAATCGCTAAGAGTTCAACCGACGCGGTGGCGACACTTAGTTCACAGTTAGACGCCGCTATCAAGCGCGAAACAAAACTGCGCGATGCATATTACAAAGAGAGGGCCTCAGCCAATAACCAAACGCAGGACGAGATCGCGCTTTCCAATCTTAATCAGCAAATCGATATCAACCGTCAGGTTTACAACACGCTCTATCAGCGGCTGACGGAAATGCAGGTGAATTCCCTTGATAAGTCGGTGCGGGTCGGGATCGTTACTCCGGCGGTAGTGCCGTCGGCGCCTGTCGGTCCGGCGCGCGGCAGTAAAATAATTGTTACTTTCCTTATTTCGCTGATGGCCGGTGTCGGCCTCGCCTTTCTCATAGAACAATTTGACAACACTCTGAAGTCCGCCGAAGACGTGGCAAACCACGTATCATTACCGACACTGGCGCTAATTCCGGCCACCGCGCTAAACGGGAACGGTGGTTTCAAAGGCAAGTTCCTGCGGCGAGTTCGGGCTGAAGAAAATCACACGTCGGCACTCGCTTTATCGACAGACCTTCGATCACCGACCGCTGAGGCTTACCGACATCTGCTCGCGTCTTTGCTGTTTACGGCGCCCGGACGATCTCCGCGCACGATTCTCGTCACATCGGGAAGTCCCTTAGAAGGAAAAACAACGATTTCGGTCAATACCGCGGTCACGTTCGCACAAACCGGTGCGAAGGTGCTCTTGATCGATTGTGACTTGCGCCGTCCGCGCGTACATCGCAATTTGGGACTCGAAAACGGCGCCGGCTTAACGACGTACCTATCCGGTCGTAAGGACATCGACTCGCTGATCAAGACGCATGAGCTATATCCGAACATGAAGGTGATTACCGCGGGACCCATGCCAGCGAATCCGGCGGATTTTCTGACTTCAACAGAGATGCGCATTTTGCTTAAGGTCGTTGGCGATCGCTTCGATCATGTCGTTATTGATTCGCCGCCGGCCATCTCGTTTGCCGATGCCAGCATTATTGCCAGTTTGGTCGATGGAGTGGTGATTGTGGCTCATGGCGATCGGAGTTCGCGCCGCTTGGTAAGGCGCGTCAAGCAGCGTCTGGAAGCGGTCGGAGCCAACATATATGGCGTCGTGCTTAACCAGGTCGATCTCCGCGCCCACGATTACTTGTACGAGTATTACAACGCTTACGAAGAAGATTGATTCGTTCAGAAATGAGTTCAGCCGGTCCATCAAAAACAGAACCGACGATTGATCTTTTCTTCGCGTTTATCGACGGCGTTTACGACTACGTGTGCGCCGAGTGCACGGCCCTTTGCTGCAAGGGACATGGTTTGGGCGGCAGCCTTGAAAGAGAACTGCGTCCGCTCTTTACCCGCTATCCGCAATTAGAAACGATGGCCATCTCACGGACCGGAGGGCAAATCACTTTCGCTACCACCGGCGGCGGCTGCGTGCTACTGGACGCGGATAACTTTTGTCGTATTGAAAAGGAGTTAGGTAAAGACCAGAAACCCAACATCTGCAATCTGTTTCCATTTAATGCGTTTTCGAGAATTGGCAAGACGATTGCCGTCATGCCTCATTTTTTGTGTCCGCTGCGCGCGACTATCCCGGCCAGACCGGGCGAAGTGCTCGGGACCCACGCATTTATCGAAAGCGAGTTGCAGAAAAGCCGGATGCTTGACAAAGCTTACGTCAAGAACTTTGTTGGTCCAGCGCGTCTGAATCCATCGTTAAACGAAACGGCGACTATTGAAAGAGAGCGCAGTTTCCGCGATCGTTGCGCCGGCGCGCTGAGTGTTGCCAGCTTCCGGGACGTTTTGCTGAATGCCGCGGCTGATGCTGCAGCGCTCAACGCTTTTTTAGAGCGAACGCGCCGCATCCTGGGTTACGAGCCCGCGGCTCAATCCAATGGGCGCGACGTTATTGATGACCTTTTGCTCACCTTCGCATCACCATACCGGATAAGTCTGTTGGATTTATCCGGTGAAGGCGTACTACGAGCACTGGGCGTGGCGGAACTTATTGTTCGCAAAGCGTGGGCGGGAGCGACAGTCACTCCGAGTTTGCAGAGCATTGCTAACACGGCCGCAACGTTCAGGCCGATTCAAGCCTTGCTCGCCGATGGTGATGAACGATTTGATTTTGGTCGAGTAACAAAGAAGACATTCTCATTTAGCGACGCAGAACTTACTTTTGCTGCTTTCATAACAACCCAGAATTCAGTCGAGAAAGGCGTGCTCGGTGCGCTCGATGAAGCGATATCACCGGGAATGGCGGTCGCCGATCGTTCGGTGTTGCTGATGCGTCTGGGTCAACAGATGGAGGCCGCGAAATCTAAACGGAAGCGAAAACATGGAGCTGTGATTGACGAGATTCTTGCGTCGCAAGGTAATAATCAGTTGGCGCAGATTTCAATTTCAAATTAAGCGGGGAACGGGTCGGAGAAATTAATGGGCGATTTGCCGCGTTACAAATACAGTTCGACTTGAACGAAGAAACTCGACCGCCTCGGGTGGGCGGATGGACTCGCATTTCGTTCATACGGGCTTCGCATCGGCGTTCGTGTATCCGACCGCGCCGCGATCGAGCGTGTCCTCGATCGTCTGCCGCCCGGGTGGAAGCCGGCGTCATCGCCAATCGTCGACCACATGTTTTCCTTGATTGTTGGAGGTCAGCAATCTGCGTCACACGTGCAGCGTTTCAATTTACTCTACTATGATGCATTGCGGCTGGCGCGCACAAAGGACCTTGAATTCGTGCTGAAGAGCTTCGAGTCGGAATTGCAGTTGTTGGTAGCCGAATTCGCGCGTGGGCGCACGTTCGTTCACGCCGGTGTGGTTGGCTGGAAGAACCAGGCCGTCGTAATCCCCGGAACTAGTTTCAGTGGTAAAACTACGCTCGTCACAAAGTTGGTCCAGGCCGGCGCTAAATACTATTCGGATGAATATGCGGTGATGGACGAATACGGGCTCGTCCATCCGTTTCCGCGACCATTGGGAGTTCGACGGCCGGATGAGTTCGAAACGACCCGAGTCGATGTCGCTTCCCTGGGTGGAACCCCCGGATCGAAACCGTTGCCGGTACGATTGGTGATCTCGACGCATTATCGCGCCGGAGCGAGATGGCGGCCCCGTGAATTGACACGCGGGCGCGGCTTTTTAGAACTGTTGGCGAACACCATCTCGGCCCGGTCACAAACAAAACTCGCCTTTGCCACGCTGCCCAAGGCACTTCGTTCCGCTGAAGTTCTCAAGGGTGTACGCGGCGAGGCTGATGATGTAGTTGAAGCGATTCTCGAAAAGATGACCTAATCAACCCGGCAGATTTGAGTGCGGCTGTTTTTCAAATCGAGTTGATGATGAGGAGGATGGATGAAACGAGCAAACGGACATTCTTTGCCTAAAGCGAGAAAAGACGATCTGGTTACCCGTCAAATTACCGGCGAGTTGCTGGTATACGATCTCAAGAGACATAAAGCATTCTGCCTGAACAATACGGCGGCCACGATTTGGAAGAACTGTAACGGTAAACGGACTGTTTCAGATCTGGCTGCGACGCTGAGTAACGATCAAGAATCGCCTACCGACGAGAAGGTTATTTGGCTGGCGCTCGACCAGCTGGAGAAGTCGTACCTGTTGGAAACGCGCGCCACGAGGCCTGTCGGCCTGCCTGCGATTTCGCGCCGCAGCTTGATCCGCGCCGGAATTTTGACCGCGGTAACTCTTCCATTGGTGACAATGATCACATCGCCTGTCGCAGCGCAAGGCGCGACGCCAATTACCGATGTGGTTTGCACCGGTCGTCACCAAAGCGACCCGGGCGGCTGCGGAAATAATCCGTGCTCGCCTCCGGCAGGATCAAAGTGCATCAACGGTCCCGGTAACACTTGTAAGTGCGCTTAGCGCGTGACGGCTTCCTCTGGGAACGATTCGACCCGAGGCGACGCTTAGAGAAGTGACTAAATGTTCACACCCTCGGCAAGTTCGGGCGCGGGCAATCTGATTGCGTGCTTGTTGACGGGTGCGTGGCGCCAAAATCCGGATCCCTTAAGCCTTTCACCAGAACAATTGTCAATCGCAGCTCCTCTGCTGCTCTCAACGGGGGCTGCCGCTCTCGCCTGGACGCGCATTGGAAGATTTGACGTCACCACCAATGACCTCGCGGCTCTCCGCGAGGGATACCGCAAACACCTAATCGACGCCGCGGTTCATGAGTTGGAGATAATCGACCTTTTCCAACGCGTGCGCGCGGCCGGCATCGAGCCCTTGCTGTTCAAAGGCTGGGCCCTCGCTCGTCGGTATCCTGACGCAGGCTTGCGGCCGTATGGCGATCTTGACTTATGGGTGCGCTCCCAAGAGTTAGAACTGCTGTATCGCACTCTGGCCGCCTATGATTACTCATATTGCGTCGAACCTCACATCACTTTTTATCCGCAGTATGAAAGATCGTTCGACGAGGTAATGAGCAAGTCTCAACTGGTCTCTTTGCATGGCGCTCAAATCAGAGTGCCTGGAGACGAAGATCACCTTAGATTCATTTGCCTTCACTTTCTCTTCCACGGTGGTTGGCGCCCGTTGTGGCTTTGTGATGTGGCGTTGATGGTTGAATCGGCAGATTCAGGATTCGACTGGGATCGCTGTCTTCGCGGGAATCGAAAGTACGCGGACTGGGTTGCGTGCGTCGTCGGCCTTGCCCATCAATTGCTGGGCGCAGACGTAACGGGAACTCCAGTCGCAAAGCGAGCAAAGTCGCTGCCGCGCTGGCTGACCAATGCCGTGATCCGACAATGGGAGAAGGGTCCGGGAATGAGTTTCGCCGAGAACTTTTCGTTTTCACTTCCGCGTCGGCTTCTGAAACCGGCCGCGCTTGCCACTTCATTTCGCGAACACTGGCGAAACCCGATTCAGGCGTCGGTCGAGATGAATGCGTCATTCACAGACGCGCCGCGCGGTCTCATTCAGTTCGGTTCGCTCTTTCTGCGTCTTCCCGAGTTCTTCAGATATTTTGGCCACGAAATACGCCGCACGTAACCACGCGAACTAACTGGTTTTGTACAGGGGTTTCAGCAGGACGTTGTGACGGAGTTCCTCGTAGCGAGCACGAGTGCTCTCGTTCAACCGTTCAGGGTTTTCTGTACGGCACAATCTTCGCACTTCGCGCTGTATTTGAGATAGGGATTTTCCTTTTACCAAACTCTCGATGATCAGCAGATGGATGTCGTCGAATTCGACGATACCGAGCGCGTTGGTCCCCGTGGCTGCGAGCTTTATTCGCGCCATCTCTTCAATCCAATTGAGCACAGTTTCCATGGGTTGCTCATTCGGATATCGCTCGCGCACTAGTTCGAGGATTCTCTTTCGATCGCGAACATTCAGCAAGAGTGCCAGGAAGAACCGCAGCTCGGCGCTGGTCACGTAACTCCGCCAGTTAATCACGGTCATCTGTCTCTGGGATTCAGCAAGCACGGCTGCGAGAACATCAGTAGCTGTGCCATGGTTGGCGCGTGTCATGTTCAGCATGGCGCGCCATCTTGGGGTGCTGCTGGTTGACAATCCATGGATCAACGGCGGCTCGTTCCGCAAGAGATGCGCGTGCGCCGTGCTCAGCAGGGCGAAGGCCGTGTGCAGATCGGAGTGCGCCAGCATCTCGCCAATGATCTCATCAGCGTCAGTGTGGTTCATTCCCAGCAAAACATCTGCGGTTTGGGTCCGCTTGATTATCGCTGGGTCGTTAAAGAATGGATCGATGGCGACGCCGGGAGGCCGATAATTGAATTGCGGTTGTGCATCGGGCAGTCCAATGGTGCGAACTGTAAGCGTGGTCGATGGTCGATCGAGATGAAACAAGGAATGAATGTAATCGCGACCGGGAATGATTTTTCTGATGTCGCCACGCTCGAGTAATTGCACTTCTCTCAGCGTCAAGTTGCCGAGCGCAAAATACGGACTAACCTGGCGTCCGACGCGAAAATCGTAATGGCCATGCAGGCTGGAACCCGACAACACCTGGAAAGCGCCGGCGAAGCCGTGTTGATGGATCGTCGTAGTTCCGTCCAGCCAGAAATAGAGATCGATATAGAACCGCGTGCTGTTGAAAAGCGTTAGCGGAAGATTGCTAAAGCTCCCCTCGACGTCTTGCTGACGTGACAAGGGGGCGGTTTCGATCTCCCTAAGGACGTCGACCGGGTCGATTTGCTCCGGAGCCTTGAACCGTTCCAAAGTAGCGGCGGCGATGTCGGGAAATCTGATTGCGTCATATCCGGCATCGCGCCATTCACGCTCAACGGCTGCGCCCATTTCTTGAAAGAACGCGATGAGGTCAGCGCGGCGATTTCGCTTAACTTTGCGTTTCATATTTGGGGTCCAGAGGGACCAATCGGCAAGACGCGCACGGTTAACGTGAACTCACGACCCGCAAAATAAACCAAGCCTCGTCGTGGATTCCGCGCAAGTCACCTGAAACGCGCGCGACGGTAGCACGACGGGCGAAAATGATCCGTCGCGGCGAACTCTCCTTCTGCGCGAACGCAGGAATTGAAGCCGCCGCGACGAATAGGACCGAGAAAATAAGTCTCTTGAGTCCCACCGGGGAAACGAGTTTCTTTGCTAATTTACTTGAAGCTGACGATCACCCGTTCGATCGACGGCGGCAGTTCATGCAGTTCACTGCGACGGTAACCGGCGTTGCGGAACATCTGCTCGAGTTCAGCGAACGTGTACGCATCACCCGCCGGTGTTCCACCCAGCATCTGCATACTGAACACAGCGGCTTGCGGCGGCGTGATGCGATCATCGTTCGGAACAAATTCCAACGTAACCGCGCGGCCATCATCCGCAAGCGCGGCGTGGACTTTTCGGAGCAGTGTCTCGCAAGTCGCTTTGTCGAAATGATGAAGGAAGTTTGTCAGTAGCACGAGGTCGTACCCTGTGCCGTAATCAACATCGAACGCGCTGCCCGGGTTTGTGTGATAGCGATCTGCGACACCAGTCGCTTGCGCATTCTCCTTCGCAACTTCAACGACCTTGGGCCAGTCAACCGCAGTTACTTCAACTTGCGGATTCTGTTTTGCGAACGCGAGTCCGAAAAGTCCATGACCTGCGGCAATGTCCAAAACTCGCAATGGCCGATCGTGTTTCGCGTCGATCAGTTGCGCTATCAATTGTGCGGGCATCGCCATCATCGGCTGCATTGCGCGCGCAAAGTTTACCCACATCGGATGGTCAGGTTGGAACGCTTCGTCCTCCGCGACCGAACCACCTTTCCTGACTGCTTCAGTCAAGTGATCGAATTTGTCTCTAATGTGGTCCGACAAAATAAACTCACTGACGGTTCCCATGTACGCAGGTGAACGTTTGTCGAGGAACGTTGCCGAATCCGGGGTCAGTGAATAATTGTTGCCTTGCTTGGTGAAAAATCCCGCGACCGTCAGAAAATCGCAGAGAATTCGCGTGCCGCGTTCCGACGCGCCACAACGCTCGGCGATCGCTTTCGCGGTTGCATTTCCTTCGCCGATGGCGGTGAAGAGTTCCAGTTCAATACCAGCTTTAAGGGCTTCCGTGCGCTGATATGCGTTGAACGTATCGAAAACCAGAGCCGGTGATGGTTGTTTTTGCGTTTGTGCTTCTGGAGCCATGATTAGTCCTTCCTTGATGAATGATTATTTGGGGGAAGCAAAGCGTAACGAACGGCGGAAGGAAAGTCTAATTGCGACGAGTTGAATGCGGATTGCTAGTTCAGATTAAGAGAGACGGGTTGCGCGAGTCCTTCGATCGAGAGCGTGAGACCGTGAGGGGTCGACACGGGCTGCTTGTTAGGTGCCAGAAAAAAGATGAGTCCCTGTCGCCGGCGTTCGTCGTGCGTTAGCGGCTCTTTCAGCTTGAAATCATAAGCACGAACGTCTTCGTCGAAAGTCTTGCGCGCGTTCGGATTGTAGGCAAAAACGTCATTGGCGCTAAGTATCCGAGAGATTGCCTGCTTGACTGAAATTGATTTCCACTGCGTTCCCGCGTCGTCTCGCAAAGTGAACTTCACTTTTTTCAGCTCGATCGGCAAGCCACCGTTGTGCGTCATCTCGAGCCGCACTGGCAACAAACCGGCAAGCTGGAAATTAGCCTCGAATAAATCCTGAGTTTCTTCGTCAGTAAGTAACGGAGCCGCACGTACCGATAGCGATCCGAGATCAACAGCCTTTGCTGATGCAGGAAACGCAGGCAAGCTATCCGGCGATTTCACCTTGAACAAGGTCAAGGTTGGAACGGCACGGTTCGCCATCTTTGCGCAGCCACAACTGATCAAAAGAAGCGCTACGCCGAGCGCGTTAAGTGACTGCGTTCTCACCCGCGACGACATGCGCGGCACTGTGTCATGGTTGAACAGGAAAGGCAAGAGAGGTTTTTGCCGAATACTGCGGGAAATTCTGAAGCTCAAAAATCAAAAACGGCGGGAACTTGTCCCGCCGTGATTGGTGCGTCACCGAGAGCCAGCATCCGCGAATTCGGGCCGCCACGGATTTTTGCCATCTCCCCGGTTGAGGGTGAGAACTGACAAAACGCAATTTAATTTATCGTGTGATTTACGTCAATAGCAAAGATACTATCTATTCGGATAGACCTCGGTGGGCCACCCTGCATCGCTATTGTTTCTTCTTGATGAGAGATTTGCGGCGAACTCGGATAGGAGCACGGGCCGCCAGCAGACTCTTGTGTCGATGGTTGATGATGTAGCAAAGCCCCTGGTGAGTGAGCCCGAGAATTCTGGCCGCGCGCGTGACGCTTCCGTTGGCTTCTTCCAGAGCGCGCTTGATCAAAGTGCTTTCGCACTTTCGCACTTGTTCCGCGAACGGAATCTGCAGCGTTCCGCTCGCTGTCCTTGTCACTGTTTCTTCAACGTCGGTTAATAATCGCGCGCACGCTCGCAGTCGTTGCAGCGTTTCGCGTCCGACGTCCTCGGCAAGCCGCTGGTCCGCTTGCGCATACAGATTCTTGATCTGCTCATTCGGTAGAAACCCTTTCAATTCTTCAATGATGGTAAGGAATACTTGACCAGAGTATTCGCGATCGCCTGCTGCTTCTGCGACAGTTGCGGCATGTCTCAGAGTTTCAAGTGCGGCTTCATGCTCACCGCGGCGTGCTTGGGCGACACCTAGAGTGCGCAAAGAATCAGCTGAATGCATCAACTAAGCCTCCGTCTTCGTGGATAGAAAAAGGCTTTCTGGATGCAAGGACCTGACGAGGCGGCTCCCAGTTAACCTGACGCTCGACGACTGAATTGTCGAACTCAAAAAAATTCTAATTCGAAGGTGTTGCTTGACTGCTTCAATAACATTCGCCGCCACGGTTACTTCCGTTAATCGGTGGTGACGAACGGCGAGCCGCCAAAATGGCTTTAGGCCGGCACGCCTATGAACCCAACTCTATGAACCCGCCGACGCAGCTTCAGCTTTCGCGGTAAGGTAGGTGAGCTGACTTGCGTCGATCATATTTAACCCGTGCTCTCGAACACTCTTGAAACCTGGGATGATTTCACTGACTGGGGCGCTCATTAGCTTCTTGCTGCGTTTGTAGCCGGTGAAATCAAGATAGAGGTGCTTGCGCATGAATCGATCGGGCCAGCCCGCGAAGCGCCATAGAGGATACTTGATTCCCTGGCCGAACAAACGTTTGCCGAGCATCCGGTAGTACAGCGGAACACCCAGCGACCATTGGTAAGGATTTCTGTCTGCCGCGTAGAATTCCCGATTGTATTTCCAGCACGTGAAGAAAAATTCCCACTGAAGGTCGGTCATCTCGATTAGCTTCGCGCTGTCTTTCTTCTCCATGCGCGTGTTTTCGAGTGGCACGAACCACGTGGGCACGAACATGCCTTTGGCATCGCGCAAGTCGTATAACAGATTCAAAGATTCTTTTGTGTCTTGCGCCGTCTCGCCCGGCAAGCCAATGATGAAGGTGCAAAACGGAAACCAATTGTGCTTGTTGAGAATTTCTATTCCCTTGAGCACGACGTCCCGCCACTGCTGCGCTTTGTAAGGATAAGCTTTGCCCTTCATAAAAATTTCAAACAGGCGAGAGCTGCCAGTTTCAAGTCCGATGATCGGATCCGCGACGCATTTGTTCGGATCGGTTGAATCCGGATGGGTCAGATGCGAATACGGCACAATGTGCGGCGTCAGTCGCTCAACGATCGTCGGATCTTTTACGACCGGAGCAATCGTAATGTGAGAGGTCTGGATCGTCTTGATGCCGGGCACAGCGGCCACTGACGTAAACAACTTCTCGAGGGCCGGAACGTTCGTTTCGAAATTGGGCATCTGCTCGTAGAGGAACATGTCCTCGCTCGCGAGCATTACTTCGGTGGCGCCCTCACTCGCATTAAGCTGTGTGCTTTGCAGGATGTGATCGAGTGGAAACGATCGCCCCACCTTAGTCGCCGGGCCGCAAAACTGACAGCCGCGTCCGCAGCCGCGCGTAATTTCGACCACACCAAACGTTGAGCGATGCCTGACGACCGGAATCTCTTCGACGGTCGGTTGCACACTCTTTGGGAGCTTGATGATACGCTCCAGCGAAGGATCGCCCGCCATGATCCTTCGAAACAGTTCGCTGAATACCCTCTCGATCTCGCCGTCGATCAAGTAGTCAATCTTGAATTCATCGAGCCGGTTTGCGCGTTCAAGTTGCCATGCGCCCGGACCGCCCACGACAATCTTCGGCTGATATTTTTTGATAACTGGATGGGTGACGATCTTTAAGAACTCGGCCGCGTTGACGGGCATGAGATTCTCGCCCGCCAGCTTTGAATAAACATCTGTTGCGTAAGAAATTCCGAGCGGATTGTGCGCGTGGATTGCGACGAGCTTCGTTTCCGGGCCCACGAACTTGTCGAGATTCTCGACGTACGTGGTCACGACATCCGCCTCAGCGTATTCGCGGAGCAACAACGTCTCGACCATGCGCAGACCGTTGGGCACATACTTCGCGCGGCCGTCTGGCCACGACTCAGTCTTCAGTGCTTCCGGGTTAATGAATTTGTGCCCGTACTTTGCGGGAATGGTTGCGGACAACATCTGTTGCCAAATGCTGTGGCGCCACTCACTCGCCTCGCTGGATGAGGCAGTCAGGACAATTTCAGGGGAACGCAACCAGAACCTCCGTTATGTTTGACCTGGATAACATCACCGCTGTGTTATTTCGGCGCGGATTCTAACATCTGCTGGGAACCATGCCAATATATTTCGCCATCCGAGTTCGCCCGCAAAGAGATATGCACCCCACATGTCATGTGGTATAGTCCGCCCACCGAAGGCACAGATACCCTGACATGAACTTATGCGCGTTCGGAAGGGCCCTTTGCGGTACCGGCACTTAGTCCTCCAGTAGCCGGTTTGTTCTGTGGCGTCCATCGTTCACGGAGATCGGATGAGAATATTACTCTACAACCCTGACAACGGGGTCACCCGCAATTTCATGCCACATCTGTGGATGTTCCTGTTAAAGGCGCTCACTCCCGCAGGGCACGAAGTTTTGTTAATCGATGGCAATGCGCGCCCGATGGACGAAAAGCAACTGGTTAACTTCATCCGTCGCGAAAAGATCGGCTTGGTTGGCATCGGCGCGATGACGCGAATGATTGCTCGCGCGTATCGGATGGCCGATGCAATTCGCGCTGCCGGCGTCCCCGTCGTGATGGGTGGTCCGCACGTGACAGAAGTTCCGGACGAAGCTTTGGGACGCGACGGTGGCCCTCGACATGCCGATGCGGTAGCACTGGGCGAGGCCGACGAAACCTGGCCCACGATCGTCAATGATGCGGCACGCGGCGAACTCAAGGAGATCTACGCACCGGTCGATCAGAAGGGCATAGAGCGAAAGCCCAGCCTTCAGCCTTACCCGGAAATCCCGTGGAGCACGATGGATTTGGAACAGTTCGATCTGGTGCCGAAACCGATTCGGGCGCTGCTTGGGCGACAGGGCACCGGGTGGGGCTCGCTGCACATGATTCCGATTGAGTCTG
>Ga0207709_10000462_pt1 | contig 37449 bp, 32 predicted proteins | sample KBSM34metaG_FD_184397 | JGI IMG/M metagenome (GOLD analysis project Ga0207709, IMG submission 184397) | Miscanthus rhizosphere microbial communities from Kellogg Biological Station, Michigan, USA - KBS M3-4 metaG (SPAdes) (version 2) | ecosystem: Host-associated > Plants > Roots > Rhizosphere >...
AATCAATATATTTTTGACTAGGGTCTGATCACCTACTTTTAAAATGCCGATATACATTCCTTTTTGAAGAGCGGAGACATCGATTTTGGTTTCGTTATTTGTTTTAAGTAATGATCTTCCTACCAGATTGGTCATTTCAAAGCTGAAATTAGTGCTTGGAGAAGGAAGCTCAACGTGTAAAATATCGTTAGCCGGGTTAGGGTAGATCTTTACATCTTCCAGAGTGTTGATCGGAGCTTGCTTATTGGCTGAAGATACTGAGGCTGTTGCAAAATGTTGTAAAGCACCTACAGCAGCTTTTCCAATATTATAAACATAAACAGGGTCTACATTAGCAAAGGTGTCTTTAGAGGTGTGTGGGTAATTACTTCTTATTTTTTCAAAAAAACCCGTAATCACTTCTCCTTTTCGTTCAAAAGGAATATAGTCCGTGGCTTCGGCAGGGTCAACAGCGGTCTGAAGAGGTGAGTAGAGTGCTGTACAATTTCTAAGTTGTTGGGTAACTGCAGCAGAAGCGGCATTATTGCTGGAAACTCCACCCTGATCTTCGTCGCAATACACTGTATTGTTATTATTCCCTTTTACACCACCTACCTGGTCAAGGTTAAAGACAAGTTTGATATCCAATTTGCGGACACCTCCCTGGTACACAACATTATTCACATAATGGCTGCTGCCTACCAGCCCTTGTTCTTCCCCTGAAAAGTGAATAAATTTAATAGAGTATTCTGTAGGAACATCTTTCAATATTCTGGCAGCTTCCAGGATAATGGAGGTACCACTGCCATTATCATTAACCCCCGGACCATTAATGGTATCATAATGTCCGCAGATAATAACATATTTGTTAGGGTAAAGAGTTCCTGTCTTGGTAATGATCAGGTTCTTTGAACTCGATGATCCATACGTAAAGGAGCTTTCCACAATTTGGCTGGCAGAATATCCGTAAGAGGTATATTTATTTTTAATCCAGGTCAGCGTGTTGTTATTTGCCTGTGAGCCGGTGGTCTTTATTCCTAAATTACCGAATTCCTGAAGATTGGCGGTAATATTGGCCTGGGTAACCATATCAGCTCTGTTTTTATAAGCCTGAATAAAAGATTGAGCTCCGATACTCTGTATGACCAATGAAGTCAATAAAAATGTTGTGATTTTTTTCATATTATATATAATGGTTTGTAAATGCGAATGTAGTAAATAAATCACAACGATGTGTTTAATAATTTAAAAATATAATAAATTTTATACAATTTTGTTATGCGGAACTTATCATGTCTCTGCCGGTATTTTGTGAGATTTGTTGTTAAATTTGACAATACGATCAACACAAAGCCCTTTGAAACAGTTCAAAGGGCTTTGTATGCTAAAAGCTGGTATTTTGAATGAAATTTATCTCATAATCATAACTTTTCTTACCACAGTTTGGTCAGCGGTTTTTAAAATTCCAAGATAAGCACCATTTTCCAGGTTGGAAACATTAATTTTTGTTTCGTTAGTCGTTTTTAGAATTGAACGTCCGGGAAAGTCAGTGATTTCAAAGCTGAAATTTTTTATCTTAGAATCAGGAAGCTCAATATTGATGATATCTTTTACAGGATTGGGATATATTTTTACAGCTTCCAGTGGATTTTTTGAAACATTTTCCTTAGTTCCCAACAAAGTACTGGCAACAGCAAAATGCTGTAATGCTCCCACGGCAGCTTTTCCGATATTATAAATATAAACGGGATCTGTATTGTTAAATGTATCGCTGGAAGTATGTGGATAACTACTTCTTATTCTTTCAAAAAAACCGGTAATGGTATATCCTTTTTGCTCAAAAGGGATATAATCTGTAGCTTCAGCAGGATCTACAGCGGTTTGAAGTGGTGAGTAGAGGGCTGTACAATTTCTAAGCTCTTGTGTTACTAGGGTAGAAGCTGCATTGTTACTGGTCATTCCTCCCTGATCCTCATCACAATAAACAATGTTGTTATTATTTCCCATCACGCCACCTACCTGATCCAGATTAAAGACTACTTTAATATCCAGCATGCGGGCACTTCCCTGGTACGCAACATTATCTGCATAATGATAGCTTCCTACAAGCCCTTGCTCTTCCCCTGAAAAATGAATGAATTTGATAGAATAGTCTGTAGGAACATCTTTCAATATTCTGGCAGCTTCCAGGATAATGGAAGTACCACTACCATTATCATTGACCCCTGGTCCATTGATCGTATCAAAATGTCCGCAGATAATTACGTATTTATTTGGATAAACGGTTCCGGTTTTGGTAATCACTAAGTTTTTTGATCCTGTGCTGCCATAGCTGAAAGGATCTTCTGCTATCTGAGCGGCGGTATAGCCAAAAGAGGTATACTTACTTTTTAACCAGTTCAGAGCATTTGTATTAGCTGTTGAACCAGTCGTTTTTATCCCATAACTGGCAAAATTCTGAAGATTATTAATGATATTGGTTTGAGAAACAGCATCAGCACGGTCTTTATATGATTGAATAAAGCTTTGTGCTTCAATATGTTGAGTAATGATAGAAGTAAATAAAAAAACAGCGATTTTTTTCATTTTTTGATATATTATATAGGTAAGAAGTACACAATGAAAATATATTTTTTCAAGATGTATGACGGTTGATAGGACTTATTTTTCAATAATTATTTTTCTGGTCAGATTACCTGCACTTGTTTTTATGGTAATGGTATAAACACCATTTTGAAGCGCTGAAGTATTTATTCTATTTTGATTTTCAGAACTCAAAACCACATGTCCGGCCATATCATTGATTTCAATGCTAAACTGTTTAATCTTTTCTGTTTCTACTGTAATCATATCCCTGGCAGGATTTGGATATACTCTGATATTTTGTAACGGATCCTTAGCAGGCGCTTCATTCACCTGTAAGTTATTGTTATTGCTGGTGCTGGCAACAGCGAAATGCTGCAATGCGCCTACAGCAGCTTTCCCCACATTGAAAACATACACAGGATCTATATTGGTCAGATTATCATCCGTACTATGCTCATTTTCACTTCTGGTATATTCATAAAACCCGGTAATAGTATAGCCTTTTGCTTCAAAAGGAACGTAGTCTGAACCGTATGTATAATAAATAGAGGTCTGGAGAGGAGAGTAGAGTCCGGTACATACCGCCAGTTCCTGTGTCGCAGTATTAGAAGCTGCATTATTTCCAGGTACTCCACCTGTATCTCTTTCACAAGTAATGGTGTTGTTTAAATTTCCTATCTGGCCTCCTACCTGGTCAATATTAAAAACCAGTTTTATATCCAGTTTTTGTATACCTCCCTGATAAGCTACATTATTTACATAATGGTTACTTCCTATCAGTCCCTGTTCTTCACCGGAAAAATGAATGAATTTGATAGAATATTCTGTAGGAATATCTTTTAATATTCTGGCTGCTTCTAGAAGAATGGAAGTCCCGCTGCCATTATCACTGACACCCGGTCCTACAATGGTATCATAATGCCCGCAGATAATAATGTATTTATTCGGATACACCGTACCCGTTTTGGTGATCACCAGGTTTTTAGAATTTGTACTTCCAAAGCTGAAAGGATCTTCAACCATCTGGCTTGAGGAATATCCATAAGAAAGATATTTGTTTTTAAGCCAGTTTAAAGCGTCGGTATTAGCGGTTGAACCTGTAGTTTTTACTCCAAGATTGGAAAACTCCTGAAGGTTGTTACTGATATTGGCCTGAGTAACCATGTCGGCTCTGTCTTTATAAGCCTGGATAAGATTTTGAGCAGCAATATTTTGTAGCGCTACAGATGTAAATAAAAAAACGGCAATTTTTTTCATTTCTTCAATCAAATTATTTTTTGATTGCTAATATACTAATTAATTATCATTTGGTATTATTGATCCGTATTGTTTATTCTGTTTTAATTGGTTATTCGTTATCGATATAGGGATATATATGGTAGATGAGTGTAATTAAGATCATACAAAGAGTGGAAGGACTATAGGACAGCAAACAAAAAAATCCCGGGAAAACCCGGGACTTATATTGATAACAAAAATAGTATTCTACATTATTTTACTTGATCTACAACAGCTTTGAAAGCTTCAGGGTGATTCATTGCTAAATCTGCTAAAACTTTTCTGTTAAGCTCAATGTTGTTCTTTTTAAGAGCTCCCATAAATTGAGAGTAAGACATTCCGTGCTCTCTAGTTCCCGCGTTGATACGAGTGATCCAAAGTGCTCTGAAATTTCTCTTTTTCTCTTTTCTACCACGGTAAGCATATTGCATTGCTTTTTCTACCGCGTTTTTAGCTACAGTCCAAACGTTCTTTCTTCTACCGAAAAAACCTTTAGCTTGCTTAAAAATTTTCTTTCTGCGAGCTCTTGAAGCTACCGCATTTACTGATCTTGGCATAATTTAAATTGTTTTTTTGAAAAGGGCGGCAACATATGTTGCTCTTGTTAGCACCGTTCCAGGGTTAAAATGATGAATTTGTTTGAATTCTTATAAACCGAATATAGATTTATAAAAACTACTTAATTGCTAATTGACGTTGAACGCTTTTTTCGTCCACTTTAGCTACGTAAGAAGTGCTAGTAAGATTTCTCTTCTGCTTAGTTTCTTTCTTAGTTAAGATGTGGCTTTTGTAAGCGTTTTTTCTTTTGATCTTACCAGAACCGGTAAGAGCAAAACGTTTCTTAGCACCTGATTTCGTTTTTAATTTTGGCATTGTCTTGCTTTTTTATTGTTTTTGTTATCAATATCTGTTTTGGATACTCCTAAGGACATTAGGAATAATAGTGTGCAAAGATACAAAAAAAATCAATTCGAACTTTTATAATCTATGATTTTATCGTAGTAAATAAGAAGACCGTCCCAGTAGGGGCGGTCTTTTTATGATATGTTCTGTCGGAAATCTACATTTTTCATAGTTTCTCCCCAGCATTATTAGCTCAAATTATGACTGAAAAAACGCTAATAAGTCTTTATTAATAGTTTCAGCTTCTGTGGTAGGCATCCCATGGGGAAAACCTGGATAAGAAATTAATTTTCCGTTTTTAAGCAGGGTAGCAGCTACTTTCCCCGTAGTTTCAAATGGTACAATCTGATCATCTTCACCATGCATTACCAAAACAGGAACGTCCACACTTTTAAGATCTTCGGTGAAATCAGTTTCAGAGAATGCTTTAACACAATCGTAATGGGCTTTGATAGAACCATTCATTCCTTGACGCCACCAGTTTCTCTGAATCCCTTCAGAAATCTTAGCTCCTTCTCTGTTATATCCATAGAAAGGGAAAGTAAGATCTATAAAAAACTGCTGTCTGTGTTTAGCCGTATTATTTCGGATATCATCAAAAACTGAAATAGGAACTCCATTGGGATTATTCTCATTCTGAACCATGATAGGAGTTACTGCACTTACTAAAACGGCTTTTGAAACCCTTCCGTTACCATGCTTTGCTACATATCGGATCACTTCACCTCCTCCTGTAGAATGCCCCACATGGATGACGTCTTTTAAATCCAAAGCGGCAACAATTTCCGCCACATCAGAAGCATAGGTGTCCATATCATGTCCATAAGGGGTTTGTTCAGATCTTCCATGGCCCCTTCTGTCGTGGGCAATCACCCTATATCCTTGTTCTAAAAAGAAAAACATTTGTGCATCCCAATCATCACTGGAAAGTGGCCATCCGTGATGAAAAAATACAGGCTGTCCTTTCCCCCAATCTTTGTAGTAAATTTTTGTTCCGTCTTTTAATGTAAGTGTATTCATTGTTTGTTTTTTATGATTAATAAATTAATAATGTATTTTATTTTTTACATTCACAAATTTATACGGAAAATATTCACAATACATTGATCTAGGATAATATATTGATAAAAATGCAAAGCAATGGAATCCATCATTAAAATATAGCTGATAATCGGGATTGTTTTATTCTTCACTTCTCTTTAATATTGATTCATTAAGAAGAATTGAATTTTGAAGTATGAAAATAATAGCATTCAGTATATTTTGTATGTTGACTTCAGTGACAGCGTGCACACAGGAAAGGAAAGATAACTCTCCATGGATTCCTTCAAAACCCAAGGCAACACATGCCATTCCGTTTTTAACCGGGCAGAATGATTTTGTCTATGTAGATAAAACAAGCTTAAAACCTGTTACGAATCAAAAATTTCGAAGTGCATCAGTTTTTACCGCTACAGGTTTTGCCGTTGTTGGAAATGGAAAAAATGAATATGCAGTCATCGATGGAAATGGAAAAACTGTTTTGGATTTTTCAACCAGCGAAATCAATTTAAATGTAGTAAATGGACTTACCTTTTATAAAAGAGATATTGAATATGAAAAGAAAATGCCTGTCTGGAAATGGGACTGGAATATCATGGGAAGTGGCATTAAAAAAGAACAGACTTATCATAAAATAGAGATTGGAATTTTAGAAAGTAAACAAGTCTTACTTCATGAAGACATTCCCTACTTAGAGGATAATTATTATCTCGATTGTATTGCTGTAGATGAAAGCCACCTATTTTGGAATGGAACTCTTTATGAAATCAAAAAAAATGGTTTAAGTAAAATCGAAAATAATATTGCTGAGTTGTTAGAGAACAAACGATTTCTCAAATCTTCAAATGCCAATTTTTCAATGTATGAACTGGGGCAGAAAAAAGCTATTCACAGCGGATTGAAAGGTACTGAAGCTCTTTCACTTCAATTTGGGAGGGAAACTATATTACTGAAAGATGTTAATAAAGAACGCTATGAGCCGGAAATCCCTAAGCTTTTACTAGATAGTAAGACCAATGATGTTTACCCTTTTCCACAATATGAAAAAGTGTTTCCTAAAGAAATTATAAAAGCAACAGCTTCGCAGATTGATTTCATCAAAAAAATTTCTTTGGTGTATTCTATAACCAATTCACCTTATTTTCTGTTGGGTGTTTTTAATTATGATCACGATGTTTGGGCGTATGACTGGCTGTATATTGATACCAAAGGAAATGTGACGGATTCCATTGATACATACAGTTTTAAAGTTCTTGATCAGGTTGGAAATATGGTTTGGCCCGATAGAAAAATGATCTTACCCACCCAGTTCATTGACAAAAACTGGAAATTTGGAAAGATAAATTCTTATCAAGGCATGAATGATACATACTTTATCCGAATAGAAGATGAAAAAAAATTGAGAACCATGGGACTGTGGAATAGCAAAACAAAGATTTGGGAGATAAAACCTGAATACCATGACATCTCAGTCTTGGATGCGGAAAAACAGATGTATGCGCTGCAAAAAGAGGAAGACGGTCTGTACATACTTTATGATCAGAAGAATAAAAAGAATATCGGATCAAAAGGGTACAGGTCTATTAATTCGGATGGGCTGGTAACTGTTCAACTTAATTCAAGGGAAAATATATATTATTATATTGATATTTATTCCGGAAAAGAATACAAAGAGAATTAAATAATACATTGAAAAACTATGATTTTTAGAAAGCTATTACCTGTTGCTGCTTGTATTGTGAGTGTACTATCATTTGCTCAAATGAGGACAGGAGTATATTTTTCTTCAGATAAAAAATACAAGGAGATTATGGAAGAGGTTGGAAATCCATTATCAGGAAATCCGGTAATGATTGTACAATCATTTGTCCCTAATCATGGGAGTTATATTTGGTTTTTGAACGAAAGCAAAGCTAAAAATCCTACTTATTTGGGTGAAAATCCAAAAGATTTGCACTCAGGTATTTTTCTGGAGGACCATGGTGGATTACTTCCAAAAATAACCTTTAAAGATTTTGCAGCAGGATTGGCGCAGCCTCGATACATGATTAACTTCTGTGAAATTGGAGATGCAGACAAAGATGGTTTTCCTGAGTTTTATCTTACTTATTTTGAAGAATCAGACGGATTGGATGCCAAACCATTGAAAGTGATTGTATATACAAGCTTAGGTGAGAAGACATTTTCGAAATCAAAAATTACCGGCTGGATTCCATTTCAGGAAGAAGATCAGTATCGGGAAGTAAAGGATGAGAATTTCAGATTATTGCCTAAAGAAATAAGACTGAAAGCGGAAAAACTGTTGAAAGATGCCAAAAAAGAAATAAACTAGAGCTCTTAAAAAACCACCATTATCAGGGATATTTATGTCCGCCTCCTTTAATTATCTTTATTTAAAAATAAAGCGGTGAAAAACCTCATGATTTTAACTTCATTTTTGGTGCTGTCTGGCTGTAAAACAAATGCTCAAAAATTAAAAATTTCCAGTATTTATAGTGAGCCCAAACAGGTTACAAAAGAAATTCCTGAAACAGGTAAAACACATACATATACCACTCGAAAGGAAGTTACTGAACGCCTTGATCCCCTCATTTTTATGCTTTCCAAAAATGCCGGAACACTTACATTTCGTATACAGGGAAATATCAGTTCCAGTGGACATTCCATTCATCAGGTGAGAAAAATTCGTTTTGAAAGGGGAGCGCAAAGTGGGAATACTGTTACGCTGAAGTATTACGTGGAAATCAAAAAAGTTCCTGGTAAAGAAAATGCTGATGTGCTGGGATATAATTACACAAAAGATGAAACCTATAAAATACCTAATGATATTAAAATCATAAGAATAGAATTATATGAAGAACGGATCAATGATACATCAGCGACAAAACCAAAGCTTCTTGCCCAACAGAGCTTTAATTTCTTTCCCAAAATTTAAATACTTGAAAATGATAATATGGGCTTTGGAGAAAACTGAATAAGCAATGATAAACTAAGCTACAATGAAAAATACTTTTGTTTTCTCATTTTTGAGCATCATTTTGGTAATGACCTTAAGTTGCAAAGATTCTGAAAGAAAAAAAACAAATTTCCCGAATTATTTGAAAAATACGGAGTGGATTGTGAATGAAGGAGGACTTATTATTCCGGATGGTGGAAAAATCTATTATATGTCTCCAAGAGATACTGCATTGATCTTCAACTTTCACGCGGTAAAATTTTTGGATGAAGAAAAATTCAAAAGCTATGATGCATGGCAATGTGGAAACGATTGCTTCACAGAGATACATGGCAGATATTATTTTACGGAAGCTAACCAGATAAAAATGGAAGTCGATAGCATTAGAAAATCTGAATTTTGTGACGTGCCTACACAAACATTCAAACCATCCAAAGTCATGTCTTTTAACCTTGCAAAAGAAGGAGAACAGCTAAAACTTATAAGAAAATAAAATGATAGATTTAATAAGAAGAAGTTTCAAATGTCAAATTTCAGTATGATATGGAAGATAGGCGAAAAGGATTTTACCACAATTAAGTTCACATAAGATGAAAATCTTTGATTTTCAACAAAACTTTAGGGTACTTCTTATACATAAAGTATATAACTTAAATAGCTTAAGTGTTTAAAAATCTTTTGTGACTTTTGTGGTAACATTTAAACAGACTTAAGAGAATAATATGACAGATTTAATAAAAATTTTCCCGGAATATGAAGACGTATTTTATGATGATATCGAAAATCATAAAAAATATTTTCTTCCCATTTGTTCAATTAATTTAAAAATTATTAATCCCTCAGAAGATCAATGGCTTCATATTGTTTCTGTAAAGGAAATTTACGATGGCTGTGTTGGGGAAAATAAATCGGAATATCATACAGAATATACCAAAGCAGATATGTTTGGTTTTGATGTAATGGAAGGCAAATACAAATTTGATGCAGACTGGAACTTTTTTTCAGCCCATACCGAGATCTCTCCGGAAGATTATGGGAACAGTTATTCCGATTTAGAAATTGAATACAATATGAATGAAGCCATGTATCAATTGAAAAAAGAATATTATCAAAAACACAATAAGCTTTATGATAAAGACAGTTATCGGCCAGGTTTAATGGTAGATGATATCCGTCGTTTAGAACGTTTGCGTAAGCTTACGGTTGAAGATCTGGAGAAAGATGATTACTCAGAATATGCAGAGGAACGTTTGCAAAAGAAAGTGTATGAGGTTTTTGATGAGCTGAATACCGCCTCTCTTCCTGTAGAAGAAACTCACTTTGGTGCAGATAACCTGATTGAGAAACCTTATAAAAATGATGATACATTGATGGATTATATCGGATGTATGGAAGGCTATGATTTCCAGAATTCAGCAGCAGATCTGTTATATTTATTTTATGACAAAGAGCTTAAAAAAGCCGTCATTTGTTTAGAATACACTTAATCTGACAGAAAATTCAACTTTGTGAAATATAGTAAGAGAAACAGTAAATGGAAAATAGAGAAATCTGGATAGAAGGAGATATACTTTTTTATAAAGATCATGGTAATGTTGAGAATGCAAACATTCAGTCATTAAAATATGCTTACGCACAGATTTTAGGAAATGTGCCTTTTTTGTTTGTTTTTGCAGATCACCAACACTATATATCTACTGAATTACAGGGGTTTGGAGAAGTGTATCACAAACTGTCGGATAGATTTCGTTTTGATGACGAAACTTTTTTTGCCGTATGTAAAGCTAGAAAAGAAGATGAGAAAGTGAAAATTTGGGCAAAAAAAATGCCTCAGAATTACCAGATCCTGGACGAGTATCTGAATGATGGTGATTTTGGCTACGAGGTATATACAGAGCCTAAACAGATGATATCCTGGGACACTACTTACGAGCAATTGGAAGCATTGGGTTGTATAGAAGCTTATTTTACCGATTTTGGCGCTCAATATTTAAGATTCAAATATCCGGTCAGAATAGAAGGTATCCTTATTGATCAATTGGAGGTGTATGCAGACAACGTAAGCACTAATCGTCCTGTACAGGAGTTTTTTGTAGATCTGTATGATGAAACCAATACCGATAAAAGCTACAAAAAACTACGCGAACTCTGGATTGATGACGATGTTGATATTAATCAATACGGTTATGAAAGAGATGACCAGTGTTATCTTCAATTTGCTTTGGCCAATGGTATAAATGCTTCTATTTGTTATACCTATGATGAAGAGTATGCTTATGACGATGGAAGTACATCGCTTCATTTCTATAACAAGCGTGAATACAAGTCTTTTTTAGAAAATAAAGAATATGAAGAAGTGATGGAAATATCCGGATTACTATCATTCCCCAATAAATTGGATATAAATGTTAAATATATTGATCATGATGGAGTAAAGCATATTCCACTAAAAGTAAAAGAATTATTGAAAGAGAAAAGTGGTATCTGGCTCGACAGTGTTAATCATAAAATTGGATTTGCAGGAACAGATACAGCATTGATTTTAGACCTTGAAAAAATTACATATTTTACACTTCAGAATGTTCTTCCCGCAAAAGGATCCGGATATGCCGATTTTATGGTTCATCTTACAACCGAAGATTATCTGTATGTTTTTATAGAAGACACTTATTTCTTCGATCAGTTTGCTGGGCAATTGGAGCAAATGACAAAAAAATCAGTTGAAATTCCTGAAGCGTATTATAACTGTTAAAACCACACATAGTATATCTATATGGCACACCGTATTTATCTATACAATTACGATCAGAAAACAAATCAATCGTTCGATACCTATTTAGGGGAGTGGAACTATGAAATTCCATTATTGCTGTACCCACTTATTGCAGAAGACGTAAAAGTGGAAGGCGTTGAGTTTTTCTCTAATAAAGAACAGGGAATTATTCGCCTGCGCTACTTCTTCAATTTACTGGCTGATACCTACCAATTGCACTACAAAAAAGCTTACTACGAACCTGTCAATACAATGTTTGAGTTCCTGGAAGCATTACCGTATGATTCCTTCGTACTGAATGCAACGGATGTGTTTAATATGAACGAAGAAAAGCATAAAGTACAGGCTAAGGAATGGCTGGTAGAGATTCAGCAGAAAAATAAACTGTATAAAAAAGCAGTAGAAACTCAGAATCTTTCATTATTAGATTCTTTGTTTTCACCATACGGTTACTCGTCATTTCTCGATATTTTACAAACCGACTGGATCAATTACGGATTGGGCTATTTTGAGGAGCTTGCTTATAAGAAAGTAGCATCTTCTGTATTTGAAGAAAGTGGAAAGTTTGGACTGAAGGACGCAAAAGGCGCTATTTTAGCTTCGGCCATATATGATGAAATTTTTGAAGCAGACTATAATTACGGCATATCAGTGATTCAAAAAGGTGAGCGGTTCGGTTACCTGCAGAGTGACGGAAAAGAATTGGTTCCTCCAATATATGAAGATGCTTTTGATGTGTTCGATTTTGCACAGGAACCTTTAGGAGAGGTCAAAGTGAACGGCAAATCAGGGATTTTAAAAGTTTATTCAAAAACCTGGTTGGTTCCTGCTGATTATGGCACAATCGAAAAACTGACCTATGGATTTTTAGGGGTAGAAAAAGATGGGAAATTCGGAGTTTATGACGATGAAAGCAGACTTCTTCTTCCCGTTGACAGTGAAACGCCTTATGAATATGATTACTTTCCGGAATTGTTTTTTACCAGACAAAAAGGAACCCGCAAGCGTAGATATTATACGAAAGAAGGAAATTATCTGGGTGATTTTGTAGAAGATAGTATCCTAAATGCCAGTACCTGTTTCTGGATCAAACCGAATAAATTTGACAAAAAAGGCAGACTGATAGATGAAAAGGGGAATCTTATAATCGATGAAGCTGATCAACTGATTTTAATAGATAATTTTGAAACACTGGCGGTTCGCAAAGACAAAAACTGGAAGATTTATAATACCTTAAAACATCAGTTTCTGTTAGAAAATGAACATATTACCAAAGTAAAAGCAGAATCGAGTATCGGATATAAAAACAATGTGTTTACCCTGGAAGTCCAAAACGGATTGGGACTTTTCGATGCAGACAATGAAAGTTGGTTAATTACTCCTCATTCTGAAATTAAAAAGATCCATTATTTGGAAAATGGGTTTTTATCGGTTCAAAAGAAAGAAGGGTATCAATTGTTTGATTTTGAAAATGCTTTGTCAGAAAAATTATATGATTATATTTCTAATCCTTTGAATTATAGAGCCGATGAAGGCTTGCTGTTTCTGTATCAGGGAGAACAGATGTTGAGAATCAATGAAGACAGAAGCATTCAGGTGGTAGAGGTGGCTGAGTATGGATCTATTTATCTGGATCGGTATTCATTTCGGGGGAAAGACTTAGAATACTTTAATTCCTTTTATACTCGTTGGAAAGATAGTGCCGGCAGCAGTTCCGAACAGTTCATGGATGTTGAAATCATTAAAAAAATGGCTTTTGACGCAAAGGAAAATCAAAATTATAAGGAGGCGTTGCGCCTGTTTGAATTATCCGCTCAAAGAAACGACATCGATAGCTGGGTAGAAATGGGTATATTATTCACCGATCCTGAAATTGAAGTGTTGTTTGACCCACAGAAAGGGATTGACTGTTACGAGAAAGCAGCACAACAAAATCATCCCGTAGCCTGGAATAATATAGGCGCTTTGTATCACAACGGAATAGGGTATTCTTTGAATATCAAAAAAGCGATTCGGGCCTACGGGAAAAGTGCTGAGCTTGGTGACGGAATGGCGCTAGCCAACCTAGGAGATCTGTATTATTTCGGAGAGGATGTCATACAGGATTACGATAAAGCTTTGGATTTTTACCAAAAGGCCGAGAAAAAATACTACTATAATTACGATAAAATTTCAGAAATCTATTATCAGTTAAGAGATTATAAAAATCTTTTGGTGTATCTGAAGAAAGACTATGATCAGTCTTATTCAGGCATCTATTATGGCATTATCTACGAACATGGGATGGGTATACAATCAGATTTGAAAAAAGCTATTAAGTACTACGAGCAGGCTAATGCTTACAGCGCCTATGAATATGCCACGCAACGCCTGGTGTACTTCTATGGAGAAGATCCGACATTTAAAAATGATAAGAAATTTCAGAAGTGGAAATCTTTCGCTGAACAGCATGGTTTCGAAATAGACTAGCTGGTATTTTGCCTATATTTACGTTCTTTATAATACTAAAATTTAATAGAGTTAAGGGTTTGATGTACAGGTTGTTATTTATATTTACTTTGTTTATTTGTTCTTTTTTTGCTCAGGCACAGGATGTTGTAAGCCAATTAGAGAGGGAATATAACAATGCTTCAAATAAAACAATAGAGCAGTTGGATCTGGCTCCCAAATACGCGAAAGCATTATTTTTACATAACTTAAAATCAAAATCTTACCAGGTTTTGGAAACCAGTATTTCCATTGCTAGAAAACAAGCTGATGGGAAATATGCCACCATCTTGTATGCTGTTCAAGCTATGAATTATCGACTTGATAACAAAGGAACTGAAGCTTTGAAAAGTCTTGACATGGCCAATGTGTATAGCTTAAAAACGAACAGTAACGAAGCTAAAGGTTATTTTCAATATGCAAAAGGGTGGATTCTGATACGTAATAATAAAACGACCGATGCGGTTGCCGCTTATCTGAAAGCTATTCAATACTACGAAAACTCACCAACGACTTCTACACTGTACGGAAGATTTGGTAATACAGCCAAAGAATTATCCACTATTTATTCCAACCTGAATGAATACCAGCTGGAAGAAAAATACAGTAAGCAGTTTTTGTTGCTGGCCTCCAAACAGCATGACCCCAACCTTATCTTCGATGCCTATATGCGCATGGGGTATGTATATGAACAAAAATACGGTCAAAATCCATCGGATGTAGGGTTGAGAAATAAAGCAGAGCAGTATTATTTGCAGTCTATTACGACTTTCAATAAGAATAAAGAGGCTATGCTCAACAAGACGAACCTTTCCTATGCAGCCATCAATTTAGCCAATCTGTATACTGGTTTTGATAAAGATAAGGCGATGAAATATGCTCAATTAGCCAATACCTTGAGCCTGGAAACCGGTGATGCCATTCATATAGCTTCCTCATTTGGTATTTTAGCAGAGTTAGCTGTACAGGATAAAGACTATGATTTAGCAAAATCTTACTTTCTGAAAGCTTCTATGGAAATCGGAAAAAGCCCGGTTAGAGATCATAATATAGAATTATCTATTCTTGAATCTTTATCCCAACTTAGCGAAGAGCAAGGCAATTACAAAGAAGCCCTTAATTATTATAAAAGTTATGTCAACAAATACAAAAGTATTTATGATCAGGAAAAACTGGATATTACCAAAAGGTTAGAATCTCAGTTCGACAAAGAACGGCAGGAACAGAAGTATATAAAATTACAGCTGGAAAGTGATAAAAAAGCACAGCAAATTAAGTTGATCAACATAGTGCGGGCACAACGTGAGCAGGTTTATAACAACTTAAAATTAGTGGAAGAAAATCAACGAGAGCGACTGAAGTTTTCAGAATTGGAATCAGAGAAAAAAGAACAGCAACTTCGGTTGGCAAAGTTAGAAACCGAACAGAAAAACAATGATATCAACAACTTTAAAAAGCTGTTGACATTCAAAGAAAAGATCAATACCTATTACATTGTTTTTATTTTCATTTTTATCGTTTTGATCATCTTACTGCTTTATGCGTATAAACAACGTGCAAAATCAATGAAGCAAAGAGACGAATTGCATGCTTTAGCCATGGAGAAAGAGAAACAAAATTCAAAAATATCCACACTTACTGCGTTGTTGGAAGGGCAGGAACAGGAACGTGGCCGTTTAGCCCGTGATCTTCATGATGGATTGGGCGGCTTGCTTTCAGGAACTAAACTTCAGCTGTCTTCTTTAGACCCTCAAAAATCCGAAAGTATAGAAGATGAAATTTCAAAATCCATTACCCAGATTGATGGTGCTGTAGAGGAGCTGAGACGTGTAGCGCATAATTTAATGCCCGATTTATTAATGAAATATGGTCTGGAAGTAGCCATTCAGGAGTTTGCTTCCCGCGTGTCCAATAGCACATTAGAGATCCACACAGAATTTATCAATTACACCAATTCCATATCAGAGGAAAAGCAACTGATCCTATACAGAATCATCCAGGAATTGGTGAACAATGCCATAAAACATGCTGATACTTCCGAAATTATTATTCAGATAAGTGAAGAAGAAAATGTATTGAATCTTACAGTAGAAGACAATGGTAAAGGTTTTGACCTTGCAGGCTTAAACGTAAGAAAAACAGCAGGCTTTCACAATATAGAATCAAGAGTCCAGTTTTTAAAAGGAACGATGAATATCACCTCCGAACAAAATATTGGGACCAGTATAGAACTTCAAATTCCTATTCATTAGACATGATAAAAGTAGCCATAACAGATGATCATCCACTTCTATTAGAAGGGTTGAAAAATATTTTAGGAAACAGCGATACGATAGATGTTGTAGATTGTTTCAAAAGCGTTTCAGAAATGAATGCCGGTCTGGCAAAACAAGCTGTCGATATTTTGTTGTTGGACATCAATCTGGTAGATACCAACAGCATAGAACTTATACAACCTTTAAAGAAGAAGTACGAAAACCTTCAGATTATTATGCTTAGCGTTCACAATGAACTGCCCGTGATTAACAGTACTTTGTCTGAAGGTGCTTTGGGGTATATTCAAAAAAATGCCTCAGTTTCCGAAATTCTGGAAGGCATCAGTACCGTCTATTCCGGAGACCGATTCTTATGCTCACAAACCAGGTCTGTTTTGGAGAAGAAATCATCGGATGGCTTACACCAGGTTCCAAAATTAACGCGAAGAGAAAAAGAAATCTTAGCCGAAGCAGCGAAAGGACTTACCACCAATCAAATGGCGGAAAAGCTTTTTATCAGTCCACACACCGTAGAAAGTCACCGAAAAAATCTTATCGAAAAATTTCAAACGTCTAATCTTAGTTCAGCTATTAAACTAGCCATAGAATACGGATTGATTATCGAATAATATATTCTAAAAGGGTAGCAAAGCTGCTGGCTAAACGTTCGCTTAAAAAGAATCAATTTTATTAATTCACTGCTTTGCTCCCTTAAAATAATACATTACTAAAAATAAAACCTTTGCGTCTATAAAATTCAGCGTAAATAATCTGCATTCAATTTTTGGAAACTGATTCATATTCATACCAGCAAAAAGGTCTGCTTACATCGTAAAAGCAGACCTTTTCTATATAAATTTAAAATTAGGTGTTCAATTATTAATCTTTGAATCTCAGCACAGCCTGGAACAGATTTTTCTTTCCTGTTAAATCATATTCGTCGTTATATACCGGCTCATACATGAATAGATAGACTCTTTCGTCAAAATCTTTTAAATTGACAGGCTGGGCCACCATGATGTCATAAAGCCTCGTAATAGTACGCGTAGCCGTCCATTGTTTTGAGTTTCCTTTAGGGGTTTTATCAAATCTGTGATCTTTTGCATCTGTATAATACCAATATGATGGTGCCTGATCCATTAAAAACAGTTCTTTGTCCTTGTTATACAGTTCCTCTGCCATACCTGTACTTTGAAACCAGGGAACTTCAGCATTGAAAAGTCCTAGAGCCCCTGCATAAATATCCTTATTGGTCGTTGCTCCCACTAAAAAACCTTCAAGATTGGAAGCCGTAAACTCAAATATAAAAGGTGACTTTTTCAGATCATAAACATCATTGACCGGTTCAATTACTTTTCCGTCCTGTTTAATAACTACTTTTAACGATTGTGCAAAAGCCATTAAGCTGAGTAAAGAAAAAAGAATGGTTAAACTTATTTTTTTCATTGTATATCTTTAAATAACTGCTGCAAAGATATTGTACTTTACCTCCATACACACTGGCTGGTTTCAGGGGTTTTTATCTTATTTCTTTCCTAGTTGGGCCAATTGCTATAGGGGTTATAATACTTTTTTTTCATTCGAAACAGATCAGCCTTCAGCTTAATTTTTATGAAAGCCGCTTTTTGCTTTTTGCCATTTGATGAAGCTGAATTGGTAGGATAAACTTCGGCATAAAAGGTTTCATCATCCGCCCAAAAAGCTTTTGTGCCATCGGCTATTTTGAACTTAGTAAAGTTGACATACAAAAGGTCTTCAAGATTATAGCTTTCTGCTACATATGTACTGATTGCAAAATCGCTTCCCACATCATTGTTTGAAACAATATAGGAAATCCAGTTTTTCTTGGGAAGAATCTGTGGATAACCCGCTGTAAAGAGTTGAAAATTGGCTGTAGATTTTACATTATAAAAAGAATAATACGTATCTGAAGTCTCCATTGAGCTTTCTTTGAAAACCTGTAAATACAGGTAAGGGGATACTCCTATATATTCATAGGATAAGAGTCCGTCTTCTGTAGATACATTTTCATGTTGTGTAATCAGTTTTTTTTCTGTTGTGCTATTGATGTATAGCCATTTATTACCTTCCAGGATCACATGTGGATCTTTTATTAAAACTTCATCGATTCGTTTGTTAGAGGCTGTTTTAAATTCCTGTTCAGAGACTTCCGTTATGGTACCATACGTACTGAACGATTTATTTTTTACATCCTGAGACTTTTTAAATACACTGCTTCTGATCTCATAAAGATCAACACCTTGTAAAGTCAAGTCAAATGCTGCAGTGAATTCTGATTTCAAAACAAAAGCTTCAATGCTGTTCGAAATATTATTATTAATGCTGTAATGAATAGAGTAGAAGTCATCAAACTCTTCAAATCCATAATAATTATCCAGTTTATTGTAAGCTATTTTCAAATGCGCTGCATCTTTATCTGGAGCTACAAAAAACCTTACAGAATCCAGCCTGGTAAATAATTGAAAGGGTACATCCTGTACATTATCTACACCTTTTATCTTTTTAAAATCAGCAAATGTTATGTTTTTCTGTGTAATTTCAGCTTCCGGTTTATGGGTTTCTGATGTTTTATTCTGTGGATTACATCCCACAAAAACAACAACCATAGAGGATATAAAGAATTGTGATAAGGGTTTCATTTTCTATATTTTTTTCGCCAAAGGTATCAGTATTCAGGGTTGCGACCAACAAAATTGCCTGATACAGGGAATAAATGGCTGAAAACAGGGATATATTGAATGGTAAATTTTGATCAATTTTACAAACGATAAATTAAGTGTTGTAAATTATTTTTATATAAATGAAAAATATAATAATCAACTGTTCAGTGATGCTAAGTCTGTTAACTTCTTGTTCACCTGCTACAGAAAAAAAAGCGGACAAAAAAGAAGATGCTACGGAGGTAAAAGTCAATACAGTTTCTACATCTGGTACAGAAAAGAATACAATACCGAAATCAGATATACCGGATGATTTTTCAGCATTAATTCCTATTGATGTATTGGATAGCAAAAGTACAAATGTGTATGAAAAATATGGTATAGAGTTCTCGGGTAACTGTTATTCATGCGATTTAGCAAGCTTATCTGTGACAAAAGATAAAATGGTATGGACCAATATCTGTGATGAAAATGATACTTTTAAAATTGATAAGTTCTCATTCTCTACCGAAGGAAGCAAAACCGTTTTAAAAACACCTGAAAGAACTTATACTGTAACGCAAATAGATAAAGCACCCGTTTATGAGCTGGTTATAGAAGGTAAAAAGCTGGAATTACATAATAAAAGAGTATCCAGATATTTTACCACCAAAAAAGCGTTACCACTTTTCAAAGAACACGACTGTGGTAATTTTGAAGGATAATACAACCGCATACATCTATTTTTGAAGATGAACAGTTGATCCTAACAGGAGAGTAGTATGGATCAAACGGGTCAGTCTTAAAAGTTGAGGGAGGATCTTTAGGTATTCGAAAGAAACGTACATATAAAATGATCTGCTTGTATAAAAACACAAAATCATATATATAGTCATTTTATTTGTAAGTAAGTTATACAGGTAGGAAGGAGTCAATAAAGCTACCTCTTACAAATAATAGCATCAAATACTAAACCTTTGTATAAAGTACACCGCATAGGTTAGTCTCCCCAACTTTGACGATTGATCCAGATCAATGATCTCTTCCTATGTCTCATAAAACTTATCCATGAAAATTTTATTATAAAAAAAACCTCAAAGTAATTTGAGGTTTTTATATTAAGATAAATGACTTAATTATTTTGCTGGTTTTTTAGGACTCATCATCATAATCATCCTTTTTCCTTCAAGCTTAGGTAACTGATCTACTTTACCAACATGCTCCAGTTCCTGAGCCAGTTTTAAAAGTAAGATTTCACCCTGATCTTTAAAGATAATCGAACGTCCTTTAAAAAATACGTAGGTTTTCAATTTTGAACCTTCTTCAAGAAACTTCTCAGCATGCTTTTTCTTAAATTCATAATCGTGATCATCTGTCTGTGGTCCAAAACGGATTTCCTTCACAACTACTTTTACTTGCTTAGCTTTTAATTCCTTTTGTTTTTTCTTTTGCTCATATAGAAACTTCTTGTATTCTAATATTCTTGCAATGAAAGGTTCAGCCTTATCAGAAATTACTACTAAATCCAATTCCTGGTCCGCAGCAATTTGTCTTGCTTTGTCAATTGGATAAATTCCCGGCTCTACGTTATCGCCCACCAAACGAAGCTCTCTCACACGAATTTTATCGTTGATTAAGTGTAAGTCCTCTTGTACAGGACGTCTTTGTGGGCCCCTGTTGTTAAATCTTTGTGCTATTGTATTATAATTTTATTGGTTAATTACTTAATTTAATTGATTTAAAGATATCAAGATCGAAAGATTCCATTCATTTTTTGAACCCTTCCATCTTTTCATTTTAAATTTATATCGCTGCTTCTTTTTTGAAGTAAGAAACGAAATCCTCCATTTTCATTACTCCAAGATCTCCTTCACCACGTCTTCTTACAGAAATTGTGCCTTCATTTTCTTCATTTTCTCCTATAACAAGCATGAACGGGATCTTTTTCAATTCAGCATCACGGATCTTTTTACCCGTCTTCTCATTTCTGTCGTCAATCTGACCGCTAATATCGTGATTTTCCAAAAATTGTGAAACTTTTTTTGCATAATCTACATATTTTTCACTGATTGGTAGAATAATAAACTGATCAGGGCTTAACCATAATGGGAAGTCTCCTGCAGTATTTTCTAATAAAATCGCAATAAAACGTTCCATAGAACCGAAAGGAGCTCTGTGAATCATTACCGGTCTGTGCTTTTCATTATCATTTCCAATATAGTGAAGATCAAATCTTTCCGGTAGGTTATAATCTACCTGAATTGTTCCCAACTGCCATTTTCTTCCTAAAGCATCCTTAACCATGAAGTCAAGTTTAGGACCATAGAACGCAGCCTCACCATATTCAACAACCGTTTTCAGACCTTTTTTCTGAGCCGCATTGATAATGGCACTTTCCGCCTTTTCCCAGTTCTCATCAGAACCGATATATTTCTCTCTGTTTTCAGGATCTCTTAAGGAAACCTGTGTTACAAAATCTTCAAATCCTAAAGATTTAAATACATACAGAGTTAAATCAATTACTTTTTCAAATTCTTCAGAAAGCTGATCCGGAGTACAGAAAAGGTGAGCATCATCCTGAGTAAATCCACGAACTCTTGTCAATCCGTGAAGTTCTCCACTTTGCTCATATCTGTAAACCGTTCCAAATTCTGCATATCTTTTAGGAAGATCTCTGTAGCTCCATTGTGAAGTTTTATAAATCTCACAGTGGTGCGGGCAGTTCATAGGCTTCAATAAAAACTCTTCTCCTTCGTTAGGTGTTTTGATCGGCTGGAAGCTGTCTGCTCCATATTTATCCCAGTGTCCTGAAGTTACATAGAGTTCTTTGGCTCCGATATGTGGAGACATTACAAATTCATAACCTCCTTTTTTCTGAGCATCACTAAGGAAATTCTCCAATTTTCTTCTTAAAGCAGTCCCTTTTGGTAACCATAACGGAAGACCGGCTCCTACTTTTTCAGAAAATGCAAAAATCCCAAGTTCTTTACCTAATTTTCTGTGATCTCTTCTTTTAGCTTCTTCTAGTCTTTCAAGATACTCAGTAAGTTCTTTCTGCTTAGGGAAAGAAATACCATATACTCTTGTTAGCTGAGGGTTCTTTTCATTTCCTCTCCAGTATGCTCCGGCTGCATTTAAAATCTTAACAGCTTTTACAATTCCTGTGTTAGGAATGTGTCCACCACGACATAGGTCCGTAAAGTTATCATGAGTCACAAAAGTGATTTCTCCATCGTTAAGATTAGAGATCAATTCTACTTTATAAGGATTGTCTGCGTAGATTTTTAAAGCTTCATCTTTAGAAACCGGGTATAGAGAGAATGTTGACCCTTTCTTGGCATTTTCAAGAACTTTCTTTTCAATTTTCTCAAAATCCTTTTCAGATAAGCTTTCATCCCCGAAATCAACATCATAATAGAACCCGCTTTCAATAGCCGGACCGATAGTCAACTTAGCATTAGGATAAAACTCAAGGATAGCCTGCGCCAAAAGGTGCGCAGAAGAATGCCAGAAAGCTTTCTTTCCAAGATCATCATTCCAGGTCAATAGTTGTACCGTAGAATCCGTGGTTATAGGTGTGGTTATTTCTACTTGTTTGTCATTAACAATTGCGGAAATGGTATTTCTAGCCAATCCCTCGCTTATAGATTTTGCCACATCTAGGGGAGTAACTGCTCCCTCGAATTCTTTGACACTACTGTCTGGAAGTGTAATTTTTATCATTGTTTACTAAGAAATTTTAAGATGCAAAAATACGCATTTTTTAGATAAAATACTACATCAGCACCTATTTAGAATGATAATTAATATAAAAATGTAAAAGATTTCACCGGTTTTGGATGGACTCAGTTTTACTTTCGGCTTTTCATCAGGGGAAATTATGCTGTTTCATGCCTGTAAATGGTATATTAGGCTTTGTATCTGCAAAAATATTTTTGATTAAACAGATTAAAATAATAGATATTTTAAATGTTGTGAACTCATTTAAAATATAACTTTTACTGATTAATAATAGTATTTTTAAAGGTCCGGAAATAAGAGAAATGGAGATGGGGTATGAATCCTCATCATAAATACATGAAAATCACAATATAATTTCTACTATGAATACTATAAATATTGATCTGCACTGCGATCTGTTGTATTATCTGCTCAATTCAAATGTGAGCCTTGATGATAAGGAAATTGGCTGCTCACTGCCTTATCTGAAGCAGGGAAATGTAAAACTCCAGGTTATGGCCATATATGCAGGAACGGGAGAAGGCAGTACTGGGTATGGACTACAGCAAAGCCAACTATTTTCAGAACTCATTAAAAATGAAAACTTTTTCCTTTTTAATGACGACAATTATCAATCGTCTGAAAACAAAGACAGGGTAGGAGTTATCGCTTCCATTGAAAATGCATCAGCTTTCTGTGACGAAAATGAAAGCCTGGACTCCGGGTTTAAAAAGCTTGAAAATATAATCCAAAATACACAGAAAGTATTCTATATTGGAATTACTCACCATTTAGAAAACCGTTTTGGAGGGGGGAATAATGCAGAAGCAGGGTTAAAAGACGATGGAAAAGTATTAATCGACTATATCGCTGACAGAAAAATTGCCATAGACCTGGCCCATACAAGCGATCAGCTGGCTTATGATATCTTTACCTATATCGATCAGAAGAATTATTCCATTCCTATTTTGGCTAGCCACTCCAATTATAGAAGTGTTTATAAGAATAACAGGAATCTTCCCGATGAACTGGCTAAAGAAGTCATCAGAAGGAAAGGACTTATTGGGCTTAACTTTATCAAAGACTATGTTGATCTTGAACAGCCGGAAAGATTATATGAACACATCCAATATGGGCTTGACCTGGGTGGAGCAGACAGCATAGCATATGGAGCAGACTATTTCTACTGGAAAGACCATCCGGATACACCCCGCCATCCGTTTTTCTTTCCTGAACATTCTAATGCCTCAGTGTATCCATCCATCAATAAAGAAATTGAAGAAAGATTCTCTGCCGAACTGGTAGAAAAAATCAGCCATAAGAATGCTTTACAGTTTATCGAAAATATGTATAAATAATAGCTATACTTAGATTCCTGCGGAATGACAAATACTGTGGATCTCATTGAATAAAATGATACCTGAAAATATCATTCTGCAGGAATACAAACTCTCAAAATCGACTTCTATCACGCTCTATGGTCTGCCTTGAGTTTAATTTGGTGTACAAATGATCCGTTAGCTTTTTCTTTTGTATTTCACTTTTTGCTTAATAATCTCAATGACATCCACATGTTGAACTTTAGATTTTATCCATCCGTGAATATCGATATAAAATAATGACCTTCTGTAATATTCGTTGTTAGAAAACTCTTCCAGTTTTTTGTCAAAAGTTTTAAAAGCTTTTTGCTGTTGATCTAAAACCTGGTTATTCAGATTTTTAAAAAATTCAATGCTTTCGAAATGGAAAACTTCCGGTTTCTTCATTTTTTTGGCAAATTTCAATGTAGAAGTCACAAATTCATCATAATCTTCATCATTTCCTGATTCATACTTAGCCATTAATATCAGAATCCGGGTATGGAACAGCAAATCTTCCTGTACATTTCCTTTTGATTCTATCACCCTCATTGAGTAATCAATGGATTTTTTAAACATTTTACTTCCAAAAAACATCGCCGCCATCTTAAGATAAAGAATCATAAAATGGTGTTCATCAATTCTTTCCCGAAGCTTGTCCATTTTTAGTTCAATCTCAGGAATAAGTTTTGTCCCGGTGAAAAACTCGCCCTTTACAAAATGAATATTCATCAAGGTATTATAGTGAGTCAGAAAAATAAGCGACTGAAGATTTTCGTTTTGGGCAAAATTCTCGGCATTGACTACTTTATTAAAACTTTCAAAATGGTCTTCCAGAATATCTATATTTCCATAGAGAAACAAAATTTTAAGCAGATATGTATTTCCCTTAATATACCAAACCGGATGACTATAGATCATTTCAGGATTTTTATGAAATAAGTCTACCCACTGATAAGCATATTTCAGGGTGTATTTATAATCCTGTAACAGCTGGTTTTTCCACACATGCGCTTTAAAGTACCATAGTTTTTCGGTGAAATTCAGTTTTTCAAGCCTGATATTTTTGATTTGGGAATTGAAAAATTCAAGAACTTCCTCTCTGTCCAGATCATTTTTTATATAGCCATGAGTAAGCATTTCACTGTACAGTTTCAGTGAAAGATTGGAAAGCTTTGTCGTATACCGGTTCTGTCTGCTTATCTCCTGAGATTGCCTGATCAATTCGTCAGCGCGTCCTTCGATACTTCGGGTAATAAACTGAGATTCAATTACTTTTTCGAGGTCTATAATTTCGGAAGCTATACTTTTCTCATCCAGTTCCAGAGCACTTTGCTTCGTTTTGTCCAGTATTTTCAAAGCTTGCTTATAAAGACCTTTCTGATACAGGATATTGGCAAAGTCGAGCTGCTCCCTAAGCTGAATTCTATAGTTTTGGTGGCTTGGGTTCATGCGGAGACTCACCAGAATCTGTTTATAGAGGTGAGCCTTCAGATTGGAAAGCTGCTGTTTCGTTGAAATTTTTTTCTCGATGATAATGCTTTCATCGTACTCTTTCATCTTATCCATTTCTGAAAATAAAAGAAGAAATTTGGCATCTACATTAATACCGAGACGGTTGACATACAACTTAAACTGACGTTTTTCGGAGGTGGTCAATGACTTTACCAGTACAAACAAGAAATCTTTCTGCAATTCTGCCATTGTAAATTTTTATAATTTAAAACTTTAATTATCAAACACATACAGCTGTTTATTTCATTATTGAATATTGTATTTTTTTCAAAATATAAAACCCTGAAAATATTTCAAGCTGTAGTTTTGAACCAAAATTAAGTAAAAAACTTCATTTATGAATTCCGAAAAAATTGAAATTTTTGATACCACACTGAGAGATGGGGAGCAGGTTCCGGGGTGTAAACTGAATACGGAACAGAAACTGATTATTGCTGAAAGGCTTGATAAGCTAGGGATTGATATCATTGAAGCGGGATTTCCAATTTCCAGTCCCGGAGATTTTGAATCTGTTTCAGAAATTTCAAAACTCGTAAAAAATGCTAAAGTATGTGGACTCACTAGAGCCAATAAAAAAGACATAGATGTAGCAGCTGAAGCACTGAAATTTGCTAAAAGACCGAGAATCCATACGGGAATCGGAACTTCCGAATCTCACATCAGATATAAATTCAACTCCACAAAAGAAGATATTCTGGAACGTGCTGCTGAAGCGGTAAGATATGCTAAAACTTATGTGGAAGATGTTGAATTCTATGCAGAAGACGCCGGGAGAACCAGTAATGAGTATCTGGCTCAGGTATGTGAAGCCGTGATTAAGGCTGGAGCTACGGTTTTGAATATTCCTGATACAACAGGATATTGCCTGCCGGAAGAATACGGCCAGAAGATAAAATATTTGCGTGAAAATGTAAAAGGAATCGAAAAAGCAGTGTTGTCATGCCATTGTCACAATGACTTAGGATTGGCAACTGCTAATTCTATTGCAGGAGTAATGAACGGAGCACGTCAGATAGAATGTACAATCAACGGTTTAGGAGAGAGAGCAGGAAATACCGCTTTGGAAGAGGTCGTCATGATTTTAAAACAGCATAAAGATCTTAATCTTCATACCGATGTCAACTCCAGAATGCTGAATGAGATGAGCCTGATGGTCTCAGATCTTATGGGAATGTCTGTACAGCCCAATAAAGCCATTGTTGGAGCTAATGCATTTGCCCACAGCTCAGGAATCCACCAGGACGGTGTGATCAAAAACAGAGAAACTTACGAAATCATTGATCCTGAGGAAGTAGGAGTAAGTACATCTTCCATTATTCTTACGGCAAGAAGCGGACGTTCGGCATTGGCTTACCGATTTAAACATATTGGCTATGATGTGACTAAAAATGAACTCGATTATCTGTATCAGGAGTTTTTAAAAGTGGCAGATCTTAAAAAAGAGATTGGGAACGACGATTTAAGCAGAATTATAGAGACTTTCAACCGAAAAATAGGATAGGTTTGATGTAAAATCAAGATAAAATAAAAATGAAGAACGATAAAAAGACACTTTTTGATAAAGTTTGGGATGCCCACGTAGTGGAAACTATTCCGGACGGACCTCAGATTATTTATATTGACAAACACCTGATTCATGAAGTAACCAGCCCCCAGGCTTTTGCAGAACTTGAATCCAGAAATCTTGAAGTTTTCCGACCGGAACAGATTGTAGCAACAGCAGACCATAACGTGCCAACCCTTCATCAGGAAGAACCAATAAGGGATGAATTGTCCAGAAATCAGGTTCAGCAACTGACAGAAAACTGTGAGAAAAATAACATAAAACTGTTTGGTCTTGGGCACGAATATCAGGGGATTGTTCACATCATTGCTCCCGAATTAGGAATTACCCAGCCGGGTATGAGTATTGTTTGCGGTGACAGCCATACTTCCACACATGGTGCTTTTGGAGCCATTGCTTTTGGAATAGGAACAAGCCAGGTGGCTCAGGTTTTTGCAAGCCAATGTCTGTTACTCAACAAGCCCAAGTCAATGAGAATTACCGTAAACGGCAGATTGAATGAAAATGTTCTGCCTAAAGATGTGATTCTTTATATCATTTCAAAAATAGGAACAGATGGCGGAACGGGATATTTCTGTGAATATGCCGGAAACGTATTTGAAGAAATGTCTATGGAAGGAAGGATGACTGTTTGTAATATGAGTATTGAAATGGGAGCCAGAGGAGGAATGATTGCTCCTGATGAAACTACTTTTGAGTATGTAAAAGGAAGAGCTTTTGCGCCGGAAGGTGAAGAATGGCAAGAAAAAGTAGCATATTGGAGAGGCTTAAAAACGGATGAAGAAGCTGTTTTTGATAAAGAACTGACATTTGATGCTTCAGAAATTTATCCCATGATCACCTATGGAACAAATCCAGGAATGGGGATCTCAATCCGTGAGCTTATTCCGGTTCCTCAGAATGAATCGGAAGAAAAAGCTTTACGCTATATGGGATTAAAGGCAGGGCAGGCGCCCTCCCATATTAAAGTTAATTATGTATTCATCGGAAGCTGCACCAATGCAAGGATAGAGGATTTCCGGTCTGCAGCTCAATATATCAAAGGAAAAAGCAAGTCTGAAACAGTACAGGCATTAATTGTTCCGGGTTCTCAGCAGGTAGTAAAACAGATCTATGAAGAAGGTTTGGATAAAATTTTCAATGAGGCCGGATTTCAGATCCGTCAACCCGGATGTTCAGCTTGTCTGGCCATGAATGATGATAAGATCCCGGAAGGGGAATATTGTGTATCCACATCAAACAGAAACTTTGAAGGCAGGCAGGGACAGGGAGCCAGAACCATTCTTGCAAGCCCGCTTACCGCTGCCAAAGCAGCCATAGAAGGCAGAATTTCTGCTTTTGAAAGTTTAAACTAAACAGATTAAAAAGTACATGCAAAAATTAGTTGTTTTAAAATCCCGAGCAGTACCATTGCCGGCAGAAAATATAGATACCGATCAGATTATTCCGGCCAGATTTCTAAAAAGCATAGACCGAAAAGGATTTGGAGAAAATCTGTTCAGAGATTGGAGGTACAATATCCAGTCAGGAGAACCTAATCCTGATTTTGTGCTGAATAATCCAAAGTTCGAAGGGGAAATCCTAGTGGCAGGAAATAATTTCGGATGCGGAAGCAGCAGGGAACATGCAGCCTGGTCTTTAACAGATTATGGTTTTAAAGTTATTGTTTCAAGCTATTTTGCCGATATTTTTAAAGGAAATGCTTTAAATAACGGGCTCCTTCCGGTAAAGGTTTCTGAAGAGTTTTTAAAAGAAATTTTAGAGGGAATCACTGAAAATCCAAATAATGAAATTGCCATTGATGTAGAGCTGCAGTCCATCAGCTTTAAAGATACAACCGAAACCTTTGAAATTGATTCTTACAAAAAAATATGCCTATTGAACGGCTATGATGATATTGATTTTTTAATCAGCAGAAAACAGGTGATACAAGAATTTGAATTAAAAACACAAAAGAAAAATGAGCGACAAGTATTTTAAAATTGCGGTTCTTCCCGGAGACGGAATTGGACCTGAGATCATTAAAGAAAGTATAAAAATACTGGATGTTATTGCTGAAGTCTTTCAGTATGAATTTAAGTTTGAATATGGATTGATTGGTGCAGAGGCTATTTTTAAAACCGGAGATCCTTTACCCGAAGAAACGCTGAAGATCTGCAGAAATTCTGATGCCGTTCTTTTTGGAGCAATCGGTGATCCTGTTTTCGATAACAACCCTGAAGCTAAAGTAAGACCCGAACAGGGGCTTTTAAAACTTCGTAAAGAGCTGGGCTTATTTGCGAACATCAGACCTTTGAAAACTTATTCTTCGCTGATTGACAAAAGTCCGCTTAAAAGAGAAATCATTGAAGGGGCAGATATTCAGATCTTCAGAGAATTGGTAAGTGGCATCTATTTTGGTGAAAAATTTACGGATCCTGAAGGGGCGTATGCTTATGACGTATGCAAATATAGCCGTGAAGATATTCTTCCTATTGCCCATATGGCGTTTCAGGAGGCTCAGAAGAGAAATAAAAAACTGACCCTTATTGACAAAGCCAATGTATTGGATACTTCAAGACTTTGGAGAAAGATCTGTCAGGAAATTGCGTCAGAATACCCGGATGTACACTTGGATTATATGTTTGTAGATAATGCAGCAATGCAGCTGATTCTTAACCCTAAGCAGTTTGATGTTATTGTCACTGAAAATATGTTTGGTGATATTATTTCTGATGAAGCTAGTGTGATCGGAGGATCTATCGGATTGCTTCCGTCAGCTTCCATTGGTGAGAAAAATGCATTGTTCGAACCTATCCACGGTTCTTATCCGCAGGCAAAAGGCAAGGGGATTGCCAATCCTATTGCTTCTATTCTTAGCGTTGCCATGATGTTGGATCATCTTAATTTAGAGGCAGCTGCAGATAAGCTAAGACAATCTGTAGAGCATGCCATTGAAAATAAATATGTTACCATTGATCTTAATACCAAGCAGTATTATTCTACAAGTGAAGTGGGAAGCTTTATTGCAGATCATATTAAATATTCCGAAAAATCTTATTACAATTTTGAAAATGTAAAGATCGGAAAGTCCACCATCGTATAGTTAGTTACAAAAAGTTCATTTAGATAGTTAGAAGAAAGGTCCTGCCTCATTAGAGACAGGACCTTTCAATTGTATTCCGTACAAATAAAATGGTTGTACTTTATTCTTTTGTATTATCCGTTTTTCCTGATTTACCTTTAGATGATTTTTGAATATCCTCTTTATCAATCTCAGGTGGATTGCTCTTTTTCGATGAAGCAGGAATGTTTTGGAAATCCTCATTCTGCTTTTTGGTTTCTGCAGTATTGGCAGGTTCTTTCTTATTGATTTTTCCTTTTGAGTCCATAGCTTGAATTTTTAGAGTCCTAGAAGACCGATCTTTCCGGTTTTATCTTCTATGGTATAATTCAAAGCCTTTGCCAAAACAAAAACATTATTAAGATTTTCCATTAATTGTTTGCGTCCCTCACTTCTCAATTGATTTTGATCAATAGACTTCATCGCAGTTTGTTTAGCTTTCTCCGTTACATTTTTAATGTCTTTTTCGGTAATTCTATTAAAAAAGGAATCGTCCAAAGACTGGATTTCAACGCTGGGTGTAATTCTTATGTCTGCATCCGGAAGCTCGGTGATCACCAGTTTTTTGTTAATGGAATCTACCTCAATCTTCATCTTATTAAGATCATAAGAAACCTGTGCCGTGGTTTTGGTATAGGTAATGATGCTGTTATTTGAAACTTCTTTTCCGAATACTTCATAACCCATTTTGGTCTTCTGCATACTGGAAGTGTTCTGTTCCATGACCACCATCTTATTCATCTTGGAAATCTGGTTGGTCAGGATATAATAATCCGACTTCTCCGTTTTATTAGTAAGATTAAGACAGGACTTAAGCCCGAAAAACAGAAGCACCATAGCCCCTGCGCCTGCTACAAATGATAAAATTGTTTTATAATTTCTCAAATCTATTTAAAAATTTCTTTGATTACAGATGTGTCATTCTTTTTCAAAATCTCTGCTAAATCCCTTTCAATATATCCCGAAGTAGGCATTTCTACAATTCTTCCTATTTCTTTCCCATATTTCTTAAGGATGATCGTAGGAACTTTCTGGATATTGTAAAGACTTTCGTCCCCTGTAGGAGATTCTTTTTTACGGTTTACCGCTATAATGGTCAGCTTGCTGTCCGGGAAACTTACTTCCTCCAATATTTTCATCAGTCTTGGGATGTCTCTGTGGCTGTCTTCACACCATGTTCCCATAAAAACAATAACGTCACAAGAACCCAGTCTTTCCTTTTTAAGTTCACTGATGGCTTTGGGATCAAGAGCATATTCATCATGTTCCTTTACATACCAGTCGGCATAAGGAGCTTTCAGGAATTGTTCTTTCAGCTGATGTCCCAAAAGCATTTTCCCGTCATTCTGAGTTTCAACCTCACGGTTGACCACTACTTTTTGAGCGCTGAATTGCTGGGCAGCTAGAAAGATGCTTGAAAAGGCAACAATGTTAGTAATAAATTTTTTCATATGTTATTTCTCAATGATTGATTTTAAATCAGCAGGAGAGTAGTATTTGTTTTTTAATACTTTATGATCAGCCTGTCTGTAAACATTGAATTTCTCTCCAGATTTTTCATAAAAAGATTCTACTTCCTTTTCTTTATAAAACTCAACAGTTTCCTTTGCCTGTTCTTCATTATCGCAAGCTTTAGACATATTGGAACGCTGAACTTCGTTGAATAGCTCTACAAATTTGTTGCCAAGTCCAAATTCAAGCACGGCACCACTTAAAACATACTGAAGATCACAAAGTGCATCTGCAATTTCCACAAGGTCATTGTCTGCAATTGCTTGTTTCAGCTCATTTAATTCTTCCTGAAGAAGTTCTACTCTAAGGTTGCATCTTTCCGGAGAAGGGATTTGTGGGGTATCTAAAATAGGGGCTTTGAAAGTAGTATGGAATTCTGCTACTTGGTTCAGACTATCAATTTTATCCATGAATTTTTTTATTTACGACAAAGATAGAAAACGATTTGGAAATTGTAAAATGTACAGCGTAAAATGTGTTAATGAAGGGGAAAGAAGAACCGTATTCCATTCTCTACAGACTGAAGATATATGCGGAAAATTTTATCTTACTAAACTGACTGCCATCAGACTAGTAACCATAAAAAAATCCACAATTTTACTTGTGGATTATAGCTGAGAATTCATTGTTGTATTCAGATACATTATTTTAACTCTTCATATTTCCAGATTCCTGAGATATCTAAAATTGTTAATCCAGGCTGTTTTTCACCATAACCAAATACACAGAGGTATTTCGAATAGCAGGTTCGGCAGCTGGTTCCAAAATATAGGGTTGGCAGATTGTTGACCGTTAGAGGACCGAAATGTTGCATTCCGGGTACGGTTTCCTTTACCATTCCATTTTTTAATAATTCATTTATGGATAATACAGGTTCTTCATGATACATCTGAAGAATGGGAAATCCTGATTGGTAAGGGATAATTTCCACTGTATTTTCATGGTTGCAATCACAGCATATGAATTTTACAACCGCAGATGGAACTGTTTCATTATTTTTGAAAAAATCCTTTTGAACAAGAGCTTTTTTACCAATACTTATTTTCTTTGATATTGAATACATCTGAATTTATTTATTACTGGATAACGGTACCCGCCAGGTTATTGTATTTCCCGCTTGGACTTTTTTTAATAGTTACTTTTATATATCCCTCTTCAGCTAATTTATTCCATGTTTTTGGATATCCTGTGGCGATATCAATGGGAATTTTCCACATGGTTTGTTTTCCATTGCCAGCCTGATTAAACCAGGGAATAATATCTGCTGTTTGGGATTTGAAAGATAGTAAATTATTCAAAACATCTATTTCATAATAGAAATCATATTTGTTTTCTGGTTGGTTTAATGCTCTTTGGGTAAAAGTATATACATATCCATTGATGATAGGACTTGTAAAACTGCCTCCTAAAGTAGGAATCCCTGTTCCATCATAATTTCCAACAGCACCGCTGTATCGGTCGAATTTTTGTCCTGCGACAATGGGAACATCATCGACAATATTATAACCACCATTAGCAGGCGGCCATCCTCCGTTCAGATTGTTGGCTTTAAAAAGAGCTTCAAGTTCAGTCCATTTTCCTTGTTTGTACAGATCAAATGCCTGGTTTCTCATGTTTTGATTTACAGTTCCCGAAGCGTCGTAGGTTAATGCAAAATCATCAGCATTTTTGTAGAATACAATTTTAACGGGATTGGTGTCTATTTCTTCATCATTGTCTGAACTACAGGCAACTGAAAAAAAAGTGAATGATAAAAGAAAGATGTACTTAAATAAATGTTTCATATAAATAATTTTAATTATGTAAAATTTTATAAAGTATTATCGGGATTGTGTACAGTGTTGCTTAGGTAAAAATGCCTGCTTGAATGTGTTGGTAGAATCCGTTTTTAAGAATGTTTTCATGAACAATAATGGCTGTTGAGACTGGCTTTTAAAGACATGATAATAAGTTCCTATCAAAGAAAAGGCATCAAAAGAAGCACTATGAGCAATCGGCGAAGCGATTTTCTGGCTCCCTCAAATACGGGTTGGGCAAACGGTACAATAATAAAGAATATTGAGTGATAAATTTAAATTAAAAAACCTGAATATTGCTTATTTTATTTAATAAAAATTAATTATATGTAAATTAAATACATTGATAAATATATTATTGAATAATATTTTACTTAAATGACAGATTTTGAGATCTGTATTTGAAATTGAATATAAAAAAGACTGCTCTGTAAAGAGCAGTCTTCCCATCGTTTAATTTTAAAATTAAAGTGATTAATCCTTAATGAATCGTTTTGTTGTTTCTCCTATCTGAATCACGTAGGCTCCTTTTATAAGGTTGCTTACATTGGCAGTACCTCTTTGAAGTGTTCCTGAATGTATCAGTTTTCCGGACATATCAAAGATTTTATATTCTTCGGTATTCGTATTTGAAATCGTTAGAACATCTTTCACAGGATTCGGGTATAGTTTTATATCCGCTGATGTTTCTTTTGGTGCTTCAGTCACAGATTTTCCAGCTGTAGCAGTTACCGAAATATTAGCATTATTCACATCAAAGAAAATATGATTGGTTCCTTTTACCATAATTCTTCCTGAAGTAGTAGAAGCATTAGGGATAGTCACAGCCTGCGAACCGTCATTAGGCGTTCCTGCCAATAGGGGAGTCCAGGTGTTTCCGCTATCGGTAGACCATAAAATATCTACATTAGCAGTATTTACACCATTAGCAGTGGTTCCTGCCACATTCCAGGTAATGGTTTGTGCACTTCCTCCGGCATACGAAACCGCAGTGTTTTGTGAAGTGATATTGAAAGGACCTGCAGTGGCATTTACTGTGATCTTTGTATCATCTGAATTATTTCCACCTCCTCCGGCTCTGTTATCGCGAACGGTAAATCTAAAATTTAATGCTCGTGCAACAGAAGATAGAGCTTCTACATTGATTTCAGAACCTGCAGTAGTAGTAGCTCCAGCTAAAATTGAAGACATTCTAGGGAAATATCTTATTGGTGAGGTTGTTGGTGTCCAGGATCTGAATGTAGGTCCTGCTGTTTTGGTCGCTGTAGCTGCAGAATTAGCCCCTGTTTGAGAAGACGTTCCCTTATCCATCTGTTCCCAGATATAAGTAAGGGAATCTCCATTTGCATCAGTTCCTGATCCGGTCAGCATAAACGGTGTGCTTTTAGGAATGGTATAATCCAATCCTGCGCTGGCGGTAGGAATTGAATTTCCTGTAGGTGTATTGACAGAACAGGTTTTTACCTTAATGTTATTGGTGATCTGCTCAATACTTGCGGCATGGAAAAAAGCATCAGAATTCTTTTGGACATCCTGATTGGTGATTCCTGCATATCCCATAATGGTAGATCCTGATCCTGGTTCCACCGATCTCAGATCTACGCCCTCTGTAGTGAAGGACCATGTGTGATTTCCCCCGAATTGATGTCCCATTTCATGAGCTACATAATCAATATCAAAAGTATCTCCCGCAGGAATTCCGCTGCCCGGGGAGGTATATCCACTACCTTTATATGCATTAGGATAGGTTACGCCCTGGTAAACATAAGTAGACATATCATTACTGCATATACATCCTATACACCCTGCATTGCCACCACCACCATCTCTGCCAAAAAGGTGACCAATATCAAAATTAGCATTACCAATAGTAGAGTTTAGGGTATTCATCAGCTGAAGGTTCCAATTGTTCATTGACGAAGAAGGGGAGTAGGGGTCGGTAGATGCGTTCGTATAAATGATTGCATCATTATTGGCAATAAGAACCATTCTTATTGCAAGTTCTTTTTCAAAAACACCATTTACACGGGTCATGGTATTGTTCATCGCTGCTAAGGCTTGTGCTTTTGTTCCTCCGAAATAAGAAGTATATTCTCCTGTAGTGGATAACGCCAGTCTATATGTTCTCAATGTTGAATCATCAGCATTTCTGGCTGCAATACTTGTGGAAGTACCTTTCTGAGCTGCATCCAATACAGTACATTCGAATTTACTTAAGTTGTCTTTTCTGTCAGACTTCTTATAGATCACATAGGAAGATAAATCTTTAGTATAAGGCTCTATGAAAGTGGCGGATTTATCTCCGTAAATTTCCATAGAAGAAAGACCTAAAGAAGAGATGCTAAAATAAACCGTTGAAGCGGGGTTTTCTATTCCCTCTCCGATATAAGACTTAATATCCGGGTATTTTGCTGCTAGCTCAGGTTCGAAGTTTGAATTTTCTGTCACCTTAAATCTTTCCATCTTTCCCTCAGAATTTGGAAAAGAAATAATGATCTGAGATTTTTCACCGGCTGCTAATCTTTTAGGAGTGTTTAGTAATACATTTCTTAAGCCGTTGATATTTAATTGGTAAATTTTCGGACCCTCTATATTCATCATGTTTTCGAAAACAGGTGAAGAGGTTTTTCCTGACCCCTGAGTCCATAGACGATCTGTCTGTGCGAAGGAAAGACCTGATAGTACAAGCATTCCCATCATCAATAATTGTTTTTTCATATAAAAGTGTAATTGTATTTATGCTATCCCAAATCTAACGAAAAAAGCCTTGTTTAAAATTCAATATTACTATAGAATATTTCAATTATTGATAATAGAAATTATGATTAAATGAAAAATATTAAATAAAATGATATAAAAAAGAAAAACTGTTCTATGTAGAACAGTTTTTCACATTAATTTAATTTTAATAGTTACTAATTTTTAATAAATCGTTTTGATGATTCTCCAACCTGGATGGTGTAAGCTCCTTTGATAAGGTTACCTACATTTACAGAGCCTCTTTGAAGTTTTCCGGAATCAACTAATTTTCCTCCCATATCAAAGATTTTATACTCTTCAGATGCTGTATTGGAAACATATAGGATGTCTCTTACAGGGTTAGGATACAGCTTGATGTCTGTGATCAGGTCTTTTGTATTGGATAGTTCTCCTTTTCCGGAAGAAACAATATTCAATGTATAATCTTCAACCTGCCCGTAAGTGTAAGCTTCACAAGATGAAGTAGGAATAGAGCTGTATTTCATCATTACTCTCATTCTTGTTGATCCTAGAGTAGCTGTTGCAGGGATGGTAATAGATCCGGTAACAGGAGTTGTCGTAGAACCTGCTTTAGACCATGCTAATTCTCCGCTGTCTGTAAAGTCTCCGTCTCCGTTGTAATCGATATAAACTGCATAAGCTTCGCTGTATACTGTAGAAGTCCAAACCGGAGTCACAGAAATAGTATAAGCACTTCCTCTTGTAACATTGGTAGAAACAGAAGTGAAGTTTTCATAACCGGCAGTTCCTGTAGAAGTATTGTTAATCGTTCCGAATTTTACATTTCCGATTCTTTCATCAGCCGTATTAGATGCAGAAGAAGAGCAGTAAGTAACCGTTCCGCCTCCTAATGTTGTAACGCTTACCGTATTGCTGGAAACAGAAGCGTTTCCTGCTGCATCTTTAGCTTTCACAGAGAAAGAATACGTTGTGGATGGTGTTAATCCTGTTACGGTATAGGTTGTAGAAGCAGAAGAACCGATTAATGAGGCACCTTGGTATACATCATAGCCAGTAACACCTACATTATCAGTAGCACCGGACCATGAAAGGTTGGTAGTGGTGGAAGTCGTTCCTGAAGCAGCAAGAGTAGGTGCAGTAGGAGCTACAGTATCAGGAGTTCCTGAACCTGCATTTACTGTAATGTTTGCATTATTTACATCAAAGAAAATATGATTAGCACCTTTTACCATAATTCTTCCT
>Ga0207709_10000475_pt1 | contig 36832 bp, 36 predicted proteins | sample KBSM34metaG_FD_184397 | JGI IMG/M metagenome (GOLD analysis project Ga0207709, IMG submission 184397) | Miscanthus rhizosphere microbial communities from Kellogg Biological Station, Michigan, USA - KBS M3-4 metaG (SPAdes) (version 2) | ecosystem: Host-associated > Plants > Roots > Rhizosphere >...
AACGGAGCGTCGAAAGGCCGAGAGCGACCTGCGCGAAGCAGAGGAGCGCTATCGGGCGCTCGCGGAGACGCAGACCGCGTTGCGCCGAGTCGCGACGCTCGTTGCGCGACGCGCCTCACCAAGCGACGTGTTTGCGGCGACTACGGCCGAAGCAGGCAGGCTCCTGCACTCAGATGCCACCGCGTTGTGCCGCTACGAGGCCGACGGCACCGTCACGATCATGGCAACTGAGCCCAATCCAAACATGGAGGTGTCGATCGGAACACGCTACCCAGTCGACCACGCCAACAACGTGTTGGGAGTTGTGTTCCAGACGGGGCGGGCCGCGCGAAGGGATAACTTCGATGATGCGACCGGCGAGGTCGCAGAATTGGCCCGTCGCGGCGGCGTCCGCTCTGCGGTCGGAGCCCCGGTCACGGTGGAAGGGCGTCCCTGGGGAGCCATCGCCGTTTGGTCGAAGCGCGGGCCGCTTCCCGGCGACACCGAAGAGCGTCTGGTCGCCTTCACCGATCTTGTGGCGACGGCAATCGCGAATACGGAGAGTCGCGCACAGCTCACGGCTTCGCGTGCGCGAATCGTGGCTACCGCCGATGCGACTCGACGCCAGATCGAGCGGGATCTGCATGACGGCGCGCAACAGCGGCTCATTTCCCTTTCATTCGAGTTGCGGGGTGTGCACGATGCGTTGCCGCCCGAGCTCGATGATCACCGAGCTGCGCTGGAGGAGACGCTGGACGGGCTGACGAGCGCCTTGAACGAGCTGCGCGAGATGGCGCAAGGCATTCACCCGGCGATCCTCACCCAGGGTGGGCTCGGACCAGCCCTGAAGACGCTTGCGCATCGTTCGGCGATTCCGGTCGAGCTCGATGTGCAAACCGAGGGCGGGCTGCCCGAGCGCGTCGAGGTGACTGCCTACTACGTCGTGTCCGAGGCTCTCGCGAACGCTGCCAAGCACGCGCACGCATCCGTCGTCCATGTGGCGGTGCGGACCCAGGACCACATGCTCAACGTCTGCGTTCGTGACGACGGCCTCGGAGGTGCGGACCCCGACCGCGGCTCCGGCTTGCTAGGCCTGAAAGACCGTGCGGAGGCAATCGGCGGCTCGCTGTCACTCGAGAGCGCAGGCGGTGCGGGGACGTCGCTGTACGTCGAGCTGCCGCTTGATGACGTTCGTTAGTGCTAAGCGGCGGTCGGAGCTTCTTCCGAGGCGCGAAGCTCGTCGAGCCGCGCCCGCATCACTCTGAACTCCCGCTCCCAGCGCGCCAGGTCGGTGCGGAGAGGAGCGCTGAGCTCCCGGCACGTCTGGCAGCGAAGCGAGGCACACCAGCTCAGCGACTCAGGCAGCTCCGATCCGCAGGCGAGGCAGATAATTCGGCCGAAGTCACGCATCGATGAACTCCGGATAGCGAACGATGAGCTCGGCGCCGAAGGAGCACGTTGCGCTCCACTTGGCGGTGTCTCCCGCTCCGTCGGTCGAAATGATCGACATTCCATTCCTCCTCTGCTCTGGTTCGCCCGTTTGTGCTCCCTATGATCGGCGCTGCACTGGTCGATTGTCTTCCTTGGAGCCGCCCATCTTCTGTTCCCACCTGTGTGGGTTCTGCAGTTCCCGTTAGCCTCCATGGAGCTCCCTAGGGCCTCGTTTAGCTAGGAGACCCCGGAGGACCCAAAGCCGTAGCGGATCCGGCTGTTTGCTCCATCAACTTGCCTTCGCGGATGGTTCGCACCATGTCCTTCGATTGTTCGCGATACCAGCTGCCGTCCTCGAACTCGATCGCGGGATAGAGCGGCCGCCCCGTGCCGGCGATCACGGCGGTGCGCTTCTTCCGGCTCGGCCACGGCCCGGGCACGACTTCGTAGTCGATGCCCTGCTCGTCGAGCGCCTTTTGCACGTTCCAGCAAGGGTGCGTCCCGAACTTCGCCCACATGTTCTTACAGCGATGAAGTTTCACAGCCATTTGATCTCCCTTCTTCGCGACTCAGCCAGAGCAGAGGGCGATGCCAGCCGCGGCTTCGAGCCTGCTCCACGGCACCCGCGATTCATCCACGTTGATCATCACGACGGCTTCACGCCGCCCGTTCGGTGTGGCAAGGACGATGCTGCGGTATCCGGGAAAGTCGCCGTCGTGACCGACGGCCCGCCCACACCTGGTGGACGTGAGGGTGAGACCGAGGCCGTACGTGCCGACGACGGGGCTCGGTGCCTTCATCTCTGCGAGTTGCTCGGCGGGAAGCACCCGTCCCTTCAGCAGCGCGGCGTAGAACGTCGTGACGTTGGCCGCGGTCGAGACGATCCCGCCCGCGGCCCATGCCCACGTCGGGCTCAGCAGCGGCGTGACGTCCAGGAAGCTCGACCCAGGGGTCGGGAACTCCGGCGTTCCGCCGAGGTAGCCGTGCACGAACGGGCCATCGACGGAGAGTCCCGTTGGAAACGACGTCGCTCCGAGAGCCAGCGGTCCGAAGATGCGCTGCTGCAACTCCTGCTCGATCGGTTTTCCCGTGGCGGCCTCGATCACGAGCCCGAGCAGGATGAAGTTCGTATTCGAGTACGACCAGTTGGTTCCGGGCGCGAACAGTGCGGCGTGAGAGAACGCGACGGACAAGAGCTCACCCGGCGACCACGCGCGTGAGGGATTCGAGATGATCCCGCCGATGAAAGCCTGATCGTCCGTGTAGTTGAAGATCCCGCTCGTGTGGCTGAGCAGCTCACGAAGCGTGATCGAGGGACCGTTCGGGACCCTGCCGGGAAGCCACCGTTCCACAGGGTCGTCGATGTCGAGCTTCCCTTCGGCTTCGAGCTGCAGCACGATCGCGGCGACGAAGGTCTTGGTGATGCTCGCGACGCGGAAGCGATCCGTCGCACGCATCGGCACGCGTGGCTCGAGGTTCGAGAAACCGCTGACTGCGCTCCGCGTTGCGCTCGGTGCGCGAACGAAGACGATCGCACCGGGAGCGCCCGCTCTCACGAGGCTTTGCGCGAGCTGGCGCAGCTTCGCCTGGCGGGTCGGAGTCGCGGCGGGCGCCGTCGTAGCCGCCACCGCGACGAGGACGGCGGCGATCACGGCAACGGACGCGCGCAACTTCACCATTCAAGTGTGTAGTCGACCCAGCCGGGCTGCACGTCCGTGCGAGCGATGAAGCGAGCCCAGTCTGCGTCGCTCAGGTCTTGTGCGGCTGCGTCGTCGAGGCCCCGTTCCGCATCCATCACCCGGCCGTGCGTCTTCTCCATGAGCCGCGTCAAGAGAGCCGGGAAGGGCATCAGCCAGTCCATCTTCTTGGCGGTGACCCTGTTGACAGGGATCATCGCCGCCAGCTCGCTGCTCGCCATCAGCTCGAGGCCTTTCTCCCGCAACGTGGCGTTGTGACTGCCGTGGTGGCCCACCTTGTACAGCGCCGTGCGCGCGAGCAGGTCGTCCGACTTCACGGTGCGCGTTGCAGCTCCCTCCGGAATGTGCCATTCGAGCGATTCCCACGAAAGCCAGTTTCCTACTTGCGCGTCGCCGGGGAAGAGGAGTACGTCGCCGCCGCTCGAGAGCTCGAAGGCGAGCACGAGGCTGGTGTTATTGGTGTCCGAGTCGAGCTGGAGTGCGAGCTGCCCCGCGTAGCCGAGCCAGTCGTCGTCGACGCGGCGCCAGGAGCGCCCCTTGGCGTAGTACTTCTTCCAGAGCTCGTTCTCGTTCCGGGCCTCCGACTCGTCGACTCGGAAGAACGTGTCGAACGGCTGGCCGCCCGGCTTCTGATTCTCCGCGAGAGCTTCGGCTGCCGCAAGGAACCCCTGATGTGACCCTTCGGCGGCGGCCAGCTCGTACACCTCGGGATGCTTCTTGCTCGGGTCGCTCCGCTTGATCAGACGGCTGTCGTGCGGCGGCCCGAGCACGTAGAGGCGAATCCCGGGGAGGCCGGCCAGATCGAAGAGCTGGTCACCCGGACGCAGGTACTTCACGGGAGCTTGCCGGGCCTTCACCCACTCGAGAGCCTTGCCGGTCGTCTTGGTCCCGGCCAAGCCGAGGTCGCCGTGGAAGTTCAGCAGCGACTCCAGCTGGGCGGCGGTGCGTCGCGCGGCCGGCGTCTCGTTGCGGTCGGCGAGCTTGGCGGCAGCGACGATCCCGTTCAACCGCTTCTCCTTGCGCTTGCGCAGCTCGTTCGCAAGCTCGTCCTGCGGGTCCTCGGTCCAGGCGAGCCAGACCTCGCCGACTTCGAAGGTGTCGAAGATCGCGCCCGCCTGCAGGAATCCGGACAGGTGATCCCAGTGCTCGTGCGTGATGACGAGCCGGTCGAGCTTTCCGTTCGTCGTGTCGTGCACGCTCTGAGCCACGTCCTGCATCCGCTTCTCGGCATCTCCCGTTCCCTTGAGCACGCCGCAGTCGATGAGGAGATGGCTCTCGTCGTTCCCGTCGGAGCAGGTGAGCAGGAAGCAGTCGCCGAGGCCCTGCCTGTACATGCGGACGCGCAGCTTCAACGTCCCACCCTAGAACCGGTGCAGCATCGCAAAGGGTTCGCTCCCGTCTGACATCGCATCGCGGAAGTAGGTTGCGGCGAGGCTCTCGTTGCCCTCTCCGAGGAGGTAGCGGCGCTGCCGATCCTTGCGCTCCTCGTCGAGGCGCTTCTTGACGCTGTAACGCACTTTCCCCGTCTCCGCATCGACGAGCAAGGTGCAACCGCCTCGGAAGTAGTAGTCGGGCGCCGTACCGTCACTGCTCTGGGGATCGAGGTACTGCGGGATCCTCTGGGTCAGTTCGATCACCCACTGGAGCCGCGACTGCTCGTTCCAGTCGACGCGCATCGAAGGCCGGATCGAGTGCACCTCGAACTTGAGCTTGGGATCGATGCCGCTCAGCACCGCCGAGTCGAGGTCGAGCTTGCTCTCCAGGTACGCGTGCAGCTCGGCCCGCTTCTCCCTCATCAGCTCGAACAGCTCCTCGCGGCTGCGTGACAGGTTCCACGAGTCGGTGTCGGCCGCCCAGTTCTTGACGAGGTCGATCACGACGTTCTCGTCTTCATCCGGCGCGTCGGCGGCGGGGCGGAGGAGCAGACCGTCGACGGACAATGTCCGCACCTTGTCCGGGACGATGCCGCGGCGACGAAAGGCTTCCGCGAACGCGACGCGACGATGCTGGTCGTCGACCGGATCGAACTCGAAGTCCGCCGTCACGACGGCGCGGAGGTAGTCGCCGAACGTGATGTCGACCGGTGGGCAGTAGTCGAGCGCGCGGATGCACATCTCGAGGACGTGTTGCGCCGAAGCCGCCGCCTCTTCGGCAAGCCGGTTGACCAGGTCGGGATGCAACTGCCCTACGGGCAGGACGCCGGTGCCTTCGCTGGCGATGCGCAGAAGGTCCGCGACCCTGCTCTTGTACATCGTCAGGAAGGCGTCGAAGACGGCCGCGACGAGGATCGAGCCTCGTTCGTGCGGTTCGGTCAGGTGGGCGTAGTCGTCCGGGTCGGGCTCGCGCGGCTTCCACTCACCGGTCTCCTCGTCGACCTCGCCGATCGCGTTGCGGAGCGCTCCGCGCTTGCCGGTCGCCTGGCCGAACTGCTGCGCGAGCTCACCAAGGCGGTTCTGGCTTGCGAGGTCGCCGCGGGTCGCGGCGATCTGGTCGCGCAGAACCTCGGGAAGGGAGAAGTGCTGGAAGAGCGCGACGAGATCCGCGAACGCCTCGTGGAAGGCGAGCACGTCAGGATTACTCGACTCGTTGAAGCGGCGATGGATGCCGTCGAGCAGTGCGTGCGTGACTTCATGCGCGACGATGTCGTGGCTGAGGCAAGTGAAGACGTTGAGCGGCGTCGCGCCCGTCCCTTCCGTCCCCACCGCCGCGGGGAAGTATCCGAACAGCAGCGCCTTCTTCGTCGGGCTGTAGTACGCGTTCGCCTCTCGCAACGCGTGCGGATAGATGCGCAGCCGCGGCACGTATTCCTCGGTAAATTTCTCGTCGACCTCGTCGCGATGGGGCGACCAGAGCGCGAGCCTGCCGAGGGCCCGTTCGAAGTTCCGAATCGTCCGCATCGTGACCGCGTAAACCATCTGCTGGTGGAACTGCGGGTTGCTTTCGGACGGCGGCAGGCCGTCCTGCGCGACGATCGCCGAGTCGTTGAGGTCGATCGGCTCGTAGAAGGCCCCGCTGGCGGGATCGTGGTCGATCACCTCGACGTACTCGCCCACGGGGCCGGGGGTGAGGATGTCCTTCCCGCTGTCGTCGCGTTCCCACGGGACCGCGAGTGTCACTTCGTTGAGGCCGGCCGAGTCCAGCTGGATGCCGACGCTCGGATCGAAGGCGAAGACCCGCAGCCTCCGTTCCATCGGATGGGGGATCCCTCCGGCACCGGACGAGCGTTTCAGCAGATCCGTCTTTCTCTTCCGGCCTCCCGTTGCCCTTTCGATCTGGTAGCGGATGACCCCCGTTTCGGCGTCGACGAGCAACGTGCAGCCGGCCGCGCGGGCGTCGTCACGCTGGATGATCTTGATCACCCACTGCAAGCAGAAGTCGCCGGTGAGAGCGGCCCGCTCGCGCAAGTCGAAGGAAACGACCCGGAACGGCTCGGTCAGGTCGATCACACCGAGTTTCTCCGACTTCTTCCCTTGCTGCCTCAGCTGGTCCTCGAGCGCGTGGCGCCAGGCCTCGAGGGTGTGCCACCTGGCTTCCCGTTCACGCGGGATGTTCCAGTAGCTCTGGGCTTGCGCAAGCATCTTGACGAACTCCGAGACGGCCCCGGCCGCCTCGCTGTGGCCGGCCGCGCTCCACTGCAATGTGTCGACGGAGAGCGTTCCGAGCCCGGCCGGGCCGATCCCGTAGCTCCGGAAGGCGTCGACGAAGGCGACGCGGTAGCGGTGATGGTCGTTGGGGACGAGATCGGCGTCTGCGGTGACGATCGCGCGCAAGAAATCCCCGAAGGTGACCTCGACCGGCGGCAGGTAGTCGAGCGCGCGCATGCACATGTCGAGAACGTGGCGGGCGGACTTGGCAGCCTCCTGCGTCAAGCGGTTCACGAGGTCGGGATGGAGGTCGCCCTTCGGAAGCACACCGCTGCCCTGCGTCGCGATGCGCCGGAGATCGTCGACGCGCGACTCGTAGATCTTCTTGAAAGCCTCGAACACCGCGCCGACGAGGAGGTCGCCGCGGGCGTGTGGTTCGACTTCCGTCTCGTAGAGCTTCGGGTCCGGCCGGCGCGGCTGCCAGTTGCCCTCTGCGTCGGTGAAGCCGAGCGCATTCCTGAGGCCACCCGGCTGCCCGATCGCTCCGCCGAACTGCGGAGCAACTGCGCCGAGTTGGCTCCGCTCCTCGAGGTTTCCGCGAATCGCGCCGATCTGCTGCCGGAGTACGGCGCTCTCCGAGAAGTGCTGGAAGAGCGCGATCAGGTCCGCGAACCCTTCGTGAAGCGCGGCGACGTCGGGATTGGTCCCGATGTCGAACTCGACGTTCAGGCCCATCAGAAGCGCGTGAGTCACCTGGTGCGCGATCACGTCCTGCGAAAGGCAGCTGAAGACGACCGTTCCGGGCAACACGGCTTCGGGCCCGCTCTCGAAATAGCCGAAGTGGATTCCGCCGTTGGCCTCGTAGTAGGCGTTCGCGTTCTCCATGTAGTGCGGATAGAGAGTGAGCTGCTGGCGATACGTCGCCTTCGCGTCGCCACCCGGCGGCCAGTGCATGACGCGACCGAGTGCTCGTTCGAAGTTCTTGATCGTCCGCATCGCGACCGCGTAGACCATCTGCTGCCTGAACTGCGGGCTGCCGTCGGAGGGAGGCAGTCCGTCCTGTGCGAGCACCTCGGGGCGGTCGAGGTCGACCGGCGGATTCAGCGTCGTCCCGCTTTCGTCCTTGTCGACGACGACGATGTACTCGCCTGAAGGACCGGGGTCGAGCTCCTCCCAAGGGATGCGCAGTGTCGTCTCGTTCATGACGGCCGTCTCGAAGCGTGCGGTCAGGCCGGGGTCGACCGCGAAGACACGCAGGCTCCGAAAGACGGGGCGCGGAATCGACTGCCGGTCGTCTGACACGTGCGCTCTACCCGAGGCCGCCCGCATACGGGAACCCTGGCGGGGCCGGAGCGGCGGGCTCGACCCATCTGCGCATGCCCGCATCGCAGATCGCGTAGCCCCAGTTGACGAGCTGCTCCTGCAACGTGCCGTCCATCTGCTTCAGCCGCGTCGCCGTCTTCGCGAGTCTGAGCGCGCTCTCGTCCGGGCACGGCAAGCTGCCGGCGGGCGGCCCATAGTCGCCGATGTGGCTACGGACTCCCCAGTAGGCGCCGTCTCGATCGCCGTTGAGGTAGCCAGAGACCACCTGCCGCTTACGCAGATTGCGCACCTGCGTGTCGATCACGCCGAGCACGCGATACGCCTGGCGCGCCCAGTCGTGCTTCGGCTTCGGCTGCGGCGCCATCTTGCCACCGCCGTCGCTGACCAGGATCGTCGTGTAGCGCTTCCAGGCCGTCTCGAGCCCGAGGTTGTCGTAGACCCCGCCATCGGCGAGCACGACGTCGGTCGTGTACGGCGGCGTGTGGAGCGGCCCGTTCTCGGCCGGGTCGTAGCTTTCGGGATCCACGCTGAGGTCGACGGGAGAAAGGATTGGCGGGAACGCCGAAGACGCGGCCACCGCAACAGCGAGCTCGACCTGAGGGTTACGGACCATCCCGACCGTGTAGTCCGCCATGTAGGGCTTCGAGAATCGCCAGAGGGCGCCAGTCTGGAGGTTGGTGGAGTTGATGACGAACCGCGGGCGGTCCGGCAGATCCTGGAGGGTCGCCTCGCCGAAGACGTGCTTGCGATACGAGCCGGCAATGCGGTCAGAGATCGAACCGGGCAGGAGGATGCCGCGGATGACGGCGCCGAGGTCGATCGTCTTCGACGCGAGCTTCCGCAAAGGCTTGACGAACTCCTCGTCGAGATTGGTGGCGACGCCGTTCGCGTCGAACCGGAGCATGTGCCAGTTCAGACCGAGCACGCCTGCGGTGATCGAACCGCCGGAGACGCTCGAGATCCGGTCGAGCTTCGCCAGGTAGCCGAGCTCGTTGAGCCGCCAGATCGCGCCGACGTGGAAGATCATGGCGCGGTAGCCGCCGCCGGAGAGGCAGAGGGCGACGCCCGGTTCGACTCTTTCGGCCTCGTCCGTCTCGACAGGCGAGGCTGCCGACTGATTCAACTGTTCTGGCTGTGCCATCTAGCTGCCTCCGTTTCGGTCGCGCCTGCATGGCTGCACGCTCGAAACGCCGAGTTGCGGCTGCCGAAGGCGGCCGGACAGGTTCAGCCGGTGGGATCCGAACCGACGGCGTGACGGATCGCGCAAACCCAGACGGAGCATGAACCGCCTCGACCCGCTTGACAAGCGTTTCGGTCCAGAGGGTGTGACGCTCGCGTCTCCCGCCGGCGCGTCCTGAGGGTGGAATGCGACCTTGTCACCCGTCCCGGCGAGGAGCACACTTTGGACGATGCGACTCCGGCAGTGCTCGTGCGCCTTTCTCGTTGCCGGCGCACTGATCGCGCTCTGCTGTGGGTCGCCCGCATCAGCGGACGTGCTGACGCCGAGGACGTCCGCCCGTCCGACGCCGGTCCTCCAGCGCATTGTCAAGCTCCTCGTCCGAGAGGGCGCTCCGGGCGCGCTTGCGGAAGTACGAACGCGGACGCGCGTCCGCCGCGCAGCCGCCGGTGTCTCGCAGCGACAACCACGCGTCGCGCTGCGGGCGAGGGATCGGTTCCGCGCCGCCAGCATCACAAAGTCCTTCGTAGCGACGGTCGTGCTCGAGCTCGCGGCTGAGAGCAAGCTCAGTCTCGACGACACCATCGAGCATTGGCTACCCGGGCTCGTGCCGAACGGCGCCGCGATCACGCTGCGCGAGCTTCTTAACCACACGAGTGGCCTCTTCAACTACTCGGAGGGTGCAGAGTGGACGCCGAGCGTACTCGCCGACCCGCAGCGGATCTGGCTCCCGAAAGAGCTCATCGCCGTCTCCGCCGCCCACACGCCGTACTTCACGCCGGGGACGGACTGGCATTACGCCAACACGAACTACGTCTTGCTCGGCCTTGTCATCGAAGCGGCGACCGGTCGCAGCGTCGGCGACGAGCTACGAGACCGGATCTTCCAGCCGCTTGGTCTCGGGGAAACCTCGTTTCCGGCGGGAGTCGACGCTAGCGGCCTCGTACACGCATACGTCGGCGACGCGACCCTTCCGGGCGTACATGGACTGTGGGACATTACGCCCGTCCTCAATCCGTCGTGGTTGTGGGCAGCCGGCGCGCTCGTCTCGAACGCCGACGACGTGACAACGTTCTACGCGCGGCTGCTGTCGGGGCGCATCCTCCGCGCCGATCTGGTCACAGCGATGCGAACGGTCACGCCGCCCGCAATGAATTATGGCCTCGGGCTGATGCGGTTCGACACGCCCTGCGGACGCGCATTCGGTCATGAAGGCGATTTCAATGGCTATCGAAGCGCCGCCGTCTCGCGACCGAACGGAAGCCGGGTCGCCGTCGTGATGGTCAATGTCGACACGACGGACATTTCTTGGGAAGAGCTGGATGGTGCGGCCGAAAGGGCTGTCTGCAGCGGCTGAGGCAACACCGCCGCGCGGGTCAAAAGCCCCGAAGCTTCAGCAGAACGAGCGTCAGTGCCACAGGGGCGAACTGCCGGTAGAGGTGGGGTCACGCGGAGGCGAGTCCGCGTGACCCCAAAAGCAAGCTACTTCTTCTGGCCCGCTTCGACTTCGCCGCGCCAGGCACCGCTCTCGGTGCCGCGGGTCTCGACCAGTTCCTTGAACCGCTCGAGGTCGGCCTTGACGCGTAGCGAGTCGAGACCGGCGGCTGAGCCAACGGTCTCGATCGGATCGGCCTGATAGCTCATCGAGAGGCGGATAAGCGTCTTGCTCTCGCTGATCGGCTCAAACGAGACGGTGCCGCGCGTCTTCTTTCCGTCCTCGCTGATCCAGCTGATCTGCCTGTCGGGATGCTGCTCGAGGATCTTTGCGTCCCACTCGGCCTTCTTGCCGGCGACGTTCGCGACCCAGTGCAGGCGCGTGTCGTCGAGCTGCTGGACGTGCTCGACGCCTTCCATGAAGAGCGGGAAGTCCTCGAACTGCGTCCACTGGTTGTACGACACCGAGACGGGGACGTTGACCTCGATCGACTCGTCGATCGTGCGCGGCGAGGAACCGCCTGTGAACGGCACGCTCGGCAGGCTCCCGTTACTGCGACTCTTGAGCGCTACGGCGATGGCGCCGCCGACGCCGACGGTGACGAAGATCGTGTTGCGGAGCTTGTGACTGCGCTTCCTCTCGACGCGCGACCACGCGCGATCGATGTTCCTCGACATCTTGACGAGCTCGTTCTTGAGTGCCACGTCGGTAGCCAGCCGTGTCGCGGCGGCGACGAAGCCAAGGCGGCTCGAGGCCCTGCGACGAGCGATCGTCCCGTGGCGCATTGCCGACAGGAGCTCCTTGCGGAACTTCCTGTCCTTCGCGAGCGCAGTGGCGTAATCGGTAGCGCTCGCGGCGCTGTCTTTCAGTACTTGTGACTTTGTGCGTTTGAACACGCGGAATCCTTTCATCGGTTTCTCTTCAGGTACCTCCTATCAGTCATGGCAAACGTCCCGGTCGGCTGGCACAGGGAGTAGCGTGGGCAGGTGATGCGAATCACCGCAAAGTCGGGCCTTTTCGGGCTGGCGACCGTGGCGTTCCTCCTGGGCTCGATGACGGCGACGGCGGCGAATCGCTCCACGACGGTTGCGAGCTACTGCAGCCCGAGCGGCGACGTCTGCTACGGGATCTTCAAGCGAGGTGGAAAGGTCTCACTCGAGATCACGACCGCCGCGAAGTACTTCAATCGGTACACGCTCTGCGTCCGGCGCACTCGCCCCGCGGCACCACAGCGCTGCGGCTCGTTCCCGGTCTTCAGGCAAGGCGGCTCGATCTGGGGCTCGCGGGTCAACTACGCGCGGCAGTTCCCGGTGAAGTCTCCCGGGAGATACCGCGTGACCTGGAAGCTGGGCTCAGGCCCGCTTGGCCCCGCGCTGCAGTTCCGGCTTCCCTTGTCCTGAGTGCTAGAACCGGCCGCGGAGAAGCAGCAGGACCAGCAACAGGAGCAGCAGCAGGAAGAGGAACTTACTGATGAAGATCCCGCCGACGAGCGCCAGGATCAGGATGATGACGAGTAGGAGAACGAGCATGAACCCCGTCCTGCTCGATCATCCGCTAACTAAACAGGGCTATCTCAGGCGGCGATGCGCGAGCGATCCGATTCCGATCGCGCCGCCGGCCGAGATCGACGGGTTGGCCGACTGGCAGCCCGCATCAGCCTGAGCGTGTCGGCGATCGTGTGGATCACGGCGATGGCCACGGCCAGCAGCCCGATCGCGAACACGCTGACGCCGGTCCCGAAGGCTGCCTTGAGGACGAGGCCGAGGGGAAGCGCCAGGAACACGACCAGCACCGCAAGCGTGTGCCGGAAGAAGGAGGCGCCGGCCAGCGCGACGAGCACGAAGAGCACGAGGAGAAACAGCGCAAGTCCGGGGCTCACGGCAGCTCCGATCCGAGTGCGTTTTCGAACGCGGCCTCGAGCCGGGCGGGGTCGCTCCACCCGGGCTCGTCGAGCTCGGGCGGCCGGATTTCGAGCCGACGCTGCTCGAGCTGCACGCTTTCGTAGCAGACAGGGCAGAGCGGGGACCAGCGCGAATCGAGCGATTCGCGGCGGCATTCACGGCAACGCATCAACTGGGGCCACGCCATCACCCTGAATGGTCCCGCGCGGACCGGACGGCATAGGGTCGATCCACTACCATCGAGGCGATGAACACCAGAGTTCTGGTCCTCGGGGCTGGTTTCGGGGGCCTCGAACTCGCGACGACGTTGTCGGAGGCGCTCGGCGAAGACGCTGACGTCACGCTGATCGACAAGAACGACGCGTTCGTCTTCGGCTACGCGAAACTCGACGTGATGTTCGGCCGGACGGCGCCCGAGGCGGTCCGCCTCCACTACCGCGATATTGCCAAGCCGGGGGTGCGATTCCTGCAGCAGACGATCACGGCGATCGATCCCGAAGCGCGACGCGTGACCACCGACGGCGGTATGCACGAGGCCGAATTCCTGATCGTGGCGCTCGGGGCCGACTACGACCTCGACGCCACACCGGGACTCGCCGAGGGCGGCAACGAGTTCTATTCAGTGGAGGGCGCCGAGCGTCTGCGCGAAGTCCTGCCGACTTTCTCGAAGGGTCGCGCGATCGTCGGCGTCTGCGGTGCGCCGTTCAAATGCCCGCCCGCGCCGAGCGAGGCGGCGTTGATGCTGCACGACTATCTCTCGGAGCGCGGCGTCCGCGACGATTGCAAGATCTCGTTCGTCATCCCCTTCGGGGTTCCCATCCCTCCGTCACCGGATACGTCCCGAGCGCTGCTCGAGGCTTTCGCCGAACGTGACATCGCGTTTCTCTCAGGCCACCTCGTGAGCTCTCTCGATCCGGCGCGCAGCGTCGCCGTGCTGGACGACGGCAGCGAGCTTCCCTATGACCTCTTCCTCGGCGTTCCCAAGCACAGGGCTCCAGAGGTAGTCGTGGCGAGCGGAATGGCCGAAGACGGCTATGTGCCGGTGTCGCGGACGCTCGAGACGAGGTTTCCCGGCGTGTACGCGCTCGGAGACGTCGCCACGGTGGGGGTGCCAAAGGCAGGGCTCTTCTCCGAGAGACAGGCGGGCGTTGTCGCTAGGGCGCTGATCTCGAAGCTGCGAGGCGGCGGTGAATCCGGTGAGTACGACGGAACCGGCTCGTGCTACATCGAATTCGGCGCCGGCCGCGTCGGTCGCGTCGACGTGGACTTCTTCTCGGGACCAAAGCCGACGGGGACGTTCCAGGAACCGTCGCGCGAGCTCGTCGCCGAGAAGCGTCACTTCGGTTCGAGCCGCAGCGCACGCTGGTTCGGTTATTGATCGAGCCGTTGGCTCGAAGAGAATTGGATTTCAGAAAAGGTCTTGACATGGTCGTGTGTCGCTGCAACACTCGACTGCAGGTGCGAGTAGCACATCGCTGCTCGCCAACGGTGGAAAGGAGGTCCAAGTTGCGTTACCGCTTCCCGAACATTTCCAACTGGCCTCTCGGTACCCGCGTAGATCTCTGCGCGTAGAGCCGTAGGCCTTATCGCAACACCGGGCCTGCGGGCTCACTAGCTGCGTTCGTCTGCAGCCGGCGATTTCGCGCGCCCACATGTCTGGCGCTCGCTTCTGCGAGCGCGAACAAACGAAAGGAGTCCCAAGTTGTTTGACCCGTCCACGAGCAGTGACCGGTCACTCAGCACGACCACGAGGAGGCATCGTGTACGCGTATCACCAATATCTACACGAGGTCCGTGAGCGCTGTCAGCAGCGCGAGCGGGAAGCCGGGTCGGAACGAATCGCCCGCGAGCTCCGCGAGCAACGCCGGTCGCGGCGGGCTGATCAGCGGGCGCTGAGCTCTCTGATCGCCCGCGCCCGACGAGTCGCGGGCCCCGAGCTCGACCTGTAGGGGACGACCGGAGGGGGACGCATCGCCCAAGCGCGCCTGGAGATTCACTTCTCCAGGCGCGTGCTCCAATGCGCACAACTAGTCTCAACCGCGAAGTGCGCACTCCAGCAGTCCTGCTTGCCGTCGCGGTCGGCGTTGTCCTCGCCGACTCCTCGGTGGTGACGATTGCGCTGCCGGACATCCTCGCTCGTTACCACGTCGAAATCTCGACGCTCGCCTGGGTGCTCACCGCGTTCAACCTGGCGCTCGCCCTGTCGGCATTGCCGGCTGCGTTTCTTGCGCGCCGCCGTCCGGTTCCCGTCTTCGGCGTCGGGATCCTCGTCTTCTCGGCCGCATCGCTTCTCTGCGGCTTCGCGCCTTCGTTCGGTGTGCTCGTCGCCGGTCGCGCGCTTCAGGGTGTGGCAGGGGCCGCCGTCGTCTGTGCGGCGCTCGACCTCTTGAGCCAGGCTGCACGAACAGAGGCGCGGGCAGCTCGCGTCTGGGCGCTCGCCGGGATCGTCGGCGCCGCGGTCGGGCCCGCCGTCGGCGGGATCCTCACCCAGTTGCTGGGCTGGGAGTCGATCTTCTTCGTGCAGGCGCCGGTTGTCCTGCTTACTTTGGTCGCGCTCCGCGGCGCGTACACCGTGCCTGTACCCGAGCCGGCTGGACGGCCGCACATCGGCGCGAACGCGGCGCTCCTGCTCATCTCCGGAGGCCTCGTCGCGGCGCTCTTCCTGCTTGTGATCCTGCTGATCAACGGCTGGCGGCTCAGTCCGCTGGAGGCGGGGCTCGCCGTGACGGTCATGCCGCTCGCCGCGATCGCGGCCGCGCGCTTCGGGCGGACGATCACCCCGCTCTGGGTTCGTGCGACGTCGGGGGTGCTCTTGATCGCCGGGGGGCTGGCCGCGCTGGGTTGGCTGCCGCACGCCGGTGCCGCCTGGACGTTCCCGCCGCAGCTCTTGATCGGGGCCGGTCTTGGTTTCGCTCTTTCCGCATTGACCGAGCGCGCACTCGCGGGCCGTTCGGCGCAGGCCGTACACGGTGGCTGGACGATCGCGGCGCGCCACGCGGGCGTCGTCCTCGGATTGCTACTGCTCACGCCGATCTTCACGCACGACCTCCACAAGAGCGAACACGAAGTGCTCGCATCCGGTACCGCCGCGATCCTGGACAGCCGGATCCCGCCGCTCGACAAGATCGGCGTCGCGCGGCACATCGCCGGCGCGGTCGACAATGCGAAGCAGGAAGCGCGGATACCCGACGTCTCGGAGGTGGTCGGCAAGCACGACGGCTCCGGCTACGCCGACCTCGTCTCCCACCTTCAAGATCAGCTCGACCGCGCCGTCACTCAGGCGTTCTCACACTCATTCCTCGTCGCCGCGCTTCTCTCCCTTACCGCCCTGGTGCCGATCTTGCTGAGCCGTCGAGAGGTGAGCCTCTAATGCGAGCGATCGTCGCTGCTATCGCAGTCTCGCTCCTGCTGATCGTCGTCTACCTCGCGCTCGGCGGAGCGTCCTACGCGCCCGCCCGGGTCGCCGATCCGTGTGCGGTTCGCAGCTGGCGCAACCCGCAGGGTGTGCAGCAGACTGTCGAGCAGATCGTGCTCTCGGGTCTTGACGGCGCGGCCTGCAAGCTCCACGTTTCGCGCGAGGACATGGTGCTTGCTTTCGCGAGCCGCGACGCATTCTCCCGTTTCGCTCGCGAACATCATGTCTCGACACAGCAGCTCGATGAGCTCGTCCGCACCGGGCTCCTGCGCTCGATCGACGATGCCGAGAATGCGGGCGCGTTCAACTCGACGATCTCGGACCTCCTGAGTGGATTCGTCCGCCGCTTCCCGATCGAGCAGCTCATCAGCCTGCTCCAGCAGCTCCCGGGGCTGTAGGTCTCGGAGCCTGTCACCGCGTAGCTACGCTCGGGCCATGTCCATGGCAGGCGGGGCGACCGGAGAGATCGATTTCGAGCAGGAGGTGGATGACGCAGTAGCGTCGCTTCCGCGCGAGCTTCGAGACGAAATCTCCAATGTCGCGATCGTCGTCGAAGAAGAGCCGCCGCCCGGCCAGCCGTTGCTCGGGCTCTATCAGGGCATTCCGCTAACGCGACGAACCAGCGGGTACTCCGGCGTCCTACCGGACAAGATCACGATCTACCGCGGCCCGCTCGAGCGCCTCTACGGCGCCAATCCGGAGACTCTGCGCCGCCAGATCCGGCACGTCGTGCTCCACGAGGTTGCCCATCATTTCGGTATCAGCGACGAGCGCCTCGAGGAGATGGGTCGCTACTAGACTCGAGAGCGTAGAGTCGGCCTCAGTGCGACCGACGGAAGGAGCGAAGTGATGAGCATGTACGCAGTTGTCGATCCCGCGACCGGTGAGACGCTCAAGGAGTACCCGACGATCACGGACGACGAGCTGCGGGACGCAATCGCCCGCGCCGACCGGGCACACCGCGAGTGGTCGAGAGCCGAGACCGTCGCTGACCGCGCCTCGCTCGTGCGGCGCGTCGGCGAGTTGCACTCGGAAAGGCGGAAGGAGCTTGCGGAGATCATCGTCGCCGAAATGGGCAAGCCGGTGCGGCAAGCGCGGGGCGAGGTCGACTTCTGCGCGTCGATCTACGGGTTCTACGCAGACAACGCGGAAGCACTGATGGCAGACGAGCCGATCGAGCTCCTCGGCGGTGAGGGGTCGGCGGTCGTCCGCCGCAGCTCACTCGGCGTCCTACTGGGGATCATGCCGTGGAACTTCCCCTACTACCAGGTCGCACGCTTCGCGGCGCCGAACCTGATCATCGGCAACACGCTTCTGTTGAAGCACGCGCCCCAGTGCCCGCAGTCGGCTGAGGCGATGGCGCAGATGTTCCGCGATGCCGGCTTCCCCGACGGCGCATACGTGAACATCTACGCCACGAATGATCAGATCGAGTGGGTGATCGCCGATCCGCGCGTCCGCGGCGTATCCGTCACCGGCTCCGAGCGAGCCGGCGCCGCTGTCGCAGAGATCGCCGGCCGGAATCTGAAGAAGGTCGTTCTCGAGCTCGGCGGCTCCGACCCGTTCATCGTCCTCGGCACTGACGACCTCGACAAGACCGTCGAGGACGCTGTCGCCGCGCGGATCGACAACACGGGCCAGTCGTGCAACGCCGCGAAGCGATTCATCGTGATCGACAAGCTCTACGAGCCGTTCCTCGAGAAGTTCACGGCCGCACTCACCGCTGTGAAGCAAGGTGATCCGCACGAGCGCGAGACCGAGATCGGGCCGCTGGCCTCTCAGGTCGCGGCCGACCGCCTCGAGGATCAGGTCCAACGTGCGGTCGAGCAGGGCGCGACGGTCGTCGCCGGCGGCAAGCGCAATGGCAACTACTTTGAGCCGACAGTGCTGACGGACATCACGCAGGAGAACGACATCTACCGTGAAGAGCTGTTCGGCCCGGCCGCGCAGGTCTATCGCGTGCCGTCGGAGGAGGAGGCGATCGCGCTGGCAAACGACACGCCGTTCGGGCTCGGCTCATACGTGATGACGAACGACCCGGAGCAGGCCGAGCGCGTCGCGGACCGGATCGACGCGGGCATGGTTTACGTGAACATCGTCGGCGCAGACAGTGCCGAGCTGCCGTTCGGCGGCACGAAACGCTCCGGCTTCGGACGCGAGCTCGGCCGCTACGGGGCCGACGAGTTCGTCAACAAGAAGCTGATCCGCATCAGCTGAGCAAGAGGTAGGGTCAGCCGCATGATCGGGCAGCGTGCACTTCTCGTGGTCGACGTTCAGCGCGGCTTCGACGATCCAGCGCTCGGACCCCGCGACAATCCCCATGCCGAGGAGAACGTCGCCAAGCTGATTGCCGCGTGGCGCCGGCGCGGCGACCCGATCGTGGTCGTTCAGCACGATTGGCAGGGTGGTCCGCTCGAGCGCGGCACGCCCGGCTTCGAGCTGAAAGAGGCCGTCGCCGGCGAGCCCGATGTGCGCATTGTCAAGACAGTGCACTCGTCGTTTCACGGAGATGTCGATCTCGACGCCTGGCTGCGCGAACGCGGGATCGGCGCGATCGCGGTGTGCGGGATTCAGACGAACTTTTGCTGTGAGACGACCGCTCGCATCGGCTCCGACCTTGGGTACGACGTGTGGTTCGTCCTCGATGCGACCCACACGTTCGACATGGCCGCGCCGGATGGCGAGGTGGTGCCGGCTGCCGAGATCGCGCGCATGACCGGCATCAACCTCCAGGACGAGTTCGGGGAGGTCGTGACGACCAAGGAAGCCTGCACGTAACCTTCAGACGGCGTCGCTAACGCTTTAGACTGAAACATCGACGGCGGCGAAGAACGAGGCGATCGAAGACAGAGCGAGCCCGGGCTTGCCCCGGTCGTCCGCACGTTCTTGATCGCAGACGTCCGCGGCTACACCCGCTTCACGCAGGAGTACGGCGACGAAGCTGCGGCTGGGCTCGCCTCGTCGTTCGCCGACATCGTCGGACGTGTTGTCGCCGAGTACGACGGCGATCTGATCGAGCTGCGAGGGGATGAGGCGTTGGTCGTCTTCGCTTCCGCGCGGCAGGCTCTACGCGCGGCGGTCGAGGTGCAACGTCGCTGTCGCATCGAGTTGCCGCTCGGGGTCGGCATCGGGCTGGACGCCGGCGAGGCGGTACCGCTCCCGGGCGGCGGGTATCGCGGCGGCGCGCTCAACCTTGCGGCGCGTCTCTGCTCGATCGCAGCGCCGGGCCAGGTGCTTGCGAGCGAAGGTGTCGCTCACCTCGCGCGCAAGGTCGACGGCCTGCAATATCGGCCCCGCAAGGCTGAGCGGCTCAAGGGGATCGCGGAGCGGGTCAAGGTCAACGAGGTCGTCCCGGACGAGCCGTTGCCGCCGGTCCCGACGCCGGCTGCGGCGCCGAAGACAAAGACGAGCCGTCACTGGCTCGTCGTCGGTGCGGTCGCAGTGGCGGTGCTGGTCGGAGGTCTCCTCGCGATCTTTCTCACCGGCAATGGTTCTGCTGACAGCACGATCGCCGCGAACGCCGCCGGTCTCGTCGAGAGCAACGGGCACGTGGCCGCGCAGGTCCCGATCTCGGGGCGACCCGCCGGTGTCGCGACCGGAGCCGGTGCGCTCTGGGTGACCGACTCCGTGAACGCAACGCTCCTGCGGATCGATGCGCAGAAACGGAGCGTCGTCGACCGAATCGGCGTCGGGACGAATCCCAGCGGTGTAACCGTTGGTGGGGGCTCGGTCTGGGTCGTCAACAGCCAGGACGCGAGCGTCTCCCGCATCGATCCGGCGAACGACAAGGTGGCCGGGCAGATCCCGGTCGGCAACGGCCCGACCGCGATCGCCTACGGGGCGGGCTCCGTCTGGGTGCTCAACCAGGTCGACGCGACGATCTCCCGCATCGATACCGACAGCGGCCGCGTGAGGGACACGATCCCACTCGGCCAGAACCCGACGAGGCTCGCGTTCGGCCTCGGCTACGTCTGGGTGACGAGCGAGGAGGCCGGGGTCCTGCTTCGCATCGATCCAAAGACCGGCTCGGTCGTCGAAGCGACGCCCGTTGGAAATGGACCGGTCGGCGTCGCGGTCGGCGATAACGCGGTCTGGGTCGCGAACACGCCAGACCGGACTGTCACGCGCGTCGATCCCAGCTCAGGCGCCGTGACGAAGCTCAACCTCGTCGACCGGCCCGCGGAGGTGACATTCGCAGACGGCACGCTGTGGGTCGCGAACACGCTCGATGGGACGCTCACGCGGATCAACACAGATTCGCAGGACGTCGGGCGCCCGATCCGGACTGTCGACAACCCGGCGGGACTGGCGCCGTCCGGTCGGGATGTCTGGACGATCGCGCTGACCTCGTCGCTCGCGCATCGAGGCGGCACGTTGCGTGTTGCCGCCGGAACCGGCGACGAGGCGTTCGACACTCCAGATCCGGGTGCCGCCTACCGCGCGGGCTCCTGGCAGCTCGCGTGGATCGTGTACGACGGGCTCGTCGCGTATCGGCGGACGGGCGGCCCGAGCGGCAACACGGTCGTTCCCGATCTCGCGACGGCACTGCCGGTGGTTCAGGACGGCCGTCGTACATATGTGTTCAAGCTGCGCAACGGGATCCGCTACTCGAACGGCGCTTCTGTGAAGGCGAGCGACCTACGCCACGCGATCGAACGCGGCTACCGCGAGCAGGCAGGCTTTACGGGCATCGCCGAGATCAGCGGCGCGAGCAAGTGCACGAAAGACGCGTGCGATCTCTCCCGCGGAATCGTCGCCGACGACGGGTCGAGGACGATCACGATCCACCTCGACAAGCCGGATCCGGACTTTCTCTTCAAGCTCGCGCTGCCGTTCGGCTCGTTCGTTCCGCCGGGCTCCCCGCCGATTGCAAAGACCAAGTCGCCGTTGCCGGGGACGGGGCCGTACCTGATCAAGAGCTACGCGCCGAATCGCAAGCTGGTGCTCGTGCGCAACCCGTACTTCCACGAGTGGTCGGCAGAAGCGCAGCCGGCCGGCTATCCGGATCGCTTCGAGTACACCTTCGGCCTCGAAGCGTCCGAGGCGACGTCCGCCGTCGAGTCGGGGAAAGCCGATTTCGCGTTGGAGCAACCTCCACCAGAGCGGCTGCGCGAGATCGCGACGCGCTTCTCGAGTCTCGCTCATCCGTTTGTCGAACCGTCGACGTATTTCTTCGGGCTCCACACGAACCTTCCACCGTTCGACGATGTTCGGGTACGGCGCGCGTTGAACTATGCGGTCGACCGCGAGAAGCTTCTCCGGCTCTGGGGCGGGAAGCAGCTTTGGCGGACGACGTGCCAGATCCTGCCGCCGGGAATCGCCGGCTACCGGCCCACCTGCCCGTACACGGCCGCCGCGAGCGCAGCCGGACAGTGGAAGCGGCCCGACCTCGCACGAGCGCGGCGCCTGATCGCCGCCGCCGGCGCGAGGGGCGAGACTGTGCTGGTTGCCGGTGCGAGTGACGATCCGGCCAAGGAGGCGGCGGCTCGATACATCACGGGACTGCTGATGGAGCTCGGCTTCAAGGCGCACCTGCGGCTGTATCCGCACACGATTGACCTCTACCACGCTGCGGGAAATTCGCGGGCGCGCATCCAGCTCAGCATCGACGGGTGGCGCTCGGACTTGCCACGTGCGGCGGACTTCTTCATCAACCTTCTGAGCTGCTCGGCCTATAAGCCCGACACGGACATCAATCTCAACAGCCCGGGCTTCTGTCAGCCGGAACTCGACCGCCAGATGCGGCGTGCGCAGGATCTCGCCGCCACGGATGCCGCCGCCTCCGCTGCACTCTGGGCAAGGGTGGATCGCCGAGTCGTCGACGCTGCGCCCTGGATCCCGTTGTTGAACGCTCAGGGGCTCGAGCTGACTTCGAAGCGCGTCGGGAACTACCAGCGGAACCCGCAGTTCGGTGTCTTGATCGATCAGCTCTGGGTGCGGTAGCACGGTAATCCGGGCCGCGGGCGTGGCAGAGTGTCGCCGTGACCTTCGCCGTAGCCGCAGATTCATATGACCGCTTCATGGGGAGGTATTCGACCCTGCTGGCGCCGCAGTTCGCGGACCTTGCAGGTGTCGTCGCGGAACAACGGGTGCTCGACGTCGGCTGTGGGCCCGGCGCGCTCACCACCGAACTGGTGGAGCGTCTCGGCGCGTCGAACGTCGCGGCCGTCGATCCGTCGGAGTCGTTCGTCGCAGCTGCGCGTGAACGTCATCCCGGTGTCGACGTTCAGGAGGCGCCGGCGGAGACGTTGCCGTTCGCCGATGGAATGTTCGACGCGGCTCTTGCACAACTCGTCGTCCACTTCATGGCGGATCCTGTTCAAGGACTGACCGAAATGTGTCGGGTCACCCGTGCGGGTGGTGTGGTCGCGGCGTGTGTCTGGGATCACGCGGGGGAGCAGACGCCGTTGGCGCCGTTCTGGCAAGCCGTGCGTGAGCTCGACCCGGACGACGAAGGCGAGGGCATGCTCGCCGGCAGCCGCGAAGGCGATCTCACGGAGCTCTTCCACAAAGCCGGAATGCGTGAGATCGAGGAGACAGCGTTGCCGATTCGCGTCGAGCATGCGACCTTCGACGAATGGTGGGAGCCCTTCACACTGGGCGTCGGGCCGGCAGGGGCTTACGTGGTGGGCCTCGACCCCGAGCGGCAGGCTGAGCTACGTGAACGGTGTCGGCGGCGGCTGCCCGAGCCGCCGTTCACGATCCCCGCGAAGGCCTGGGCGGCACGCGGTCTGGACCGGACCCCCTAAACCGATCAGCGCAACAGCCCGGCGGGTTGGACACGAGGGCTTCCAGCACGAAGCCACGCTTGACCGATGAGATCCGCGCCTCGGTGCGACCATTGAGTAGCGTTAATGCTGGAAAGCTCAGGCGATAGAACACTGGCGCAGATCAAGGTGTTCGGTCTCTCTGCACAAAGCTGGCCAACGGTTTTTTCGTCGCGGACGGTGGTACCGCCGTCAAGTTCGACGGGCTACGCGTATTGGGACGCACATGTCGTTCTTCAGGAACCAGGCGGCCATTGCGTTTCATGCGTCCTTGTTTGCATGACGAGGTAGGCTCGGGGCGGCCTCGTCGCCAAGGAGCCCGACCGTGCGACGAACGAGAAGATGGTGGAACACCGCACCGAGTCCCGCACCGGCATCCTCGCCGCCGAACTGAAAGAGCGGCGCGAAAGGCTGCTGGAGCACATTCGGCGGGAGAGCCTGTCCGGCTACGTCCTCTTCGGTGCGTGCTACATCCAATACTTCACCGGCTTCTGGTTCCTCTCGAATGAGCGGCCGGTGATCTACGCCGAGGGCGTCGGCGGCGAGTCTGCGGTCTTCGTGCCGGAGTTCGAGGTGGAGCGCACGCGCGCCGAGGCCGCGTTCGCGCGGGTCGAGTCCTATCCCGAGTACCCGGGGATCGAGCACCCGATGTCGATCTTTGCGCGAGTCCTGGCCGACCTCGGGATCAGGGATGCGATCGGCGCCGACCAGGACGGCTACCCCGGTCTGCTCGGCTACAAGGGGCCGGCACTCAGCGATGCGGCGGGCGCCTCGGTCACTCCACTGGGCGATGTCATCGAGGGCATGATGGCGCGCAAGAGCGACAGCGAGATCGCGCTCATCCGCGAGAGCGGGCGCTGGTGCGCGCACGCGCACCGGCTGCTGCAGGAGTACTCACGGCCCGGCACGACTGAGGCCGAGGCCAGCCTGCGGGCCAGCCATGAAACGACGCTTGCGATGCTGGAGACACTCCGCGAGTCGTATGGCGGCGGGCTCTCATCCTCTTCCGGCGCGTCGGCCGGGTACCGCGGCCAGATCGGCCTGCGCAGCTCGTGGGCGCACGCGATCGCGCACAACATCGAGTTTCGGGCAGGCGACGTGCTTGTCACGGAGACGAGCGCGCCGATCTGGGGCTACAACGCCGAGCTCGAGCGGGCGATGATCATGGGCCAGCCTACGGACGAAATGCGGCGGCTCTTCGACCACACCGTCGCCGTGCAACAGGTCGCCTTCGACGCGGTCCGGCCGGGCGCCAGCTGCGCGGACGTGGACGGCGCAGTCATGCGCTACTTCGAGCGGAACGACCTGGTCCGGTACTGGCGCCAGCACACCGGCCACGCGATCGGCCTGCGCAATCACGAAGCGCCCTTCCTCGACGTCGGCGACCACACTCCGCTCGAGCCGGGCATGGTCTTCACGATCGAGCCAGGTCTCTATGACCCGGCGATCGGCGGCTTCCGTCACTCGGACACCGTGGTCGTCACAGAGGACGGAGTGGACGTCCTCACCGACTACCCGAGCGACATCGAGAGCCTCACGTTGCCGGTCTAACGCGCGCTAACGCATCGACCCTGCGGTCGGCTGACATTCCCGCACGCGGGCCCAGGCGAGGTTCGCTCTCCAACTACTGGGTGGTGGTAATACCCGACTACGTCAGCTGAGAAGACGCTCGCTCAAGCGACCACCAACCTTTCAGCCGCGTGCCCAACGATGCTGAAGGAGCTACAGGTCGGTAACGACCGGCCAGCGAGCGAAGGGAATATTGGCACCCGCAAGCGCATCGGGCGCGATGTAGTCCGCGACCAGCGTCTTGCGCTCCCACACGGCGAGCACCTCGGGATCGGCGTGCGCGTCGGCCACAGCGTGCTCCGATGACCACTCGAGCGCGACGAGCAGCTCGCCGTTCTGTGTACAGGCGACTGGAGCGGGACGATCGGTCACATGCCCGCGGCGACGGAGCGTGGCGAGGTCCTCGCCCAGCAAGCGCAACAGCTCGTCGGTGCTCCTTTTCGGGCGATATGCCGCGATTGCGAGCTCCCTTCCCACATGCGTGTAAACGGCGTGGGCGCGCTAAATCGTCCCGGCGGCGTGCCTCGTCGCCGCTGGCGGGAAACGGTACGCCCTAGCGATGCGCTTGCTGGGGTGGATCTCGAGTCCCTATCGGAGAGAGAGCTGGAGCGTTTGTTTGTATGCGGGCTTGGTGCGGGTCGCATCGCTGGACGAAACCGTGCTCGCTGCGCTGCTTGATCAGGTGCTGGCCTGAGAAGAGCCCGGCTCGAGCTGTTAACGGGTTCTCCACGGGAATCGGCCGGGGACCGATCCTACTCACCTTCGCTTACCACGCTTTTAGCAAACGCGCATAACCGAAGTAGAGATGTATGTCCCGCCACGAGCGCGAGGCTTGAACCCGCTCGTCACGTCCCGTCGATCTCCGGCTCCGAGGGCGGGGGCCGCAGCGCAACGCCTTTGCTCATGGGGGTGCGCGCGCATGGTGGTAAGCGGATGGCAAGCCGCCAGCCCCCGGAGCGGCACCCCGCCGCGCGTCGGAGTCCCAATTCTGCGTACCGCCGGGAGCATGACCGAGCACGTCACCTTCCTCGCGCAACTGCCGGGGCGCACGGTGCTTGACGAGCCGGTCGCGGAGACGCCGATCTACCCGCCCCTGCTCGACGACGGGTTCGTCGCGTGGCCACGGCGCGCAGTGCTGCGGCACGAGACAAGCTGCCCGTTCGCGGGGTTTTTGCAGTCACTGTGAGTCATTCTCACCACTTTGGCCACAATTCTGGGCGACCATCTGATTGCCTCACGCCAAGAGAAGGCGGAGACTTGCGGAAAACGAGCGGTCCCAAGCTCGGCTAAGAGGCAAGTCCAAGCGACTGGGGATAGGAGGGGCAGCATGAAGACCCTACGACTCGGTTTCGCGGCGGTCGCAGCGCTGGTGGCGCTCGCACTGCCGACTGTCGCGCAGGCCAACGAAGTCACGAAGTGGAACGAAATAGCCGCCAACACGGTGCTTGCGCCGACGCAGCCGGCGACCGTGTCATCGCCGCCGGCCGCGGGTGTGTTCATGGCGATGGTCCAGGGGGCCGTGTACGGGGCTGCAAATGCGGTCAACCGGCACGGAAAGCCGTATCTCGTGAATCGTTCGTTTCCGAAGGCATCGCTCGACGCTGCGGTTGCGAGCGCGGCGTTCGGTGTCATCGACGGGACCTTCTCGGGGCAGCACGCTGCGCTGCTCGCCGCGTACAACAGCTCGCTGGCGGCGATTCCCGACGGGAGCAGCAAGGACCAGGGCATCGGCGTCGGAACGATGGCCGCCGACGCGATGCTCGCACAGGGTCACTTCACTCCGATGGCGATGACGTGCGACCTCGGCTCCGGCCCGGGCGTGTTCCAGGTGCTGCCGGGGCAGGCGTGTGACCCGACTCAGTGGGTCGCGCATGCGGTGCCGTTCCTCGTTCAAAGCGCGGATCAGTTCCGTACCGCCGGTCCGTATCCGCTCAACAGTGATGCGTACACAGCCGACTTCAACGAGGTGAAGTCGCTCGGGAAGGACAACAGCGCGACGCGCACACCCGAGCAAACCCACATCGCGGCGGCCTGGCAGACCAATCCCGCCGCGGGCTACAACGCGCTGGGACGGCGATTCGTCGCGGAGCAGTCACTAAGCACGCGTGACAGCGCTCTGATGTTCGCGATGATCGACCTGAACGCCGCGGACGCGATCATCAACGCCTGGAACGACAAGTACTACTGGAAGTTCTGGCGGCCGATGGCGGCGATCCGGAACGGCGACACCGACGGCAATCCGGCCACTGTCAAGGACGGCGGCTGGACGCCGATGTTCGACGGCTTGGCGCATGCCGATTTCGGCGTCGGCCCGAATCTGATCACGCCGCCGTACCCGGATCATCCGTCCGGCAATACGGCGTACACCACCGCGACGATGGACGCGTTCCAGTCGTTCTTCGGGACGGACGACATGACGTTCTATCTCACGAGCAGCCGCTTCCCCGCCGAGCAGCGTTACTACGACCACTTCTCCGATCCGATCAAGCAAGTGATCGAGGCGCGGATTTGGGCGGGGATTCATTTCCGAAATGCCGATGTCCAAGCTGAAACTCTTGGCCGCGAGGTCGAGGAGTACACGCACACGCACCAGTTCGCGTTCGCGCACTGAGGCGCACTGAGGCGAGCCTTGGCGGGGTGCGGCTGAGCCGCGCCCCGCCAAGCTCAGCTGACCGTCACCCAGACCTTGCCGCCGTGCCGAAGTAGCGCCTCTTGCGGTCGAAGCGCTGCGTTGCCGGGTCCAGGGGCGAGGGGCTGGACAGCCGACGACCGACTGGTACTCGACCCGCGACGAGGTTGACCCAGCCAGGCGGGCGCGCGGGATGACCGGCGCAACCCGGCCCGTGGTAGAGGCCGGGCACCTGCGGCAGGACAACCGTGGCGGCAGCGGCGAGCAGCGCCGCGATCATCGCTCCCTCTGGTTGGTGTTTTGCGCGAGCGTGCAAGGCGCGGAAAGCGTGAGCCTCCTTCTGACGCCGAGATCGAACGTGGGCTGCGTGAACGCGCTGTCAGCTCAGCGCGCGATGCGAAAGTGCTGTTGCTCCTCCGACTCCACGGTTGAGGAAGCTTGATCGGCCGAGAGCTCTTAGCGCGTTCCCGCAGTCATGCCGAGTCTCCGCCTGCTCTCGCAAGCCAGGCCTCGAACGCGTTGCGACCCTCGCGGACGAGTGGTTCGTCCTGAACGGCAGCCATCGCATCCTCGCTTGTCAGGTCGAACGTGGTGATGTAGGGCAGGTACGGTGCGACCGCTGCCGTCATCGCGTCGGCGATCGGCTGCCGGGCGTCCTGCCATCGCGGGATGTCCAGCGCGTAGAGCGGCTCGCCGCGCACGAACGCCTTCAGGCGCGCACGCTCCGGCGGCTTGACCGGGACGCCGCCCGTCCGCGCGGCCTCCTCGGCAAAGCCCTCGATCTCGTCGAGCGACGCCGCGCAGCGGGCATTCACCGTCGATGAGGTGTATTGCGTGACGAGGTAGGGGACGCCGTCGAGCGAGCCAAGCGTGCGAGCGTGGACGTCGTTCCCGCAGATCCCGAGCAACGGGACGTCTGCCGCCCAGGCGCGACCGTGGCTCTCGCTGATCGGCTCCGCGTCCACGTGCAGCACCAACTCCGGGGAGTAAGTGTGCGGGACGAAGGCGTCAAGCTCCGCACGCGAATGGCAGCCCACTTGGAGTAACGCGTCGACGCCCCGCTCGCGCAGGTCGAACATATGCCACGTCTCAAGCCGCGCCCCTGCCGGCAGCGACTCGGGACGGACGTTGACCGGGTTCCCACTCGCGTGGTTGTCGAAGACGATGACCTCGTCGGCTCCGCCACTCAGGAGCCCGCGTGCAGCGGCGGCGACCTCGGCCTCCATCTGCGCTCGCCCCTCGCGCCAGTACGCCGGATCGAAGGCGAGGATAGCCCGCCAGTCCTCGAGCTGAGAGACCCCCTCCATGTCGGCGCTCAGCGCGACGCGCATCCGCTGATACTAGCGGCAGATGGAGCGACGAACAACGGGACCGCCAGTAGCTCGGGGGACATTCCCGAACACTGGCGCAGGCGAGGGTGCCGGAGAGAGCTACGCACGCCGTGCGAAGTTCGTGCGATCACCGGCGCGGTGTGACCACCAATCCCTTTCGCAGTTGCGACACATGATCAACCGGCCATCCACAGGCATCTTGTTGCGGCCGCGGAACCTCGACCGCGGTCGCTCCCTTCCGCACTTCGGACAGACCAAGGAGTGAAGCCTACTTCGCTCGGGTGACATTCCCGAACACTGGCCCAGGTCAGAGTCCTGTCGGGCGGAGCTCCGTCCGGGTCGTGTCTCCCGGGAGGCCGTCTGGCGTGTTCCGGTGCCGTGGACCTTGGCTCTGTCGCATCAGGTCGCCATGCGGCGCGAACTTCCGACCGGCACCGTCACATTCCTCTTCACGGACGTCGAGGGCTCGACACGCCTACTACACGAACTCGGCCCAGAGTCCTACGGGGAAGCACTGGCCGAGCATCGGCGAGTGCTTCGGGAGGCCTGCACCCGGCACGGCGGGGCCGAGGTGGACACTCAGGGTGACGCCTTCTCTCTCGCAGAGTGCTCGATCCCGGATGGCCGTGAATTTCCCCAGATGGCAGGATCAAATGTGATGCGATGCGTGTTGCGGGAGGTGCGGGACGAGGATTTGCCTCTGCTGTTCGAGCAGTGGACGGATCCCATTGCCGAGCACATGGCCGCGTTTACTACGCCCGATCAGGCGGACTGGGACGCATTCGAGCGCCGCTGGTCCAGGCTGAGAGCCGACGAGAGTGTGATCACTAGAGCCATCGTCGTCGACGGCGAAGTCACCGGAACGATTGGGTCTTGGGGTGACCCCGGTGAGCGTGAGGTCACGTACTGGATCGGCCGTTCGCACTGGGGGAAGGGAATTGCCACCGGCGCCCTCAGCGCCTTTCTGGCTGTCGATCTATCGCGCCCGCTCCACGCACGCGTCGCTTACGACAACGTCGCGTCGCGTCGCGTGCTTGAGAAGTGCGGCTTTCACTTCATCGCGACCGAACGAGGCTTCGCTCAGGCACGTTCCGCGGAGATCGAGGAACACGTACTGCTGCTCGAGCCGTAAGCCCTGAAGGTCCGGCAACTGTAGGACTGCCCTCCACGCTTCCAGACGCGACGAGGCTCAAGGGTCATTCCGGACCACTGGCACAGGCGACAGCATGGACCGTGAACGGGCGACACGCGTAGAGATGCTGGAGGAACCGTGATCGCTGCCACGCCACCCATCGCTTACTTTGCGCACTTGCCGCCCGGCTGGCATCAGTACGCGCAGCCTCCTGGTGACCTCGCGCTCAGCTGGCGCTACCGATCGAACCCTCACGGATGGCGTCAACGATGCCCAAGGGAGGCATCGCCGTCTCCGTGTTCTTTCCTCACGAGAAGCCGCACTACCCACGACTCAGGCTCATCCTTCCTAAGCACCCGGTGACCGTGCTTAAAGGTGCACCAGACACGCCTGAATACCGCATCCACGGCCGAGTTCGCGGCGTCGATGTCGAGGTGTGGCACTCGACGCGCCTCGCTGGGGTCACATTCCCGAACACTGGCGCACCCGAGCTCTTCGACGTTCGACCAGGCTGGCGTACGCTGCGCGACGTGGAGCCCTATCCGCCCGTTGAGCCGTTCGCGCACGGCCTACTAGAAGTCGGTGATGACAACCTCGTCTATTGGGAGACCAGCGGTAATCCGCACGGCCAAGCCGCGCTGGTAGTCCATGGTGGGCCTGGTTCAGGTTGCGGCCCCGGTAGCCGGCGCTACTTCGACCCCGATCGCTACCTGGTCGTGCAATTCGACCAGCGCGGCTGCGGGCAGAGCGCGCCCAAAGCCAGCGATCCCTCGACCGACATGAGCGTCAACACCACGCAGCACCTGATCAGCGACATGGAGCTGCTGCGCGAACAGCTCGAAATCGAGCGGTGGCTCCTGTACGGGGGCTCGTGGGGGTCAACGCTGATCCTCGCTTACGCTGAACGGCATCCGCAGCGCGTTGCTGGGATCGTGCTCCTTGGTGCGACGATGACTCGCCGGTCGGAGATCGACTGGCTCTATCGAGGCGTCGCGCGGTTCTTTCCGGAGCAGTGGGCTCAGTTTCGTTCCGTCGTCGACGACGACGACGTGGTCGCGGGATACGCGCGCCTGATGGCGTCGAGCGATAGCGGAATACGGGAACGGGCTGCGCAGGCTTGGCTGGCGTGGGAAGACGCTGTGATCTCGCTCGAGCCCAATGGCACGCCCAACGCCTACAGCGACAGACCGCCTGATGCCCAGCTCGCCTTCGTTCGCATCTGCACCCACTACTTCTCGCACGGCGCGTGGCTCGAGGAGGGGCAACTGCTGCGAGACACGCATCGCTTGGCTGGAATCGCCGGCATCGTGATCCACGGCAGGCTCGATCTCGGCTCTCCGCTTGCAACAGCGTGGGAGTTAACGCACGCATGGCGGAACGCCGAACTTGTGGTCGTCGGTGACTCCGGCCACACAGGAAGCGACGCAATGCGCCAGGCCGCCCTCGCCGCGACAGAACGATTCAAGGATCTCCCGGCCTAGCCCACCGCGTTCGTCAGGGGACCTTCGCGAACCCTGGCGCAGCCGACGGTTCTCCGCGCCTCAGCTTGCGTCGAGGCTGTCTCGCCCGAGGTGGCTGCCCGTGAATCCATGGCCGAGCAGCTAGCCGTGTAGTGGGACGCCGAACGCCGAGTACATGACGTAGAAGGACCACACTCCGAAGGCGAACATCGCCGTGATGACGGCGGCCGACGTCAGGCCGGCTAACCATGCGCGGCCAGGAATCCTGGTCACCAGCCAGGCGCCGAGCAGAGAGATCGCGCCGATTGCCGGGACGTAGAACCGGACCACCTGCACGGTAACCGAGGTTGGATCGGCGGTCCATGCGTATGCCGAGTACAACCCCCAGATCGCGAACCACGACGCGGCCACGGCGAGGGCGACCCACAGATCGCGACGAGCCACGGCGCCGGTCTGGCCGCCGACCCCGCGCAGCACCTGCCACCGCACGATGATCCATGCCAGCGCTATCAGTCCGAAGACCAGCATCGGCATGGCCTGCATCAGGTGGGCGGGCATGATCCGGAGATTCGGCTCGATCGCGCCGAGGCTGAACTTGACCTCGCCGGGCTGGTATCCGGTTGTCAGCGGGCCGCCGTAGACGCGGTCATCGAAGATGGCCACGCCCGCACCGAAGACGGCCACGGACGCGAGCCACCAGCACAGTGTGCGGAGGGTCAGCCTCGCGGCTTGCAGCCGCCACGTCACGATCACGACCACGACGGCGCACGCGAGGATCACGATATTCGTGTAGCGGACGAAAGTCGCGATCTCGATCGCTACGAACCCGGCAAGCCCGGCCCAGGTGCGCCGTCGGGAACTGGCCTCGATTGCCAACACGGCCCACAGCAACGCGCCGGAGCCCGCCGCGATCAGCGAGGCATCCGTGAACGTTGGCATGTAGTTGCGCCAGGCGAACGCCAGCGCTGCTCCGGATGAGCAGTACAGGCCCACCGCTGCGAGGCCGCCGAAGCGCCCGAGCCAGCGCCGAGCGCCGATGAACAGCCCCAGGCAGGCCAGTGCCCCGTAGAACAGCGGCGCCCACCGGATGATGCCGAGCGCCTGGAACGGCGCCGCCAGGAACGGATAGCCGGGGTCTTTTTCGCTGATATACCGCCCGTCGCTCAGCTCGACCCACTGGTTCGGAGGGGCGGCCGGGTTGTCGCCCAGCTTGCTTGCCAGGGTTTCTGCCTGAGCGGTTGACAACGTCAGGAAATGCCCTTCGGTCATCGCCACAATCGATGCTCGGTAGGCGCCGTCATCGGGTTCTGCGCTTTGAGCCGCGACTGACAGGACCACGACGCACAACGCCGCGAACGCGCCAGCGGCGAGCGCCGCTTCCACCACGCGGATGCCGCGTCTCGCGTCCGGCACGGCCCGGTCGGTGCGGCCCCGCAGCGCCACCTTGTCGCAGCTAGCGCTGGCTAGATTCATTGTTGTAGTTCTACGCCTGGGCTGATGACATCAGCGCTACCCGCGATGTCGGACGGATGTCATGGCGACCAGCGCATACTGGCGGGATGCGGGTACTGGTGGTCGAAGACCATGCGACCCTTGCCGGCCGAATTGCTCAGGGGCTGCGTCAGGCGGGGATGGCCGTGGACGCCGTCTACGACGGCGCGGCGGCGCTGGAGGCCGTCGCGAAGACGGCCTATGAGGTGATCGTGCTCGACCGCGACCTGCCGGTCATGCATGGTGACCAGGTGTGCCGGACGCTGGCCGGCTCGGGTCCACGGATCCTCATGCTCACTGCCGCCGCGCACGTCGACGACCGGGTCGACGGGCTGGAGCTGGGCGCGGACGACTACCTCGGCAAGCCGTTCGCTTTCGCCGAGCTCGTTGCCCGCGTGCGGGCGCTCTCACGCCGGACACCGTCCGCGCCGCCGGTCTTGCGCCGAGGCGAGCTTACGGTTGACCGCGCACGGCACCGTGCCAGCCGCGGCCTTCGCCCACTGTCCCTGACGCGCAAGGAATTCGGGGTCCTGGAGAGGCTATTGGCCGCCGACGGCGCTCTCGTCAGTGCGGAAGAACTGCTCGAGCACGTGTGGGACGCCAACGTCGACCCGTTCAGCAACATCGTCTCGGTGACGATGACCCGGCTGCGGCGCAAGCTCGGCGACCCGCCGCTGATCGAGACCGTGGTCGGGAAGGGATACCGGATGTGAGCCGCCGCCCGCGGCTGACCGTCCGCGCCCGACTGACCATGCTCTACACCGGCCTCTTCGCCGTGTGCGGAGCGATCGTCGTGGCGGTCAGCTACACCCTGGTGGCGCGGCTGGAGCCGCAGGGCCAGAGCCAACAGGCTCCGGCCAGCTTCCTCGCTCGGTGCCGGTCCGAGCAACTGAGTGCCCATCCCAATGACCGCGTCCTCGCGAAGTGCAGCGCGTACTTCCAACTTCGGGGCGCGCAGCACCAGCGCGACCTCACGCTCTCGCACCTCCTGCAGTACTCGCTGATCACGCTTGTTGTGGTTATCGCCTTTGCCGCGATCCTCGGCTGGATCGCCGCGGGGCGAGCGCTGCACCCCGTACACAGGATCACCGCAGCCGCCCGTGCCGCCTCGGAACACAACCTGTCCGCGCGGGTCGCGCTACGTGGTCCCCGCGACGAACTCTACGAACTGGCTGAAACCTTCGACGAGATGCTCGACCGGCTCCAGGCCGCCTTCGAGGGCCAGCAGCGGTTCATCGCCAACGCCTCCCATGAACTTCGCACCCCGCTCGCGGTCATGCGCGCGACCGTCGACGTCGTCCTCGACAACCCCGACAGCACGCCCGACGACCTGCGCGACATGGCGACCGACATCCGCGCCGCGGTCGACCACGCGGAGCATCTGATCGGCGCGCTGCTCATCCTCGCGCGCAACGAGCGTGGGCTCACCGTCCATGAGCAGGTCGATCTGGCCACCGTCGCCGAAGACATCCTCGAGACCGCCGCCCTGGGGGATCGGCGCGTCCATGTCAAGCTCGAGTTGGCCTTGATATCGGGTGATCCGGTGCTGGTCGAACGTCTCGTGGCGAATCTGGTCGACAACGCGGCCCGCTACAACAACGCCTCCGGTGACATCTGGATCAGCACCCGCACCGCGGCGGGAAGCAGCGAGCTGACGGTGGCCAATACCGGCCCGGCCATCAGCCCGGCGGATGCTGAACGCATCTTCCAACCGTTCCAGCGGCTCAACGATCGCGCCTCACATGAGGGCTTCGGACTCGGCCTCACCATCGCCGCGTCCATCGCCGCAGTCCACGGTGGCACTGCTACCGCCCGCCCCCGTGATGACGGCGGCCTGTCCATCACCGTCACAATCCCCTCGCCCGGGTCCCACGGCCACGACACGGGCATTCAGGAGACTGGACGACCGGCGGTCGCACAAATCGATCGCCACACCTGAATCTTCCATCGCGGAAGCCGCGGGAGGTAGAACGGGACTGCGGCGGGGGTGGCTCGCGCAGCGGACTAGATCGCGGGCACAGGCCGACGGGGGCGACTCCGTCGCCTAACGGACTGTTCGCACCTGCAAGAAAACCCAGACGGCTGCTGCAGCGACCGCGCCGACTATCACCCCGAGCACCCAGTGTCCTGAGATCAAGAACACCAGAGCCAAGATAACGAGAATGCCCGCGATCAAGCCCGCTCGCCGCAGCATGCGCTGGCGCGTCTGCGGGCGGCCGCCGGTGCTCATTGAATGACCTTACCGTTTGACCTCACATATGAGGTCAGCTTGGCCAGGCTACGACGTTCAGCATGTCGAGTGGCTCAAGTGACATTCCCGGACACTGGCCCAGCCGAGAGGTAGGCGTTACAGAGGTGTTTTACTAATCAAGTTCCCGAAAGTCGCCGCGACGACCGCACGAATCGTGTCTCGCAGCCACTGTTGCGCCGGGTCCTGGTCCAGGCGTGGATGCCAGACCATGAAGTACTCCATTCGCTCGAGCTCGACGGGCGCCCGCACGACGGCGATAGCTGGGTCGTGGCCGTATTTGTCCATTAGCCGCTCTGTCAGAGTCGCCACGAGATTCGATTCCGGTAACGCCGCGGGCGCTCCCACGAAGAGAGGAAGCGTCAGCGAGCCGCATCGAGCAAGGCCGAGTTCCCGGAGGCGATTGTCGATCACGGGCTGCTGGCCATCGATGATGTCGATCATCAGATGGGAACAGCGAAGGTACTCGTCGAGCGTGAGTCTCTTGCGCTTCGCGAGCGGGTGGTCTGCGGCCATGACGCAGACGCATCGGTCATCGAACAGCACTTCGTGGCGAAACGCCGCGGGCGGAGCCGCGCCGTAGAAGCTGAGGTCGAGTGTTCCGTGCTGCATGTCGTCGAACACCTCATCGCGGTAGGGCTCAACTCTCAGCGTGGAATGGGGGGAGAGCTTGTTGATCTCCCGAGCCGCCTGAGGGAAGAACAAGAGCAGCGGATAATCGGTCGTCGCGATCCGGTAGTTCTCCTCGGCTCTCGCCGGGTCGAAGACCTCAGCAGCGAATAGCGCTTCTAGTCGCGGCATCAGCCCGGCCAGCTGACGTTGAATTCGCTCGGCACGCGGCGTGAGGACATAGCCGGTCACGTCACGCACAAGCAGCTGGTCATCGAGCGCCTGGCGGAGGCGTGCCAACGTGCGACTCATCGCCGGTTGGCTCAGCCCTGATCGCTCCGCCGCCCTGGTCACGTGCCGCTCTTCGAGTAGCGCGGCTAGCGGCGGCAACAGGTTCAAGTCCAGGCCCTCGAGATGCGTCAAGAGAATAAAGCCTATACCGAACATTCATTGGACGCATAGCGGTTCAGCCCTCATCATCGTCTTCGTCCGACCCATTCGAAGGCCACCTGCGAGTTCTCTCTGAGTTCCTCCAGCGGCACATGGACAAGAGCACTGCCACGCGCAGCAAGAAGCTGCTGCGTCAGCGGCATAAGGCGGCGTCGCCTTTACATCGGGCCGGGCGTAACCCGAGCCGAGACTGAGAAAGGAGTCTTAATGGCTACCACGACTGACAGCACCACCCGGACCGAGCGCCTGCTGACGCTCATGGCGAAGGGTGACGATCTCTTCAACGCGCGCGACTGGGAAGCGCTCGAGCCCATCCATCACCCCAACATGATCGCGCACATCCCCGGGAGCGCAGAGCCGATCTACGGACGGGAGGCGCACGGCGCGGCGATGAAGCAGCTGGTGCGGATGTTTCCCGACATCCGCGTGCAGACTCCGTACCCGATCCAGTTTGGAGACGGCGACTGGATCACCGTCGTCACCAACGCCACCGGAACCTTCACCGAAGAGATGACGCTTCCAGACGGCAGCGTGATCCCGCCGACCGGAAAGGCCTTCGACCTCGAGTTCGCCCAGACCAGCAAGTGGGACGGCGACCAGCTCATCGTCATCTCCGCCTTCTGGGACACCGCGCTGCAGGCGAAGCAACTCGGACTTCCCCAATAACGCGAATCGAAGCGCCGCGGCAGTGCGTCGGGATCGACTTTGGTCTCGCCACCTGCCTTGAGGCAGGATGTCGGCGTGAGGGATTCGGCGTTGGGGGCGAGGATCGTCCCGGCCAACAAGGCATCCTGGGATGACCTGGAGGCAATCCTCGCGGGCGCCAGCTGTCACGGGGGACGCTGCTACTGCCAGCGCTTCAAGCTCCATGGGACCGCGTGGCCCGGCGACGCGCTCGATCACGCGCAGATGCTGCGCGAGCAGACCGATTGCGGGCATCCGAAATCGGCCACGACAACCGGTCTTGTCGCCTATCTCGATGGTGAGCCGGCCGGGTGGTGCAACGTGGAGCCGCGCACCGCTTACCCGTATCTCCGGAGCGTGCCTTGGCGGAAGCGAAAAGAGGACAGAAGCGACGCCAGCATCTGGGCCGTGCCGTGCTTTATCACCCGCTCAGGGTTCCGTCGCCGCGGCCTCAGCTACGCGCTTGCACGCGCCGCCGTGGACTTCGCACGCGAGCGCGGGGCCCGTGCCCTGGAGGGCT